>Ga0209187_1004128_pt1 | contig 11372 bp, 4 predicted proteins | sample BantaG_FD_187430 | JGI IMG/M metagenome (GOLD analysis project Ga0209187, IMG submission 187430) | Marine algal microbial communities from Bantry Bay, Ireland - BantryBay_4 metaG (SPAdes) (version 2) | ecosystem: Host-associated > Algae > Red algae > Unclassified | place: Bantry Bay, Ireland... | reverse complement strand
TGGAGATGCATAGCCATAGCTATGGATCGAGAAAAAGCTGACATATTGTGAATCAATGACTTGCAAATCACTCAGTGATTGTTTATCAATTGACTTCTTGGTATGACACGTATCATATTATTATTCACTACAGTATTGCTTATGCTATTATTCACAGCTTGTCAGAAGGAGGATACTGGGATTAAGAATGATGAACTTTTGTCTTCAGTCGAGAATGAAATAAGAGACTTTCGAGAAACCATCAACTCAATTAGTAGTATTGATACTAAATACTCTCCAACAGATTTGAAAACACTACGGCTAACTTTTGATAGTGAGAAATTTCTAAAGTCACATCAGAGCTGTGATGGTATTGAAGCTATAGCCGCACTAAATAGCCCTACAAATAGTTTGACTGGATCTGATATAGTAGCAGCGAGATTCATTTTAAATAACTGGGATGCTAATGGAGATAATAGAATTGATCAGTCAGAGTTTGACAATAATGGTCTTTCTGTTTTAGGCTCACGAATGATGACAATTGCTGTTGCATTTAATTATTTTGACAATCGAGACATAAATTATGCAGAATATGAATGGAGATGGCAGACATTTGATTGCTTCTAATTATAACATAAAACAAACTCGATTTCTCCTAATATTCTTTTATTGGGAGAAATCGGTTATAGGAATACAAGTGAGATATACGATTTTTGCCATATTATTTTTAATTAATTCTACCTTCTTATTATCTCAAGATAAGCTTTGGTATTTTGGTGATGGGTTTGGTTTAGATTTTCGCCAATCAGATTCTCCAGTTTTATTAACTGACGGCTCATCTTCAAGATTTATTGAAAGCGGTTCCACTTTAACAGATGCTTCAGATAACTTACTTGCATACACTGATGGAATTAATGTATGGGGCAAAAATCATAGTCTAATTCGTAATGGATCAGATTTGTTAGGGATAAGTACACCTACTCAAGGCGCCTTATTCGTGCCAAGAGATAGTACACATGATAATTACTTTTTGTTTACAGTAAATCCTGGGTCAATTAGACCCAGCTCACTTTCTTATTCAGAATTAATCTTCCATGATTCTTCACCTTTAGGTGAAATAGTTATGGAAACTAAGAATAGCAGATTACTTAAAGATGTAACCGAAAAGATGATAGCTGTGGGTGATGATCTTTCTACAATATGGTTGATTGTTCATAAAGCTGATTCTGATGAGTTTTATAGTTATCCAATAATTAAAGGTGAGATTAGAAGTCCTGTAATCTCTAATGTTGGATCAGTTCATACGAGAGAACATATTCAGGGACAAATGAAAATTAATAAGTCAAAGACAAAATTAGCATTAACTGCTGGTATAGGAATAATCGAGCTTTTTGATTTTGATATTGTGACTGGTAATTTATCTAATGTCATATCCTTAAATTCAATGAAAATATTAGATAAAGATGCGTTTAATTATGGTATAGAATTTTCAGAAAGCGGTGATTTACTATATGTGACAGAATCTCAAGTGTTATTTGATAGTATATACATTAGCCAATTCGATCTCTCTAATGTAAGTGAGAATGCTATTAATCAATCGAAAATTACTTTTACAGCCTTTGAGAGACGAGGTCAGTTAGCAGGGATTACTTGTGCGTTACAAAGAGGTCCAGATGATAAGATTTATGTTGGGAGAGATGAGTATTCCTACATTAGTTATATAAAGTACCCAAACTTAAGAGGTGATGATGCAACATTTATTGATGATGGGATCTATTTAGGACCCGGCCGCGGGTTCGAAGGTTCTGGGTTTCACAATGAGGTTCCTGACTTCCCAATTAATAATGATATAACTACTGCTATTATAGATACATGCTATAATCCTTCAGTGGAGTTACTTTTATGTGAGAATGAGGACATATTACTTTCTGTACCTCAGGGAGCTTCTGACATGCTTTGGAGTGATGGTGCCGTAGATTTTGATAATTTGATTGATGAAGTAGGTAATTATTCCGTTACATATGTAATTGACAATTGTCTTTTTATAGATAGTTTTGAGATTTCTTCCTTAAGAATACCCAGCATATCATTAGCATTACCATTCTCTGAGTGTGCCGATTCTAATATTTTTGTTGTTGGAGAATTTCAGCAGTATGATTCAATTGTCTGGAGTACTGGCCAAGTTGGTGATGCACTATCAGTATATGAATCAGGTGAATATACAGCAGTAGCTTATTCAGGTGATTGTAATGTGAGTAGAACAGTCTCAGTTGATTTGAAAGAGCCAGTAGATTTTAGTATTGTAAGATCTCAGACCTCGTGCGATGCGGATTCAGTGACCCTGAGTGTTGATATGAATGCTACTCAATATCTCTGGAACAATGCTAGCTCCGCCAGTGAAATCACAGTTAAGAGAGGAGCTCAGTATTGGGTGGAGATTGAGATAGATGGCTGTATGCATAGAGACTCTATTATGATAGAATCCGAGTCTAAGTTCAGTTTAGGTAAGGATGTTTCAACTTGTGATCAAGAAAGCGTTATTCTATCCCCACTTGATCTTAATGCTGATTTATATAACTGGAGTACTGGAGAGACTTCTTCATCCATAGAAGTCTCTTCATCAGGTAGCTATTGGTTAGAAGCTCAATTAGGGGAGTGTCTACTAAGAGATACCATACAAGTGTCATTTGATTTTGCCAATGCACTTGACTTAGGTGATATGATTTTGACCTGCCATACTGACCCGATCACGCTGATGAGTAATATAGAAGGAGAGTTGTATAGCTGGAGCACAGGAGAAGATACACCCATCATAGAAGTGACAGCGACAGGTAGCTACACCTTAGAAGTAGAATCTACAGAAGAATGTATCTACCGAGATACGATAGACATCGTCTTCGATGAGCTCTCAGTCGACTTAGGTGCCGATCAAGAAATCTGCATCGGAGATAGTACGATTCTATCAGCACCATCACCAGAGACATTATCCAGCATCTTATGGTCAGATGGTAGTGTAGATCCAGATTTGATCGTTCGCTCAGCTGATAGCTACTGGCTGGCGATAGAGCGTGGGATGTGCTTCGCCAGTGATACGATCATGATCAGCTATGGCGTGTGTGATATGATCCCAGATAGCATGATGATTGATACCATGATGATTGATACCATGACTGGATCGCCAGGCTTCTTCGTCCCAGATGAGCTATGTCAAGTATATGTCCCTAATGCCATCAGTGCTGATGCCACGCGTCCCTTGAATCGCGTCTTCCAGATATTTAGTGATTGTGCATTATCCAGCATCAATATCAAGATATATGATCGCTGGGGTAATCTGCATTACCAGATATCAGATACAGTGATCAGCGATGACGATATCCTGATACAGCCAGGGGTGTATGTCGCTAAAGTGGAATACCGCTTTGAAGATGGTGATGAGGTAGAGCAAGTGCTGCAGAGTGTGACGGTGTTGTGATTATTAGTAAATAACAATGATTGTTTAAGAGTGCATTATGATAATCAAAATAACAATTCATAGTAAGTGCAGGTAGTTCGAATTACATATTATACTTTAATGGTTGTGGTACTGAGTACGATTTTGTCACATGCTCAAGGAGAAAATAATAACTGGATTTTGCCAGGAGGAATTCGACTTGACTTTAATAATGATCCTGTTTCAGTATCAAAGGAAGGAGAGATACCTTGGACACGCGAAGGAACTGTTGCGGTAAGTGATAGATGCGGTAACCTATCATTTTATACTGATGGCGTCCATGTTTGGAATAAGAATCATGAATTAATGCCAAATGGTAATAATATTGGGGGCTTTAATTCTGCGAGACAAAGTGCAACGGCAGTATCTATAAATGCTGAGCAGTCGTTGTATTTTATATTTGTTATAGACGATACTTCAGTATCATGGAGTAATACGCTCAATTATTCAATAGTTGACCTGCGATTAGACGGAGGATTGGGAGATGTCGTGGCAGATCAGAAAGCAATCTTTTTATTAGATGATATTTCAGAATCGCAAGTGGTATATAGTGATGGAACATATACATGGTTAGTCGTACATGGAGTGAATTCAAATAAATTTTATGCCTATAGAATAATCGGTGATCAAATCAGTGATCCAGTGATATCACCTGTCGGAGTTGTACACGATGCGCAGGGTTCTGATGTCGTTAGTGGCCATTTAGCCATTAATCCGCAAGGCACATTAATTGCTAATAGTGTGATTTATGATGATGTGAGTTTGCTTGATTTTGATAAGACGACAGGTATAATATCTAACCCTGTGATATTACAGAAATCTATTTATGAAGGAGAAGAGATGTATGCTAGTGGAATATGTTTTTCAAATAACATGCTTTACGTTGGGGAAGGTATTGGGTTCTCTTTCGAAAAGCGAATTACAAAAATTACGCAGCATCGCGATTTAGAAAATAAGAATAGTTCAGGAATTATAAGCGAGGATATATTTCAATCAGAATTTGGCTTCACCAATATATTTGCTTTGGATTTAGGACCTGATAATAAGGTCTATGTGGCAAGAAGAGAGATAGGGTATTTAGGGGTTATCCATCATCCTGATAGGATAGGTGAATTGTCCAATTATGAGAATGATGGTCTTTTCATTGGTACGGATAATCAGTATCGAGCCTTTGGCCTTCAGAACAGTATTGCTATCCAATATCCCAAAGATAAACTTGATTTATTACCTGATGATAGTATGATATGTGATGCTGCAGATAATATTACTGTAGATGTTTCTGGAGCATATGATACATATCTTTGGTCTAATGGATCATCAGCACCTTCGCTAAACATTAATGAGCCAGGCATCTATTGGATAGAAGTTAGTCAAGGCTCATGTATCTTTTCAGATACGATAGTGATTGAAAAGAATACAGCACTACTCGATCTTGGGGAAGATATTATAACCTGCGAATCATCCGCTCAGATAATTGATAGCCGTCTTTCTGCCTCCGCTGACTTTCTATGGAGTACAGGTGAGACCACTTCATCAATAGAAGTGAACACCTCAGGCATCTACTCATTAGAAGCCACAATAGGAGAGTGCATCCTACGAGATACCATCCAAGTCATGATAGCAGATCAATCTACATTAGACATTGGCGATATGATCTTGACGTGTAGCACAGATCCCATCACGCTCATGAGCAATATCGATGGCGAGACCTACACTTGGAGCACTGGAGAAGATACACCCATCATAGAAGTGACAGCGACAGGTAGCTATACCTTAGAAGTAGAATCTGCAGCAGGCTGCATCTATCGAGATACAATAGACATCGTCTTTGATGAGCTCTTAGTCGACTTAGGCGCTGATCAAGCCATCTGTATTGGAGATAGTACGATTCTATCAGCGCCATCACCAGAGACACTCTCAAGTATCGTATGGTCAGATGGTAGTGAAGATCCAGATTTGATTGCTCGATCAGCTGATAGCTATTGGCTGACGATAGAGCGTGGCATGTGCTTCGCCAGTGATACGATCATGATCAGCTATGGCGTGTGTGATATGATCCCAGATAGCATGATGATGGATACGATGATGATTGATACCATGACCATAGATACCATGATGTTAGATACGATGATGACACAAGTACCAGGTATATTCATACCAGATGATGACTGCAGCGTGTATATTCCTAATGCCATCAGCGCAGGCGCTTCACAGCCTGTCAATCGTTTTTTCCAAATCTTTAGTAACTGTGCACTATCCAGCATCAATATCAAGATCTATGACCGCTGGGGTAATCTGCACTACCAGATATCAGATACAGTGATCAGCGATGATGATATCCTTATTCAGCCAGGGGTGTATGTCGCTAAAGTGGAATACCGCTTTGAAGATGGTGATGAGCTGGAGCAAGTGCTGCAGAGTGTGACGGTGTTGTAGAAAATATATATACAAATAAAAAAGTGAGTGTTGATCTCTCTTTTTTTTACATAAATATTGAATGAAATTTGTTGTAGTTTTTTTAATTCTTATTGTTATTTCTGAGAATGTAATTTCTCAGGGAGAAAACAACATTTGGTATTTTTCTGATGGGGCAGGTATTGACTTTAATCAGTCACCACCTGTACCATTAGATAATGGATCAATAAGGAGAAAGGTAGAGGGCGTAGCGACGGTATCTGACGCTCAAGGGAATTTGTTATTTTATTCCGACGGTACTTCTGTATGGGATAGGAACCATGACCAAATGCCAAATGGTTTTGACTTAAGAGGCTATCGTAATTCTACTCAGTCTGTTTTAATAGTACCTATTCCTTTATCTAGCAGTTTCTATATTTTTACAGTCAGCGGTCCAGATGGCCGTTTGGGAGGTACTTTCTCTGGCCCTTCATTCAATGAATTCAATTATTCTATAGTGGATATGAATTTGAATGGAGGATTGGGAGATATTATTTTGGAGTCAAAGAATAGCTTATTATTAGAGAATGTTACTGAAAAGTTAGTTGCAATAAAAGACAAATGTGGCCAGGTTTCTGTAGTTATTCATGAATATAATGACACTAATAATTTTAGAGTTTATAGAATAACAAATAGTGGAATTTCAGAACCTATAATTTCCTCTATTGGTGAGCTCCACTTGGCTAATGAGACACTGAACCACAAACTTGGTCAATTAAAGTCGAGTCCTGATGGGAGTATGTTATCTATGGTTACTGGTGGGGGATTATTTGAGATTTATAAATTTGATCAAATTTGTGGGATATTGAATAGCAAGATTTCAATCAATGCTCCAAACTCATCTGATACAATACTCTATTCTCTATCCTTCTCGCCTGATAATACTAAATTATATGCTTCATTTGGTTCAAAAGATTTCACCCAAAGCGATACACAAAGATCTATTTATCAATACGATCTCACCGACTACAGCGAATTATCAATTAATAATTCGAAGTCATTAGTTGCTCATCCTTCATCTGGCATTAGTTCAAGTGTTTTTGATTTGGCGTTAGGACCTGACGGTAGAATTTACGTTGGTCAACGTGAGACGAATTACATTGGAAGAATAGATAATCCTAACGCAAATGCCGAAGATATTGTCTATGATGATCAAGCTTTATACTTTCCCAATAATGGCAGAATCTCAGGAGGAGGCCTGCAAAACCATGTTGTAATTCCAGAATTTGTTAATATTATCGAGGCTGACATCCTGCCCAATGATACCATAATCTGTGAGTCTCAAAATATCTTACTTACTTTATCTGGTAATCCGTGCTATATCAAGTGGGATGATGGTAGTTTATCTGATACACGGACGATTAGCCAAAATGGTATTTATTATGTTACTGTGAGCGGTGATGGTTGTGACCTGTTAACCGATTCAATTAGTGTTAATTTTTCAGAAGGCGATAATGGGCAGTATATTCTTGAAGATATATTGCTATGTGAAGACACGGATACTATGATTACCCTTCCAGCTACGGCAACTAATATATCATGGCCTGATGGAAGCTTTGGATTATTCTTCAGTGTTAGTGAGCCTGGATCATATGGCGTATCATATAACTTAGCAGGCTGTCCATTAATTGATAGTTTTGAAGTATCATCTATTCAAATGCCGTCCATAGCATTAGCTTATCCCATTAACGCCTGTGCAGATTCTAATGTGCTTGTTACTCAAGATCTATATGATTCCATTGTATGGAATACTGGTTTGAATTCTTTCGCCATCACAGTATATGAATCAGGAGATTATACAGCAACAGGATATTTAGGAGACTGTCAAGTCAGTAGGACAGTAACGGTAGATTTAAAAGAGCCTATCGCCTTTAATATTGTAGAATCCTCTGCGCTTTGTACTTCTGATTCTATCACTCTCAGCACAGACATATCGGCAGAAGCTTATGAGTGGAGTACGGGAAGTACTGCGAGCGAGATCAGAGTCCGTAGAGGTCAGCAATATTGGGTGTCAATAATGATAGATGCTTGTAGTTACAGTGATACAATAATAACAGATTCTGATCTGTCGATAGACTTAGGAGAAGATATATCGACCTGTGCCGTCAGTGAAGTGACTCTGAGCGCCATCAAAATGCTTGGAGCGGAGTTCCTCTGGAATACTGGTGCAACTACGCCTACTATAGAAGTCACCTCATCGGGTGCTTATTCAATAGCAGCCACAGTAGGGGAGTGCATCCTGCGAGATACCATCCAAGTCACCATAGCGGATCAATCTACCTTAGACATCGGCGACATGATCTTGACCTGCAATACTGACCCGATCACACTGATGAGTAATATTGACGGCGATACTTATAGCTGGAATACTGGAGAAGATACACCCATCATAGAAGTGACAGCGACAGGCAGCTACACCTTAGAAGTAGAATCTACAGCAGGATGCATCTATCGTGATACAATAGACATCGTCTTTGATGAACTGTCAATAGACCTAGGCGCTGATCATGAGATCTGCATCGGAGATAGTACGATTCTATCAGCACCATCACCAGAGACTTTATCAAGCATCGTATGGTCAGATGGTAGCGTAGATCCCGATTTGATTGTTCGCTCAGCTGATAGCTACTGGCTGGCGATAGAGCGTGGCATGTGCTTCGCCAGTGATACGATCATGATCAGCTATGGTATGTGTGATATGATCCCAGATAGCATGATGACGGATACGATGATGAATGAAGAGCCAAGTGTATCAATACCCATAAATGACTGCAAAATATATATCCCTAATGCGATAAGTTTCTTTGCTGCAGATCCGAGAAATATTGATTTTTATGTGTCTAGTAATTGTACCTTATTAAGTATTAAGATAAGCATCTATGACAGATGGGGAAATCTATTGGCGTTTAGTTCAGATAGCTTCGTTGATAGATCAGATGTTGTTTATCAGCCTGGTGTATATGTTGCTAAGGTTGAGTATCGTTTTGATGGGGAGGATGAGGTGGAGCAGATCTTGCAGAGTTTGACAGTTTTATAAGTTTATGAGATGAAGTGTCAGATATGATAATAGATTTAATATTGAGTCCATGGTTTTAATACTATAAAGTCAATAGATTATTTTTGAATATATACAAGGACGAATCGATGAGATTAATATTATTTATACCGTTTTTTATAATTTCGATATGCGCGTACAGCCAAGGAGAAAATAATTTGTGGTTGTTTTCTGGTGGGGCAGGTATAGATTTTAATAATTCACCACCCACTTACACAGTTGGTAATTCACTAGTAAGAAGTGGTAGGTCAACGTGCTCTATCAGTGATGCTACCGGTAAGCTATTATTTTATTCTGATGGAGAAGATGTATGGAATCGCAATCATGATATAATGCCTAATGGCGATCGATTGAGAGGCGATAATGATACTCGTCAATCAGTTGTTATTACTGCTTATCCTGGCAGCACAGGTTTGTACTTTCTGTTCACATTAGATAGTTCAGGGCGAGACCGTCTACTATACAACATTATTGATATGAGCCTTGATAATGGGCTAGGTGATGTGACAGCAATAAAAAATGAATTTATAGATGATGCTTTTTCAGAAGGTATGGCTTTGGCCAGAAGCGAATGTGGTGATATATGGCTTGTTGTTAGGAAAAAAAGTATCAATCAATTTTATAGCTATAAAATTACAGAAGAAGGCATAGACTTTAATCCAGTTGTTTCTCAAATAACGCCTTTGACCCCGGAGCGATCCGTTGGTGAACCGATCATATTTGATAGTAAGTTTACTAAGATTCTTACTAGCGACGGAAATCAAATTTTGAGTTTGTATGACTTTGATAGGTTTTCTGGTCTTGTAGAATATAATCAAAAAATAGAATCTTTAGAGCCTACAAATCACCATGACTATTGTTTCTCTGCAGATGGAAAGTATGTTTATTCTATTCAAGAAAGACCAACAGATGAGATTCCAGAAACAGTTCAATTGGTGCAATATTATCTTGAAGAGTCAAGCATAAATCGGTCGCGATTTGTCATATTGACAACTAGTGGAGAGGATAATATTTTTGGGGCATTATCAGGTAATATGCAACTTGGGCCAGATGGCCTTATTTATTATTGGGGAGATAAGTTTAAAGATTCAGGGCCTTTCATCAATGCTATTCAGTCACCAATTAAACAGGGTGACATTCCTGTCATAATTGAAAATGCTGTTGATTTATCATCTGCGGGATTTGAGTTTACTTTTGTTTCATTCTATAACAATCCTCCTGTATTAGCTGTGCAAGAAGAACAGCTTATAGATCGTATTGGAGATATTATTCTGTGTCAAGATAAGGATACTATCATTACACTACCTACGAATGCGATAGACATTATTTGGTCAGATGGTAGTACTGCTTCATCACATACATTTTCAGAAGAGGATTCCTATGCCGTTTCCTATAAGCAAGGTGATTGCATGGTAATTGATAGTTTTAATATTACGTATATTAATTCTCCAATAATTTCTTTAGATTTTCCAATAACAGAATGTTCTGATTCAATCGTCTTATCAGTTAATATTAATTCAGATACTTATCTCTGGAGCACTGGAGCTTCTACACCAGCAATAAAAGTCAATACCTCAGGTATCTACTCTATCGAAGTTACGGTTAAAGAATGCATTCTAAGAGACACCATACAAGTCACGATTGGAGATCAGAATCCTTTAGACATCGGCGACATGATCTTGACCTGCAATACTGACCCGATCACACTGATGAGTAATATTGACGGCGATACTTATAGCTGGAATACTGGAGAAGATACACCCATCATAGAAGTGACAGCGACAGGCAGCTACACCTTAGAAGTAGAATCTACAGCAGGATGCATCTATCGAGATACAATAGACATCGTCTTTGATGAACTCTTAGTCGACTTAGGTGCTGATCAAGCCATCTGCATCGGAGATAGTACGATTCTATCAGCACCATCACCAGAGACTTTATCCAGTATCGTATGGTCAGATGGTAGTGAAGATCCCGATTTAATCGTTCGCTCAGCTGATAGCTACTGGCTGGCGATAGAACGTGGCATGTGCTTCGCCAGTGATACGATCATGATCAGCTTTGGCGTGTGTGATATGATCCCAGATAGCATGATGACGGACACGATGATGATTGATACCATGACCATAGATAACTTGATGGTAGATACCATGATGACACAAGTACCAGGTAAATTCATACCAGATGATGACTGCAGCGTGTACATCCCTAATGCCATCAGCGCAGGCGCTTCACAGCCTGTCAATCGCTTATTCCAAATCTTCAGTAACTGTGCACTATCCAGCATCAATATCAAGATCTATGATCGCTGGGGTAATCTGCACTACCAGATATCAGATACAGTGATCAGCGATGATGATATCCTGATACAGCCAGGGGTGTATGTCGCTAAAG
>Ga0209187_1004126_pt1 | contig 11374 bp, 7 predicted proteins | sample BantaG_FD_187430 | JGI IMG/M metagenome (GOLD analysis project Ga0209187, IMG submission 187430) | Marine algal microbial communities from Bantry Bay, Ireland - BantryBay_4 metaG (SPAdes) (version 2) | ecosystem: Host-associated > Algae > Red algae > Unclassified | place: Bantry Bay, Ireland... | reverse complement strand
ACTTTAATTTTTTTCTTCTCAGAAGTTTTTCTAACTGTTTGTTTTAACTTTGTCATGTGATCAAGTAGTTTGTGTTTTCTCAGTTTTGCAACTCTAAAATACAACACTTGATCATTTTTTATAATATGTTCATGCAACAAAGCCGTTTATAACTACGCTTTTTTTTGTTGTCTTAAGTTCAATCATTGAATTGATTTAGTTTCGAATTTTATATTATTACAACGGATATAATATTATGTACAATCTATTTCTATTCATAAATTAATTTTGCTGCTGCATGACTCATTAATTTATGATCGTGACCAACCTCTGGAATTATTTCTATATTCCAGTTAAAATCTATTTCTAAAGTTGTCGCTTTTTTTTTACTGAAATTGAAATTTTTTTTTGCTCTTGCCAATCTATGTGTTCCTTGCTTGTCTGCAATAGAAGATCTTAGAGGTGTTCCTTTAGTTTCATTCCGGCTAAAGCGATCGCCTTCTTTACAAAAAAAAACAGTGAGCAATCAATTTTAGAAGTTTTATAATCCTTTAATAATTGTAAATAGGTGTCAATTTCTGTTAAGATATGTCGTCAGAAACACTATTAATTTGTCCAAAAGAGTAAACAGAAGTCTTTAATAGTAAAAGGAAGACCAAACTTTTCATATTTAGATAGCTGATGCTTTTTATCCAAAACTGAAAACTTCATTTATAGAGCTCCATTTGGCGCCTGCCAACCGTTGGTTGGGGACATTTGTTTGAAAATCATGACAGATTGAATTTCATACCTTAACTAAACGGCAATAGACTTCCAACTTCTCGATTTATAAGAAAGCCAATTTGACAAACGTGAGCAACGAATTGTAACTGCATTCCATAAGGCAGGAGCTAGCTCTTTATTTAAAATTTCTCTATTCACCAATAAAGTATGAGCCCACTCTGAAAACTGACTAATTGTATAAAATGGAATATTTTGGATGAGATTTTTGCTTTTTGAAATTCAGTGATGCCTGAGTATCAGTGGATTGAGAAAATGAAAAATTTCGCCAAAAGAAACATTTTTGTTTTGTGAGTTTTCGGAGTAGGCTCAAGTATGTGCCAAAAAAAAGAGAAGTGTAATCATACACTTCCCTTTTAGCAGTTTAAAGGCTACGATACCATTAATCCAATGACTGATTTTCTTGACCTGCTTTATCCACAAGAATACTATATTCTTCTGGTGTCAAACCGTCAAGGCAAAAATCAATGGGATTTAACCGTTTTCCGTTTAGTTTGACTTCGTAGTGTAAATGAGGTGCAGTTGAAGTTCCAGTACTTCCCACAGTTCCGAGTTTCTGACCCTTTTTTACTTTTTGACCTTTCTTCACTGATATTTCAAACATATGACCATAAAGCGTTTCATAACCATAACCATGATCAATGACAACTTTATTTCCATATCCTGTTCTTCGTTTTTCTACTTTTATGACTTTACCATTTCCAGTTGCTTGAACATCTGTTCCTTGTGGAGCCGTAAAGTCTATTCCGTAATGAAATTTCTTTATTTTATGAATGGGATGTATGCGATATCCAAAGCCACTCATGTACCTGATGTTTCGCTTCAACTCAGTTTCTCTGACAGGCTTAATGGATGGTGTTGATGAAAGCTTTTCTTCCCATTCGAAAGCTTTTGCTTGAATCGTATCTAGGGATGCTCTTTGGATATTTAGCTTACGTTTTATTTTATCTACTGCTTGAAGAGCTGATTTGACCAAAGTACCAGAACCTTGATAATTTGTCAAGTTTGAATATTTGTCGTGACCTCCAACTCCAGCTTCCCATACATTCTCATCAATCTCATCCATTTGGAAAATCATTCTATGGATTTCAGAATCCTTCTCATGCAATGCGGACAAATCATCATTCAACGTAACGTAATCATCTGACAAATTTTCATAGTGGTAACTCATCTGCTGAAGTTCTCTTTCAAGAGCCTTTTCCTTTGGAGATGGTAGGAAATACCAAGCCAAAACAAATAGTCCAATCGCAGCTACCACTACGGAAGAAAGGAAGCCAAAAAGTCTAAATATCTTTTGCTTATTTGTCGTTCTCAGCTCTTCATATTGGAGAGTGTGCTGATTGAAAACAAATTTTTCTTTACTCATATAAATACGGCTGTAAGTTTATTTACAATACCTTTATACCCAGTTTTTGGGAATATGGCTGATGCGTCAAAAGCGATAGCAAAGTTATGATTCAGAGACCTGATTCCAAAATTTAATATAAAGTAATTATAATCATTTATATTATTTACATATATAATATGTAATTTATTGATTAATAGATTTTTATACTATAAAATCACAATAAAATTCCTGAAAATATTAAGTTAATAAATGGTTAAATATCATATTAATAAAATTAAAATATTTTAGATAAAGATGAAGGCTAATGAAATCAGGCAGAAGTTTTTCGACTTTTTTGAGTCAAAACAGCATCAAATTGTAGCTTCTGCGCCGATCGTGATTAAGAATGACCCCACGTTGATGTTTACAAATGCTGGAATGAATCAGTTCAAAGATTATTTCCTTGGCAATAAGACACCCACAAATAGACGAATAGCGGATACACAAAAATGCCTTCGGGTATCTGGTAAGCATAATGACCTGGAAGAAGTAGGAATTGACTCCTACCATCACACTATGTTTGAGATGCTGGGCAATTGGTCTTTTGGCGATTATTTTAAACAGGAAGCGATTGATTGGGCTTGGGAATTGCTCACAGAAATATATGGACTCCAAAAAGATAGAATATATGTCTCTGTATTTAAAGGTGAAGAATCAGAAGGTCTTGCAGCGGATGAAGAAGCGGCAGGTTTTTGGTCAAAATTCGTGAATAAAGACCGAATATTATATTTCGATAAGAAGGATAACTTTTGGGAAATGGGAGATGTCGGTCCTTGTGGTCCATGCTCTGAAATACATATAGATCTTAGAACTGATGAAGATCGAAGCAAGGAAGATGGCGCGAAGCTGGTCAATGAAGATCACCCTCAAGTCATCGAAGTGTGGAATCTAGTCTTCATTCAATTTAATAGAAAAGCGGATGGGTCTTTGGAAGAATTGCCAGAGAAACACATTGACACAGGGATGGGGTTTGAGCGTTTATGCATGGCACTGCAAGAAAAACATTCCAATTATGATACTGATTTATTCACACCATTTATTTCATACCTAGAAAAAGAGAGTGGCATTACTTATACTGGCAACTATGACTTGTCAGCAAAGAGTGATATCGCTATGCGAGTTGTATCGGATCACTTGCGAGCTGTAAGTTTTACAATTGCCGATGGCGAGCTACCATCTAATACTGGCGCGGGATATGTCATAAGAAGAATTCTCCGTCGCGCAGTTAGATATTATTATTCTTTTTTAAATATCAAGGAGCCTCTCCTTCACAAATTGGTTGATCTCCTTTCAGAAAAATTTGGGGATGTCTTTCCCGAATTGAGTTCTCAAAAAGACTTTGTCAAAAAAGTGATTTTGGAGGAAGAGAAATCATTTTTAAATACACTAGAAGATGGTTTGAAAAGATTAGAAACAATCGATACATCTTCAGGTAAAATTGATGGTAAAACTGCCTTCCAATTATACGACACCTATGGCTTCCCAATTGACCTGACTAGATTGATTGCATCTGAACAAGATTTGACATTGGATGAAGAGGGTTTTGCAGCTAATCTGGCTGCTCAACGAGAGCGGGGTAGAGCTGACGCAAAAAAGGTGACTGGTGATTGGAATACTGTTAATGATTCGAATACGGTAGAATTTATTGGATACGATGAATTAGCTGCTGGCGATACTAAAATATTAAAACATCGTACGGTTAATATAAAAAATAAAGATCAATACCAACTCGTTTTGAGCAAGACTCCATTCTACGCAGAAGGTGGTGGGCAAGTTGGTGACACGGGATTACTGTGGGTAGGTGATGAAAAAATCGTTGTCTTAGATACCAAGAGAGAAAATGATTTGATCATTCATATTGTGAAATTATTACCTCAAAAAATGGATGCTGCTGTAAAAGCTGAAGTGAATGTTAAGCGTAGAGGATTTATAGAAAACAATCACTCTGCAACACATTTATTGCATGCAGCATTGAGAGATGTGCTGGGTACTCATGTACAACAGCGTGGTTCGCTAGTGAATGATTCTTATCTCCGTTTTGATTTTTCGCATTTTCAGAAACTGACTGAGGAGGAATTGGCTCAGGTTGAGAGCATTGTCAATAAGAGAATTCGTCAAAACATTAAATTACAAGAAGACAGATCTATTTCGATTGAACAAGCAAAGGAAGCTGGAGCAATGATGTTGTTTGGTGAGAAGTATGGAGACAGCGTACGGATGATAACTTTCGATCCTGAATTTTCTATTGAGTTATGTGGTGGCTGTCATGTTGATGCGACAGGGCACATTGGCTTATTAAAAATAGTCTCTGAAGGAGCAGTTGCCGCAGGAGTACGTCGAGTAGAAGCAGTAACTGCGGATAAAGCAGAAGCTCACATAAATAAAGAATTAGCAGAATTAAAGTCGATTAGAAGTACATTTAAGAATCCAGTAAATACATTAAAAAATGTGGAGTCTCTTCATGAAGAGAATAAAGGTTTGAAAAAACAATTGGAATCATTTCAGTTGCAGCAAGCGTCTATCACACAGGATCATTTAATGACTCATTTTACTTTTGAAAAAGGAGTTAATTTTCTTGTTCAGCGCTTGCAAATACAGCATTCTAAAATAGTGAAGACTATTGGTTATAATTTAGAAAAAACTAAGGGTGACGCATTGATTGTCTTTGGGTTTGAGAGTAAAGGGAAACCACAATTAATGGTTATTGTTAGTGAGAGTTTGACCAAAGATGATTATTTACATGCAGGTAAAATAATAAAAGAATTAGCGGCAGAAATTAAAGGTGGCGGTGGTGGTCAAGCATTTTTTGCTTCGGCTGGAGGTTCAGATGCTAGTGGCCTTGACGCTGCTCTTGCTAAAGCGAAATCATTCATATAAGACATTAATTTGAACGTTGTTTTAACCAGTATTATCATCGCACTTGTTTGCTCCCTAGTATTTTTAAATATATACTTCAGAAAGAAGCTGTTACAGAGTTTCAGGTATTTATCAAAAAATAAAGTAGAGTTTAATATTGGACAATTGTTTAATGATGAGAGACTTAAAAAGGAGGTTTTGCCAAAATACCCAAGACATAAAGAAGAAATAGAATTATTTGCCCATCACATTAAATCATCTTTAAAAATAGCAATAGGTATTATTTTAGGAATTATACTTGCTGGAGTTATTTTAAATGGTTTTATAGTTAACTGATTTTATTAAATGATGAGAATTTAATTGTTTTCCGTGAAGCCACGCCAAAGAGATTTATTTGTATATAAATTGTTGGATTATTTTTCAGCACTACTGGCTTGGTTTTTATTTTTTATATACCGCAAAAAGGTTGAGACTGGTAATATTGATTTTGCTCAAATCTCGCAGGACAATAATTTTTATTTGGGACTTATTATTATTCCAATTCTTTGGTTGATAAGCTATAGTTTATTCGATAAATATGATAACCTTTATCGCTTATCAAGATTGTCTACTTTATTTAGAACATTGATCTTGACATTAATAGGTGTCATAGTACTTTTTTTTACCGTTTTGAGTGATGACCTTACTCTTGGTTATGTGAAGTATGTGAAGCCTTTTTCAGTTCTATTTTTTCTTCATTTTGGTATCACAACTTTCTTTAGAATGGCATGGTTGAGTCTATGTAAACGGAACATCAATTCTGGTAAAGTTACTTTCAAAACTGCCATTGTAGGTGATTCTGTCCATATAGAAAAACTATTAAATGAGCTGGAGCTTAAGAGGAATAAATTGGGTCATGAAATGGTTGGGATTATAACAGATGACAACACCAATAATGCGCGGCTTCCAATTTTGGGAGGCATGTCAGATGTCGCTCAGATAATTGAAGAAAGCCAAATTGAAGATGTGGTACTTGCTATGGATAAAAAGGATAATCAACTTGCACAATCAATTATTAGAGAATTAAATATTATTCCTAATGTCATTATAAAAGTAATCCCTGAAATGCATGACGAGATGTTGGGGCATGTCAGGATGAATCATATTTATGGTGCCCCATATATTGAATTGGAACAAGACTTGATGCCTAAATGGCAATGGGTGGTCAAACGGATGATGGATGTGTTTGGAAGTGTAATTGGCTTAGTGATTTTTTCACCACTCATGTTATTGGCTGTTTTACGTATTAAGCTGCAATTAAACGGACCTGTATTATTCAAACAAGAAAGGATAGGGAAGAATGGTAAACCATTTCACATTCTAAAATTTAGATCTATGGTTGAAGATGCAGAAAGCGATGGGCCTCAATTATCTCATGATTTGGATGAGCGAGTGACGGTGTGGGGCAAATTCATGAGGAAGTGGCGAATCGATGAGTTGCCACAATTTTTTAATGTGCTTAAAGGAGACATGTCTTTAGTGGGCCCTAGGCCTGAACGGGCGTATTACTTAAATAAGTTAGAGGACGATATTCCTCACATCAAGCAATTATTAAAAGTCAAACCAGGAATAACCTCATGGGGACAAGTAAAATATGGATATGCTTCTAATCTAGAAGAAATGCAACAGCGATTTCGTTTTGATATGTTATATTTAGAAAACATGTCTATAGCATTAGACATTAAAATTTTGTTTTATACACTAATTGTATTATTTCAAGGGAAAGGAAAATAATGAGAAGATTCGGATTGATTGGTTATCCATTGAGCCATACATTTTCACCAGGATATTTTGCAGATAAATTTGCAGAAAATGGAATTGAGAATTGTGAGTATAAAGCCTATTCATTGGATTCCATGGATAAATATGTTGAATTGGTTAAATCTGATTTTACTGGTCTGAATGTGACTATTCCATACAAAGAAAAAGTAATGCCATATTTGGATGTCTTATCAGAAGAGGCAATAGAAATTGGCGCTGTAAATACCATCCATTTTGTTAATGGTAAGTCCTATGGCTATAACTCTGATGTCTATGGCTTTAGTCAATCCTTAGTAAATTGGATAGGAGAAGATTTACCGGCAAAGGCATTGATTCTAGGAAGTGGTGGAGCTTCTAAGGCTGTGGCATATGTCTGCTTAAAGCTAAATATAGACGCCTCCATTGTATCAAGAAAGAAGGGGTATTTAAACTATAAAGACATTGATAAAAAAATATTAAATACGCACCATTTGATCGTGAACACAACACCTCTAGGCATGAGTCCACAAATAGATGCTTTTCCAGATTTACAATATGCCTTGATGAATGAAGCACATTATTGTTATGATCTTGTGTACAACCCAGAAATAACTCGATTTATGCAAAAGGCAAGAGATCATGGAGCTAAAGCGAAAAATGGATATGAAATGCTCATTCTTCAGGCTGAAAAATCTTGGGATATATGGAATTCTTAAGCTACAATATATTTTATATAGTTCTCCAATTGTATATTTGAATCAATAAAGAAATTCGTGCTACCAGATTTTTCAAATACAGAAATTGCCTTTAGTTCCAAATCCGATAAGGAGCTTAAAGACACCTATCGAATGTTCAAGGCAATGAACAATCCAACATTAGTAAAACTCATGTCTTCCTTGGGTTTGTTGGCCGTCAAACTCCGATTACCATTTCACGAGAAGATAGTTAAAGAGACAATGTTTGAAATTTTTTGTGGAGGCATCTCTTTATTAGAAAGTCAAACAAGTATCGAACTACTTGGACAGCATAGCGTCGAATCTGTACTGGATTATGGAGCTGAAGGGAAGAGTGAAGACGAAGAATTAGATCTTGTCAAGGATGAGGTATTGAAAGGCATTCGATTTGCTGCTTCTAATGAATGTGTCCCCGTTGTTAGTACAAAGATGACAGCCCTTGCTGCAAATGAGACCTTGAAAAAAATGAATGCTGGAGTTACACTAACTTCTGAAGAAAAGGTGACAAAAGAACGATTAATCGATCGGCTTAAAGAAATTGGATCTTTAGCAGCAGAGTTGAAAGTGCGCGTTTTTATGGACGCTGAAGAAACCTGGATTCAAGATGCTATCGACATTCTTGTTAGAGATATGATGAGAGAGTTTAATCGAGAAACAGCATTCATTTACACAACCTATCAGTTGTATTTAAAAGATGGATTGCAGCGAATGAAAGATGAATTTGCATTGTCTCAAAAAGAAGGATTTATTCTGGGAGCTAAAATCGTACGTGGTGCTTACATGAATAAAGAACGTGAACATGCAGAATTACATAAAAAGCTATCTCCGATTCATAATACCAAAGAAGATTGCGATAAAGATTATAATGATGGGGTTCGCTTTTGTGTAGACAATTATGAAAATATGGCCTCCTGTGTGGCATCTCATAATCTTGAAAGTAATTTATTATTGGCTAGGTTGATTGAAGAAAAGAACATTCCAAAAAATCATCCACATCTTAATTTTTGTCAGTTGCTGGGCATGAGTGATTACATTACGTATAATCTTGCTGCATCAGGCTATAATGTTGGAAAGTATATGGTCTATGGCCCAGTAAGAGATGTCGTACCTTATCTCATTCGTAGAGCACAAGAGAACACTTCGATCACGGGTGAAATGAGTAGAGAATTGACCTTAATAAAAAAGGAAATGGAGAGACGGGCATTGTTGTAGCCTCAAATAACCATACCACTAGCATCTGTTGAGCCACATAGAAGGATAGATGCATAATTCATCGTTTTTAAAATCTATGTATTCTATCCTCCTATGTAATTCACTCCATAAAATCAATGTGATTATCATTACTTTTAGTGCATTTTATAATAGTTGATCTACTTCTAAAAAATATCATATGGATTATAAGAAAAAAATTGATGGTACATGCAACCACTCGATTATGGCCTCGTCTTTCTAATGTTATTAACCTAAAATATCAACTGTATGAAACAATCTAATCTAATAAAAATTCAATTCGCTTTAGTTGCCTTTTTCTTAATTGCTTATGCAACAATATCTTCTGGACAGAAAGTAGTCCAAGCCCAAGATATTGTGGATGCATTAAAAGATGGAAAAGATGTCAGTTATGAAAATGTAACAGTCACTGGCATTATGGATTTGACCGCATATGCGGAAGAGGCGGCCATATTACCCAAACAGAAAGGGTACAATGGTAAAGAAATCGAAAATAACATCAAGGGAAATCTAAGTTTCAAAAATTGCAGCTTTGATGATCACGTCTACGCCTACTTTAATGACGATAATATATCTCATACAAAAGGTAATTCTAAATACACCTTTGTTACAGATTTTAGAGGTAAGGTTGCTTTTGAAAATTGTACGTTTGAAAAAAGAGCATGGTTCAAATATTCCGACTTCAGCGAAAAAGCGATATTTACTGGTACAACCTTCAATGGCAGTTCGACATTCAAGTATGCAGAATTTCCAGAGCATGCAGACTTTGCAGGAACCACCTTTAATGATGATAATACATTTAAGTATGCGGAATTTTGGGAAAGTGTCAGTTTTGCTAATGCCTCTTTCAAAGAAAATGCAATTTTTAAGTACACTAAATTCAAAGATGGTGTCACCTTTAAGAATACAATTTTTGATGAAGACTTAGATTTTAAGTACACAGAGATTCGAGGTGAATTTGAAGACGGGAATATGCAGGTTGATGGCGAAGTTACTACGAAGTATATGAAGGTTAATGGTAAGAAATTTTCGCATTGGAATTAGGTGAATACTCTCAGTTTTCAGTCCTTTGTTTAATTGAAATTAAACTCTGTTGTGGCTTGTAAAATCACTTTCAAGTCTTTTACTCATGATGAAGAATTGTTGAGAGTTTAACTAATTGTTGAATACTGTTCAATGGAATCAACCTTTTAGGTATGGTTTATCAATATATTTATATTTATCTATATCTAAACTAAAATTATATCAATAGAGACTAAAAGTTGTAGTTTACCCATTGATTTTAACATATTATTTATAATTTTACTAGTCTAAAATGTACTAAGCTGGTTAATATGACTTTGGATGTTTTAGACTCTAAAGCATCATCAATCAATAGCCTATTCCTAATGTATTGATTTATGATCAAATTGTTAAGCCTGATGACTCACTAAATGTGAGTTTTTAACCTGAGAAATTAATATGCCAAAATTGTACACTATGCCTACTAAGAGGCATTTAGGAATCGTCCTACTTTTCCTCTCCCTAATTTCAAGTTCTTTCAGTCAAGATACATGCGACGAATTAATCTGTAACGGTGATCTACAAATAAGCTTGAATGTCGCTTGCATGTTAGAGTTGACACCAGACCAATTACTAGAAGCTACATTACCAGGAGACTATCAAATTCGACTATTTAATGAGCATGATGATTTCTTGAGAGACAGTTTTTTACTGGCAGAAGATGCTGGTAACACTGTCACTTACCAAATCAGTTGCGGTGGAAATTCATGTTGGGGAAAGATAATTGTTGAAGCGAATATAGTTCCTCAGTTTAATTCACCATGTGAGCCTACAGAAGATGGAAGCATTCCTGAAGATTGTATCTTATTATGTGGATTAGATCTTGAAGTGCCATCGGCATTGGTGTCGCCTGAAGAAGTCGCTGCTGCTTTTGGAAATTGTGGACCAGAATTAATTGGGGACCTAAATGTTAGACGAACAGTAGAAGGCGACATCTGTAGTGAAGATGGTGAGGTTGTGACTTTAGTTTATACAGGAAAAGTAGTGTTACACGGGCAAATTCAAACTGTAGAAATATTGACCCAACGCTATGCGACAACACAACTAGATATAGAGTCAGATATTTTTAATTTTCCAAATGATGTTATTCTAGATTGTGACTATTTAGATCATATAATAACGCCTAGCGGCGAGCAAGCTATTGATTTTATGCTTGGTGAGCCAGCCTCTATTTTCGCAGCTACAGGAAGTGGTAGTTTATCATACCCCACGATAACAGGTAGCGGGACTGCGGATTTATCAGATTTTGATAACCTATCGTCCAACTACTTTAACATTGTCCCTGTATTTGATACAACATTCGTTGTTGTAGATACTATACTCAGAGATACAATGATAATGCAAACAATCGATGGACAAGATTTATGGGTATTACAAACAATTGTAGATAAAGTCTTTGAGGAGCAAATTACTGAACGGTTTGATACGATTGTATTAATCAATCCAGTATTTCCAATCGTAGATCGATTATGTAATGTCTTATCTGGATATTCAGATATAGAGTTTGACGCTTGTGGTCAAGGTAGAAAGATCATCCGTACATGGAACTTGATCGACTGGTGTAACA
>Ga0209187_1004123_pt1 | contig 11382 bp, 10 predicted proteins | sample BantaG_FD_187430 | JGI IMG/M metagenome (GOLD analysis project Ga0209187, IMG submission 187430) | Marine algal microbial communities from Bantry Bay, Ireland - BantryBay_4 metaG (SPAdes) (version 2) | ecosystem: Host-associated > Algae > Red algae > Unclassified | place: Bantry Bay, Ireland... | reverse complement strand
ATTTTTACGTTTAATTAAATTTGAGGAGAGTTTTAGAGGTATTTTTTGAAAAAATTAGTCTACGTATTCTACTACGCGTTTAAAGCGAAATCCGATGGTGAGCTCTAGTGAGTTATTACGAATGTTTAGTTCAGGAATAGTTCGGTCGTTATTACCAGTGAAAGGATTAAAAGCATTACTAAAAGAAGGTTGGAAATATTGCTTGGTAAAATCAGGATTGATCGTCAACTCAATGGAAGCGTCAATATAGTCGCTGAGCGGCAATTCAAAACCACCCCCAAAGATAAACCCAAAGGTGAAATCATTGACACCTGCCTGGGAAGGAAAACCACTTTGCACAACTAGCGGTAATTCCTCAAACTGGTCCAGGCTATTTTTTATATTATACTCACCGCGTAATCCAAGGAGGTAATACAGGTTGCCAGTAGTAGCTGCAAACCTTTGCTTCACACCAATCGATAGGGCTAGGTTTTGGAAATCATATTTAGTCGTGCTGCCATTGAAGGTTCGCGGGGCTCCCGTTGTAAAATCATTATATTGAAAACTTCTAATTCGAATCGCACTCCCGCGCGTATGATATCCTGCCTGGGCAAAAATGGAAACTTCGCCCGCCTCTGCTAGGGATTCTACTGAAGCGATAAAGTGGGAAGCAAACAATGGGTCCCGGTCTGAATTATCCCATTTTTGGACCGCCAGAGTTGGGCCTCCTTTAATTCCAAAAGCGACTCCTTGTGCGTTAGTAGTTGAATAAGTGAAACTTGTTAAGCATAAAAAAGCTAAAATTCTAATCATTGTATTTTATTTCTATAGAAAAATTTTATTGGAAATAGTTTATTTATTAATGCGAGTCAGGGTTTAAAAATCAGTTCAAAATGCTGTTTGCTTCTTGCTTTTCTTCTAACGCATTATCAAAAAAGTAAGAAGCCAATAGCAAGAGGCAAGAAGCGAGAAATTACTTAACCCGCAGATTCTGTCCAACACTCAAAATATTGGAGCGCATCTGATTAAACAACCGAATATCTTCCACAGAAGTACCATAATATTTTGAGAGTCTATATAAGGTATCTCCTTTTATGACCTGATGATAAACGGGTTGCGCCTGTGGCAGTTCATCATCGAAAGGATTAAAGGTTTCCTCCGTATCAATTTCGTCACCCGTTTCAAATTCTACCTCATCACTTTCAATCGAATCTTCGGTTTCTACGGTCGATGTAGCAGGATTTGTTTCGGGATTGTTATTCGGTGGACGACCGCTATCTTCTGGATCTACCACCTCTATTTTAGGAATTCCAGAACTTCTGATGGTTTTCGGTTGCTTGTTTTTACTGACTTTCCAGCCTCTAAGTTTGATAAGACTACTTACGGCCGGTTCGCGTCCATCTGCAATCCTGTTTCGCTTTCGAAGTTTTTCAACTTTGACACCGTAGAGTTGAGAAATCTGATAAATAGTTTCTCCCTCCCGGACTTGATGATATTTCTTTTTACCGCGGTAGCCGTTGCGTTTCTTTTGTAAATAAACTCGTTCGTTGGCCGCTATATATTGGGTAGGTTTGGTCAGGTTATCATTGTATTTTAATAAGCATTTGGTCTTAACCCCGGTTCGGTTAGCAATCTCCAGTGGCGTATCATCTTTTTCTGCCAGAATCATTTTTACATCATTCAAATACAAGAATCCGGAATCATCCAGTCCTTCCGCAGCAATCTCTTCCGAAATATCATCATATCGGTCATCATTTGGCAGATCAACTTCAGGCGCAGCTTCCTGATCGTACTGGTACAGTTCGTAACTTTCGATAATCCCGATTAGTTTTTCTGCGTACGTTGGACTCGTTGCGTATCCGGCCGCCTTTAATCCACGCGCCCAGGCTTTATAGTCACGCGGATTTATTTTGAATAAATCACCATAGCGATAGCGCTTCCGCGGATCCCGTAAAAATTCAGAGTGTGCGATATAAGACTCTTTTTCTTTTTTATATACCCGAAAACAGGACTTGATCAGTCTTCCAGACTCATCATAATCATCATCTTCCAGGTAATAGGTATCCCCTTGCCACTGTGAACCGCATTTCATTCCGAAGTGGTTGTTTGCTTTCCGAGCCAGGGTACTTTGTCCTGCGTTGGATTCCAGAATACCCTGTGCAAGTTTGATACTCGCCGGGACACCAGCCCGCTCCATTTCCTGAATAGCGATTTTTTTATATTTTTTAATATACTTTTCTCTGGAATTAATCTGTGCAAAAACACTTCCCGAAACATATATTAAGACCAGTAGTAAGATCGTTTTCTTCAACATAACATCTCTTTTAACCAATATAATATTTTTCTCTTGGACCAGGATTAAAGTTTTTATACTTAAAAAATCAAAATGAATAAGCATTTATTCCCCGTTCCGTGGCTAATTAACCCTAAATTTGTGGCAAAAAGTATAAACTTGCGTCTAAAGTTTATTACTACTAATGACCACTACGAGAAAAACTTATACACCATGATTCAGAGATTCTTCCCTGTCCTTTTATTACTATTATCGGTCTTTGTTGGCTGTAAAGATACAAACTCCACCGAAACGAATACCAATACTGATCCCACAATTCTTTCCGCCGATTCAATTGCTGCCTTGGCTCCGACTACTGTAACCGTCTACGCCTGGGTGGACAAGCTACGAATGCGTAGTGAACCGGATACCAAATCAGAGATCGTGGCCGAAATTCCGGAAGGGGGAGCCATGACCTTTTTAGATGAAAAGACGGATTATACCCAGCAAATTACGCTACGGGGCAAGGCTTACGACGAACCCTGGCTGAAGGTAAAAACTACTGAAGGAAAAACCGGCTGGGTATACGGTGGTGGGGTAAAATTTTACGAACCCAAAGTGGCCGCTCTTCCTACTCCGTACGATCGTTGTATGGATTATTTCAAACGCCGCCGCATTAGTCAGGCCAATAAATGCATTGCGGATATTGAAGGCAAACAACTATCAAAGGATCGTCGGTACGTGAAAAAAACAAAAGAAGGAGCACTGGAATTCAGTTTGTTGAATGGTCAGAAAAAACAACTGGATGATAGCGCCATTGAAGAAGCTGCTGCACAGCAATCTTATTTTTATCGTTACTACGTTCCCCAGATGGGATTATTTGTGGTAGCCGTGAACGGTCAGGAGACGGATTCTTACCGACTGGTTAATGATAAATCTGGCAAAGAAACCATGATCTGGGGGTTTCCCGTGGTCGCTCCTGATTTTAAAAAATTGGCCAGTTACCGGGGTGATCTAAAAAATGATCCCGATCGAAATGGTTTACAGATTTTTGGGTATACTGATCAAGGACTGGAATTGATCTGGGAAAAAAAGATGGATGCTTATGAGCCGATTATCGTAAAATGGCTGGATGTTGATGAGGCCGAAGTCATGGTTTTACCAAAGTCCACTACCGGCAATCTTAAGTTGAAAGTTGCCAAATTACAGAAAGATGATGCGGGCGAATGGGTGTTGGATTTGAAATAATATGGTCTTTCAATCATTTTTTACGAAAACAAAACCGCCAAAAACGAAATAACCGTTGCCACAAAACCAACCATGAAAATATTATAAGACATTGTCAGAAATCGGTATTTCTTGTCCAAGACCTTTCCAAGAAAATAAAGATCCCGGGTCATATTACCGTATAGTAATTCACCGTCACGGAGCACTGTGTCCATTGCTTCCTCAAATTGTTCCAGGCTAAGATTGACAAAATTTCCAAAAAATACAATATTTTTTCGAGCTTCGTTTAAGTCTACTTTACCGTCATTATGAGCGGTTACTTTTGGTCGAATAGAGAGCACGGCAAAGATGAGCGAAGTCAGTGCGGTGACCAAAAACAAAACGACTGGTAATAAAACCATTGGTTGTGTTTCGGGAATATTCTGATAAGACAAGACCGAGATGATGACTGAAATTAAAATTGCGTTCACACTGATCATGATATTGGCTTTGTTGTCAGCGATGGCACTCAGGTTAATATGATTCCGGTAATTGGTTCGGAAATAGGTTTGTGTCGCACTACCAGGCAACCTTTTTTCCAGCCCCTGAAATTTACGCAGTTGTCCATCCTCCTGATCGATCAGTTGGTGTTTTTTATGCTGGTTTTTTTCTACCCTGCTTTTTTGCATGAGAATGTTTTGTGCGACCATTGGTGCAAACTGGTTTTTGCCGTAAGGCGTATAAAAACTGGTTCTTAGCAACTCCTGTAATTGTATTTGATTCCATTCCAGTGCGGGAAGTTGCCGACCTTGTACGAGTTCCCACTCCAGTCTTAAGAGTGGACGGTGATGAAAAAAGTTATTAGTGGCATTAAAGCCGTGTAAACCATCTAAAAACAATTCAGCAGCTTGGTTATCGGGACGTTGATCTTCTTTAGCGGCGCTGATACAGTTAAGTACGGATCTGGTTTTTTTCGCTGGATAGTTGGCTGAGGTCAAAAAAGCTTCTGCTATTTCGATGCTCTTGGTGACCGCCCGGTCGTAATCTTTTTGGTAGCCCGTTGCGTGTAGCCAGGCTGCGAGCGAAGCAATCTCTTTGGTTTCGCTGTCCACCTCAATTGCGGTAGCCACTTTTTCCACTTGCGCAACAATTTGACAAGTACGCTGGTAGTTATGGTACAAAAGACGATTGTCGTTTATCCGATTGGATAATTCGAGGACATGCTGCTGTGCTTTTTTAAGGATATCGCTCATGGTGGCTTCCTGTTGGTTATCTCGGGTAGCTGGTTTCATCATTTTATTTTTCGTAAAGTTGCAAAAACAACTTCTGTTTTCTCAGAATAGTAGGTTGAACTTGTTCTTTCCCAAAGATAAGGAATTTTAGAAATTAGCCGCCCAGTATCTCTTGAAACTACCTTTAAACACCCTAAAAACAGATTTTTCATCAATATTTGTTACCTTAGTTACGTTTTTAAGTCAAGATTAGTAGAAAAACATAAACTTTAGGAATGGCGATTAAATAAATGTAGATTGTAGGCGAACTATTTTTTTGCCAATCAAGGTAAAATGGGCGTTATGCCTAGCATAATAACCATTTTATGGACGCAGAGTGGCGGAAAAAGAGGAAGTATAGAATCGTCATTTATTTTGTCAACATTCCTTAAGTTTCATCAAGCCTTTTATTTATCTAACAATTTACCAAGCTGATGCTGATTTTCGCTTCAGCTACCAAAATCAAAAAAATTTAATTATGGATTTATTAGTCGACCTATTAAAGAGCCAGCTTTCTGGTAATGTTATTGACCAGCTAAGCAGCCAAATTGGTGAGGACAAGGAAAAAACAGAAGTAGCCACGAGTGGTATTATTTCAATGTTAACTGCGGCGCTAGCGAAAAATGCTGCTTCTTCAAGTGGAGCAAGTTCTTTAGCTACTGCTCTGGATAAAGACCACGATGGAAGTATCCTGGATCATATCGGAGATCTTTTAGGTGGTAATATGAATAATCGTACAGCGAACGGTACTGGTATTTTGAGACATGTTTTAGGTAGTAAGCAAGCAAACGCGACCAATGCCATTAGTAAAATGAGTGGCTTGAGTGAAAATAAAACCGCAAATCTAATGACGATGTTAGCGCCCATCGTTTTGGGAATATTGGGTAAGCAAAAACGTCAGAACAATATGGATCAGAGTGGATTATCTGATATGTTAAGCCGTTCGGTAAAGTCTGAGACCAACCAGCGTCAGGAAATGGGTTTTTTAGGTAAATTACTGGATCGTGATGGTGACGGTAGCGTCATGGATGATATCGCAGGAATGGGTATGAAAACCTTAGGTAACTTATTCAGAAATAGATAAACAACTTTGATGTTGTTTTAAAAAATAAAACCCACTTTTGTTGAAAGACATAGGTGGGTTTTTTAAATTCTCTATCATGGCCGATTTTATTATTCGAGCAATCCGTCAAGCAGATAATGCAGCCGTAGCAACAGTTATTCGTACCGTGATGACTTCCTTTGATGCCGTTGGAGAAGGATTTTCCATAGAAGATCCCGAAGTTGACCAAATGTACGAAGCGTATCAAGGAAGTCAATCTGCGATGCATGTAGTCGTTGGAAAAGAAGGAAAGGTGATGGGATGTGGAGGCTTTGCTCCTCTGATTGGTGGCGACCCCGCTATCTGTGAATTAAGAAAGATGTACTTTTTAACGGAAGCTCGTGGTAAAGGACTGGGACGAAAAATGCTTGAGATGTCTTTGGTCGGAGCGAAAGAGGCAGGTTTTAAAAAATGTTATTTAGAAACTTTAGCGCACATGAAATCCGCCAGAAGACTTTACGAAAAGGCAGGATTTTCACCACTTACCTGCTCCCTTGGCAATACTGGCCACGGTGGTTGTGATAGCTATTATCTGATAGAATTATAAAGAACGGCTGACAGCCGATACGAGAAATAAATTTTTAAAGCAGGCACATTAATCAATGACCTTGTATAGTTTGGCAACCTCTAAAAATTCTCCGTCTTCTACAATGGTAGCCGTTACCAAGACCTCACCTCCCGTTTTGGCTTTTTTCAATACCTTGATCATCTCATTATTAATAGCACCCGTACTTTCGGCTTCACTAAAGGCACGATTTCGCTGATAAGCAATCACCAGACTACTAATGTCCAGGTCATTACCAAATTCATCTCTAACGATTACCGCTTCTTTTACATTATTTATTAAATCAGTACGAGTAGTCTGCTTCGCTACCAGTGCTCCCCAGTGAATAGTATGTCTTTCCGAAAATACTGGTTCTACCGTTTTTAGGGCAAAAAGGATTGGTAAATCCATTTCCACAGCCACTGGTTTCGAATCACTTTGAGCAGGAGACCAGTCAGGAAACATATTGACGACTCGTAGTGCCTCTTCGTCGCAGCCACCACCGATATAATTCATCACCTTGGCATTGGTTACTTTTCCAGTCTCTGAGACCCTAAAACGAACATACACCGTTCCTTCAATATCTTCGGCTTGCGCTTGCTCGGGATAAGCCAGATTTCGGGAAATAAAGTCAATCAATGTCTGGTTAGAACAATTTCTTTTTTCATCAGAATAATCAGCATGCATCTCACATCCCGAAAAGTAGGGCATCTCTACAGCTATTACCTCCATCTCTTCGTCAGATTGAGCACACAGTCGGAAGCAAAATATACTTAAGCAAAGTAAAATTAGAGTAGTATGTCTGATCATTTTGTTGGGTTTGAATAAATTCTAGTATTCAACTGATAAAATAGCCAAACCCCGCGCCAAAATCCAGTACAGAGCAGCATTTAAGAAAAATTTAATCAGTTTTTAGGAAACCCAATGGGTGGTGAGAGGATCTAACGACTTAATTCCGTAAGCGTTGTACGGATACTCGTCAGATCATTTTTAACAGGACGCTGGGCAAAGCTACCATTCTTGTTCACAATATAGTACTGAGGTAAAATACGCACTTCGTATTTTTTAGCTATATCCGAATCAATATCTCCGTTGGCCATCACATTAACGCCTCCAAAGTCCATCTGTCTGACTGTTCTTCGCCAGTCTTCAGCGTTACGGTCGAGCGAAACATTGAGAATGACAATGCCCTGTTTTTCCATATCCTGAATAAAAGGTTGGAGATTATTCATTTTCTTCATGCAGGGACGACACCAGCTGGCCCAAAAATTTAAGTAAACTACTTTGCCACCATACTGAGCGAGTTGAATTGTATTTTCGTCGATATCTTTTAAGGTAAAATCCGGAGCCGGAGAACCTTCTGCATAGCGAGAAGCTTTTTGGTACGCATAATTGACTTTTTCTTCGTAACCCAGATGTTCGGTATTATCAATAAACGCCCAATATCGCCCCAAAATACTATCCAGTTTTTTATCCAAAAACGCTTTATATAACATCTCCGACTGAACAAAAGCCTGGGTATTACCAATCAGATTATTCGTCGCAAAATCATATTGTTTAACGTACGGATCAGTTTTATCTCCGGCTTTTTCGTAACGATAATTAACGACGGCAAGTACGTAGTCCCGGTACAGATGATTCCCAATTGATCCGCCCACTAGTGGCGTTTCATCCAGAAATGAAAAATAAGAATCCTGTAAATCATAGCGACCCTTATATAGATGTCCAAACATGAGTTTATTATAAGCCCAGTCGTAGATGAATTCTGTTTCCATAAAGTTAATGAAATCAGGGGTTAGCTTATTCGGATTATTTTTACGGTAAAAATCCAGTTTAGCGAAGGCTCGATCCTTTTTTGTCAATAATTTTCCAGAAAAAGCCTCTGGCGTTGTATTTCGCATATCCTTGTCCTGAGTCGGCAAAGTAGAATACCAAAAAATTTCTTTTCTGAATTGTACTTTTTTAAACTGATTGAGTTCTTTCGGATTTTCTTTTAAATATTCGGCTAGAAAAGTATTATCTGGTCCTCCTCTTTCACCAAACAATACATTACGCGGGTAACTTCCTCCATCAATGTTGATACCCAGCGTGTCGTTTGGTTCAATATAAATCAACTTTTTTTCCCTGCTGTAGATGAGGGTAGCGTATTGAGGTTCCCGCACATTGATCCCGAAGGCGAAGGTGCCATCTTCCAGGATATTAGAAGTATACTCTTCCGTATCACTGGTCATATAACGAATATTGACCTGGATGGTAATCTCTTTTGCAAGACTGACCCGATTATTTATTTTACCAAGCACCAACGTATTGGCATCAGCGATCTGTCCAGTCAAAGAGATATTGGATAATAGGAGTAAGGAAATAAAAAGTAAAATACGGTTCATACGATTTACTATCACCAGGATAATTTAAGTTAAAAAATGTAAGCTAAGCAGAAAGTCTAATAAACTAATTTGATTGTCTGATTTTAAAGTCAGTTGGGGAGGAATATAAAAAAGAAACTTTGCCTCATGTCGTCTCTGCAAATATAAGGGTTGTCAAGCACTTCTGCTAACACCTATTTTATTTTTAAAAAATGAATTTCTCTTCTCCCGTTCTATAAAACCTAAAAAAAACCTGTTTTATTTTATGGAATTTTCCTTCTTCGAGCATCATAGTAGAAAAAAAATGAAAAAACGCTGGAAAAAACAACTCGATAATGCTCTGTTAGCAGAGACCTTATCCGAACAATTGTCAATTGATCCGCTGGTAGCAGGAATGCTTGCCCACCGTGGTATCCGAACTTTAACGGCCGCCCGAAATTTTCTGTCTCCTACTCTTGACCGCCTGCATGATCCTTTCCAAATGAAAGATATGACCGAAGCAGTCCAACGGCTGAATTTTGCCATCCAAAACGGGGATCATATTTTATTGTATGGTGATTATGATGTAGATGGAACAACTTCAGTAGCGATGATGTACCAATTTTTAAAAAATTATACGGATAATCTCACCTGCTATATTTCGGATCGTTACCGGGAAGGATACGGTATTTCTAAAGCCGGAATTGACTTTGCTGCCGAACAAAGGGTGGATTTGATTATCGCTATGGATTGCGGGATAAAAGCCATTGACAATATTGCGTACGCTAACGAAAAGAATATAGATTCCATTATTTGTGATCATCATTTACCTGGAACGATCTTGCCAGTGGCGGTAGCGGTGCTGGACCCTTTGCGGTCAGATTGCTCCTATCCTGATACTCGGCTCTGTGGAGTTGGGGTGAGCTTTAAATTGATTCAGGCTTTTGCCCAATTCCGAGAAGAAAGCCCGGAAATATGGCATCCATTGTTAGATCTCGTAGCGATCGGAACGGCCTGCGATATTGTTCCGGCATTGGGTGAAAACCGAATTCTCTTACGGGCTGGGCTGGAAAGGATGAATACCAGATTAAGGCCTGGCATAAAGGCTATTATTGAACAGCGAAAAAAAGAAAGCAAACTTACTGTAAGTGATATGGTATTTGGAGTGGGGCCGGTATTAAATGCAGCGGGTCGACTGGATGATGCGATGCTCGCCGTTGAATTACTATTGGAAACTGATCCGACCGAAGCGGCACAAAAAGCTAGTGTCTTACAACATAAAAATGAAGAGCGTAAATTTTTAGATCAACAAATTTTGGCAGAGGCTCGGCAAAAATGGGAAAACAGTCTTGAGTCTGCTACCTCCAACAGCATTGTACTATTTGAGCCACATTGGCACCAGGGCGTCATCGGAATTGTCGCAAGCAGAATGGTAGAAAAATTTCAGCGCCCCGTTATTTTATTGACGGAACACGAAGGGAAGTTGGTCGGCTCCGCTCGCTCAGTAAGTACTTATAATATTCACGAGGGAATTGCGGCCTGTAGTCATTTATTGGAAAATTTTGGAGGTCATCAGTTCGCTGCGGGACTGACCCTGAAGAGAACAAAACTTAAATCTTTCCAATTGGCTTTTGAAAAGGAGGTCAGCCAGTCCATTCAGCCATTACAAAAGTCCCCCGTTATTCCAGTTGAGATGATTCTCCCACCGGAAAAAATCAGTCTGGAACTTTGGGAGCAGGTGCAATCCCTCGCACCATTTGGTCCGGGAAATCGAAACCCCGTCTTTGTTAGTAAAAACCTGATGGATGCGGGAGGAACCTATCTTCTGAAAAATAATCACCTGAAATTAGCCGTCAAAACACCGGATGACGAGCGGGTACTCACCGGGATTGGCTTTGGACTAGGAGAACGATTTTTTGAATTACCCATTGGAAATTTAGAACTCTGCTATACCCTCGAAAAAAACATCTGGAAAGGAAAGTCTGCGGTGCAGTTGAATGTAAAGGATTTACGGACTGCAAAAAATATTACCCAATGAAAAACAAAAAAAACGAGAAAAACAAAAAAGGCAATATCTATGATCGTATTTTTAAAGAAAATGCACGTGAGTTATTTTTACCTTTGGTAGAAAAGAAGTTAGGGATTAAAATAATCTCTTACGAGGCAATCCCGGAAAAAATACAAAAGACGACAGAAAGAGAGGCAGACTTTCTGTACAAAGTGAAGACGAATAAAAAGAAAATTTTCTTGTTGCACATCGAGTTTCAAAATAAAAATGATCCAGAAATGTTAAGACGGATGTCAGAATATCATGGACTATTTTACCGCAAATATAATCTTCCGATCCATCACGTTGTTGTTTATTTGGGAAAGCGAAAGCCGACGATGAGAAATTTGATGAAAGAAGAAGAAATATTTCGAGGGTTTAATCGAATGATTAGAATTCCCCGTACCCTTGGGTCGGGGATGAATAAACTGCCCGAAAGGGCAAACTAAGAACATTGAGATAGTAAAACTTTTTGTTTGTTTTAAGAAAAATTTTTTGTATGTTTACAACATGTTAAAAGCATATAAATATCGACTTTATCCAACTTCTGAACAAGCAGACTTGCTTGCCAGGCATTTTGGTCATTGTCGGTTTATATATAACCACTTTCTGGGAAAAT
>Ga0209187_1004122_pt1 | contig 11383 bp, 12 predicted proteins | sample BantaG_FD_187430 | JGI IMG/M metagenome (GOLD analysis project Ga0209187, IMG submission 187430) | Marine algal microbial communities from Bantry Bay, Ireland - BantryBay_4 metaG (SPAdes) (version 2) | ecosystem: Host-associated > Algae > Red algae > Unclassified | place: Bantry Bay, Ireland... | reverse complement strand
GCCGCCGCCTCGGCGGCGGCCGCCTCGGCGCTCTCCCACTCACCCGACGTGACCGTCGAGGCGCCGTCTGACAGACCCGACGCGAGCGCCGCGACGGCCGCGTCCAGGACGGCGAGGAGCTCGGGGCGTTGCCGCCGGCCGCGTGCGCCGGCCGCCGCCTGCTGCTCGGGCGTCGGGCTGAGCAGCGATGGCGCGTCGGCGAGGGACACCCACCGGCGGGGGCGGTTGGCGCGCTCCGCCCACGCAGGGTCGTCGTCGGCCAATACCGTGTCGACGTACAGGAGCCACATCTTTTGGGGGCCGTGCTTGAACTCAAAGGTGCCGAGCTTGGGGCCGAGCGTGCCGGTGACGCCGCCCTCCTCGCGCGTTTCCCGCAAGGCGGCGATCTTGGGCTTTTCCACCTTTTTGATGGCGCCCTTGGGGAACACCCACACGTCGCCGTGCTTGCGCGTCGAGACGAGGAGAACCTGCCACCCGTCGGGCCCCATCTGGACTGGTACGCAGCCGGCCTGCAGGCGGTTAAGGGGGAGAGGGGTGGGGTAAAGGACGAGAGTGGGCACCCAGATCAGTGCATGTCGGAATCAAACAACGGTGTCAGTGGCTGCGCCCAACCAAGAGGCAATCCACAAGGGGGGGGCGAGGAGATCGTCTCTGTTCGTCATTTTTGCCATCGACGCTCAATCGATCCCTATCGAGCGCCCATCGACGATCGAAAACCGTTCTCGGAGAGTGTCGACGCGCATCGAAATCGCTCATCGAAGCATCTCCGAAGGGATGACGAACCCTCAGTCTCGTCACCCGTGCATTTGAATATCATCGAGTTTCTCGATGGTACGAAGTCGCGAGATGGCTGTGTACAACGGCTTGATCCATCGAAACGGCCAATCAAAACATAGAAGTACAGTTCGTCCGGATCACACAGGTCAGCCCTCATCGCAAGCAGTGAAAAATGTGCCCGCTTCCAACGTTGGCGTATGGCACGCTCTTGCTACTGTGCCGGCGGCCGCGCCTGCGAGAGCACAACAACTCTCTGTTTATGATGACATGTCGCTGTCACCCCAAGAGAGAAACGGGTTGAGAAAAAAACGCATTGCCCGGTGCTCTACGTCAGGGCGACACAGGGCAGGCGGATCCGCGTCAAGCCCGCGGCGCACCAGCAACTCGCCAAAGTCTGGCACCACGTGAGCGAGACGGAGGATGTTGGATGTCTTGATCTTAACGACGGACACGGCCGCGGCGCCGTCGCGGACGCGCCACTGTAGGCGTTGGCAGCCCTTGGCAGTCAACGGGCAGCCAGGGCTCGGGGCGGCCGGCATCCACTCACGGATGAGCGCATGGTCTCCTTCCCTGAGCCGCACGAGGGCTCGCAGCTCTCCTACCATCGGCTCCGTCTCGCCTTCGACATTGTAGTGTACGGCGTCGTACCACGCAAAGCCGTGAAAGTTGGGCGACGAGCGCAGCAGCTGTGGCAGCCGCGCACCGCAGTCAAACCGAGCGTCGATGTAGACCCGAGAGAGCACCGGCACGGTCGCCTTGTTGCGAATGCCCAGAATCTCACTGACGCGAGATAATCCGGGACGAGTTGCCAGCGTTGAAACCAGCTCTCGCGTCAGGCCCGATACAACCTTGCCGGCGGCTGACGATGACTGGAGTACTGGAGCTGGGACGGCAGAGGCATTGGTCGGCTCCAAGAGCGCCACGTCGGCCGAAGGGAGCGGATAAGTCGGTGGCCGCGGGGCAGGAGCCGTCGCACCACCGCCAGCCGCCCGGTTGTGCGCTTCCAACACGCCGCGGGTGCCCTGCGCGTGCCGTACCATCTGTCCTGTAAACAAATCAAGCGCCCCATTGGTACGTCGGTAGTACTTCTTGTCGTCCTTGTGGCCTGCTTCGTTGCTCGACGTGTTGCAGTTGCGCAGGTTGCCATGCCACTTGATAGCGTCGAGCACGTGGCAAAGCAGTTTGTGCATCTTGGTGGAGAAGATTGGCCCCAACAGCGGGGTGACAAAGTCGTTGACGAAAGCTGTGGCCTGGTCTTGGATTGACCTTGCCTCCTCAAGCGTCATGGGTGCCACCAAGCGGTCTCTGGTGTACCCCGCGATGCGCGCGTACAAGGAAGCATACTCCGCAAAGAGCTCAGTAACTGTGTTCTGCAGCGGCTTGTCCTTGAAGGCCAGATGGTAGGCTTTCCAGTCATACTGGTAGTCCTTGGCAATCCCCGCCCCGTCGACATCGCCCTCGACGCCGCTCAACTTGGCATCGTTCGTCCAGGCGGCAGCATCGGCGGCAGCCGCATCTCCCGCAGTGTCTGCGTGAGCCGCCTCGGGTGCAACGCGGACGGAGCCGCCGTCACCCATCTCGCAGCTGCGGTGAGTCTCAGAGTCCGGGTGGAGACCCTTGCAGCCAAAGAGGCCATGTACCAGAAAGGCCAAAATGGCCACGCCGAAGCGTTGTTGAGCACCTGTAAAGGTGGCTTGCAAATCACTTGCAGCGACGATGTATCTGTCAGGTATCATGCAGAAGACATACGGTAAGAGCTCAAGCACGAGACGACAATTGCAATGAGGCAGGGACCCAGAGAGGTCATGCGATCAGTCTTTGAGCACTGGTGCGCGGCAGGTGGCCCACGGCACGCCCGTCTATCTCTGAACAGATAAGGTGAAGAATGAGCAACCACGTACCCAGGCGGGAGAGAGCGAGCCTTGTAGCGGCGTCCGAGAAAGTACAACCGCCGGTTGGCAGCACGGATGATGGCTGCGAGGCTGCCATAAAGGAACGATCCCCCTTTGCACATGTACGGATAGATGAGCGTCAGGCGGTGAACGAGCATCTGAGTGACTCCAAGGTCCAATATCTGCACCGCTCACAATGATAAGAAGCACAAACAGGGCACACAGAGAAGCACAAGAGAGTGTCAACACCATCATTTCTCGACGTGCGCAGTAGACAGTAGCAACGGTCGCCACCCCATTCAAAATGGACAATGGCTTGCTGACGCGCGTGCTGAGACAAGAGCCACTCAAACGCACATGGAGCACGTCAAATCCAACCATCTTGTACAGAAGGTGCGGCGTCGTGCCCAGGCCAGCCATAGCAGCGAGCGCGGGGACAGCGCTATTGAGGCTGTCATACCGCTCAAGCTTCAAACGGCGCTGCCGCTCCCGTCTCGCGTGGTAGTGGCCAGCGGCCTCGAGGTGTCGCTCCAGCGTCGGTACGACTTCGCGCTCGGCCGCGTTGAGCGCGACAGGGAGCACGGAGTCCTCAGCAGAGACACTACAGGATGAGCACGGCTTACCACTCGTACCAGCGCGGAGACACAGGATCGCTCGCTCTTCGGGTTGATCGCAGACGTACAGCAGGACGCGCAAAAACATGCGGACAATGCCCTCCACGCCAGTGTCAACCTCCACACCCTGGAAGCTGGCTTCAATTGCAGTCCGAAAAGCCAAGTAAAGTACTCGCTGCAACACCCCGCACCTTCGCATCTTCCCACGTTCCGCAGAGCTCGCCTCCTTCAGAGTCCGGACAATAGGAATATAAGCAACTGTGTGCCATTCCACGTCTCCCGAGACAACGTTGATTAGCCGAATACGTAGCGGATAAAGCTTGTGCGCTGCCAGTCAGAACGAGCAGAAATCAGTCAGCAGGTGAGATCAGCCAAAGAAAACGAAAACGAAGAAGTTCCCACAAAGCGTGAGTTCGTGCATTCCGCACCCTCACTTCCAATGCCGCGCTCTGGCGCTCCAAGCATGGGAACAGACGCACCCACAATCACGACACTCGGGACGTACCACCGGACCAAGACAAGCGGCTACTGTCAGAGAACACGTGGATCCCAAGCACACAGTTTCTTCCCGCTCGCCCGCACACGTCGGCCTCACAGGTGCGAAAGGCATCGCCATCGAACGGGGACTCACGCCTATCCGTCGCAGGCGCGGGCCCACCGTCACCACTCCAAAGCTGCACCACGCGCTGACCGTCCAACAGGGCGAGCACAACGTCAAGCACAGGCCGAAAGTACGCATAGTAACGCTCCCCGTCTTCATCCAAAGTGACTTTCTTCCACCCCGCAGCGAGCGCGGCTGCACTGAGGTCGTCCGCCACAGCCCGCTTGAAAGCCGCGGAGTCCTTGAACTTGTCGCACAGTCGTGGCGGCGCCGATCCATCTGGCAGGGGAGCGTCGAGGTCGCAAATGACCTTGTACAGCTCCTCTTGCTGGGCTAGAGACAGCCCCCCGTGCCCAGCCTGCAACACAAAACGCTCGAGCCGCCGAAGCCTAGGTGTGTCGAATAGGCCCGCCCGGGATGCCTTGCGCACGCGTACCAGTGGCTCGGCACGCTCCGTGTCGTGCTTGTCCTCGTAGATTGCGCGAGCGTGCGCCGAAACAGACGTGTACTTGAACTCAGGCGCAGGAGGGCGGGTTGCTGATGCAGTCCCGGACGCGGAGGTCTTGCGCTTGCGGTGCACGGGCGCCGGGGCAGGCACGCGGCTGGCTGCCACCGAGGCGGTGATACCTGCCTCAAGGGAGGCGGATAGAGCCGGGCTGACACACCCAAGCTTCCCCAGCTCCCCGTCTGTGCGCTTCCCTGCGATGCCGACCGGGTGAGGTGGCGCTGCCGCGGCACGCAGTTGAGCACAAGCACTCTCAGTGGAGACGGTAGGTGGCGGCGTGGGTGAGCCGCCCGTTGAAGCACCTCCCCTGTCGGCAGTCTCATTGCTCCGCCTTCGGCGGGCGGCGGTGCGAGAAGGGATGGCCGGCAGCTTGAGCTGCCTGCGCAGTGTAGAGGTAGTGATAACGGTGCCGTGCAAGGCCAAGCGATGACGACGTAGCCCCGAGTAGTCGGTGGCCTCCCAGCTGCAGAGCAAACAAGACAGCTCGGACGCCGAGGGTGACACGTCCGACATGGAGATGCCTCACGGGCCGAGAATAAGCGCCGCCTTGAGGAAGACAACAGGCGGCGCCACGGGCACCTCGCCGGTCTGGCTTCCCAAGGCGTCAGCAGCAGCAACGTGGCCAACTCGGGGGGAGCGACGGTCTCAATGACCTCCTTCATATAAGAAGTCGAGAGCTAATATATGTTCATTGAGAGCAAATCAAGTGGCCACACGTCCAGTTGCATGCAAAAAATCGTCATAGAAGCACCTCTCAGCAGCCCCTCCGTACCTCTTTACGCTCTGGGACCGCCTTCGAAGCGTCGTGGTCTGCTCCAGCCGCGGGTAGCCTGCGTTTGCACGTTGAACATGAGGCGTGGACAACGTGTCAGGTCGGCCACAGTTGCTCTCTCCGTCTCGAATGTGGCATGAGTCAGCGGCGGCGTCAGGCTCCCTGTAATGCCAGAAAAGCGGTGCCGCGCAAGACACGTGCCCACCGGAGAGTCGGAGAGGAGTGGCAGGGCAGAGAGGCGGGGGGGGCCTTTCAGAGCACGACAGTGGGCCGCGGGTGGCAGCTTGCAGTCGCCTCCCCGGTGGAACCCTCCGAGGGCTCCGACACAGGTTCGAGTGCGCCAACGGAGCGACGCGCATCGCGGGTGAGAACAAATGGAGAATGAAAGTGGTGTTGGGATCCGTGACCACAAATGAAATATAGGCACGAATGTCTCAATTGGTTCAACAGGTGGTCATTTCTGATGCTTGAGCACATCTGTAAGAAGATTTACTACTGGAAATCCCGACGACACGGGCTTAACGAAACTCGCCTCGTGCCCACAGACAGCGCAGCAACCGACAGCCGTGTGCCCCTAGCTCATGCCAGCTTGACCTTGTCCTCAATTCTAAGGGATGCAGAGTCGGTTCGTGTCGGGCCATCATGACTCGTGACGCGGCATGGTGCCACCTGCTCGCCGACTCTGAACGGCACAAGGACACGGCTTCGCCGACGGTGCGTGGCCGGCTTTTCTTTTGCCGCTGCTCGTGTGCACCTGAGCTCTTTTACACGCCCTTCTGTTCTTGCCACTCTTTTGCCGCGCTCCCGCGCGCGCCCATTCGTTGGATATGGATTGTGACACACAACGTGACCGCCAAGAATCGTCTTGGCCGCATGCGGTTTTGGGGGGGGAGTGGCCACAAGAGACAGAGAGAGCACAGAGAAGAGATTGTAACGGGGGTAATGGCAGCATCATGCGTGTCAGGCGAGTGCCGAGCATCAGGCGCACCACAGCGTCGGTCGGGCCCTGATTTCTGGTTTGGTGGCAGGACATACTCACACACCACCGTCTGGACACCCGTATGGGCTTGGCTTTCATTTTTGGTACTGTTGCCCTGATTGCCATGCCTCACGTCCAGGTTATAGTGCGGCGATGATCGAGCCAAAGAAACGACTCGTGGTCCCCGGAAGTTCGGATTGGGCGCGCGGGGCTTGCAACGACTGCAGCGGGTGAGCTTGGCGAGCCTCCTGGTACTAGTGGGAGGGTACAAAAGCACGGGGGTGGGAAGGACGGCGGGAAATCGTTTGTGTGCCATCCGCCAGGACGACCTGGCCTGTGTACTCACTCGTTCGTTCTGACGCAGCCAATCGTGCCTCGGAAGTTGGTGCCCCATCCCTCGTGCTTCGTTCTAGTACCTTGCTCTGTGCGTCATCCCCTCTACTACGACAACATGCCACCCCGAGGATCCTCCAAAACCTCCAGGGGGGGCAGGCCCACTGCCGTCAAGAGCACACCGACCACGGGATCTTCGAGTCGAGTTGTGGCTACGCGCACTCCGTCCGCTGAGGAGAGACGCGCCAAGGACGAGATGCGTGCGACGTCTTCTCCCTCTACCGGCGCCGTGGCGCATGAACAGCCGCTGCTATGCGCGGAACAACCCTCTACAAAGGGCAACGACGGCGTCACCGAAGGACGTGTACCCCATGTGCAGCTGGAACAAGATGAAGACATCACCAACGACGTGTCGGGCGCGGTGGCATCGGCATCGGTGGCCTCGGCGGTCGTGCACAGCAGGACCCCCGCAAGCGGCTCCAACCGCACCGATGCCGGTGCTTTGGTATCACCGCGTGTCACGAGTGACGACCGCTCGGACGTGCCCCCGCCGACTTTGCCGAAGGGCAGTAGCAGCAAGGGTAAGGGAAAAGCCCCGGCTGGCCCGACGGGCGGCCGCTTCAAACCTCATGCTCGACCGGCTCGATCGCTTCCAAAGATTGCTGGTTTGGGAAACGGAGTTGGGTTCCTGCTGGATGGGGCGGCCGGGACGTCAGCAGGCTCGTCAGTGAGGACCGATGTGATGCTGACCAGGACGATGACCGTCGCCATGCAGCCGCTATTCAAGGAGGTGCAGCAGCTGACGGACGCGGTCATGGAGCTCAAGGAGGACGTGGCAAAGTTGAGCGGCCAGCTGGATACCCACGGCAAGGCGACGGAGGCGGTGCGAGCATCGACGGTCAAGATTGAGGAAAACCTCAACCAGGGCGCCCTTGTGGGGGGGGCTGACATTGCGACGGACGCGGACACGCGAAAGGAAAGTGGCGCGTGTGCCAAGTCGGACTTTTCGTCGTACAAGGAGGTCGTACGCGTGCGGGCGCGGGTGCGCGCGTCTCTATCTCACACATTTGCAACTACGTCGGACTCCAGCGACATTGTTCCAGATGCCGACGCATATCGTGATCTGATCCAGCTCGACACGCAGACGGAGCTCAACATTGACGAGGACACCGCGCATGACTGGCTCATGGCGAACGTCGCCGTGCCACCGCGCCGCGATGGAGCGCCGGCAACTCTCACCCGCGCGCTCGTGGTGCTACTGCGTGCTAAGTCCCACTGGGTTCAAGCGCTCAAGAAGCGCATCCTCCTTGTTTACTTCCGCACGATCGAGGTGGACGCACGCGTCCTTCACGCGGCCGACGCCGTGCAGTGGGTCGCAGATCTCAAGTACTTCACGTCTGTAGTCGGACGCAAGGGCGTTCTAGCCGCCGCTGGGGCGGTGCTCTCCATGACAGGCGGCGGTGCACGTATCATCAAGCCAATGGGCGTCGGCGATGGTACAGTCCTTGAGGCCACGACGCGTCACTTTGGCTTCGTCTGTGCCATTGTGCGCGCGGCGCTCGATGAGGCAGCCGGCGTCGACACGGATAGCACCATCGGGGAGGCGTTCTACAAGCGGCTGGAGGTCGAGCAGGAGCGCGTCGACGCCGAACTTCCCATGGACAACCTCGTGCACGACGGGCTCCGTCTGACGGACGGTAACCAGTAGAAGGGGCTGGCTTCCAACGTGAATGAGGTGCAATGCTGACAGCTGTCGCCGCTTCCTGTGTCGCCAGTCGGTCTCTGTCCGACACCCCCTCTCTTCTCGCATCTGCTGTAGCACTCTTGAGATGGTTCCACTGGTTGCATGACAATGAGCTTGGCATGTTCTCGAGCGCTGGTAGGTGCATAGATAGACGTGTACGCGTGATCCTACTGTTTTCTTTTGCTTTCGATGCGTGTGGCACCGTGTCTTGCATAGATACCATTGCTCTTATCCCATTCGCAGCCGCGTGTTCTTCAGTTACCGGCTTTGCTTTCCCGTCTCAACGCCGAGAGCAAAAAGTGAGCAGCCAAAGAACGAGAAGATAGCAGCGATCGTCTGCAGGGCAGGCCTGGGCGGTGGCTCCGATCTGCACGCGTCCCAGTGTCGTTCCTACCATCCGCGGCAGGGGATCACAACACTCCCCAACCTCTCGCGACTCGTGCCTTTCATCGACGGCTTGATCGAGCCTGACGCTGTAAGTCCATCGAGAAGGGTGACGGTCCCCGTCGAAAAGCCACTTCGGAGGCTGTTCCGACTCCAATCGAGGTACGGTCGAGACCCCCCCCTCGATCGCGGTTTTGATCATTAGAGACGATGGGCAGGCGGCAACACGCTGTCGACAGTCCTCAGCCGACCATCATAACAGGCAGGGCTCAGACGTGCAGTTTTGCGGATCTTGACAGGGGCTGCTTCCTTGACCTTGTTCGGGGCCCCCATGACTGTAGCGGCGGACGGGAGAGCAAGCGGGCAGCCTCTGGGTAGCTGCTGACGCGGAAGGGAACGGTGAGGGCGAAGTTGATGACGTGCAGTCGCCGACTGGGTGTGCTCAGGTCGAGGTGGGCTAGCCCTTGGCGAGGAGGTAGGGGGACAGCCGTGGACGTTGAGGACGATGATGAGCTGGCTGGTGCGGCCGCATATCGAGTTGTCTACAGAGCGGTATGCACTCTTCTTGTACACAACGTCGGGCCACCTGTGTTGTCCACAGGGTCTCTCAGCGAGCCGCTCAGCGGTGGCTCCATCTCAGCGATGCTGTTTGGCAAGCCACCAGCCAGCTGCACGCTATGCGTCGATGGAGCCCTTGTTGGCGAAGACCCACGCCAGAGCCTGACACAGCAGGGCCCGATTGATGCGCGGCAGGCAGCCACCTGACTTTGACCTGCCGAGAGAAGCGGCTCCCAGCGGCGCGCCCGGGACAGCCCGCAAGAAACAGTAGAGAGAAGAGCCATTTCTCCATGCTGTGGCCCCCGCACGAGTGGCGGGCAGTTTCAACGCGCGCGCCAGCTTGTGTCACCGGGACTTCGACCAATGCGTGCGCACACGGCATTTTTTTTTTCTCGGGAAGAGGGCCTGCGCTTGCCAGGCGTGTCACCGGTCCCGACGAGGCGGCGTCGCCTCGTTGAAAAAAACTGAGTTGTCCTTCAGAAGTCGAGACGACGCGGCGCCAACGTGGCGCCAATGCCATGATGGATCTGGACCGAGAGGATCTCGCCTCGGCGGCTGGTTGGGGCGACCGAGCTTCGCGCCAGACCCGTTGAGAAAAGCAGGCCGCCGGTGGGTCCACCAATCGGCGTGGCGAAATGGGAACGGACCACCAGCGGGGCCACATGACCGCCGTGCTGTCTGGCCGCGACCGTCAGTGTGGGCCACCTGTGGCCCGGGCCACCGAGGACAAGTGTATTACAGCTGGCGGTGGCGAAAAAGGTTTGACGAACAGCAATGGAGGAGTAGGATATCCGATATGAGCCAAGCGGTGCATCCGTGTGGATGGCGCCGCGTCATTGACGCGGCAGCTGGCCACCCGGATCAAGGGCCCAATCCATTGCTCGCGAGCTCAATCCAACTACGTTGCACAACTCGCATACCGCGTATGAAATGCACGGTAGATTCCTCGTGTCCCTCAGCCACGGATCTAGTTACGCCACGCTCTGATCCCCACGAGCTTCCACTCCATGCCGCTTCCACGCGGCCACGCCCACGCGGAGGCGGTCCCAAGCGGGGGCGCGGCTGTGCGGGTGGCGTTGCCTCGAGCACCCACTCCACCCAGTGGTTCCGCCACCTGCGCTCTTCCTTGCACGTGTACTGTACCCTTCTTCGCACCCGCGGTGTCCAACGCACCCGCGGCCCCCCACTCCACCAACTCCGACGTCGGGGCGGTGTATTGCCTCCTCCTCAACCTCCCCGGTCCCCGTCGTTCACTCACCCCTTGCTGCTTGCCGCTGCGCTTTCCGCTTGCCGTTTGGCCCTTGCGCTCTCACCTGCCCAAACATGGCGGCCGACACAAACGCCAACGACGTGCCGCGGCCGGCGGACTGCCGCCGCCAGTCGCCGTCTCGTGGCCGCCCGCGGGCGGGTGGGCGGCCGCCACCGCCAACGGCATCACCGGGCGTGCCGCCACCGGTGGGGGCGTACCCGGTAGCCATCACGCGGGACGGCGCGCCAGCGTCGTTTGTGGCAACCGCACTGCCGTTGCTGCTGGTACGTGGTCAAGGGGGGGGGGCGAGAGGGTGCTGGTAGTGAGGGAGGAGAGGAGGTTGACTTGTGGAGGTGCAGTGATGATGCGGCTGGCGATTTGCAGTTGCCTGGGCGTGGCTGTTGTTTTCGGCCGGGACGGTGGGCGGAAGCCTTTTTTCACTGCGACGTGCGTGCACTGTCGCCGCTCTGCACAAGGCTGGGGGCTCCGTAAGAATCCACGCTGACCCAATGCTTGCTACCAATTTGCATTGTGCGGTATAATGTTTGTCTTGTCTATTGTTTGTCTTGTCTTCGCGTGTGTCACTGGGGCTGTGCTTTGGGCCGCGACGCCGCCGTGGCCGACGACTTGCGGTTGTCCGCCCTGGCCTGCTGCCCGCTTCACGTGGCGCCGCAGACGCGGGAGCCGGGCCCGGGCGTCACGCTCGTCGCCGCCGGCGCGACCATTGCCAAGGCCATCACCGTGTGCGAGCTGCTCCGCCGCCTCGTCCCGTCCCTATCGGTGCTCACGCAGCTGCGGTCGGCGGCGGTGCCACCCCTGCCGGGCACCACCGCGCTGCCGCGCCCGCCACTGGCGTCGTCGCCACGGCGGGCGGCGGTTGCCACGCCCGCCATTGTCATTACGCTCGCCGCGGACCTGTCCGACTACCGCGGGGAGCCGGGCTACACGACGCCCGTGACGGCAGCGATGACGCGG
>Ga0209187_1004120_pt1 | contig 11383 bp, 10 predicted proteins | sample BantaG_FD_187430 | JGI IMG/M metagenome (GOLD analysis project Ga0209187, IMG submission 187430) | Marine algal microbial communities from Bantry Bay, Ireland - BantryBay_4 metaG (SPAdes) (version 2) | ecosystem: Host-associated > Algae > Red algae > Unclassified | place: Bantry Bay, Ireland... | reverse complement strand
CAATTAGTGATATAAAAGTACTGCGTGATCCAGGAGCTGGATGTGGTGGAGAGGCAACTAGGATAATTAAAATGATGCCTAAATGGATTCCAGGAAAGCAAAGAGGAAGAGCTGTACCTGTTCAATATACGTTTCCAGTTCAGTTTAAATTAGATAAAAGAGGGAAATAAAATGAGTTCTCTTAATAATACAATTACAAAAGCCGAATTTGCTATCAAGCAAATTCGGCTTTTCATATTCAGCGATTGGCTGGAAGCTGAATATTGTTAAGAATTCAAAACGCTTAAGTTGACAACATTCGGCTGGAAGTCAGTCGCTAGTAATACTAACTCAACTCCTCTTCAATTTTTACAATTACTTCCTTCGCACTATCATAAGTTTCTTGCATCGCAGCCGAATTATCCATGCCAGCAAAAAGTGCCATTTCGCAAGTCTTAATGATTTTGATAAAACTGTCAATATGATTTTGAGAAACGTTAAGTGACTGTAATTTATCTTGAATATTTGCTTTTGATAATTCTGAAATTGGAATTTTTAATTTATCACACACATATCCAAACGAAGCTCTTGACACTTCATCATAAAATCCTTTCGAGTTTTGGGTAGTCATAAATTGTTCTGCTTGAGCCAGTTTTTGTACCGCCACTTTTTGCGCTCGTTGCACTTTTAATAATTCAAAATCAATCGAACCTTCTCGAATTAATTTTTGTCGATAAACTAACGCACCTCCCAAAAATAGAAAAGGCAATAAGGTCAAAATCCAAAAGAATGGCGACCCAAAAAAGAATTTTCCTTTTTTAGAAAAAGTCGTTTCGGTTTTGATGGGAAGCAATTCAGCTTTGCCAATTCCTGTTTCTGCGAGGTTGGAAGTTCGTTTTTTTCTACCTTTTTTGACTTTCACTTCGAGAGGATTTACGCCCAACGTAATAAAATCTAAACTATCTGTATCATAGTAAATGAAGCGAGGTTGGACAGAATAATTGCCAGGTTCTAAAGGCAACGCTTGGTATTCCAAAACTTTTCGACCATAAATTTCTCCACCTTTTTCAAAAGTAGTTTCCTCCAATATCCGTGGCTCGTACACTTCAAAATTTTCTCCTAAATCCATGGTTGGAGAAATGATTCTTTTTAAATCACCATTGCCTTCAATCGACATCGTGATGACCATTGCATCGTCAGTAGTGAGGTTTCGATTATTGACGGAAGCTTTCATCGCATAAGTTCCTACCGCTCCGCTAAAATTTGGGGGAATGCTGTCAGACGGAAATGGGATGACATTAATATGTAGAGAATCGACTTGATAGGGAAGATATGTTACTTCTTCAAAAAAGAAACTTCTACGTTTACTTGGTTCTGATTTCCCTAATCGTATATTCAAAGGGTTGATAATCAGTAACCCTGCTTGCTGTGGAAATAAAGCTACTCGCTTAAATACTTTACTGTCAAACATTTCACCATTGATTTCTTCTTGCATGGTTTGATAACTGAATCGTCGAATGTCTTGAGCAAAAAAACCACTAAATTCAGGGTTCTCTTTGATGTCGTAACTTTTGATATTTACTTCGGGTTTATTATATAATTTATAATCTATGGTAATTTGTTGACCAATTCGAGCAACAGTTGTACTGGGTTCTATTCGTACAAAAAACGCCTCTCCAGTATCTACTGTTCCAGGAGGAAGATCCTTCTTTTTGACAACTTCAATCGGAAATGGTTTTGTTTTGATTACTTTTCCATTGACTTTTGCAGAGGCAGAACCGATCGTATATTTCCCCGGTTTTTTTGCTTTTACATTATAGACGATGGAGTAGGAGGTAGTTCCTCTTCCGTTGATAATGGTAGAAGATTGCCGTTGAGAAGGATTTCCAGTTTGATTAAATCCTCGCCAAGCTGGAGGAGTGAATTGCGTCCATTTGCCATTGGTCAGCGTGAACGTAACGGAGAAATATTGATCTTCTACAATTCTTGTGACATCAGCTTCAGCAGTAAAACTTACCTGACTTTGGGCGGAATTAAAAAATGAAAAAAAGAAAATGAGTAGAAAAAAGAAAGGTTTGGTTATATTTTTTCTAGAGGTTAACACAGGAGTGGAGTTTATTATATAAAATGTAAATGTATTGTTGGAAAAAAATATATTCATAATTGTGTTTTGGAAAATACTGCTAAAAGTTAAGTCACCTTGTGAGTAAACAAAGTCAAGTAAACTTATATTTTATAAACCTTTCCTTTTTGCTTTGATTTCTTTTTGTCATCCTTATCCTTTTTCTCACCATCCTGTTTTGGCATTTCTAATTTTGGCATTTCACGAAGTTGAAAAAGATCATCCATCGGAAAATTGAAAAAATCATCTGAAGGAAAATTGAACATATCCATTTGAGGAGCTGATTTTCTTCGAGGTTTTTCAATGATCCCATCTGGATTTTCCAACACCAAAATTTCCATTGGTTGTGTTTCCATCATCACCCCATCCACTTCGATAAAAGCAGGTTCAAGATAAAAATTACCAGCAGTCTTTGGCTGCAAATAATAAGTGTAAGAAATACTTTGTGTCGTCTCTCCATTCATCATACTAAAACTACTCGACTGATTTGGTCCACCGACGATATCAAAATCTTTGAAATTAGGTGCTTCAAAATTTTGTCCTTTGGCATTTTTTAAAATGAACTTCACTTCAATATAATTCCCCAAAAGCACTTCGGTGTTGCTCACTTCGATAGTAAATTGAGGTTTCGTTTCGATGCTCTCCGCACTCACGTGAAGAGTAAGAAGCATTAAAAAACAACTTAAGTTAACTAATTTTTTCATGTGCTATTTTTTTAATTTTTAAACATCATTCCCGATCCTTCTCCCAAAAGAAGAAGGGTCGGGGGTGAGGTCATCACCAATCCTTAACTGGTTTCTTACCATTCCCTTTCTTCTTCCTCATTTTCTCTTGCACCTTTTTCTCCTCATCATCCATAATTTTCAAAAGCTCTAATGCTTCCTCTTTGTTCAAGTCTTTAGGTTGTTCTTGTGATTGTTGCTCTTCCTCTTTTTTTTCTTGCTGTTGTTCTTGTTGCTGCTGATCTTGCTGCTGATCTTGTTGTTCCTCTTGTTGTTCCTCTTGTTTTTGCTCCTCCTGTTTTACCTGGTCTTGATCTTGTTGCTGTTGCTGCTGTTGCTGCTGTTGTTGCTGAATTTGAATCAACCGTTGAGTAAGCGCAAGATTTTTTTTAGTATCCATATCATTTGGATTAAGTCGCAAAGAATTTTTATATGCTTCTGCGCTTTTTTCCAAACCTTTTCCTTCTTCCGCTTGAGATTTTTTAAAAAGCGAGTTGCCTAAATTATAATATGCATCAGCCTTGGTCTGCTGATCTTTAGCTAATTCGGCAGCGGAGGAAAAATGTCGAATGGCTTCATCGTAACCATCATTTTTATAAGTCGCATTTCCCAAGTTGAATTTCCCTTTGATGTTGGAAGGATCTTTTGCCAAAGCTTTGTAATAGTCTTCAGCGGCTTTGGAAAAATTATCTTCTTTGTAAGCCTTGTTCCCTTCTCGCAATAATTTATGAGCCGTTTGGGAAAACGTCCATTGCGAAATAAAACTTAGTATTAAAACAAATATGATTTTTTTCATAGAGTAAAATAGTAAAAAATGATGGTAAAAAAAGTCGAATACGAATGTCGGAAATTGTAATTATCTAGGCAATAGTTTTAACGTTAAAAATTACTAAAAATTTATCTCAACGTTTACTAAAACTTTAAAAGTTTAGTAAACGTCAGCGCTATCTATTTATCCAATTCATTTAAGAAAAACAAAATCATAGCTGCTAAAATCGTAGCAACAAAAATAATCCCACTAGTCCGAATTGGATTTTTAAAAATAGGAAAATAGGAATCCATATTTTTCAAAGCAGCCATTCCTGTTCCAATCAAGGTACTCAAAAAAGAGATTCCGAAAAATAATCCATTTCCTGAAATCCAAAAAATGACCGAGGAAATTAAATTTAAGCCTGCCAATATTTCAATCGGCAAAGATGGATTCGCTATTTCAAAAAAAGTCCATTTGAATTTTCTATTTAAAAAACCAAATTTTAAAAACGGACGAAAAAACCAAAATATAAAACTCGGAATCAAAATTAAAATAACGCCTATCCAAATAACGATTCCAAATTGCACTTGGTTTGATAACAATACATTTACAAGAAATGTAAAAACTCCTGAAATCAAACTTGGACGAATTAATCCTTGACCATTTCCAGTTAATAAATTAATAGGTGTTTTCCATTTTGGAATATTTCGAGTGCGAGATTCTAGCCATAATGCTAAGATATTTTGATTGTGCGGTTGAAGTTGAGTCGCAGTTGCTAAATGTGATTCTGCCGCTTCGAAGTTTTTATTTTTCCAAAACAGCGTTGCCTTGACCAAATGTGCATGAGCATCTTCGGGCGACAAATTTAATGCCTTGTCTGCCAAAATTTGAGCTTGCTGATTAGTGCCAGTTTGTTGCTCCAATAAACTTTTGAGTTGCAAGGCGGAGTCATTATTTGGATTCAGTTTTAAGCAATGATTGAGTAAAGCTTGTGCTTGTTTGATTTGGTTAAAACTTAAATGTGATTTGGCTAATTGAAAAAAATATTGACTTTGAGTAGGATGAATTCGAATAGCTGCTTCTAGATAATCTTTGGCTTTTCCAAAATCATCTTTCCGATTGTATAAAATTCCCATCGCATAAAAAAGTTGATCGGAATCAGGATTTGCACCAATGGCGGTGTTACCAATCAGTTCTGCTTCGTCATATTTTTTTAATTGAATTAGAGCGAGAAGGAGGAGAAAAAATGCTTCTTCATTTTCCGCATCATATTTGAGTGCTTCGGTCGCTTCTTGGCAGCAACTTTCGAATCGATCTAATTCGTAAAATTGAGAAGAACGCTGAAGATGATAATTGACTCCTTTCATATTTATTTGAAAAAATCCTTTCCCCTCAAATATTTATTTTTTCGATAGGAAATAAAAAATTCGGATAAAATAAATAGTAAAGCCAACGCAATGAACCATTGAAAATAACTTGCGTACTCGGTGAAGGAACGAGTTTCAAATTCTTGTTTTTCAATTTTTTCAATTCCAGCTTGGAGAGCGGTGATGATTTGTTCGCCGTCCGAAATATTAAAATAAGCACCTGCTCCAGCGGTAGCTAAGTCAACAAGCATTTGTTCATTGATGATTGTTTTAACAGTATTTCCTTCTTGATCTTTTTTATAAGTTGGCTGCCCTTGTACTTCGATTGGAATCAATCCACCTTGCTGTGTTCCCACTCCAACTGTAAAAATCATCAATCCATTTTCGTAGGCGTCACCTGCTCTTGCGATGGCATCATCATCATGATTTTCTCCATCAGAAATAATAATGAGTGCTTTGTGTTGTTTGTTATTTTCTTCAAAAGATTGTTCCGCCAAATCAATTGCTTCGCTGATCGCAGTTCCTTGAGTGGGAGCCATGCTAGTATTTGCACTTCGTAAAAAAAGTTGAGCCGCCGCATAATCTGTCGTCAAGGGCATTTGTAAATAAGCATTGCCAGCAAAAATGATGGTACCAATTCGTTCCCCTTTCAGTTCTTCGACCAGTTGTTGAGTAAAACGTTTTGCTCGTTCCAGTCGGTTGGGAGAAATATCTGTAGCCAACATACTTTCCGAAATATCCAAGGCAATAAATACGTCAACGCTTTTTCGTTTTGCTTTTTCTCGCTTCGCTCCCCATTGTGGATTGGCGTAACCAATAATCAAAACGACTAATCCTAACAATAGAATTACAAATTTGATGAGGTGTTTATATTTGCTCGTTTGTGGAGCTAATTGTTTCATCAAACTTAGATCTGCAAACTTTGCCATCGCTCGTTTGCGTGCATACCACATCAACAGAAATGCCCCAATCAAGATGGGGATAACTCCTAAGGCTAATAAATTTTCGAAGTGCTCGTAACGAAACATGATTGATTTTTTTTACCCGTAGCTGGACTTTCCAAGTCCAGTCTTAAACGTACTATATTTTTCTTGGTAGAAAAATATAGTATGGATGCTGGACTTGGAAAGTCCAGCTACGGGATCGTTCGGAAAATTGTATATCGCAACAAAATCTCCAAAACTAAAAATATAATTCCTAGCAATGCGAAAAGGTAAAACTCTTCGCTGTATCTTTTAATTGAAGTAACTTCAATTTTTGTTTTTTCCAATTGATCGATGATCTGATAAATTTCTTCCAAGCCTTCTTTGGAGACTGCTCGAAAATATTGTCCTCCAGTCATTTTGGATAATTCCCGTAAAAGGTTCTCATCAAAATTGACTTGCGACATACCATATACATACTCGCCATTGCTTCGACGACGAATCGGAGTTCTTGCTGCACCTTTTGAACCGATTCCAATAGTGTAAACTTTTACGTCCAACTCTCTAGCAATCTCACCAGCTGTCATTGGTTTAATGTAGCCAGCGTTGTTGTCTCCATCGGTGAGCAAGATGACAATTTTACTTTTGGCTTCGCTATCTTTTAGTCGATTGACTGCGGTCGAAAGTCCCATTCCGATGGCAGTTCCATCTTCCAAAATTCCACATTGCAATCCATCCAAAAATTCTTTGAGGATGCGATGATCGGTCGTCAAAGGACATTGAGTGAATGCTTCTCCTGAAAAAACAGCTAATCCAATTCGGTCATATTTTCGTTTGTCAATAAAATCTGCTGCCACATCTTTACTCACTTCCAAACGGTCAGGCGTAAAATCTTGCGCCAACATACTACTCGACAAATCCATCACCATCATGATATCAACTCCGTCTGCGGTGATTTCTTCTTCTTGCAAAGTTAACTGCGGACGAGCCATCGCAATGAATAAAGTGGCCACCGTTAATGCTCTCAAAATCGGTAATAAAATTCTTAATCGACCACGCAAACTACTTTTTCCAAATGCTTCTAAACTTGGAAGATTTAGATTTACATACCTTTTTTCTCTTTGGGAAAAATACCAGATGCCCATGATTGGAATCAGGACTAAACCCAAAAGCCAAAGTGGAGCGACAAAATTATAGTTTTCTAAAAAAGGAATACTCATTATTTAATTATGAATGATAAATTATGAATGATGAATTTGTTAAAATTCTTCATGCAAATTTTTAGTGTTATGATTTTTTTTGAGGTTTAACTTTTCCTGAATTTTGTAATGATTCTAACAATTTCTGATATTCCGCTTCGAGTGCTTCTTTCTCCGCTTGAATTTCGGCTTCTTCTTTTTTCGTCGTACCCACAAACTCAATTGCCTTATTCATAAATTGTTCATGAATATCATCGGTTGGTGTTGCTTTTGCAAATTTTACTAAATCGGCTACTTGCAAAATATTTTGCACCTCCGTTCGCAATGATTCATTTAAGTTTAATTTTTTCAAATCCAAACCAATCTGATTCGTCGTGTTTTCCAACGCATTTATTTTATACCGATTTTCCAAATAGGTTCTAATAATATGTGTCAACTCACTTTGATAAGTTTTGATATCACCTTTTTGCCAAAGCTGTTTTCCTTTTAATTCTTCCAATTGATTTGTTGCAATGATATTGGCTGGAACAAATTCTTTTGGTTTTGGAATTTCCACTTTTGGTCTATTCGATTTTTTGACAAAATAATAAATGATCCCTCCGAGCATTAAAAATCCAAGGATAAATAAACTGGCTGGAATCAAAAAGTCTTGGACAAAATCCATCGGTTCTTCTCGAACATTTTTGATAGGTTCGACGGTCATCGAGTCAATTGGAGTAGATTCTTGAGCGAGTGGCGAACCGACTTGAATATTAATTTCGTTGGCAGCAATAGTTCGCAAAGCACCATTCATTTCATACTCAATAGTTGGTGGAAGAATTTTATGAATACCTTCTTCCCAGAAAGTAAATTGAATATTATTTTCTTTTACAACTTGATTGCCATTTTTTTGAGTTGTCCATTTGGCTTCACTTCCCGTCAACATCATCGACTCATTGGGCGCATTCCAATTGCCATATTTTTGAATTTCCATGATCTCTCGACTCAAACCTTGCTGTCGAAAATACTCATCCAACTGAGCCATTTTTTGAGGATCATTGGTAAAGGAAGTGTCTTGATAAAAACGTGTGGTCGTAAGTGGGTCAGTTTGAATTGGTTTTAAATCAATCGACCGAATCGTCACATTCTCAGGGTGCACAACTTTCAATCGGTAAAAGTTTACATCACCAATTTGCATCGTATCACTCGCCACCTCAACTGTAAATACAACTTGAGCTGAACTGATTTTTACCAAAAAAATAAAAAATAAGACTGAAAATATTCGCATATTTTTTTAACTGTTAATGTTTAACGGTGAACGGTTAACCATGAATTGTGAATTTCCCAAACGAGACGTTAATCATTCACCGTTAACCATTCACCATTATTTTGATCGTCGTTTAAAAAATTCTAACAATCTATTTACGTAAGACTCATTGGTTCGAATGGTTACTGAATCTGCCCCTGTTTTTAAGAAGGTATTTTTAAAATAATCCATGTGCGAAGCAAACCATTTGGAATAATTTTCTCGAACTGACTTACTGCTCGAATCAATCCACCGAGTGTCACCTGTTTCAGAATCGACTGCTCGAATCAATCCAACATTGGGTAAAACTTCTTCCCGTGGATCGATGATATGAATGGCTACGACATCATGCCGTCGCTTCGCAATCTTCAAAGGAGCTTCATATCCTTTTGCCAAAAAATCAGATAAGACGAAACAGATGCATCTTTTTTTAATCAAATTATTCAAGTACTCCAAAGCCATTCCAATATCGGTTCCGTTGTCTTCCGGTTCGAGGTTAATCAATTCTCGGATGATTCGGAGGACGTGTTGTTTTCCTTTTTTAGGAGGAAGATATTTTTCAATTTTATTAGAAAAGAATAACACGCCTACTTTGTCATTATTATTCAAGGCGGAGAATGCAAGCACCGCTGCAATCTCTGCATTGATTTCATTCTTAGTTTGTTTGACTGAACCGAAGAGGGAAGATTTACTTACATCAATCAATAACATCACAGTCATTTCTCGTTCCTCTTCAAACACTTTTACATGTGGCGAACCAGTTCTTGCAGTCACATTCCAATCGATGTTTCGTATATCGTCACCGTACTGATAATCCCGCACTTCACTAAACGACATACCTCGTCCCTTGAAAGCACTATGGTACTCGCCTGAAAAGATTTGCTTACTCAAGCCTTTAGTCTTGATCTCAATCTTTCGTACTTTTTTTAAAAGTTCAGTTGTATCCATTATTTTATATTACGTGGTGGTCTGCTTCAGCTGACCTGAAAAATGAGCGAAGCGATTTTTTCTAAAAAAAAACAGGAAATAATTTTAATAAACTCCATTAAGTTTTTTTGTTTAAAACTTGCATTCAACTCAAAAACACGTTATTAAAAAAAAATCGCTGTGCTCATTTTTTTTAGGTCAGCTGAAGCAGACCACCACGTGTTAGTATTGTTCCTTCATCATTGCAATGAAACTCTTTTTTAAAAATGGTTGCAACTGCCGAAATGGAATCGTCACACTTTGGCGACCATATAATTTACTATATTTTGTGCTGAAACAAATCCCATCTTTTCGAATAGTAAAATAAGAAAAATCACTTTTCTTAATCCATCTTTTAAAATCTGCATCAGCGTATAATTGATGATTTTTAATTTCTTTTTTGATATAACTTCGAATGTACTTTTGGTAGTCTTTTTTCTTTTCAAAAAAATCTTCCAAGTACAACATGCGATCATTTTCCAAATCAAAATTAAAGGCGATTAATTTTTGACCAGGCGTCCAAGTATTGCTAAAAGTCATAAAACCGCTAATCACATTTTTGGAAAAATATTCGACTTCTCCCCAAGCGAAACCTCGTTCATTCGCTCTCATTTTTGGGTCAGTAGAAGTCTTTTGTTTTTTTATTTTTAACAAATGATTTCGACATGCTTTGATCCAAGCATTGGTTTCTTCGTCCATTTGTTTGTTGAATGCAGCGTTGGTTGTTTTGGGAAAAGTGATGTCGTAACCTGTCGCATAATCTGCGTACTCGATGCATCCGATGGTCAAACCTGCAACAGGAACTAAGGTGACTTTTTTTGATTTTTTTGTTCCAATCGTTAGTTGATCTTGCATGAGTTGTCCCACAAAAGTTTGGACGATTTGCCCTTTTTGATTTTTGGCTTTGAGAGTGAAATTATCATTGATGTCCACATTTCCTTTGAGCGAGTAGGAGGTGTTTTTCTTTTTGTAAAAAATTAAACCTGTGAGTTGGTCGCTACTTTCTTTTTGCAAAATAATCTCCCAATTCTCGCTGGCGATTTTTCCTTGGTATTTTCTGATCCATTTGTTGTCACCGCAGTAGGAAGGAAATGTTACGATTTCTTTAGTTTCGGTTAGTGATAAATTTCCGCCCCTTGAACCATCGAAATTTTTCCAATCTCCATTGATTGTTTTTCCTACAATTTTTCCAGACAAAATTCCAGACACTTTTTTCTGTTGATTCAATTCTTGTAGAAAAATATTCCCATCTTCGATAAACCCATTCAAATCAAAATCAGTATTGCTGCGTAAATAAGTTAATCGACCTTTGCAATCTACTCCATCAAAACCCAAAGTTATCGCTACATCATTTAAGTCATCAATTCGACCTTTGTAATGTTTGATCCATTGGATTTCTGCTTGATTTTTAAACAACTTTTTGACGTAATCCTTTGCGTCTATTTTTTGTGCGAGACAGAAAATAGGGGAAAGGAGGAGGAGAAATATTGTTTGGAGTTTTGTCATTTATTTTATTTTAAAATTGCGTGAAGCTCTTTTAGTTGTAGATTAATTTTATGAATGAAATATTATTGTTTTATAATTTTTTTAAAGAAAGATTGATTTGAATTATCGATTCGGATAAAATAAATTCCTGCATCGAAACTCTCGGTGGCAATATTTAAATCATTAGCTATTGCAGCAAAAAGAATTTGACCATTTAAATTAAAAACTGAAATTGTGTGTTTTTTTGAATCATTAAAATCAATATTAATATTTTCATTAAATAAAATTGGATAAATTTTACAAATAGAATTATCAATTTCATTAACACTTGTGGGATTCACATTAATACAAATTTCATCTGAAGCATAACAATCATCACTATTCCAAGCCTCAACTAAATAACAAGTATCTGCTAAAGGTGAAACGATTGGCGAATCACAATCTAAGCATGAAATATTATGATTAGGCGACCAACTTAATGAATCAGTTGGGAAATTAGATAAAGCAGTTAATTGAACACTTTCTCCTAAAGGAATATTGATATCATCTCCAAGTGTGATAATGAATTCGGAAGGTTCACTTAT
>Ga0209187_1004117_pt1 | contig 11388 bp, 6 predicted proteins | sample BantaG_FD_187430 | JGI IMG/M metagenome (GOLD analysis project Ga0209187, IMG submission 187430) | Marine algal microbial communities from Bantry Bay, Ireland - BantryBay_4 metaG (SPAdes) (version 2) | ecosystem: Host-associated > Algae > Red algae > Unclassified | place: Bantry Bay, Ireland... | reverse complement strand
ATGTCGTGGCGGCGGCGGGGGCGGCGGCGGCGGCGGCGGCGACGCCGGCCGACGGGGCGGCGGGCAAGGGGCGGCGGACGATGCGCTCTCGCACCGCGCGGTCGCTGCGGATGACGTGAGCGGCGGGGGGCTAGGGAGAGTGCGTGGCCGGCGGGTGGGACGGGCGCGTCGGCGCGAGGCGGGCCATGTGTTTTTTCTTGCTCTTCTCACCCCAAGTGTACTCTCGAGGCTGTTCGTTGTGCGTTGCGCCTTCTTTAATATTATCTGCTTTCTTCTACCGGTGTGGGCTACATACATAGCTGGTGGGTTGGAGCGAGCCGTCTCCATACATCTTTTGCGTACTCAGGCAGTTCCCTGTTCTTTACACGCTCTTTAATTGCACAAAAATGCCACACGCGCGCCTATCTTCGCATAGGAGACGGGAGGTTGTCGAGGCCTTGCTCGAGCAGGCAGGAGCAGTCACGGCAGGGACGCCACAAACTCGGCAATACTCTGCACGCCAACCGCGTCCCCAAACCGTGTCCCCGCCACTGACTGTGGTACGAACGCAGGCGTGTAGCCGCCGCCAAAGTCCACCAACCGTGCATTGCATTGGCCGTCGATCATGATGTTGCTGGGCTTAGCATCCCCCCACACGCAGCCGGCGCCATGCACGGCAGACACCCCCGCCCGGATCTGATCGAGCCACTGCCGCTTGAGGTGACCAGCAGTGTGTCCACCGGCGGGCGGGCGCCACTCGGACAGGGGTACCCCGTCGACCAGCTCCAGCAGGAGTCCGTCCACTGTCCCGTCTGGCAACACCACAACACCCAACAATGGAACCAAGCTCGAGTGACGGGGCAGGTGCGACAGGATGACCGCCTCGTTGATGAACGCTTGCTCCGACGGCGCCGAGTGCACTGGTTTCAGGAAACGTCGGTCCTGATCCACACAGACGATAGCGCAGCTGTGGGGTAGCGAGCGCTGGACCTTCACCTGGTCGGCAGGGACCTCTTTCACGACGCCGGGCACAGGATTGGGCACGGGAGAAGGAATGTCGTAGTTGTAGACGAGGTCGTGTTGAATCGCTACCAGGTAGCCGCCAACTGTCTTGACTTGCACGCGGTAGACCGAGTCCGCGCCTGGAGCAATACCACCCACTGCAGGGCGTAAATGGGTTCCCTGCAGCACCTGCTGGAGCTGCGCAAGGTACGGGCTAAACAGCAACCAGCAAGCGTGTGCAGCGTCCTCAAGGTCGTCCTCGTCCGCATCGTCCACATCATCTGCAAAGCACTTTGCATATTCCTCCTCCAGCCGTTGCAGCACCTTGTTCTCGCGGCAACACTTCACGTCCTTGTTGATTAATAGAAGCAGATGGACAGGGGCGCCGCAAACCTCCCACAAGGCAGCGTACTCAGCACCAAGGGAAAATGACTTGATGTTGCACGACATAAAATCAATCTGGGCTTGGGCATCCACTCCTCGACCTGCGGAATCATCGACATGAGAACCACAACCACCACCCATCACGGCAATGGTGGCCTGCTGCCAGCAGCATGTCAGACCAAACGAGAGGAAACAAGCCGAAAGCCCATTCAAATGCAAACGGGGCCGACAAAGAACGACGAGCAGAGAGAAAGTGGACCTTCGTCAGTGGAGCCGCGATCATGCAGCGCCGGCGTGGAAGAAGAAGTCCACTCAAGCTTCCCGCAGATAACGTACGGCAACGGCGAACGGAGCACCGCTCCCAGCGCACAGGCCCAGAGCGCCAAGACGTATCGCAGTAGCACCGAGGCTACGTAGACCGAGTCGGCCGGGACAGGCAACTACAGCACAGAAAAAGAGAGCAATGACTGAAGGCGGTCTACCACACCATCGTCCCCTTCGGATGAAAATCGCATCGCGTGGCGTCAGGCGAAGGCAATCAGGGCCAACCGCCATGCGGGTTTTTGGGACAATCCGGCGCGGACACGCGGTAGACATTTCCGCCTCGCGGGTCCTCGCGAATGACGCCTAAATTTCTCTGAAATGCGATGCTAATCACAGTTAAATAAATATCGAGAGGGAAGTAAATTATTCTCAGGAAGAAGCAGAGGTCCTTACACTAATGTGAGGGGCCAATGCCTGCTTGACACGGGTATCACACCTGGACTGCAGAAAAAAAACAAGTGTCCCGAGCAGGGGGCCGCAGAAGGCTCGAGTCAAGATTTGAACACTACCCCGTCACCTTCTCGACCTCACGCTGTAGGCCATGCACACTAACTGGTCTATAGATCCATTCTTGTCGTACACGGCCGAGAAAATGAAGCTTTGTACCACGGCCACGTTCTATATGCTGGGCAGACGTCCTGAAAACAATACAGTCATACTCCTTTACTGCTTCCAATCAGGCAGCAGGTGATTCTCTAGCCTTCCCTCGCCCCGAAGAACGGTTTTGTGGTGCCCCCACGCTGTGGTCTATGTCTTTGGTGCAAAAACGTCGTGGCCGTCGTCGCAGTGCTTTCGGCATCGGGGCGTGATGAGTACGTAGTCAACAGCCGCAACATAGTTTGCTCAGCTCCGCTGATTCTCGGCCGTCTATCGTCCTCCGCCCGCCCCCCCGCACAGCGCGCCCTGCTGCTTCATTTGCGCGCAGTCATGTCAAGCACTGACTCCGGTGTCGTGTAAGCCTAGACTGGCGAGCAAATTTGGCATGGCAGACAGCCAATCACGCCCCTCAAAGCCACATCCTGAGGCAATTTACCCTAGCCACAACTCTCGGAGAAAAGTAAAGCGATTATCGCGGCGGCCAATCCGCCATCGCGTTGAGACTGGTGATGCCATCATCGAGACGGGTTTCGCGACGGAGCGATGCCCATCGAATCGCCGCGATGCGATTTGCGTCCAAGGGGACGATGCTGGCCCCCGCGAGCAGCAAGAGCTCGATGGAAATCACCTGACGATCGCGTTGAGGCGACAGCGCCGAGCTGAAAAGGGGGGTACCGTGCTGTACAATGTCTTGTTGTCAGAACGCACTATAATCAAAAAAATTGAACAGCATGGTGGCTGACACAGACTACATGAATGACTGTTGGTCCATCTTGCTTCTGCACGGCTGTGAATAAGCTGAACCACTGCTGTAGTTTTTCTTGTGCACGGGTGACAGCCGCATGTGAGACAACAAATAGTACATTTTAATGACATGACGTGCGATCAATCCCCTGCCACCAAGCAACAGCAATGTTTTGGGTCCCGGCCACGTACAGCCGTTATCTCAAAAATCCTGCACTCCAACAGTTGCAAAAGAGTGCCCAATCGGCCTAAGGGCGGAGCCACCAACGTGCGTTTGACGCCATATTGGTAAAACATGGCAGAGACGTGGCAGGTATGGCGCGACGTGTCCGAATCAGCGTTGGTGGAGACTAAAACGCCGTCGAACGCGCCGTCGTTCGACGCCAGATTGAACATCTGGCACTTGTCCCATTCAAGTAAGTACAACCGGATAATATTCGAATTTATCGGAACGCATGTGGACCGTTCGCATATCGAGGGCGATATGCGAACGTCTGAGCCCCGTTCGACACCCGAAACGCAACTTGCAGGCCCTATTGGGCGATTCGGCACCTCTATTTCGCTCAAACGACGATCGCTGGGGGTGCCACGGGTACAACACGTGTGGGGATGACGATCGACGGGTCCGCGGCGAATCCAGTGGCCCACCAGGGCCCGTGAAACGGTCTGCCTCGTCATCGCGTGAGGCGCTGGCTGGCGAGACACTGCGGCAGAGGTCCGCCGGTGGGGGTGGCGATGCATTCACTGTGTGGCGGCGGCATCTGAAGCGTCCTGCACGGGCTGTCGTAGATAAATGACCGGGAGTCCGGGTGACGCGCGTTGACCTGCCGATGTAGCGCAGTGGTCAGTTTTCAATCTGTCATATGTCCCGTCACTCCCTGGACGGGTTTCTCCACGATGCAGGGCATGTCAGACATCAGACGGTCAATCGTCAACGGTGGCCACGAGGCAGGGCATGTCAGACACGAGGCGGTCATTCCTCAGGTCGTGTATGAAGCACGATCGGGAAACGGGTGCGGAGACCGAGGCGTGGAGCGGATCACGAGGCTGGGCGTCCGCTGTCGGAAGGTGGCGGCTCCAGGGTCTCGAAATGGGTCCGATTAGGATGGTGACCATCGCTCACGGCGCCGTTTTTTGAGGGTAGCACCGGGGCGATAGGCCCCCACGGTTGCAGCGAGCGCTGCCCCCCGCAGCGGCCCCGATTCCGCCAGTTTCGAGGGCCACCACTGCTCCCGTGGTCATTTTTGGGGGGTGCGGCCGCCGTACAGTGACAGTGGTCGCCACCCCTCCCAGGTGCCCCGATTCTGGTGCTTTGTCAGGCCCAGCGCGGCCCCCGAGGTCGATTTGGGGGGTGGGGCCGCCGTCCCGCGACACTGTGCCCGTTCTGTGGCAGCTGTGTGGCGGTCGCGGCCACCGGCCCTGATTTGACCGGGCATCGAGGGTCATGGGCGCAGCGCAACGCTATTTAATGGCCATCCGCACCACCACCGACGACCGCCGTCCGTCCGTCGTCGCAGCACCGCCGAACGAGCGCACACCCGCAACGCACCACCCCACCACCGTCCCGACGACGTCCGTGTGCCTAAAACCACTCCCCCGGCGCCCTATCTCTGTCCCCATCCCACGACCACCCCCACCACCGTCCCCTCCCTGCCCCCCTTCTCTTCCTCTCCCTGCCCATGGAGGCCGCCGACATGGACGACGACGACGACCTGGAGCTGGCGTCTATCCTGGCGGTGAGCTCGTCCCTGGCATTGGCTCGCGTGTACAATTTACGCGTGGGCATGCGGCGCCTCCTCGCCGACCGGCGGCGTCATCGCCGCTGTGGCTCGTTGCCCGGGCGCATGGCCAACCTGGAGCGCGACTTTGACATGGGCGTCCAGCGGATCATGATGGACTATTTCGGCTGGGAGCGTCGGCCGCCCCTGTACGGAGAGGACGTCTTCGCGCGACGCTTTCGTGTCGGCCGCGACGTCTTCCTCGAGATGTACGACCAGCTGTGTGGCCGCCCCTTCTGGCGGCAGGATGTCAACGCGACGGGGCGGCCACAGTCGCACCCGCTTCAAAAGCTGGTGGGGGCTTTCCGAGTGCTCGCTTACGGCGAGGGGTACGACCGGGCAGACGAGTATGTGCGCCTGAGCAAGGCCACCATCTCCATGGCCGTGCGCAAGCTCATCAACTTTCTCGTGGAGGAGTACGGCGGCGCGTACCTGCGTGCGCCGACCGAGACGGAGCTGCGGGAAATCATGCGCCGCAACGAGGCGCGTGGTATGCCAGGATGCATCGGGTCCATCGATTGCTCCCACTGGCGGTGGCGGTCGTGCCCTACGGCGCTACATGGGCAGTACCAGAATCGCAAGGGCTACCGTTCCATCGTCATGGAGACCGTGTGCGATGAGGACACTTATGTGTGGCACATGAACGTTGGCGCCGCCGGCAGCAACAACGACGTCAACGTGCTCAAGTTGTCCCCACTCTATCACGCCATCGTCGCCGGTCTCTGGCCGCCACGCACGCTCAACTTCACGGTCAACAACAGAACGCGCACGATGGCGTATTATCTGGCCGACGGCATCTACCCACGGTACGCGTTCTTCGCGACTCCGTATCCTGACGCCGATACGCACAAGAAGCGGGTGTTTAACCGCCTGCAGGAGGCGCTACGTAAGGATGTCGAGCGCTTGTACGCGGTCCTGACGGGGCGTTTCCACGTGTTGATGCACCCCGCCCGATTTACGACAATCGACAAGCTGCGGGACGCGGCACACGCGGTAACAATCCTGCACAACATCATGGTGAAGCGCAACCGGCACGGCTACACCGGATTGCGCCGCATGGCGGCGCTGGCGGCCGTCGGGCTTGAAGCCGACGCGGCCGCCGCCGACGGCGGTCCTGAAGGGGCGGCAGCGGGTGGCGCCGGCGGCGCCGCCGCCGGTGACGTCAGCGACGCAGACCAAGACGCAGTCGGGGATCATGTAGTAGCCGGTCCAGTGCACAACCCTGTCAACGCGGAAGGCACGCTACTTTATTCCTTGCAGGCGCGCCAGCAGGCACTCGACAGAGACGAGCACGAGATGCTGAGGGACGACTTAGCTGAGCACATCTTTCCCAACCGTCACCAGTTCTTGTTGCCGTACATAGAGGGATGAATGTGTCGACGTAAACGGTTTTTTTTTCCTCCCGCCGGTCGGGTTTTATTTTTCCTTTCTAAAGACGTCTTATTCTCGTTGCCCTGCTCCACCTCATCGACGTCGTCTCTGCATTTTGGTAGACATGTGACGCAGGCCACCGGGTGTTTGCAAAAAGCGGTGAGCGCCTCTGTACAGCCGGCCACACCGCGCGAGGGTCGCTGGGAGAGTGAGTTCCTACCGGCATGGTGCTGCGGTCCTTCGCGTATGCCATGGTGGTGGGGCGGTCTGCGTAAGAGGCGGCCCGCCGTCCAGCTCGGGAGGCGGCCGCCAACAGCGCGACAATGTGTTATAATGAGGCGGCTGCTCAGGTCCTCGTCTCTGTCAGAAATGCACGAGCCCCGGAGATGGCCTAGCACGCAATGACGTTCGCCGTGCCTGCGTGTGCGGGTGGTGCTGCAATTGGACCCAGCGGTCCAGCGCCCGGGAAGATCTCGTGCTGCGTGGGGCAACTCGCGACCACAGCCGTGCAGTCAGATCTGCGATCCATGTACTTGTGTTGAAAGAATCAGACACGAAAAGCACGACCATGCAGGTGATCGCTTCACAGTGTGCCTGTGGGCAGGGTTGTGCAGCACGCCTGGGGTGTGCCAAAAATGCACACATGGGGCGTGCAATTTCATGTGTTTTGGGCGTGTCAAGCCCAGCACACCCCAATCTGATTGGGCGTGACAGCGGCGTGCTCTTCATACTTATAAACTTGCCAACCGAAGCAACAAATATAGGGCCCTGAATGACACATTAGGAGGGTGCGATGCAGTATTTGATGGTTTCGTTTAGTTAATTCGCCCTTTTTGTCAATACATTCGGGGCTCGAACTGGGGCGTGCGTGGCAGCGGGGCGTGCCAAGAGGCGTGATTGGGCGTGCATCGCCCACCACGTCCTTGAAAAAGGGGCGTGATGCACAACCCTACTTCTGGTAGGCGCACCAAGTCCACATGTCGTGGACTTGTCACTGTTCTTCAAATGTGGAGCATAGGACGCGTGAAATCTTGCAATCGAAACAGTGTGCTGTGTGCCCGACGTGGGCCCCACGCGGCAAATCGGCACACCCGGTGCGTCTTTGGCCAGACGCAAAGGCCAAGCCAGGCGAGCTGCCGACTTGGTGCTCGGCCCCGCGAGTGCGCTGGAGAGCATGACGGTTTGAGTTTGGCACGGCATGTAACGTGCACCCCCAGCCCCCGAGCCGCCGCACCTGAGCTGTCACTTTCCCGCCACACCTTTGTTGACGGTATGCATCCGTCGGACTCGTCGCGCTCCCCGCAGACGGCCGTTGCCTCCTCGACGGACGAGACGGAGACGACGTGGTCGTGTTCCTCATCCTTGGTGGTGCCCGCGGCCATCACGTCGAGTGGCGCGCTGGCGGCCGGCCCCTGTACCTCTGCAGCGGTATCGGCCGCGTGCACGACCGTGCCGGCGGACACCGCTGCTGTCCCCCCTGCGGCGGCCACCACGTGCGCGTCACAGACCGCGGCCGCCACGAGTGCGTTGTCGCCGGCGGCAGCCGCTCCAGGGGACGCATGCACGTCCCCCCCGGTGGCGGCGGCTTGCGCGGTGCTGCCGGCGGCTGCGTCTGCTTCGTCGACACCGGCGGCCGCCGCGTCCGTGACGTCGCCGTCGGCCGCCGCTGGCGACTGTTCGTCGGTCGAGTACGTCGGCGAGAGCGGCTACCAGTCGTCTGAGCAGGACGTGCAAGACACGCGGCGGGCTCATGCCGTCAGGGCTGCGGGCGCTCTGCGAGCGAGGGCAGCGGCGGCCGTGGCCATCGGCCGCCGTTTTACGCGGTCAATGGAGGGCACGCCGCTGGTGAACCCGCCGTCTGGTGTAGCACGGCGGCGCATCTCGCGCAAAGGTGCTCGTCGCTGCCGGTAAGGGTATGTTATCGCGCGTACGTGTAAGACGGGGCCCATGCGCAGTAGGCGCCAAACGGGCCAAGGAGACCAGGCGTTGGAGGGCATTGACACACGCAAATAAAGTCGTGTCGAGGAAAAAAAACCATTGACACACGCAAATAAAGTCGTGTCGAGGAAAAAAAACCCGTACGGGAAAAAAACCTTTGCGTCCGTCGTACAACTATACCCACTCAAGCGGAGAAGAACAGAAGAAGGCGCCCCCTGCTCTCACTCATCATCTGCATCGTCGTCACTGTTGCTCTCGCTTTCGTCCTCCTCATCATTTGAGGAAGAAGAAGACGCGTATATGATGCGTCGAGTCACGGGGCGGCTACGCATGGCACGCCGACGTCGTCGGGAGGGGGGACTCGGGGTGCTCTCCACGAAGGAAGCCGACGACGCAGGGGCCGCACTACGGCCGCGTGGAGGAGCGGCGTCCTCCAAGTCCAAGTCAGGGTCCTCTGGTGCCACAGGCTTGCGCGTCTTGTCCTCGGTGCGCTTGAGGGCAGCAATCGCTTGCTGCAGCATACTGGACACAGGTTGTTTGGAGTTTGCGAAAGCCACCTTCTTGGTGCGCATTGACGCCTCGCCTCGCGTTGGCCGTGCGGCGCCTTGTGCAGAGTTGTTTGGTCCGGCCTGGTGCATCTGCAGGTCGGGCGTGCGGCGTTGGGTGCCGACAAGGACGACGTCGGAATCGGCGCCATCGCCATCGTCGAGGCCTCGAGCGGCCGCCGCGCTGGCGGCGGCCGACGTCACGGGGTGTGAGGCAGTTGAGGCCGGCGATGAGCACCGGCCAGCCGCACGAGCGGGTGGCGTCGTGCGGCCGGCGGACGCGGGCGTCTTCGTGCGGCCAGCGGGTGCGGGCGGCGTCTTGCGGTTGATTGGCACCGTGAACATCTCTGTGCCAATGACGTTGGACACGTCTGGAGAGGAGTTGCGGGGCGCACGCGTGGGGCGAGCGAAGCGAGCATCCCCAACTCTGCTTCGCGTCGCCGCCACCGCGTCGGCGACAGCGGCCGCCACAGCAGCGTCGTGCGCGCGACGACTCTGTCGAGAGACGGCGGCTGCTTGTCCTGTGCCCGGTGTAGCAGCGGCCGCCGTAGCGGCCGCCGGAGAACGGCGGTGATTATTGACCGCGTCTGTAGCCGCGTCGTACCCCCCGGAGCGCCGGCACGCCGCCATGGCCGCCTTGAGGCGTGCCGTACGTGCCGCACGAGGTGCAACGGCACCGCTGTTACGCCCTTGCTCTTGTCCAGACGGCTCCACGCGCGCCGGTCCATCGGTCCGTGCGGCGTTGACCTCCGCCGAGCCGCCATCCTCGCCACCAGCGGTCGATGCACTCGCGGCCGTCGCATCGGTGGCCATCACAGGGGTGGCCACGCTGGTCGACTGCAATCGGCGTTGGAGCTGCAGCCGCAGCCACGTCTCGCCCTCTGGCGTGGCTCGCACGTGAGGTTGCGACCAGAAAGCGACCTCGTTCTGGTCACGCATCATGCTGTTGCGGTCAGCGGAAGACTTCGCCAGAGAGGAGAGGGCGCTGATGTGCGCCTCCGAGACACGTGCTTGCTCTGCTGCTTCGCGCGCCTCGCGCCGCACGGCAGCCTTGGCGGCCTTGGTACCAGCGGGAAGTTCCGACATTTGAGCGCCAGTAGCCGACCGCTTGCGGTTGCCGTTGGCGTCGTCGTCGTCCGTCGCTGTCAGGCTTGGGTCGCCGCACACCTTGTACCCCATATTCTTCAGCGCCTGGATGGATGACTCTGGGCTGAACTTGGGGAAGTGGCGAAGGTACGTCCACACGAGGTAGAACATGCACTGAGTTGCCGTCTCCTCGCGCCGGATGCCGGCGTACGGGTCCTTGGAGTTGTACACCGCGACGGCCGCCATATCGAGGTCGGCCTCGCTCGGAGACCCCGTGAGCTCGCGCTGGTGCACGCTGATAAGACACCCGTTGAGCTTGTGCACAGCGTTGGTGATGTCATAGCGAAACATTCTTTCCACGCGCTTGTCCGTCCGGTCGAGGCGCTTGTCCAGGTCCGGTAGCTCCGCCTTGATCATACATACCCGAGTGTTGACGACCATCTTGTCAAAAAACGCCTGCATGCCTTGGCATGTCCCCAGCACAGGATCGTTGGTCGCCTGCGCCCACCCCTTTCCGACACAGAGCGCCTCCTCAGGGCTCCACGCGACGCTGCGTGTGCTTCCCTTCTTTGGGACGGGGCCCACCAGCTCCAGGGCCTCACTGGCCCGCCGACTTGCATCCGCATCAGCCGCCGCCATCGTCACCTCCCGCACATTGGGGTTGGCAGCGGCCGCCGCGGCCGCATCTTCTGGGACTGCGGCCGCAGGCGCCGCGGCCGCAGCGGCCGCCGTCGGGGGTGTCACTCCCGGGGCGACGACGTAGGCGTCCGCTTCGGGCCGACGTTGTCGTCGCTGGCCGGCGGCGGGTCCCGTTGGAACTGTCTCCTCCACTCGGCCGACACCTCCGCGGCCCATACTGACGGGTCCACTGGAGGCGGCCTTGGCAGCAGCGCCGAAGGAAAACCCGTGCGCGGCCAGAGGTCCCACTCGGACGAATCGGTCCCGTCCACCGCCGTCCTGGTCGTCGCCGTCGGCGTCGGTGACTGGGACGGCGTTAGTGAGGGAGTCGGCCGCCTGGTGGCGGCCGCCTGCGGTGAAAGCGGCGACGGCGTCGGCGGCCGTGTAGCGGCCGTATGTGTCGCCGGCGTCGGAGACGACTGCCGCCTTGTACCGGGCACCGGCGCCAATGGTGTTGCTGGCGTCGTCGTGGCAGCCTCTGAGGGCGGCGGTGGCGTCGGCGGCCGTGGTGGTGCGGTCGGCGGCCGCGACGCGTCCGCCGCCTGCACCGGCGGCGGCGGTGTCGCCGGCCGCGCCGACGCCGCTTGCGTCCTTGGAGGCGTCGGCGTTCGGTCGCGCATGTACAGCGGCTGCATCCACGGCGGCGTCTGCGGCCGCGATGACGGAGGCGTCAGCGGGTGCTGCCGCTGCTCCCGCGGCCGCCACTCGGGCGGCCGACAATTGTCGTCCTGTCGCGCTTGTGTCTCGTACCGCGGGTTCCAGCGAGGAGGGGACCGGCGGGGGGCGTCGTACGCCGGTCGGGGAGGACCCCAGCCAGGAGGAGATACACGGGGGGGAGTGTGGGCAGGTTGAAGAGGACCCCAGCGAGGAGGAGACACACGAGGGTGGTCGTGTCCCGCGTGGACAGACTGCTAGCGAGGAGGGGACCGGCGAGGGGGATAACACGGCGGGTTGGAGCCTCC
>Ga0209187_1004116_pt1 | contig 11389 bp, 8 predicted proteins | sample BantaG_FD_187430 | JGI IMG/M metagenome (GOLD analysis project Ga0209187, IMG submission 187430) | Marine algal microbial communities from Bantry Bay, Ireland - BantryBay_4 metaG (SPAdes) (version 2) | ecosystem: Host-associated > Algae > Red algae > Unclassified | place: Bantry Bay, Ireland... | reverse complement strand
ACTGGATCTCCTGTACAGGTAGTTGCTGCACTAGGAACGTCAACTGCTGCTACCGCAAACATCGTTGCTGCATCACAATTATCTGTACCCGCTAACATCATCTCTGCTGGTGGTAAAGCTTGACCACAAGTAAGTGTTGCATCATCCATTGGACATGTTAACATTGGAGCTTCTGTATCGTCTACATAAGTAAAAAGTTGATCGCAGGTACCCGTATTCCCAGAGGAATCATCTCCTGAATACGTTCTTGTTACTATTAGTGGATCTCCTGCACAGCCACTTCCGCCATTCGAGACATCAACTGCTGTTACCGCAAACATCGTTGCTGCATCACAATTATCCATCCCAGGTAACATGGTCTCTGATGGTGGTAAGAGTTGACCACAAGTAAGTGTCGCATCATCCACTGGACATACTAACATTGGACCTTCTGTATCAGGTGCACACTGGGCATTTAAATCGGCACTAATCATCAAACCAATCATTAAGACAAGCAAGCTTATCCTATGCAATTGTGCTTTTGGTCTGAATACATTTTGAAAGTAAAATAAGATTTTTTTCATAATTTAATTTTTAATTTCTTGGTTGAAAGTTCATGTCATTAGTAAAAGGAAACTTAGTGTAGATGTCAACTTCGTAAATGACTTGGACTTAGGTTAAGTAAATAAAAGGGGTTCGTTTTTACATGTAGTATTAGTTTTTAATATGGGTTAATAATGTTTTTATTTGTATCGTTCAATGCGTCCATGCCGCAATAGAAAATCCGTTATTATTTATCTTAGTCTTAAGCCAAAAACTTGTTTCCTGCCTACGGGACATAGCAATTTCAGTACTGATTACACGAGGTAACAATACTTTATAGCTCTTCCATGATTCGCATCATAGAGGAAAAAAACATTGGAAAGAGTATTCTAATACTTTTGACTCCAGCCAATAACTGACCAAACCACTAAATGATTAGCCAGCTGCAAACAGTTAGTTGCAAACCTTAAGTTTTTGGGACGAAATGGTTTATTAGCTAAAACTTGAAGAACAGTTTAAAAAAGTAGATTGTCACAACAGATAATTAAATCTATTGCAACTTCAAAATTTGTGTTTTTTTTGTTCAGTTAAGCTTTGTAGGAAATTTTGAATAAACTTCCTGAAAGGTAACCAAACAAAATTTGGTAGTTCTAAGAATATCGGTTGATGGAAAGTAAAAAGAGTAAATAACTAACCCGAAAGAGAACAATACTTGTTTACTAAAGGTAATATGTTATTAAACTCAGTGGCAAATATAGATTAATTTACTAAACAATGCAATCCAAAATAATTTAAATATTTATAATATATGACGAAACTCCCTTTTTACCCTGTAAATGGGGTGTATTTTTCCATTAGGCTAAGTAGCTACCATCAAATAGCTCTACATTAGTAATGTTGGGGGAAACAACCCTGGCTTTCCAATGAACAACAGATAAGCTTCTAGAAACACTCCGATGTAAGGGAAAAAATAGATTAAGAGAATTGCTTAAAAGCAATTCCCTTAATTCTAATCATCTGGTTTTCAATTTGGTATTAAGAGGAGAACAGAGTTACGTATGAAGGTTTTGATCTTACTTTTACAAAAGTTATAGTAAACAAATCAGCATCTATCCAAATATCATTCTGAACGGTATTATTCCAGTATTTTACTTTAAGTGTTATGCCAATTTTCGCACAGAAAAACCACTTGACGCAGTACTAGCGAAATTTAGTAAAAACACAGAGAGCTGAGAAAGGAGGACAGGCAGATGGGTTAATTGATTGATGTTCTCATATTTATATTATTGAGGTAGTAGGGCAATTCAGTATAGCTAAATTTTGCAGAGGCAATTAATTAACTATAAAAATAATATAAGAGGGTGAAACAAGAAAACCAGAAAGTGATTCTCCTGATAAGTGGCGGGATTTTCCTGATAAAGAAAAAGGTATTTGCTTGAAGCTGTTTTCCAGGTTTACAACTCGTTTATTGCTGGACAATAAATTTTAACAACTTACTACTTCAAGGAAGTCAATCGAGGAAAGTAGCTGGTTAAATTTTGCTTGAAGGTTTCTCCCAGAGGAATTGCTTTTTGTTCCTCTTTGAAGTTGATATAAACTTTTTTTTCCTTGTCATTGGATATGTAGGAATGAATTTTATCTCCATTGATGGCGTAGCTCCGATGAATGCGGATAAAATTAGTTCGCTTCAATTTTTTAAGGGTTGGGCCCATTCCTAGAGTAAAGAATAGCCGTTCATGTTCTGTGTAAATGTATACACTTTCACCATTGGATTCAAAATAAACTATATCATCAAAGTCGATTTTGAGAATGCTTTTTCTCTGTTTAATGAAAAAGCTTTTTGAGCTGGTTTCCTCGACCAACAACAAGTTCTCACTCTCCTCTCCGGGTGCATGGTACTTCATCAAAACCATTTCAATGGCAATAGAAAGTTTATTGGTATTGATATCCTGGGGCTTCATTAAAAAACCCTGCGGGTCAGATTTAATCGCCCTTTTGACAATGTCCTTATCTTTATATAAATTGGTCAGATAAACGATGGGCAGATGATGCGTTTTTTTCAGTTGTTGGGACAACTCGATACCATCCACACTTTCCTTTCCTAAGTCAATATCCATGATAATCAAATCTGGTTCGTGTTCGTCTACCAGAGCTCTGGCGACTTCATCATTTCGGGCAACACCACAGACGGTATAACCTAAATCCTGCAAGCAGGATTCGATCTCCATGGCAACTGTCAGCTCGTCCTCTACGATAAGTATCTTAAGTGTTTGCATTGTTATATCCTGCTAATTTGGGTACGTTAAACTGAAAATTATAAGTCAGACCATTGTCGTTTTTAGCGCTCATTTTTCCATTCATCTGCTCGGTAAAATTACGAATTAATCGTTGACCAAAAGACTTAGAGGTAGTTGTATTAGTATCTTCTGGCCGACCGCTGCCATTATCGCGGTAGGTCATATCCATTTGCTTTTCTGCTATAGTATTTAGATTGATTTCAATGGCTGGGTTGGGTGTAGAATCGAAAGCATACTTATAGGAATTCGTCATTAATTCATTGACGATGAGTCCGATCCATACCGCTTGTTCGGGCGCTACGGTTAGCGAATCTATTTGTAATTTCAATTCGAGCGTTTTTCTGTTTTCGGGAAAAGTTTGTTTGATGTGGCTGGTCAATTCATCGAGGTATTCATTGATATCGATAGCTCCTCCTTGTGTAGAATTGAGCCTTCTGTCTATCATGGCGATGGCCTGAAGTCGGTTGTCTGTTTCCAGCAGTGCCGTTTTGGCCTGAGGGTCATCTACCCTTCTGGCTTCTTGTTTCATGAAGACGGAGAGCATGGTTAGGTGGTTTTTGGCCCGGTGTAGGATTTCGTGATTTTTTTCAGAAAGCAGCTTGTTGGCTTGTTCTATTTTATTGTTTCGATTGGCCAATTCCTGATTGAGTTGTATTTCTGTTTTTTTCCGTTTGTTTTCACGGAAAGCGAAGAGTGCAACGAATGGGAATACCAGGGAGAATGCACCTAATCCACTCCATAGTCGTTTGTTGTTCGTTTGGGCAATTGCTTGTTCCTGCTCTAAAATAATCTTCTCTTTTTCCAGTTTTTCAGTTTCGTATTTCACCTCCAGTTCTTTGATTACCTGTTCATTTTTTTCATTGATCAGGCTATCTCTTAGTGTTTGTCTTTCTTTTTGAAATTGATAGGCTTCTTCATACTTGTTATTTTTTGCCAAGATAAAGGTCAGGTTTTTCAAAAGAGATTCCTGCATCCTGGTACGCCCGCATTTTTTAGCTAATTTTAAAGCGCGTTTGAAATTAATTACACTACTGGCTATATTTCCCATTTCACCTTCGAGGTATCCATAATTGAAGTACAAGCCGGCCATATCAACGCTTTCTTCTTTCCCAGATTTCACTAAAAGAGCTTCCTCTTTTTTGTAGAACAATCTGGCATTTTTGAAATCACCATTCATGGCGTACAAGTTCCCTTTGCTGTCATAGACTGTTCTAAGTCTGCCATTCGACTTTAACTTCAGGGCATTTTTTTCGGCAAGGTTTAGATACTTTATGGAATTTTCAAAATCTCTTTTTATTCCATAATAATTTCCCAGTTCTGTGTTAGCTCTGGTAATACAGTTAAGGTTTTCTGACGCATCAACAAGACTAAGGGCTTTTTTAATATTCTTAACAAACTTTTCAAAACTCTCCTCATTCATCTCATTGTTAAAGCTGTAACTTCTGCGTGTAATCCCCAGACTTAAATAGGTATCCGCTAAATCATTTCTATCTTGTAACTTCTCCTGAATAGCAATCGCTTTATAATAATTTTCAAATGCCAAATCAAATTCGCTTTTGTAGTCATACAAAATACCATAAGCGGTGTGACAGAGACCTTTCATTCTTGTAAAGTCATTCTTTTGAGCAGTATTAAAAGCAATGTTTAGGTGAACTAAGGACGAGTCATATTTAGATTGATCCCTCAGAAATTCAGCTATTTGATAATTCAAAATACTCCACCTCTTTTCATCCTCCAGCTCATTGATTGACTTCTCCGCTTCTCCGTAGCAGCTATCAACTATAGAATGATTGCCTTGCCTTTTGTGGAATTCACCCTTAACCAGGTAATAGTCAATTAGGTTGGATTTGTCTTTTAGCTGTACCAGTTTGCCATCTAAGTCATTCAGATAGTGCTGACAACTATCGTAATTTAACATCAAATATTTTTTGACTATTTGATTTTTGACAGCAAATTCTTCGCTGGTTGAATGATCTGCTTTGTTGAGTATGTTGTGCAAAGAATCGATGGTCTTACTTTGTCCATACAAAGAAGCAACCAAAAAGGTAAGTACTAATAAGGCAAGTAGTTGTTTCATTTTTAATGAATTGGGGGTATTTAAAAAATCAACCAAAGACATTAGAGTTTGAGTCCTCTTCCCAACTATTCAGAAAAAGAAACCATAATCGGCAAAATGTTGAAAACAATCAGAAAGGAAAAATGAAAAATAATTCTTGTGTCGTATTTAACGATTCTGTCTGTTTAATGTTGGGTTTTACAGTAGCTTGATCAATAATAGAGATAAGATACAAACTATCGTAGCTTCAAATATAGTTATCTGTTTTGTAAAAAAGAAGGATCTATGTTATAGAAGTTGTTTAAAGTTATTTCCTATGCCTGCGGATAAGGCATTGATCGCCCAGGGCTCCCCTCATTCCTCGTCGCCGTAGCTTGCTCCTACGCCAGATCCTACGCCTCCTGAGAAAGGCTTCGGCGGCACGCGGATGGCTACATAAATTCTGAAAAGAATATAATACCACCTCCTTCGTAGCCTAAATTCCGATCCAAAGAAAGTAGCGCGCTTACTTCGCAGTAAAGCCCACCTGGCGATCCTTCACCTTTAAGCACATACTTAAAACTCAAATAAAAATACCTCTGTATAATTTTTTTCCTAAAATTCACCAATAATTCAAATTTACTATTTACTTTTGCTCCGTATTCAGTTATAACCAAAAAAAACTTTATGAAAAAACCGACTCCCCACTTCTGTGCTTGAGCCTGGCGTCCACACAAAGTCAGGTTACTAAAAAATCCATTTTTCCTACCCTACATACACTCACTACAACTCCCAATAAAAATCTAATCTGAAAGGTTAATTCTTTTTGATTTTCAGTTTTAGAGTTTTTACTACCCAATATTTTGGTAATCATAAAGACCAGTCGTTAGGAATCGCCTATGGTATTCCTCAGCTGTTTGGTTTTGAACAATATTAATTTTATAACAATTTCAAAAACGCTTAAAAATGAAAAAATTTACATTTTCTTTACTTCTTATTCTTGGCTTTTTATGGGCCACTCCAGCTATGGCTCAAAACTACAAAGGAGCCATTGGTGCGCGCCTGGGTGTCCCCTTGTCGGTCTCTGCTAAATATTTCGTTAGCGAAACTTCTGCTTTAGAGGGTTTTGTTGGATTCAGAGGATATAGCTCTTACCGATGGGTCACGGTGGGTGCTGCCTACCAAATTCACAATCCACTTGAGATTGAGAATATTGAGGGACTGAGCTGGTATTATGGAGTGGGTGTAAATGCTTACTTCTGGACTTTCAAAGACAATTTTTTGGGGGTTGGTGAATCAGAATCGGACGTAACTTTTGGTGTAGCTGGCTATTTAGGATTGGATTATGCTTTTCCGGAGAAGCCTTTTAACTTAACGATTGACTGGGTACCTACGTACTTTTTCAATGGCTTCGCCAATGGATTTGGTGGTGGATATGGCAGTATTGGTGTGCGGTATATTTTTGCCCGGTAGTTTTCTTTTAACTTGATGGGACACGGATTAGACGGATCGGACGGATTCGGACGGATTCTTTTGTACGATCGTAAAAAACTTTTACGATAGCGGGAAATCTGTGTTCATCCGTTCGATCCGTCCGCCGCCATAGGCTTTGACCGAACGCTTTCGCCGAAGCTTCAGCGTAGGAGCACGGAGGCCGTCTAATCCGTGTCCCATCCCGAATTAGCAGGAAAACGCTCACCAGGTTACGACAGGATTAAAGCCAGCAAATTTTAGCTGAGGCTCTTCATCTTCATAGATGATAAAGGTTTGATCCACCACCTGGTGTTTGTATCCATCATCATAGCCACCGCAGAGTACAAATTCTACTTGATTTTTGTACTTGGGATACAGTTGCTCCGCTGCCCGAACGAACTCCCCTACTCCTTTATCCCACAACATTCTTGCAGGTAGCAATACGCGAATTTTTTCTGTTTCTGGTTCTTTTGTAAAAGGAAACTTAGCCAGATTGACACCGGATCCTTTTATCATGTACAACTGCTCAGGTTTCAGAATACCCAGTTCGCTCACCATCTGGAAATCATCCTCATTCTGAAGGATAAAATGAATTTTTGGGTTGGAGAATCCAAACTTGAACAGGACCCGAATAAAGCGATGAACGATTTTGTTCTTGTTGGCATTGATGAATAAGAATCCCATACCGGATAAGGCATTTACGATTCTTTTTGTACCCACTAATTTGGCGGCAATGGAACCATAAGTTACCGGCTTTACAGCTACGTGGTGGATGATGTCAGGTCGCTCACGCAGGTATACCCATATAAGGTAAAGAAGGACTCGAAGTTCCCGAAGTGGATTCATACCGGAGCGAGTAGTGGGCAATGGATAAAACTCCATTCCCAGGCTTCGGATGTAATCCCCTTTTCTGCCTTCTTCTACCGCAGCTACTACTACCTGGTAGCCTTTTTTAAGTGCTTCTTCTGCGAGGGGCAATCGATGGGAAAGGAAGAACCAATCGACGCTCGCAACAATGACGAGTTTTTTTGACATGATGTTTTCAATTTGATTTTTTTGGTAAAAAGGTTGAGGTTTATATAGATTCTTTGGGACGGCGCACTTTTGGGGTGCTTGGTTGGTTTTTGGTTGTGCTTCTAATTCCTACTCCATCACTTCGTTTCAAATCGTTTTTTAATATTTAAAAAATACGTTTCTATAGATATGAAAGATAACCAGGAGATTAGGATGGTCCCACCGATTACAGAGACATATAAAACCACATTGAATAACAATGCATTTTCAACAGTGACTCTAGCCTTGATGAATTATTTATACGATAAAATTGTATTTGATAATAGCACTCAAAAATTAACCACATTTCGTCCAAAAAGTTGGATGGTAGATAAAGAAGTTGTTTAAAGTTATTGTCCAGAAGTGAAGTTAACTGCTTGATTCTGAAGACGAAGCTCATTTTGCCCTCCCATCCGCAAGCGGGCAAAATGTTTCTGTTTAAACAATATTGAGCTGGAGTCTTTAAACTGTTAAAAAACAAAAATAAAATCTGATGCTTTTCAAATTGATCTGAGTTCTTTCTCACCGGCCGACTTCTCAAGGCTCACCGATCCCGACGGACAAGCTCGGGAGAACTAGTTTAATTAGTGTCATGCGACACTTATTTGTCAGCGACGGACCGTCAGACTCGGGCAGGATTCAGCTACTTGCCTTCCAGTCCACTAGTGGAAAATCGGACAGCGACACGGTCTCACATACTTCTCTTTCTGGATTAATTATTGCCTGTCTTGATATAAGTGCCAGGCCATAATTAATTTAAAGTTTAATCGCTCAGCCTTTTCAGCCTACTCTTCCTCATTTTTTGGCTCCAGCCAGGGAGGATGAAGTCAAAAAACGAGTCGATTAGACTAAAAATTCTTGACCGATTAATGTAAAAATAATTATGTCCCAGCACATATACTCGTTTTTATTATAAAACAACTCTACTAACTCTAACTGAATTTGATATCGCCTGCTTTACTTCTCAAAGCAGGTTCTTAGACTAAGTTACAGGCGATTTATATTGTGCACTCAAAATTCAGTTAAATGAGCTATAAGCAATTCCTTATGGGCACAGCACTAATGCTGCTACCTATCTTCTCTTTCGCACAAAATCCAGAGCGATCTATCGCCATACTGGATCTAACGGAAGTAAACGAAGAAACCAACGACTCTCGATTATTTTCTGTGATACATATGGTTAAAGTGACAGGAGTTCCTTTCATTGTAACCAACAATGCAGATGAAGCCATGAGCTATGCAATGATTATGTGTAGCTCACGAATAAAAAATTCCACCTTTTCGGAAGCGGAAACAACAGATTTAACGACCTATGTACAAGACGGCGGGACACTCTTCGCACCAAGAATAGAAAATGAGGATTTCTTCCCACTATTCGGATTAGCCTCCTCTGAAAGTAATTTCTCACGATACGAAATCCACTGGAATGAAAACCTGAGCGATGCAGCACTTCGCTGGATTGACGAACCGGAAGAATGGGTTGTATCATTGGGCCGATCGACCTACCCCGAAATCTATAAGACGCTTGGCTACACGCCTACTTCCGCAAAAACATTGGCCTATTTCGAAGATGGTACTTCTGCGGTGACAGTAAATAATTTTGGTTTGGGACAAACGCTTACTATTGGCCTCTCCTGGAAGGAAGTCATTTTGAGAAATCAAATCAATAGAGACTATGAAGCGCAACGAATCAGTTCGAATGGTTTTGAACCAACTTCTGATGTATTTTCTCTTTTGGTTCGGGGCGTCTTTGCGCAATATCAGCCGTACACTGTTTGGAAAAATACAAGTCCGGGCAACTCAAAAGCAAGTTTAATGATCACCCACGATGTGGATAGCAAATCAGGAATGGATACCTTAGCTTCCTTTGTAGATTATGAAGCGGCCCATCAAATTGAAGCAACTTACAACATTACACTTCGCTACTTTAGAGATTCATTAATGAGTGATTTTTATTTGAATCGGCAAAGTACCCTGGACTATATCAAAAATCACGGACAGGCATTTGGTGCACACTCTGTTGGTCACTTTTTTGACTTTGCAGATGAGGATATTTTCCCAATTGGATCTGGAGGTAATACCGTTGCCAATTACAATCCATTTAATGATGGATACGAAACAATGGGAGGAACGGTTTATGCGGAATGCGAAATTCCGAAAAATGTGTTGGAACAAGATATTAATATTGACATCCGAACCTTTCGCGCCGGCCACCTCGCCTACCCTAAGTTCCTTATCGATGTATTAGATGACCTGGGCTACGAATACAACTCTACTAATTCCGCCTCTGATGTATTGACCAACTTTCCGTATCTCACTAAAAAAGGCAGAAGCTTTAGTGGTGAAACATCCACTATTTTTGAAATTCCAGTTACTATTTCTGATGTCTTTCATGCCGATCCTATTTCTCTTGACAACTATCTGGACAAGGCCAATATCTGGACGGACGTAACTTTAAAAAACCGGGCAAATGGATCGCCAGTAACTTTACTCATTCATCCCAACCGAAACTTCAAACTGGAAGGTATGAAAAACTACCTGAGTCAGTTGCCATCTGATATTCATAAAATGGAGATGAGTGCGTTTGGAGATTTCTGGAAGGCGCGTGAAGCCTTTGAGTTTGAATCGAAGTTGGTAGATAATGACCTGACTGTTGTCATTCCTGCGAGTCAGGATTTGGAGGATAACATTAGTTTTATTGTTAACCATGGACAGTTGCTGTCTTCGATTCTGGTGATGGACGATCAGGGGCAGCCGCTCGATTTTATACAGGAAAGCTGGGAAGGCAATGATGTGATTCTTTATTGGCAGGACGTCGTGGTTAGTAATTTGCCACAGCCATTAAAAGCAGATATTGCGCTGAAGGTTTTTCCAAATCCAACTTCTCAGTTTTTGAATATTGCATTCAATTTACCAAAGAAGACAACTATAAAAGTTGACCTGTATGATCTTCACGGCAAGCGTGTTATGAATTTGTTTGAGCAACAAAACATCATCGGCCATCAGCAAATGAGAAAGGAGATTTCGAATAACAGTGTTGCTGTTGGAATTTATTTTGTGGTGGTACGGGCTGAGAATGGTGATGTTTGGCGGGAGAAGGTTGTGGTTTTTTAATTAAAATAAAAAGGTAAGTAGGTTGACATAAAAAGTAACCTTAACAATTCACTTCTAAGTACACGGTGTACTAAGGCTGCGAAACCTTCAACCATACCATTTAACATTTTGTTTACAGAACTGATGCCTTTCCTTTTTACAAGAATAACATCTTAGTCCGTTTCGCTGTTTCAAAGTAACGAGGCTTACAGTCATTCAAATGTTTTACACATAACATTCGTTTCACCACACTCACCGCCTTGGACTGGCAGCTTTGTGATTCCTTTCTAAGCCGTATCTGGGACGGAGTCCCAAACAAGCTTTTGCTTTTTTATTTTTCGGAAGACTTGAGCGCAGCGGGGATGTTACAAAGTTTTGTCTAATATAGTTTAAGAAAAAACCTCCATTCTCGAAAGGCAGACCTGTAGCCGGATTGTTGGGTAAAACATCTATTGTTATTCCCATAAAATCCATATTAACAGTAGGTTTGTATAGCTAAAATAAGCTACACTCCTATACAAGAGGAATAGGCTGTTACAAGATTATGAGCTGGCTTTACTTAAATAAATTCACAAAATAATATTTCACACCAACTTGTAATTGATTTACCATTAAATTATTAACGAAATAATTATTTTCATCGACAACATCTCTAATACCATATTCTACATATTTCATAGGAACATATTCAATATGAAAAGTAAATTTCTTTTTAATTGGAAATTCTACCCCAAAACCTCCTAAAAAACTAAAAACTTCATTTGAAAATGCACCTCCGTTATCGTCTAATATATTTGGTAAAATAGTCCCGTCATCTTCAACATCATATATGATTCCGCCATTTTCAACGGCACTATTTTTTGATGTAATATTTTGATAAAAAGCTTGAACGATAATATAAGGGTGAATTTTATTA
>Ga0209187_1004110_pt1 | contig 11400 bp, 9 predicted proteins | sample BantaG_FD_187430 | JGI IMG/M metagenome (GOLD analysis project Ga0209187, IMG submission 187430) | Marine algal microbial communities from Bantry Bay, Ireland - BantryBay_4 metaG (SPAdes) (version 2) | ecosystem: Host-associated > Algae > Red algae > Unclassified | place: Bantry Bay, Ireland... | reverse complement strand
TCTGCACTTTCCGTTGCGCGGCACGTGGTGGGCGATTCAGGCCGCGGATTGGAGCGATCAGCACAAGCTGGAAGTTTTTAGTCAACCGTATGCGGTAGACTTTGTGAAGCTAGGACCAGACAACCGCATTTTCCGGGGCGATGGGTTAGCGCTTGAGGATCATTATAGCTGGGATGAGCCTGTCTACGCAACGGCGGGGGGCAAGGTAGCCCATGTTGGGTACGATATGCCCGATTTACCACCCGGTATGCCGCCGGATCCTCGCATGTTTCAGGGCGATCCGCGTCGGCTGTTGGGCAATGCGGTTGCTATTAGCCACGCGAATGGCGAGTTTAGCTATTTTGCGCATTTAAAGCAGGCTAGCGTACAGGTGCGCGAAGGGGATTTGATCAAGCGCGGTACATTATTGGGTTATGTAGGCAACAGCGGGCAGTCGCCGGGGCCGCAGCTACATTTCCATTTGATGGAGGGGCCAAATCTGTTTGTGGATCAGGGGTTGCCGCTAAAGTTTAGCCACTTCGAAGCAGCGGGCATTGTGTTTAAAGAGTTAACGGTTATCCCAACGCGAATGATTGTGAGTAGTTTGGAGTAAGTATGGCAAAGAAAAAATCGAGTGGTTTTAACCCTAGCAGCGTTAGTAAAAATGGTACTGGTAAAAACAGTGCTGGTAAAAATGGCGCACGACCGCAGGGACCGATCGATATTATTACAACCGTGTCGGATGAAGTCTTCGAAGAGCTGATGACGCTGATCGATGAGAAGGTGCTAAGTTTTACTGTTTGGGACGAATCGTTGGCCGATGCATTGACGGGCGATGAGACAGATCCAGACGAACAAGCGGTAGCCGACATTGACTTATATCTAGAAGGCGGCGTATACTTTGAGTTATATGGCGCAGTGCTTTATGCTGACCCAACCGAAGCCCCCCTCTCTGGTTTTAGTACAATCCAACAGCAGCTTTCTGCTTTGATTACAACTGGTTTATGGTTAAAAGAGTATGCTTTTGATGAAGATGATCAGCTTGTGCTGGTTTTGCAACATGGGCAGGATTCATCTTTTTATGTAGTGGTTGGTGGCTGGACGATGGATGAGTGGGACGAGCTGCCCGATCAATTTTGAATTAAAAATTGTTTTAATCAAGCCCAATGCGTGAAAATTTATAGGAGAACGGGAATAATGACTCTATTTTCTGCCACTGTGACAACAATACCGCGCGCAACCGGAACGCAACCAATTAAGCGTACGAATCCGTGGTTATCTTCGCTTTATGCTGGTCTTTTAACGGCGCTTGCCGCTGTGCTTGCTATGCTCGGCTTTCAAGGTGATACGCCCGCAATGTGGATTGCGGGTTTATTGCTGACGGGCGTTGCGCCTGTAATTGGCTATGGGATTGCCCGAGGCCAGGTAGGCAAAAGAATCGTACCCGCAATCGGTGGGCTAATTGGGGCAATTATCCCGGTGGTGTCGATCTTTTTGTGGCCGCTGTTGGTTGGCACGATAGACAGCACACAATCTGTGGGCAAACTGGTGCTGGGCAGCCTGCTTGGTGCGCTTTTGGGTGCGCTTGTTTGGATCGGCATTGCGATGGCATTTGGTCAAGATCCGACGGTATGGTGGGGGCCTGCATTTGTGCTGCTGTTTGCAGTGTGGGGCGGCACGGTTGGTGCGGCAATGGCTGGCTGGGCTCGCTTTTAGGGCAAGCATATTTTTTGTAGTAAATTTATCGCAACTGAATAATTTTGACGATATTGAAAGGCGGTGAGCATACCGATATGCTCACCGCCTTTTTTGATCCACGATAATGTTGGGTTTGGTTAATGAGAATTCGCAACAGTCATCTGCTGACAAAAATTTGGTCAAAATGCGTAGCGAGCACGCCCACGTATGGATTCGGAGTCGAAATAATTAGGGCCGCGCCCGCACGTAGGCGTGCTCACTCCATGGCTACTCGGACGAGGTGAACTGCCATGAGCATTCTACAGCAGATTTGTCAAAAAATTCAGCATCTTTTTCGTATAGGTTGCCCAATGCAATGCAAAAGCGGTTTGCCTACAGCCGTTGCTTCGCTATATAATTATTTCCATAATGTTTTTATCTACCCACTTTTCTCTATAACTAATCAGCTTAATTGTGCAAAATGTACAGAAACGCCGCAACGCTTGATGATGTTTATAAACTAGCATTGCCAGCCAACACATTATTGTTGACCGGTGAAGCGCAACTCGAACGACCTATAAGCTGGGCCTGTAGTCTACGCCCAAGTCAACCTGCTTTCCCGCGCTTAGAGGGGAACGAACTAGCATTCGTAGACATAGATGATTTGCATCGTTTAGGTTCGACAATGCGCTTAGATCGCGTTGTGCAGACACTTGGCCAAGCCAAGGCAACAGCCATTGCGGTACGCGGCGCAGTGGGAGAAGCCGCAATTAAAGAAGCAAATCGCGTTCAAATTGCGCTGCTAAAACTACCCGATGATGAGGTGATCTCGCGGATAGAGCGAGATGTGATCCGGCTAATTGTGGATCGTGATGGTTATGTTGCACAGCGGTCTAGCGAATTGCAGCAGAAGCTGCGCCAAGTAACGTTAGGTGACGGCGATCTCGCGCTGATTGCGCAGACGGTTTTCGAATTTACGCAACAACCGATCCTTTTTTTGGGCGAAGATGGGCAGATTTCTGCGTCGGCGTGCCCACACCAGTTGACTGAAAGCGCAGAAAAAGTAATCCAAAATGCTTTACCCAATGCAACGGCGCTGCGAAGTTGGGCCGCTACCCAATTAAATGGTCAGATCGAGAACGATCTAAGCAACTTAGTTAACACGATCGCACTTTCCGCTGCGGTTCCTGTGGCATCCGTACTCTCCGCGCTACCAGCCGATAGCAAGAGTGCAAATGGCGCTAAAAAGCATCCGTCAAAAGATCAGCACTCCGACATTACCGCGGCGGTAGTTTCACCAATCGTTATCGCAGAATCAATTTATGGGTATTGTGTGTTGTTGCGGCTTTCGGCAACCGATAAGGAAACAGTCACCGCGGTAGAGGATGTTGGAATTCGGCAGGGGACAACTGCGGCAGCGCTAACATTGGCGAAGAAAAATGCGGTGGATATGGCGCAAGGCAAAATGCGGGGAACGTTTGTCGATGAATTACTTGCCACGGATATTGCGGATGAGCAGGCGTGGATTCAGCGCGGTGCCTCGCTCGGCTATGATTTGACTCACCCTCACGCAGCTTGGCTAATTCAGGCAAATAACATTGTGGATTGGCCCAATACGCTGCTGCGTTTTATCGAAGAACAGGATGTCGCAGTACCGATGACGCGACGCGAGGAAGGGATGCTGCTCTTTTGGCCGATTGACAATCCAAAGAGTGGCCGCGCCCTAAAGATTATTGCCAATGAGTTTGTAAAACAAGCAACAGAGCGTATCGAACAAGCTGAGTTTACGATTGGCATTGCGCGCCCTGCAACCTGCCCAAGCGAATGGCAGCGCAGCAAACGCCAAGCAACCGAGAGTTGGCGACTAGGCAAAAGTTGGAAAGGTGCGCCCGTTACGTACTTTGGCGATCTCGAGTTCTATCAACTGCTTACCACGTTGCGCAACAACATGGAGTCGGATCGCTTCTTTCGGCGCACACTGGGTAGGTTGATCGAACATGACCGCAAGCAAAAGTCTGATCTCGTCCAGACGCTGGAAGGTTTCTTCTCATGTCACGGGAATTCGAGCCAGACGGCAAATCGGCTTCACATTCACCGCAATACCCTTACCTATCGACTGGAGCGGATTGCGGAAATCACGCAGCTCGACTTGGATGACCCTGACGCCCGCTTTTCGTTGCAGCTTGCGCTTAAGCTGCGCCCCGTGATTGGGTAATTGTGGGTACATCTACGCAGCAGCAGCCGCAGTCCACGCCTCCATGGCTCCTTCTACCTCGGATTGAACTTGTGCATAAAGCTCCCCCAAACGCGTAATCTCATTTAAGTCTTGCGCATCGCTTGCCACTTGCAGATCATCGCTTACTTGCACGAGTTTTTCTTCGAGCTTGACAATATTCGCTTCTAACTCCTCGATCTTTCGCGCGCGCTTGCGCTCTTCATTGCGCTGCTTTCGCTCATCTTGCTGCTGCCCACGATTCTCGTTCTTGCGCTCGACCTTCTTCTGCACAACTGGGCTAACCTCCTTCGTATCGCGATTTAAATAGCGTGCATATGTGCCTTCATAAACATGCATCACACCATGATCCAGCGACCAGATTTGCGTTGCCAGCTTATCGATCAAATAGCGATCGTGCGACACCATCAAGATCGTGCCGTCAAACGCTTCGAGCACCGATTGCAGCACCTCTTGCGCGGGAATATCTAAGTGATTAGTCGGCTCATCCAGCAGCAAAAAGTTGGCCCCTTCCAGCGCCAAAATTGCCAGCGCCAGTCGACCGCGCTCGCCACCGCTCAACATGTGAATCGGCTTATAGACATCATCCCCACGGAAGAGATAGCGCGCCAGGTGATTGCGCGCCGGGCCAAGTAACATGTGCTTATGCTCAATCAACTCATCCAGCACTGTATTCTCGTGATTCAACCCATCGTGCGCCTGTGCAAAATAGCCAATCCGCAAATTGTGGCCGGGCGTCATCTTGCCAGAGCGCGGCTCGATTGTACTCATCAGCGTGCGCAGAAAAGTCGTCTTCCCCGTGCCGTTTGGGCCAATTAGCGCAGCCACTTCCTGCCGCTGCAACGTTATCGGCTCAGTCGTAAAGAGCGTCTTATCTTCATAGCCAATATCCATCTCCGTCGTGCGCAAAACCGTTTCGCCCGAACGCACCTTGCTGTCCAGATTCATCTTTAGCTCGGGTGGCCGCACAATTGGGTTATTTAGCGACTTGATGGCACTCTCGACATCGGCCACATTCCACTTTGCGCCCGAAATCTCGATCTCATCCATCACCTTGCTCCAGGTTTTGGATTGGAGCGCCTGCAAGCCCCCCTGTTCCACAACCCGAACCTCGCGAATTAGCCGCTTGAGCCGCCCTTTCGCCATATTGGTTGTGCTGTCGCGGGCAATGTTGCGCTTCACATAATCGAGTTCTTTAAAGAACTTCTCGCGAATCGCCTCAAACTCGGCGCTGCGTCGCTCCCACCGTTCGTGTCGCTGCACCGTGTACGCACTATAATTGCCGCGATATTCCTCAATCCCAAGACGGCTCATCTCCCAAATATGCGTTACAACCTTATCCAAAAAGTAGCGGTCATGGCTCACAATCAACAGCGCACCATCCCACGTGCGCAGCGCGCCCTCAAGCCACTGAATCGCGTCCACATCCAAATGGTTGGTCGGCTCATCAAGAATCAGCAGATCGGGCTCTTCTAACAGCAGCCGTGCCAGCAGCGCGCGCGTCTTTTGCCCACCGCTTAAGTGATAAATCGGGGTGTGCCAATCATCACGCGCAAAGCCCAAACCGTCCAGCACCGTTGCGATCCGCACCTCGTAATCGTAGCCGCCCCCCATCTCAAAAGCCTCGCTCGCGGCGCTATACTTGGTCATCAACGCCTCCGAGTATTCCGTGGCCATCTGCTCTTGCAGCATCGCGATTTCGGCCTCCTGTCCGCGCACCTCGGCAAAGACAGTCAGCATTTCTTCGTGGACACCATGCTGCTGATCCGAGAATGCATCCAATGCCTGCTGCTGTAGGTAGCCGATGCGCGTCTCGCGCGAGGTGATCACCTTGCCAGCCGTTGACTCTTCGCCACCAATCAGAATGCGCAGCAGCGTTGTCTTGCCGATCCCGTTTGGGCCGACTAGCCCGACCTTGCCATCATTTGGAATGGTCGCATTAATGCCCGAGAAGACATCAAAATCTCCATAAGAGTGGCCGATATTATTGAGCGTGAGAATTGACATATGTGGACCGTACGTTTACCTTACTGGGATTCGAAATACATGACATTGACCGCGACATACTATTTTACCGTAGCCTATCGTAGCAGTAGAAATGTGCGGGTGGACCGTTTTGTGCTAAGGAGTGTACGACCCATGTACAATTCTAGTAGGGACATGAGTACGGCACCCACAAATATCGTCATGAATCGTGACCCACTTCCGCCGTTCTCGTATCCGCACTGACGAAAACTCATTGCCATTATCTGCTCGTCAGTGCGGATACGAGAAGAGCGAACGATCTAATGACGCGGTGGCAGCGTCACGAGTCGCTCTCCTCATATCCTTACGAACGACCAACATATCGGCACACAAAAACTTAATTCTACACCAAACCAATGGCAACCAATGAACCGAAACGACCTCGAATCAACCTTCATCCAGACCAATGGCATCACCCTCCACGTTATGCAGGCTGGGCCAGAAGATGGACCATTGTTGATTTTACTGCACGGCTTCCCCGAATTTTGGTATTGCTGGCACAAGCAGATCCAGCCGCTGGCCGACGCGGGCTATCGCGTTTGGGTGCCAGACATGCGCGGCTACAATTTAAGTGAAAAGCCGCGCGGCTTTTCGGCCTATAACCTTGATGCATTGGCTGCAGACGTGGTCGGGCTTATCGATGCGGCTGGCGTGGACCAAGCCCGACTCGTGGGCCACGATTGGGGCGCAGCCGTCTCTTGGTGGACGGCAAGTAAGTATCCTAAAAGGCTGTCGAAGCTGGGCATCCTTAACGTGCCACACCATCGCGTCATGGCGGATCATCTGCGCACTAGCCGGGCGCAGCGTCGTAAAAGCTGGTACATCTACCTCTTCCAACTGCCGTGGCTGCCCGAATTTATGATGCGGCGCAAGAACTATGATGTGCTGGCGCGCGCAATTCGCGGGCGCAAAAAACGCAGCCCAGCTGAGAACGAACGCTACCGCGAGGCGTGGTCGCAACCCGGCGCGCTTACGGGCATGGTCCACTACTATCGCGCGCTGCTGCGAGATCGCCCTGCGCGCGCGGGGTCCAAACGCATAACCATGCCAACGCTCGTGATATGGGGGGCGCAAGACTTTGCCCTAGGACGCGAGATGGCTCAGCCGAGTATTGACTTATGCGATGACGGTCGGCTTGTTTTTCTAGAAAGGGCAACGCACTGGGTTCAGCACGATGAGCCAGAACGCGTCAATGAATTGTTACTGGAGTTTTTGGCTTGATGTCGATTAATAGATGGTTAAATAGGCTGTGGGTGCTGATCAAATTTCGGTCTCCCGCCATTGGGGTACGCGATTTCCGTCTCTTCTGGTTTGGTGAAGGGGTTTCGGCGATTGGCACGCAGATGCAGTTTGTGGCGCTTAACTGGCATCTCTACTCGCTGCTCAAAGATCAGACCACTATTTGGTCTATCTTTGGCTGGGAGATTGCGCTCGATTCTGGCACGCTGGGGTTGGGCGGGCTGGGGCTGGTGCGGGTGCTGCCGATTATGATCTTTGCGCTGGTTGGTGGCATTCTGGCCGACAAGTTCGAGCGCCGCAAGCTGCTGATTTGGGTCTATGTGATTTCGGCTAGCGTGGTGAGCGTGTTGGCCGCGCTTTCGTATTTCGAGCGGGACAGCGCGACTGTGATTTATGTGGTTTCGGCTATTTTGGCCGCGACCTCGGCCATTATCAATCCATCGCGGCAGTCTTTGGTGCCAAATCTAGTGCCAAAGAAACTAATGACAAACGCCATCAGCCTCAACACCGTCATCTTTCAGATAGGCACCGTGGGCGGGCCAGCCGTTGCCGGGCTGCTGCTAGTCTACTTTAACGAGTGGCTTGTCTACCTGATCGACGCGTTGACCTTTGGCGCGGCGATTGCGTCGCTGGTGTTGATGAATCATCGTAGCAAAGCCGCGTCGAGCGAGCCATTTTCGTGGCGCATGGCGGGCGAGGGCTTGCGCTTTACCTACAATAACAAGATGCTGTGGGGGTCGATTATGCTCGACTTCTGCGCTACATTCTTTGGTTCGGCGCGCTATATGCTGCCCGCAATTGCGGATCAACTTTTGGGCGTGGGCGAGGCGGGCTACGGCATTTTGTCCACCGCCCAGCCGGTTGGCGCGTTGATTACAGGCTTTGTCATGTCGACTATTCGGGACATTCGGCGGCAGGGGTGGGCCATGTTTGGGGGCGTGGCGCTCTTTGGTGTGGCGACTGCAATTTTTGGCGTATCGTCCATCTTCTGGCTGTCGTACCTTATGTTTGCGCTGACGGGCGTGGGCGATACGGTATCGATGGTCGTGCGCGGTACCTTGCGTCAACTGGCGACGCCCGATCACCTGCGCGGGCGCGCCACCAGCGTCAGCATGATCTTCTTTATGGGCGGTCCTCAATTGGGCGAGCTAGAGGCTGGGTTGGTCGCCGCGTTTCTGGGCGTGCCCTTTGCCATTGCCAGCGGCGGCGTGGCGGTGGTGGTGTTCACCGCGTGGATCGCGTGGCGCTATCCGATGTTAAGGAATTATGAGTTGGATCAGTTGACGGGGTAGGGGTTGGAGGAGGCAGATGAAAAAATGATTGGTGAGTGACCAAAAATTGACGTATACTTGGGGTGTAAAATCAAAACAATTGCCTAATCCAGCGGATAAGATGGTTCGAGTCGCAGGTATTCGGCAGGTGACGATGTTTCATCTTAATATTGGGCGATTCTCATCATTATCTAGAAATCTAACACAGTCTAATACTATACAGCCAAAAGTGTTTCTCAAATTTTATGATCCCAAGTCATTATATTTTAAAACTGGATAGACAAGACATTGCGAACCGACGAGATATTACTATTCGCAGATATGGAACATCCATACCCTTTAAGCCTGACGATATAAAACGCGGGCTTGACGTCAACTCGCTCAGCTTTGGCGATGAATTCGGCGTAATAAAAGTCTACCCGTCAAGCGAACCGAATAATATTCGCTCACTATGGGGAGTTGTTGGTGAGCGCAACCTTATTTTGTTAAATGAAGAAACAAATGAGCTTGACTATTTACGAATTAGACATGTTCTTCTTTCAACATTAATGATTGAGTTTTTTCAAAACACAGATGGGTTTCTGGAATTGCTAATTTATGGAGGTCGGCAAGCTAGGAACCAATTGTGGAAAACTCTCGAGTATGATTTTGCCGTAAACCCATCACCGTTCCAACGAAACTTTGAGCCAGATGCAGTGCGTACTTTGTGTGAACAGTTTTTTGATTCACTCACATCGATAAATATTTCTCCATCTGATCAAGATGGTTGGGAAACAATTAGCGTAGCGGACTTCAAATCATATAATGGGAGATTTATACTTCGCACCGCAAAAAGAATGCAGCAGATATACGACAATAAAGACATTATTATTACTTCTTTTGAATCTGTCATGGACAAACAGATTATGATGCCCCCCATGACGAAACCTAGCAATGTCCAATTCAAACTTCTGAAGGACAGCGGTATTACATTATCGTTCCCACCACTTGAAGTGTCTCATACATTGAATGAATTAGAAGTCGAAAGTGCCTTTTATGATCTTGCTCGTCAAGTTTATGGTAAAATAATGGGCGATAGAAACTTGTATGCTAATGTAAAAACCTATTTGTCTCAACAGCGTTCACTTTTCGATCAAAACTATAAATGATTACAAACGATAACTCTGTAGATATTATTAAACTGTTTCTCAACCGTCTTCGGAACGGTGTATTTAATGATAATTTGGAGCAAGCATTTTTACAGTTAAATGATGTTGTTGAAGATTTCCCAAGCGTACAAACATATCTATTCTGCGAATATCTACCACAGCTATACCGAGGTGATAAATACGACCGCCAACACCTATTATTCATTTCTGATTCTGTCCTGAAATACCCTGTCCGAAATCTAGCAGTAGTAATATCGGACGCTATTTTGATGTATAATTACAGCAATCATTCCGAGCATGTAAATCAACTAATTAAAATTGTTGTTACCTATCGTTTTGAAGAAACTGTTAGCCTCGAGAATGATGGCCGAAGTATTCGATTTGAATCACATGAATATAGCTCTATTCTAGCAACACAAAATATAAGCGTTTCTTACAGATTAGAACTGCTTATCATTTTGCTATCAAAATATTCGAGAAAATTGATGCGGGGGGATCCTCCTGAACCACAAGAAATACAATCAGTAATTCAGCGCTTTAATGACACTATAAAAGTTGCTAAAAACTCTGATTCAATCGAATTGCAGCGCTATTCTTCTCTGCTGCTTTTTCACGCTAACAACGAAATTAAATTTTCACAACAACGTGCATCTCAAATGTTCGGTTCGTGTAATGTTTTAGAGTATGATGAACTGCTCTATAGTAATTTCGGAATTCCGCTTTTCCCACTGATTCTCGAGGATAAGCTAAATTTTGAAGGGAATAAAATTAAGATCGTTAATGAAGGCTTGGGATGCTTACCACCATTTGTCTTTCTTATAATGGTTGGAAGTGATGAATTTGAATTTGGAGTGTATGATAAACATGTAGATCCTGAAGATATGCAAGACTTTTATGCCTCTGAACCGCCTGTTTTGAAACAATTCCTTCGCAGTCAAAAACCAAGTGATTATGTTAGAGTATCTATATCATTTAAAAAATTTGGACGCTCATACGAATATCATCTTCTTTCAGAGTCTGTTGGGGCGTGGGTTGAACAGCTATCTTCATCATCAGACGTAGCGCTACCTTATGAAATTCCTCTTCACCAATTAAATCCGAACGATTTTGAACGACTATGTTTTTGGATTGTTGATGAATATCAAGATGAAAATGGGAAGAAACGCTTCAGAAATGTCGAATGGCTTGGAGAATCTGGCGCGGGAGAGCAAGGACGCGATGTTACGGCCATTGAGATCACATCAGAGAGAAAATTTGTATTTCAATGTAAACGCGTCGACAAATTTCCTCCTAGCACTTTCGACGCAGAATTAGAGAAATTCAAAAAGCATATACGGACAGAGGCAATCATTAAGCCAGATGTGTACGTCTTGTTTTGCTCCGCCAGTATTACGCCTGAGACTCGAAATAGAGGAGATAAAGTAGCAAGTGAGATGGAAATGAGTATAGAGTATTGGCCTAAAAGCAGGATCGATAAACTAGTACGAACTCACAGATCTGTACTGGAGCGTTTTTGGAAAATTATTCAGTGATAGGGTGGTTCACGGTAACAGCGCTGAAAACCCATAATGATTTCGTAATTGGGTGATATTTAAGCAACAAACCCTGCCATGCTTTGCAAATCCGACGTGTGTTAAACTGCTGTGGGTCGATCCGAAATCACGAAAACTAGTATCGAGCAGCCTGATAGTAGATACTCGACATTCCGCGAATGGACCACACGTAGTTGATCTATGGCAAACTTCGCTCCTAAGTTGCCCCCACCAGGTCACGGACCCGGGCTAGAGAAATTTGATGCTTAAGTTTACACTTATGATGGTTCGACAGA
>Ga0209187_1004109_pt1 | contig 11400 bp, 9 predicted proteins | sample BantaG_FD_187430 | JGI IMG/M metagenome (GOLD analysis project Ga0209187, IMG submission 187430) | Marine algal microbial communities from Bantry Bay, Ireland - BantryBay_4 metaG (SPAdes) (version 2) | ecosystem: Host-associated > Algae > Red algae > Unclassified | place: Bantry Bay, Ireland... | reverse complement strand
TCGTCCAGAGTAGCCAGTTTTTCAAGGGCATTTCGCCGCAAGGCTTCATAAAAGGAACGCTCTTCTTCAGAGAGTTCTACTAGTAGCGTAACTTCCGTTTTTTCTGGCAATTCAGAAAGCACATCGTTTTTGCGACGACGCAAAATGAAGGGTTGCAACAAGCGTTTTAATTGTTGGCTCTTCTCCACATCCTGATTTTTTTCAATCGGAATAGCATAGGAATTATTGAAGCGATCCAATGAGCCCAATAGGCCCGGATTGATAAAATTAAACAAGTTCCAAATCTCACCCAAGTGGTTTTCAATCGGGGTACCTGTCGTCAATATTTTGAAATCGCCTTGTAACTTCATCGCTGTTTTAGAGCGTTTGGTTTGGCGATTCTTGATGGCTTGTGCTTCATCCAATACTATGGTGGTGAACTTATGTTGCGCCAGTAACTGCGCTTCCGTTTGCATCAGACCATAACTGGTAATCATGATGTCGTGTGGCTTTAGGTTCTTCACCATTTCTTTGCGGTCTCCTTGTCCGAAAAGCAGTGGGTTTAGACTAGGTGCAAACTTCTCGGTTTCTCTCAACCAGTTGCGGGCAACCGAAGCAGGGGCAACAACTAAAGTAGCCCCTTGGTCACCGCGACTAACAATCAACGCCAGTGCCTGAATCGTTTTTCCCAATCCCATATCATCCGCCAGACAGGCACCTACGCCCCAATCAGCCAATTGTGTCAGCCATTGGAAACCGCGTTCCTGATAATCACGCAAAACGGCTTTAAACGTAGGAGGCACCTCGACCTTAACTTGTCGAATCGCTTCGAGTTTTTTTAGTTGTGCATTCCAGGCAGCGTCTACCTGTATGTTTTCGATCATGTTGGTGAAACCTTCCATGGCAGGAACGGCGAGGGAATGGAATTGTAGCTCCTCATTATTTAGGGTCACCATACTGTTGATTTCGCGTAACTTGCTACGGAGTTGATTGGTGATCGCCAAAAACTTTCCTTCACTGACTTCCACAAATCGCATCGAACTATTGTCGACTACAGACAGCAATTTTTGAAAATCCATGACGTGTTTATCGTCCACATTCAGTTGACCTGAAATACCAAACCAATCGTTTTCTTTTTTGATTTGAATGGAAAGGTTATTGAAATTAGCTTCCCCAACAATTTTTATTTTTTCACCTTTTGGATGTTCGAGATTAATGAGCTTTTCTTTCCGCAAAGGATCTAATTCAACCATTACGTTGAGACAATCTTCGATGTCATCAAACAGCCATTCGCCCTTGTAAGGTGTTACTTTGTTGAAACTTGGGCAAGCCAGTACGACTTCGTTGGCCAGGTCTTTTTCTGTTTTCAAATAGCGTTTGGTCTGTGTCCGCACACCTTTTACTTCGGTGATAACATTGGCCCGACCAACACCAGGTTTGAAGTAAGGAGGGGCGGTAGCATATGGTTTTACAAAGAACTCAATTTTAAAACCTGTACCGATCGGAAGCATATGGATGCAGGGCCTCGAATCAGCAATGACGCAGGGGATGTCGAGGGCGCCTTCTTCCAAAACAGATTGAATGGTAACCACGTTGGAGAGTTTACTCACCATTTTTAGGACGCGGTCTTTTGCTTTTTTAGGAACACGCAATTTGCCGCCATGCAGCAGGCTGTTGATTAGTTGGAGGTTCTTATCAACGCTCAGTAAATTGTATCGGGTCGGTGTTTCCCTTGTTAGAAAAATACCCTTGTCGGAAAACGGTTGGGAGAATTTTATTTCAAAATAACTTCCGTCTTCTTCAACAATCAGTTCGGGTTTTTGCTCCCTCAGTTCAACGCTGACTGTAGGAGATTCCCAAAGAAATAAAAGTGGGTGATCCACCAATGCTTTGATTGCTTTTTCGAAATTCAGTTCGTGATGGTCAGAATTATTGTAACCCCAGCTACTGGAAGATGATTCGATTGTTTTAGCCACTTTCAAATCCTGAGCGGACATGTAGGACAAGCCTCCGGCGCTAAATCTTTTGAGGGAAACATTTCGACCAGTGCTCCATTTACCGGACTTGCTAAGTGTCTGTTCTTTTGGTTGTATCTGTTTGTTGTTAAAATGGATGTGATAGACCAGCCTTGTTTTAGGTAAATCACTTGGAGCCACTGCTTTTTTGTTGAGGTTATTAAGGTTAACTAAGCTTTCAAGCGCGCGTTCCCATTTCTCTAACACCGGAACGACTTTTAGAACACTTTTTACTTTAAGTTGCTTTTTCAAACGCTTCCATTCTTTCTGATAGTGGCGTTGCTTTTTATCGTCTTTTACCAATTTAGATAAGACGCCGGAAAACTCCATTTGTATCCAGGGATAATCGTTTTTACCAGCAAGTTTTTGATAGTGTTCCAGTACTTCGATGTCTATATCCTGGGGTACCGTTTCTGTCCAGTAGGCTGCCAGTCCCCAGAAAAGCCAGTCGATACTGGTTTCGGCTTGCAGGAGCATTTGTTCCTCTGCTTGCAGCAAAAGGTTTTGTTGATATTTTGCGACAGCTCCCAAATAAGCAAATGCTTTCTTGAAGGCAGAATTTTGGGCATTTTTGGCGTAAGCCGTCACCCGATTGAGGTAATCTTTTTCTTTATTTTGAAGGATGGCCAGGATGTGGAAAAGGCCCGTGAGGGTTCTGAATGAGTTCTTGGTTTTAGTTGTATTTTTTAGAATATTTAGAAGTGCCTGATCCAGGTTTTTTAAGGCTTTAGGATAAGCGCCTTCGAGTATTTTTATCCAGCCTTCACGAGTGAGAAGGGTATTGGTTTTCTTTTCTTTGGCCAGAAGTTGTGTCGCCTTAGCAGTATGCCCTTTCAGCAAATAAATAGTATGCAGGTAGGGGATAAATGAATTTTTTTCACCTTCCGGAACTTTGGCAGATTTGCCTTCCAGATAAAGGGTGAGGTCATCAATCGAATCAAGTTCGTAGAGTGATTCGAAAAGAACGGTTTTAAGTGCAGAGACTTTTATGTCTTCCCCAAATTGATCAAACAGCTCTGCATCAAATGGCAGGAAAAACTGTTTGAAGAAGCCAAATTCCTGCCAGTCCTTTGCATAATAATGGCTGATAGCGTCGAGGATTTCATCTTGCCGTTGCGTATTGTGTGTGTACAGGGCTACGCGCAGATCGCTGATACAGACCTCAAAATTTCGGGGGCGCTGGGCATATTCTTTGAAGGGGTATAATTTGCGAATTTCAGTATAGTAAACTCCAAAAGTATCTTCTTTGATAGCGATACGCATGATGAGTTCCCGATTGCTGGGTAGAGAAGACATGCGACCGTTGGTATTGACGTTGATCCAGGTCTCAGTGTCCAGTTTGGCCCGGATTTCCCGAACTCTGGTGGCGGTTATTCTTTGCCCATTTTCATCTCGAATGTTGGATTTCGATAGGATCTCCATCATGTTGCCTTGAGAAACAGGCTCAAAAGCGATGGAAAGGATTTTGAGGAATTCCTGTTCTTCGTAGGGCAGTTGAATAAGTTTAGTTTGGAAGGATAGGAAATTCATTGATTAGTTTAAAATTACATAGTAGTTTGACGGAATTAGTTGACTTTCTGCTTTTGGCCATCTATAGACAACTTCTTAGAAAAATAGTAAAAAACCAAATAATTTTGTCCCATCACTTATTTTGAAGGTTTTAATTTTTGCATTAAACAACTTCATTAAGCTAATGGCGGATGAATTTGTCAAAGCACACAAAAACTTAAAATGCTCTAAAATTAAAAATAGTCAGAATTATCTGTAAGTAATTGTTTATCAGTTGGTTAAGTTAGATGAAAAGCTTGATTGTAATCAAAATTCCATCTTTTTTGCTAAACCCACAAAGGTAGTTAAAGGAAGAGATAAAGAGAAACTATTTGGATTAAATCTCAAAGAATTTCAGTAAGGGATTTCCAAATAGACACAGACGAAAAAATGGCAGCGGACGGGGAGTCGGCTGCCACCACTCGATTAAGTTTTTTCCCGATAGCTGTATTGGGGAAAATCGAGTTAATTTTTCTGGTATAAATGTAATGAGAATTTTTGGAAAATAGACTATTGAAAAGTGATTTTTTCAGCTGTTATAAATCTGTAACCGGCGTACCCACTTGACTGTTCTTTATATATGGGCAAAAAATGACAGCAGACGGGGAGTCTGCTGCCATAACTCGACTTTTTATTTTCCCAGATAGCTGTATATGGGAAAATCGAGTCGCAATAAATGTAAGAATAATTTATTGAAAATTAAAGATGTAGTGTTATTTTTGGCTTTTATTGTGGCAAAGGTAAATGCTTAAAGCCATTCAATTCGGCTGATCCATGACCAATAATTAAGGTATGGGTTGATTGATCCATGGTAGCTTAAGTTTTTTTGATTAGCTTATCAGGAAGAAACTATGATCAAATGATAAGTAGCAGATAGTAAGCCCTCATAAGTTCCCATCTCCTTCAACACAAACCCACACTTTTCCAAAATTCTTCGCGAAGCATTATTTTCCGGATCGATGAGTGCGATCAATTCCTCCACACCTTTTTTAGTTTCAGAAAGACGAACCATTCTTTTCGAAATTTCAGTCCCATATTGCTGTCCCCAGAACGCTTTGCGCAAAACATAACCAATCTCTGCCTGTCCCTTTTTCGTAAAAGTAAATTTGGCCAGTCCCACATAATCCTTCGTTTCCTTATGGAAAACAGCATAAACTTCAGACGCATCATCCGCCTCATTAATGGCCAATACTTTTTTAAAACGCGCTCTTGCAGAAGCTTCCGTATGGCCTTTGCCCCTAATATATTTCATCAGGTCATCGTCCATAGAAATCTCCAAATAGAGTGGTTCATCATTTGGTTCAAAAACGCGGTAAGTGAGTCGGGGAGAGTGGAGGCTCATATTTTATGTTTTAGAGGAGGAGAACAACAAGGTGTTTAAATGGCATGAGGTCTTTTAGTACACGGTGTACTTAGCGCAGCGGTCTTTTCTTCCGCTTAGCCAAAAAGTTCAAGCCCAATTCCAGGCCATAGCGATAATCCCTTTTCAGCGTACTGATGGAGTAAGTGTAAGTGGTGCTTTTCAGCAAACGCTTGGGCGCAATTTGTTTGATGACACAATCAGACGGTGGATTAAGCAAAAAGTCGATGCTCTCGTTGTATTTTTCGTGACTTTTTTCAAAGCAATAGGCAAGGCCTTTATTGTCGCGATGATAGAAGCTGCCAAAAAAGTCTGGCCAACTTTGGGAGTGTTTGAGGTCAGCCGGTGCGGTGCGGATTACGACGATATTTCTGGAGCCCGTTTTATATGCTTTTTTTATAGGAAGCGGATCGCTCCAGCCGCCATCCATGTAGTCGATGTCATCTATTTTGTGTCTTCCTTTAGTGACGAAGGGTAGGGTGGAAGAGGCGATCATGGCATCAATCCAATTTTTTTTTGTTGGTTGCAGGTAGTTCGCTTTTCCGTTTTTCATTTTCGTGGCAACGAAACTTACTTCCTTGCCTTTTGTATGCTTAATAGCTGCACTGATGTCGAGTGGAGAAATATCTGTGGCGATAGTTCTCAGGTATTCGATATTCATATAGCCCTGGCTGGAAAGCAGGCGATTCATTTTGACAAACTGTTTGTCATTGGCAAGGTGGAGGAGACCTGAGAAACAAGCTTTGTATTGACCGCTCAGTAAATAGGACAAGGCAATAGCTCCGCCGGAGACCCCATAGTATCGCTCAAAAGGATTGTAACCGTAAGCAATAAAAAGGTCGATGATACCTGCTGTAAACGCTGTTTTGAATCCGCCTCCTTCGACGATTAGTGTTGGCTTGTCTTTCATGTGTTATATTCGTGCTTTATTCTCTATTGTAAAAGTACATAATTTGAGTTATATTATTTGGAATTTTCTCTTTTTTAAAAAAGTAGTCATGGCATGAAAAAAATAATATTGGGAGTCATTGTACTTATGGTTGTTGGCATGTTTTTATACAAGTTTTCTAAAAAAGTAAATCTAAATCCCAATTATGAAATTGGACAGGTGATCGACAGTTTGAATCAGGTAGCTGTCTGTTACAATGGAGGAGTGAGACATATAGGTGGTCGGAATGTGGTGGATGGATATAATGTTGGTTTAAAATATCAATGCGTTGAATTTGTCAAGCGATATTATCTGGAGCATTATAATCACAAAATGCCGGATAGTTATGGACATGCTAAAAGTTTTTATGATCCTGATATTAAGGATGGTGATATAAATAAGCGTCGTGATCTGACGCAGTTTTCGAATCCAGGTTCCACTAAACCTAAAGTCGGTGATTTGATTGTTATGAGGCCTTCTCGAACTAATAAGTTTGGGCATGTAGGGATTGTTTCGGAAGTGACGGATAAGGATGTTGAAATGATTCAGCAAAATGGTGGTACTTTTGCTTCGACCAGAGTTCGTTTTGGCTTGGGTCGGAATGAGGGAGAATGGTGGATTGAGAATGAGCGGGTTTTGGGGTGGTTGCGAAAATAAGGAAAGGGGAACTTCTACAACGGAGCTGTAAGTTGACTATTAGGGGACCGGACTACGGGCTAATAAAAATCTGGTACATACTTGCTTTCTGAAAAAGTAATATATTTGCAGAAAATTTTTAGGGAAAAAAAAAGAGATGAACAAATTTGACTTTGAAAAAAATTATGTATTGGAAAATGATCGGGTAAAATTACGCCCGTTACTGAAAACGGATTTGGAGCATTTACTTTCCTTCTCTCTGAATGAACCCACGCTTTGGCAATACATTGTGCTTAGTATTTTACGGGATGAATGGGATGGAGGGAAGCGGGCAGCTTTGGAGGCTAAGGTGGCTGGGGCGTAAGAAGAGCCCACGAAAGAAGAGCGCAATCAAAATTCAAAATTCATCGATACAACGATTCAATATTTCTTTACTGATTGAGGTAAATTTCGAAGCTTTGAATAATGAATCGTTGAATTTTGAATTAAACCAAACCAATCCATCCATGCCAACAACAGCAGTTTAGATTTAAAAAATTCGATATGTCTTACTGTGAAGCCAGACCGCTTCGCTAAGGGACAGACTAGCGGTCTGTTTTATTGCAATCGGCACAGGAAATATTATGAAAAGATGCTACTTTCGTCTTACACTTACAACTCAAGACCTATGCGCCTTCTTTCAATCCTTCTTCTTTTTTGTTTTTCTAATATGGTTTCAGCTCAGTCTGATAGTACCTGGTTAACGGTCAGTCTGCTCACCTGTGATAGTGGCGCTGAGGCTTATGCTTCATTTGGGCACTCTGCGATACGTGTCGTTGACCGAAAACGAAATAAGGATATCGTTTTTGATTATGGTGTTTTCGACTTTGACACGCCCAATTTTGTCTGGCGATTTATGCGGGGGAATTTGGACTACAAATTAGCACTTAGGAGAACGAATCGTTTTATGCGGGAATATGTTCGGGATAAACGGGGTGTGATAGAGCAGAAATTTAATTTGCCGGAAAGAGCGTTAGTCGAGATGTATGATTTTTTATTACAAAACCAAAAGCCTGAAAACCGATATTATAAGTACAACTTTATTCACGACAATTGCTCCACCCGGATTCGTGATCTGGTAAATGGACTAGATGTAAAAAAAGGAAATCCGGTTACCCGTTTGGAAGATACGTACAGGAATTTTCTACACGATTATTTGCCCAACAAGCCCTGGTTGAAACTTGGAATTGATATTTTGCTTGGCGCAAAAACGGATAGAGTGATGAACTATGACCAACAAATGTTTTTGCCCAATCGCCTTTCCCGAAGTTTAAGCTATTACGTTTATGAAAATGAAGGAAGCAAACAGAAAATGTTATCACCTGCTACTAATTTGGTTCCACCTCAGAAAATGAAATCTGATTTTATATTCTTCCAGCCACTTATCGTTTTTATTGCTTTGTTGTTGCTGCTCATTGGCTTGGTTTGGTGGCAACCGAGAACCAGTAAATGGCTGTTCTATTTCTTTGGTTTGATTTATGGGCTTGCCGGATGTTTGTTGGTGTTCTTATGGTTTTTTACAGAACATACCGCGACTGCTAACAATTGGAATTTGCTTTGGCTACATCCACTTTATCTTTTGTTCTTTTTGCCTTCAAAAGGCTTGAAATCTATTTTGACGAAAGTTGTTTTGGTTTTAAATGTTGGGGTGCTTCTGTTTTGGTGGCAGTTGCCGCAGGAGATTAATTTGGGGGTGTTGCCTTTGGTTGGGATGTATTTGTTTTTGTTAGTTGAAAATAGACATAAGGGTACGGTTTGAGGTGTTTTTCGTATCCGCCATTTTTAAATGGCTGGATTTACACTTACTTCTTCCAGCCAGCCAATTAAAATTGGCGGATACATTTCCTTATGTCCATGACAATGCCCTACAGGCTGCCTCGGTTTAGGGTGCTTTATGTACTAGGGGCGAAGGCCTCTAGTTTAGGAATCATAGCCCTTCAGGCTATTTTAAACCAAACCCTACTTCCCAAAAAACCAAGCCTCCAAACCCTTCACCCCAGGCTTCGCCACAAACACAGAACCCGCATCCGGAAACTCCGTCATCTCCTCCGCCGTCATATCCACAGAAGCAGTGGTGATGTAAAGCAAATCCAAATTTTCACCACCAAAAGCACAGGCCGTTACGTTGTGAGCAGGGACCTCGATTTTACGGAGGAGTTTACCGGTGAGCGGGTTGAAGTTGGCCACAGCATTTCCGTTCCAAAGTCCGACCCAAAGCATATCGTTTTCATCAATAGTCATTCCGTCTGGATAGCCAAGTGCTGTTGGGACTTCAACGGCGATTCGTTCGTTGGAGATAGTACCAGTATTGACCTCATAATCATAGCCTTGGATATGGCCGGTTGGTGTATCAATGTAGTACATCGTTTTCTGATCTTTTGTCCAGACGATCCCATTTGAAATAGTGATGCTGTCCAACATTTTTGTGGCAGTGCCATCCGGATCAATTCGGTAAAGATTGGCGCGACCAGTAATTTTTTCGAGGTGCATGGAGCCGACCCAGAGTCGACCGGCAGGATCGCATTTTCCATCGTTGAAACGGTTTTCAGGTTGATCACTCTCTACTTTTGTAAACAGCTCTATGTCTCCGGTGATTGTGTTGATAGAATACATCCCATCCTCCAGTGCTATGATGGCCGTTTCTTTTCCGGAAGGAACGACGGTACCGATACGAGATGGAGTAGGGAAGCTGCGATTTTTCTTCGTCTTTGGATTATAAATATGAAGCAACCTTCCTTCAATATCCACCCAAAAGAATTCCTGAGTTTGGTGATTCCAGATGGCGCCTTCTCCGAGTTTCGTTTTTATTTTATGTTCGAGCGTGGCTTTACTGGGGGCTGTTTTGTTTGCCAAAATCTCTGTTTTTTTTTCAATTGGAGCAGGTGGGTTGGAGCAGTTGTATAAGAGGGTGACAAAAAAAGGAAGAAGGAGTATCAGCTTTTTCATGATGGTGGTGCATTTGTTTTTGAATTTTGCGGAAGCGTGAAGATAGGGAAATGGGTGGGAAATTGGGAGACCTTCTTTTGGGGGGATGGGACACTGATTTGACGGATTGAACGGCCTCCGTCGGCCAGAGCCTTTGGCGGCGGACGATACGGACGGATTTTTTTTCGTAAGACGTGTTCCCTTCTAACTTAAATAGGAATAAAAAATAAGTGCGCAATAAAAGAAAAAATCCGTAGAAATCCGTTCAATCCGTTCGATCCGTGTCCCATCCAAGTCAGCAGGTTCACCCATAAACAAGAAAAGCCCCTCAAAAGAGGAGCTTTCCATAAAACATAAAATATTTTGAACAGGTTACATTTTCAGCAACCTTAGATTCTAGTATCTTTTGTTGTAGCCGCCACCGCCGCCGTATCCACCTCCGCCTCCGCGGTTGTCGTTACGATTTTCACGAGGTTCTGCAACTTTAGCAACGATAGTTCTACCATCCATGTCTGTGTCATTCAAACCGTTGATTGCATTTTGGCCTTCTTCATCAGAGCTCATTTCAACAAAACCAAATCCCTTTGATTTTCCAGAAAACTTGTCCATAATGATTTTAACTGAGTCTACTGCACCATATTCTTCAAATGCGGATTGAAGGGTGGACTCACTAGTGTCAAAGTTTAACTTTGCTACGAAAATATTCATACATAAAAATTTAAAAAAAATAAAAAATTTCAAGTAGAATGATCGATTTAATACGAATTAAACAAAACATCTACCTAATCTAACCAAAGCTAGATAAAGTTGAGTATTTCAACTTTCAGCCACAAAGCTATGTTATTAAATTAATAGATGCTTGTTTTTCTTTAAAAATATACAAAAAATTTTAATATAAACTAATTAATGATGGTTTACAGGGCTTTTACAGGTACATTATTTTTAATTATGACCTTAAATGACCAATTTACGGTCATTTGACCAACAAAATTAATTTGCTGTTGTTTCATCTACTATACGCTTAACCACTTTAAGACACGTCATATATGGTCATCCAGGAACCTAGCCCTCAAACCTCATCTATCAAATCTAGTCTGAAAAGAGTCGATTATACCGACACCTTTTCCACAACCAATCATGTTGATCCATTACCTGTTATTACCAACAAAATATTTGCAACAGCCCCGGGATGGGTCAAAGCATTGATGCAATTGCGAAATACATTGGTCAAAGTAGTTGGCTTGAAAACTGATTTTTCACCAGAAAAAGATCAGGTTTTTAAAGTAGGAGGTAAGGTTGCTTTTTTCAAAATTTATGAAATTCATGACAACGAGATCTTGCTGGGAGAAGATGATTCGCATCTCAACTTCAGAGTCAGCATTTTTGATTCAAAAGAGGCCGTGAACAATATTAAGGTGACGACTTTGGTGGCGTACAAAAATGGATTTGGGAAGTTTTATTTTGCTATTGTCAGGCCGTTTCACAAGTTGATTGTTAGGAGTATGGTTGGCAATGGGTTTGCAAAGGGGGAAGAGGTTACACGCTAGGGAGTATCTTACTTCTTAAGCGCCTGCTCATACTGCCCAATCCAATCCTCCACCGAAACCTTCCCTACCAACTCACCAATCAAATCATAAGGAATATCATCCATCTTTTTGAAACGAACACAACTCTTTCCCATGTCCAGCTTACGGTCAGAATGTTTCGGGTATGCTGCTAAAAACCATTTGTATAATTTGGGATCAGCATACACTCCCATATGGTACAAAGCCACAAAATTCTTTTGCGAGGCAAGGCTGAGGAAGGGTAGTGGTCGTTTTGGATTACAATGATAACCATCCGGGTATTTGGAAAGCGGGACTACCCAGCCAATCATGTTGTAACTAATAGTTTCCTTAAAACCTTTCGGCAAATTTTTCTTAATGACCGATCTGATTTTCTTGACCACCTTTTGGCGTTCTTCCGGTAGC
>Ga0209187_1004107_pt1 | contig 11402 bp, 7 predicted proteins | sample BantaG_FD_187430 | JGI IMG/M metagenome (GOLD analysis project Ga0209187, IMG submission 187430) | Marine algal microbial communities from Bantry Bay, Ireland - BantryBay_4 metaG (SPAdes) (version 2) | ecosystem: Host-associated > Algae > Red algae > Unclassified | place: Bantry Bay, Ireland... | reverse complement strand
CAGACAATCTGCACGGCACCGTGCAAGGCTCATGCAACGATTCGGTGCACTCCGAGCAAGCGTCGTGCAAGCGCCATACAAAAACTTTGTACGAAAAGCACCCGATCCGTACAAGAAATCCATGCTTGTATCAGCTTGTATCCAATTGTATTCAAGCAGATACAAGATCTTCCAGGTACATGGTCTAAGCCCCACTGTGCCGGGAGTCGCTGCGCCCGGTCGCCGCGCGCAACTCGGGGCGGTTGGGGGGGGCAGGGGGGCAGGTGCCGTCCTGGCCCAGTGACCTCTGTGGCAGGACAGTCCTTCTCAGCCACGTGACTCTATTCGCTTTTAAGGTCATCGCGACCCTTCGAACGCTAACACGCCCTCAGATCCATGAGGACACGAATGCAGACTGTTACCTCTGAAACGAAGAGAAAGTCCCTTTTTCTAAGTATATATGTGCATCACTACACTTTGAGAGCACCCTGTCCTAAAGCCCAGGGAAAATCGGGGGATCAGCAATATGTCACAAATTACCCGGAGCCGTTCACCTCAAGCGTACGTTCGAGTCCGCGAAATCATCGGGTAGCGTATATTCTTGAATACTGCAAAAGTCAAGGGCTCGCGAATATACCTGAAAAAACATACTCGCGAATACGCTTGAGGAAAAGTACGCTTGCAGACCCCCGATTATGATGTCGCTGGCGAGCGATCTGGACAACTGATGATGACGGCGGCATGTGTTGGATCCCTATTGGCACATTAGACATGACGTGTCAAGCCCGATCCCTGTGCTGAGCGCGTGCTCTCCCGCTGAGGTGTTGGAAGACCCATGCTTGTTGTTGTGCCACGGCCTTGGCCGCATCGTGTTCCATGCTATCAGAGTCACAGCGGAAACAGAAGTGAAGGTCTTGCCTTTCTTCACCACCTACCCGATTTACAGCTGCAGCCACCGAGCCAGCAACACAGCGTCGCACCCTGTACGCTCTTTACGAAAAAGAACCCTGCCCTATCGCCGCTCTGATCCTCCTCGCACAACTGATGCTGTCGCCATGGTGTTCTACCCCTTCCCTCTCTTCTCCTACGGGGCAAGCGCCATGCCGAGGCTCGGGTCCTCCTTCCTTAAGCGCTCCAAGTCGTGCCATTGCAAGCATGCCAAGCGCAAGAAGACCTTGGCCACCTGCTCAGAATGCGGCGTAACGCAAGTTTATTGCTGGGCGAACGGGTGCGAGAAAAGCTGCCAAAACTGCGATTGTGGCTCGTGTGACGCGGCCTTTGCCATTGGCGCGCCCGCCAACCTGTTGAAGTGCGTAACGGGCCGTGACTGTTGGGAGCTGCACAAGGGGGTCGGCATTGGGCTCGTCTCACGGTCCTGTGAACAGCGGTTTGCGTGGGCGCTGGTGCCAGGCGCCTCTCACTCCGCTCGGTGCGCCTTTGCACGTCAGCGCTCCCTCGTCCTCAGTGGCAAGACGGACGTGCGGCTTGGCCGTGTCACGTGCACTCCGAGTGTCTGCATGGATCTTGTGTCTGGTTGTTCGTTGGCTCCCGGTCGTGGCGAGCCGGCTCCCTCTTGTCCTGCTTGTTTTTTTCTCCCGGGGGTTGTTGAGGTTGCTTAACATCCAACTTGGGAAGATGTACCCCCTCGCCTTGTCCTATGGTCGTTCTGGCACAAGCTCGAGAGGCCCCAGTCAAGCCGACCGCTGTCTGGGCCAATCAAACGCAGAAAAGGAAAAGCGCCCCATTGTTAGGCTTGGACTCTCCACTTGTTGGCGGAACGACAATAGCAAACAAAATATTGCTCTTGTCCCAATTTCGTCCTCTCTTCAGATGAAATTTTTTGGATACAGCCGTTCTCCCAAAAATCCCGCACTGCAACAGTTCCAAACTTGTTCCAAATCGGCCTATGTTGGGTCATAGAGGCCGATTCGGAACTATATTGCAACTGTTGAGTGCGGGATATTTGGGAGAACGGCTGTAAGAGCAATAAAGGGCGCGACACGCCGTAGACCGCCCCGGACGTAAACGGAACCGTAACCCGAGAGAAAACTCGACGGAAAAGGCATGGCCGGCCAGTGGAGCGGGCATGGGCATCCCTCCATCACCCAAGCAAAGCCCAACAAAACATGGCCGGCAGCGCAGTGCTCCTTGAAGCATGGGCGCACGCAAGCCCTTTTTCGCAAGAGATTCTTGTCAGAAAACATGTCGCAGCACAACAACTTGTGCTCCAACGTGTTCTGCAGCAAGTTCTTGTTTTTTCATGGTTGGTGGGTAAAGCCCGCACATGTAATCGACCAATTAGTGCTCCAGAACGTTGACCCCAAGCGCATGGCGCGCCCTCTTCGCAAGCTTCGATATGTGCAGTCCTTTACGCTCTATGAAGCGCAGTTCTGCAGCATGAAAACGTGGTCTCTTGCGCTCACAGTCTGCACCGCCGTGAGACGATTGTTGCGATACAACTGAATTTTACAAGTGCGATCCAAGCAGAGCCTTGTTGCAAGCCACTTGTGCTGAAACACGGGCCACAGGGTACTGTGTGGGGTGTGCGAACAACTTCTTGCAGCCCAAAACGCGCCTATTTGCTGCTTGCGTGCGCCTACGCTTTGAGAGCAAAGCCACCAATGCCGATCTAACACAACGTGTCTATATTATTGGTGAAACGTGTCTAAATTCGTTTGATAGGCCACAGGTAGGTGCTTGTCAATGTGAACGTGCCCTAACGAACGTCGAACCACGTTCCCGAATTTGGATAATTCCAACTCGATTCGATAGTCCGGGTGTCCCGATAGAACGCGCATGTCCTATTCGAAGCCGAAATACGGCACGCACACTCTATTCAGGACGGTTGGAGTATGCTACGGGCCCTCTCATTGGCTAGACGCGAATTGGTTTTTATGGTGTACGTGTCAAACGACGACCGACGACACAAAACGACGACCGTGACACGATCGAGGCCCGATGCACTGGGCAGATGGCGACACGTGACCGAAGGACTGATGCCTCTGTCTCCGCAGACATCGACACAGACACCAGCACAGACGTGATGAGAGGCCGCGACGTATGAGGGCGACAGAGACCCGTGGCATGCGGCCACGAGCATTGCCCGCTCTGCAGAACGTAGTGTGTTCCTCGACAGCAGTCGCGTTGCACTTTGGGCCTGACTTTTGACTCTCGGACCGTGCGAGGAATGAGAATCAGGGGGGGGGGTGGACGCGCAGCGCACGCTACGTAACTGTCAGTGAAGTGTGAGAGAGTGCCACATACACCTGTCAATGCGAAACGGTACTGTAGAGTGCCAGCCTTTCCTACGCATGACTGCTTCGTCAGCGCTCTCGAACCTCATTGGCCACGCGAAGCGAATGGTTCAGCGCCGAACCCCGATTCCAAGGCTGTACCGGATGGCAGGTACGGCCAGGCTCCGCCAGCGTTGGCTGGGGCTGGTAGGCGTGCCGGGGGTGCCAGGTGCGACGGGGGGGTATCCTAGATCCGAGGCGCACGCCTGCCCCCGACGTCGCCGTCCCCGATCGACCACCGCGCTCGCCCCCACCGCGCTCGCCCCCACCGCGCTCGCCCCCACCGCGCTCGCCCCCACCGCGCTCGCCCCCACCGCGCTCGCCCCCGCCGCGCTCGCCCCCGCCGCGCTCACGGCCGGCGCGTGCACCATGGACGCTTTCATGGCTGTGAGCGGGTGGGAGGAGGACGAGGGGGTCAACGACGACGTCACCACCGCGGTTGTAGTCGCCGCCCACGTTGCCACTCTGCTAGAGGCGCGACGACGGGCTCTCGCCGCCGCGCGAGTCCACAGGCCGCGGTACCGGGGCTCCGTACCTGGTCGGTTGCCCAATCGGCCCCGCAATTTTGAGCTTGGCCTGCAGTGCATCCTTCGTGATTACTTTGGCGTTGACGGCCTGCCCCCTGTTTTCGGTCGACAGCAGTTTGAGCGGAGGTTTCGCGTGCCGTTACCGGTCTTCCTGCGGATCTACCGTGCAATCAAGGACCGCCCGTTTTGGGCGCAACGGGTGAACGCGACGGGGCAGCCGCAGGCGCACCCGCTGCAAAAGCTGGTGGCCGCGTTCCGCGTTCTGGCGTACGGGGAATCATACGACCGAGCGGACGAGTACGTGCGGCTGTCCAGGTCGACAATCGCTCGCGCCGTGAAGCTCTTCACCGAGTTCGTGGTCGACGAGTTCGGTCCACAGTACTTGCGGCCGCCCACGCCGCCTGAGATTGAGAACATGCTTGCCCGCAACGCTGAGCGTGGGTTGCCTGGGTGTCTCGGTTCACTTGATTGCTCACACTGGGAGTGGTCCTCGTGCCCTAAGGCGCGGGCGGGGACGTACCAGGGCCGGGATGGGCGGCGATCGATTGTGATTGAGGCCATCTGCGATGAAGATACGTGGATCTATCACATCTTCGCGGGGAGTCCGGGAAGCCTCAACGATATTAACGTGTTGTACCAATCGCCTATGTATATGGATGTCATCACGGGAAAGTGGCCGCCTCGTGACTTTTCGTTCACCGTGAACGGTAATACTCGCACATTGCTTTATTACCTTGTGGACGGAATCTACCCCCGCTTTGCGTTTTTCGTTGCCCCGTACCCCAACCCCCAGACTCTCGAGCAGCGCACATTCAACCGCCTTCAAGAGGCTGTGCGGAAGGACGTAGAACGTCTTTTCGGCATCCTTACCGCGCGGTTCCACGTGATGCTGCACCCCTGCCGCATGTGGACGGTCCCGCAGATGGTGCTCACGACGCAGACCGTTGCCATCCTCCACAATATGGTGGTAGAGGCACGCCGGGACGGCTTCCTGTCGCGGTCACGCTCGTCTCACTATGGGGCGGACGCAGCGGGCGTGGCGGACGAGCTGGGGGCGGGCGGCGCGGGCGGTGGCGCCGCTGACGGCACGGGCGCCGCCAACGGCGCCGCTGTGGGCGGCGGCGCCGCGGGAGGCGCTGGCGGGGACGGAGAAGGCGCGGGCCCTGGCGCCGCCGACGGGGCGGGCGGCGCCGCGGGCGCGGCTGGCGCGGGCGGTGGCGCCGCTGACGGCACGGGCGCCGCCAACGGCGCCGCTGTGGGCGGCGGCGCCGCGGGAGGCGCTGACGGGGACGGAGAAGGCGCGGGCCCTGGCGCCGCCGACGGGGCGGGCGGCGCCGCGGGCGCGGCTGGCGCGGGCGGTGGCGCCGCTGACGGCACGGGCGCCGCCAACGGCGCCGCTGTGGGCCCTGGCGCCGCCGACGGGGCAGGGGGCGCCGCGCGCGCGGCTGGTGCCGGCGCTGGCTCCGCCGACGGCGCAGTGGCAGGCGCCGCCGCCGCGGGAGGCGCTGCGGTAGGCGGCGGTGGCGCCGGCATGGGCGGCGGTGCGCTGGGAGTGGCCGGGGTGGGAGGCCACGGGGGGGGAGGCGCCGGGGCAGGGGGTTCTGGGGCTGGAAGCGCAGGTGCTGGTGCAGGGGGTGGGCTGGGTGACCTCGACAGTACTCCTGGCGTTGCACCCCCAGCTCTGGGGGCCGCTGCTGTGGCTCCTATGAGCGAGTTCATGCGGATTCTGATGGCCACTGGCGAGGCCAAGTCCCGGGAGGAGCATGCGGCCCTGCGCGAGGACCTGTGCGCGCACGTTTTTGCGCAGCGTGGTGAGTTTCTCGAGCCGTATCTTGATTGATGTCTCTGCATGTCTCTGGTGTTTTCTGCGCACCATTCCCTCCGTTGTGCTCCTTGTTTTGTTTTGTGCACGAGTTTTCTGTTGGGCGTGATCGTTAAATTGTTTTTCATCCTGTTAACCTCTCCACACCTTCGTACACATGGTTGGCTATTGAACTCTCAGGGTTGTGCTGTGTCTCGCGCGGCGGCGGCGGCAGCCGGCACGGCGGGGGTGCACCGCGACCCACGGGTCCGCGCACGGCAGGCCGCCGCACTATCTCGTTGGCGCTGACGGGCGTCGCGAGTGGCGGCGGCCGCCGCACTTGTTATCTGGCGGCAGCCGCCGCCGCCGACGCGCACTGCTGCGCGCGCGGGCGGCCGCTGCACGTGCTCGTCGACGCCGCCCGCCGCCGCCGCTCATGGCAGCACGCGGGGACCGCTGCCGCTCGGGTGTTCTTGGCGGCGCCTGCCGCCGAGCCGCACGGCAACGCGCGGGGACGGCCGCCGCACTTTTGGTCTTGGCGGCGGCCGCCACCGCCGCGCACGGCAACGTGCGGGGGCGGCCGCCGCACTTGAGCTTTGCCGGCGCCGCCGCCGCCGCGCACGGCAACGTGCGGGGGCGGCCGCCGCACTTGAGCCTTGGCGGCGGCCGCCGCCGGCACACACGGCAAGGTGCGGCGGCCGCCGCACTTGCGTTCTTGGTGGCGGCCGTTACCGTCGCGCACGGCAACGTGCGGGGGCGGCCGCCGCACTTGAGCCTTGGCGGCGGCCGCCGCCGGCACACACGGCAAGGTGCGGCGGCCGCCGCACTTGTGTTCTTGGCGGCGGCCACCACCGCCGCGCACGGCAACGTGCGGGGGCGGCCGCCGCACTTGAGCCTTGGCGGCGGCCGCCGCCGGCACACACGGCAAGGATCGGCGGCCGCCGCACTTGTGGTCTTGGCGGCGGCCACCACCGCCGCGCACGGCAACGTGCGGGGGCGGCCGCCGCACTTGAGCTTTGGCGGTTTCGCTGCCGCCGCGCACGGCAAGGCGCGGCGGCCGCCGCACTTGTGTTCTTGGCGGCGGCCACCACCGCCGCGCACGGCAACGTGCGGGGGCGGCCGCACTTGTGTCCGTAGCGGCGGCCGCCGCCGACGCGCACTCCTCCAGGTGGCGGCAGCCGCCGCACTTGAGCTTTGGCGGCGGCCGCCGCCGGCACACACGGCAAGGTGCGTTGGCCGCCGCACTTGCGTTCTTGGTGGCGGCCGTTACCGTCGCGCACGGCAACGTGTGTGGGCGGCCGCCGCACTTGAGCTTTGCTGGCGCCGCCGCCGCCGCGCACGGCAAGGCGCGGCGGCCGCCGCACTTGTGGTCTTGGCGGCGGCCGCCACTGCCGCGCACGGCAACGTGCGGGGGCGGCCGCCGCACTTGAGCTTTGGCGGTTCCGCTGCCGCCGCGCACGGCAAAGCGCGGCGGCCGCCGCACTTGTGGTCTTGGCGGCGGCCGCCACCGCCGCGCACGGCAACGTGCGGGGGCGGCCGCCGCACTTGAGCTTTGCCGGCGGCTGCCGCCGCCGCGCACGGCAAGGCGCGGCGGCCGCCGCACTTGTGGTCTTGGCGGCGGCCGCCACCGCCGCGCACGGCAACGTGCGGGGGCGGCCGCCGCAGTTGAGCTTTGCCGGCGCCGCCGCCGCCGCGCACGGCAAGGCGCGGGGGCGGCCGCCGCATTTTTGCTTTGGCCGCGGCCGCCGCGGCAGCTGGGCGCGCGGGACACTGCCCGATTCAGGTCCCCGCCCCCCTCGCGCGGGCCGGGAAGCTGGTCCCTTGCTGGCAGGGGGGCCAAGCACGCATGTGCCCGCCCTGTCCCCGCACAGCGACCTGCGAAGCAGGTGTCCAGCTTGTGTGTGTACCAATGAGCGGCGTTTTTAGAATATTCAGAACTATACATTGGCCAATCACGAACGCGTCCCGCGATCCGGATGTCCGCCACTGACGAGGTGTCGCAGCAAGGGTGTCAACGTGGCGCGCATCTGGACGGAGGGGCGTGGCGGGCTGGGCCGCGGCGTGGCCCAGCCCGCCGGGCCGCTGCTCCTCGCCCCCTGCGCGCACAGGGCAACCAGTATCCACCACCGGCACCACCCAGCCGTTGCAGCCGCACGACGAAGGGCTGTCGCCCCTCGCGGTGGTGCGTGGTGTGCCCGTTGCCGACTATCCCCCCCGCCGCCTCTCCCCCCCTCCTTCCGCCCCGCTGGCGCAGCCACGTCACCCCGCCGAATCACGGACGGTGCTGCCTGGCCGCCGCACGTGCGGTCCTACGTCCTCCCCACCCACCCCTGCCGACGCTGCCGCAGCGCCGTCGCGTGCGTCGCCTCCACGGGCTGCCACCACGCGTCGCCCTCTGGCGCGCCGGCGGCCCGTCCCCACGCGTCCCCCGCCGCCCCGCCGCCGCCGCGGCCGCCGGCCCCGCCGCCGCCGCGGCCGCCGGCCCGTCCCCACGCGTCCCCCGCCGCCCCGCCGCCGCCGCGGCCGCCGGCTGCCTACCCGCTCCCGATGGGCGCACCGCGCCTGTGGGCGGGCACCCACCGCCCGCCTCGCGCGGCGGCGGCACGTTGGCGACTGTCGGCGGCGGCGCGGGACCGCCGCCGTGACGGAAGCCACCCCCCCACTCCGCGGCCGCGGATGCGGCCGGGCCCGCCGGCGTGCACGCGCCCCAATACTCGTGGGGCTAGGGCCCCTGCGGCGCGTACGGGGGCGGCGCCGCGGCGTATACCCCAAACATCTCCGACGCGCGAGCGCCGGGCGCGTCACCGCCCACCACGCCGTCCCCGCAGAACGGTCAGTGCCCTTCGGCCCCGTCGCGGTCGACCGCCGGCACGCACGGGGACTTCGGGATGTTGTCGGGGCGCCGGCCGCCGATGGGGGGGACGCCAAGTGGCATCCCACCGCTATGCGAGAGTGCAAAGATAACGCGTGTAGGAAAAAAAAACCCCTGCCCAACGGGGAAAAAAAACCTTGTATTGCTACCACATCCGCTACGGTACCGCGTGGCACCACAATCACACTCTAACACAATCGCAAGACAGAAAGAACAATCCCCTACAGTGCGCCACAGCGGCACAGATGATCCGGGGGCTCGGCGACAAACAGCAAAGAAAACAACACAATGGGCATGGGCAGGTCGAGCTACTCCTCTTCAGACTCACTGGACGAGCGCCCGCCGTTGCGGGCAAAACTCTCGATAAGATCACTGTCGAAGCCGTCGAAACCGCCGCCGTCGGACACCGAGTCGTCCGAAGACGACTCCGGCGGCGGCGCGCGACGCTTGCGGCCCGCCGAAGGTGGCGCGCTCTGCGGGATCACTGGGGCGGCCGCCGCTTCTGCCTCCGCGGCGGCCGCCGGGGGAGGTCGCGTTCCATTCGGCGCCGCCGCTGAGACCGTCAGGTCGACGGTTGTCTTGAGCGGCGCGTCCATGGCGGCGGCGGCTTTCTTGCGCTTGGTCGACTGCGCGCGGCGGCCGCGCTGCTTTTGCACGTCTTTGGCGGCCGCCCGCGCTGGCAGTGCAGCAGCTGCAGCGGCTGCCGCCGCCATCGCCGCCGCCGCCGCTTCAGACGTCGGAGTAGAGGCTGGTGCCGCTGGCGCTGGAGGAGCGGCGGCCGACGTCGATGCCGCAGGCTGCGACGCGCCCGCCGTCGCGTCGGCAGCCGCCTCCGGCATGGTCACAGCGGAAGCCCCGCCCGTCAAGCCCGCTCGCGACGTCGGCGTCGTTGCGTCAGCCGACGCCGCCCCGGTCGTCTGCTCCACGGACGCCGGAGTCGCCGGTGGCGGCGGCGGCGGCGCCGACGACGTATTGTCGCCAACGATGGTGACGTCGTCGTCCGCCGCGACGTTTTGCGTCCCCGAAATGTCGTCTTGAGCGGCCTTCTCAGGCGCGGCCACCTTGTCCTTGTTAGCGACCGTGCCCGTCCCGTCCGAGGCAGCCGATGCGTCGGCCGCCTGCTTGGGTGATGGAACCTTGATGCCCTCCTTGGCGAGCATCTTCTTGGCTTGGTGTGCCCAAAAGGCGGCGCCCATAGGCGTTTCGCGCATAAAAGGAAGGCTGAACGCCATCATGCTGGTCCGCTGCGACGTCGCATCGCCCAACTTCTCTACCGCGCTGGCGACGCGCCCGAGTGTACGGTCGTCCGCAATGCTCTCGGCGCGCGCGCGCTTGGCCGCCTTGCTGCCAATCGGGCGACCCGCCCATGGGCCTTGGTCGTCGTCGTCATTGCTCTCGTCGGCGTCCTTCGGCGGGGCGCCGTCACCAGCAGTGCCGGCGGCCGCCGCGTTGGCGGCGGCCGCTGGCGCGGGATCACCCTCAGCAGCCGCCTGCTCAGCGGCTGGCCCGCCCCCGGCCGTCTCGGCCGCCGCCGCCGCCCTTGCCGCGGCACGCACGTGCGCGTCGGCCGACTTCTTCTGCAAGGCCGCGAATTCGGCGGCGGCCGACTTAAAGCGATCCTGGTCCTTGAGCTGCTCCCAGTACTGAGCCCAAGGGCACGTCACCCGCTTGATGCGGCGCTTGGTCTTCTTGCCAGTGGCCACGTCATCGGCGTGGTCTCCACGAATACGCCCGTAGATGTTCGTCCCGCAGTAAAGTCCTTCAGCGCAGTTGACAAGATCCGCGTGCGTCGTGATGCCCGTCGGCTTCGCCTTGCGCGCCTGGACAATGCAGCTGGAAAACTCCATGACGCCCGCAACCATCTTCGCCCACTGCTTACGCAGCGCGTCGAGTCCACGCTGGTCCCGCGCCGCCGTGACGTTCGCGTCCGTCTCGTTGCGCAGCGCGTTCGTCCACCCCTTCAGCACCCGCCCCCAAAACTCCTTCCCCGACTGGTCCGTCCCCCGAATCGGGTTGTTGGCCTCAATGAGCCATGCCTTGATCAACGCCATGTTCTCGACGACGAGCCAAGCTGGACCCCGCCCCATCGTTGTCCGCGTCGGTGCCGGCACCAACGCTCGTGACCTGCTCGGCGGAGGCACCGCGACGGCGGCACGACGCCGGGTAAAGTGGTGGTCGGCCGCCGCTGCAGCCCCGTCTTAGCCGCTTGGCAGGAGGTTGAGCACGTGCTACGGCAGCAGGGGCAACGCCGGCGCACGGCTCTGCCGGCGGCAGCACGTACCTCCCAGACAGGCGAGACACGGCCGCCGCCGCGGTGAGGGAGACTGCCGCCGCCCTTGTCGCGGTCGCCTGGGCACTCCGCGCCGTGCGCTTGGCCGCTGCTGAAATAGCTGCCGCCTCTTGGTACGACGCCTGAGCGGCCGCCGCCACTGCTGCAGCCGTGGCGGCAGCCGCGGCCGCCTTAGAAGCGGCGGCAGCCGCAGTCTTAACTGCCTCTGCGGCTGCCGCGCGACGCTCCGCCGCGAGACGCTCCGGGCTGCGAGGGCGCGCACGCTTCCGCCTCCTCACTGCAAGCTGGGCCCACTGCTTGCGCGGCGGCCACACGCCGAAGAGAGAGAATGAAGAGGTAGGCACGGGGGACAAGTCACCAGTTTCGAAAACCGACTCACCACGAACTAAAGCTGCTGCAGCGGCCTGCCCGCCGCTTAGTTGCGGGGCGGCGCGCCGCCGCTCGGCCTCGGGGGGCTCGCCGGTGGGTTGCCGGGCGGCGCGCCGCCGCTCGGCCTCGGCGGGCTCGCCGGTAGGTTGCCGGGCGGCGCGCCGCCGCTCGGCCTCGGCGGGCTCGCCGGTAGGTTGCCGGGCGGCGCGCCGCCGCTCGGCCTCGGCGGGCTCGCCGGTAGGTTGCCGGGCGGCGCGCCGCCGCTCGGCCT
>Ga0209187_1004106_pt1 | contig 11408 bp, 5 predicted proteins | sample BantaG_FD_187430 | JGI IMG/M metagenome (GOLD analysis project Ga0209187, IMG submission 187430) | Marine algal microbial communities from Bantry Bay, Ireland - BantryBay_4 metaG (SPAdes) (version 2) | ecosystem: Host-associated > Algae > Red algae > Unclassified | place: Bantry Bay, Ireland... | reverse complement strand
TGCGGTAGTCTCGGCGTTCTTGGCCGCGCGCTTGGCCGCAGCGGTGATCGCCGCCGACGCCCGGTAGGAGGCTCGCGCGGACTCCGACTCGGCTGCGGCCGCGGCGGCCGCAGCGGCCGCCCTCGCCGCCGCTGCAACGGCAGCTGCTGTTGCGTCGGCGACAGCGGCACGGCGGTTCGCCACCAGTCGCTCGGGACTACGCGGCCGCACGGTCCGCCGTTTCCGCTGGGCCCGCTGGGCCCACTGCTCGCGGGGAGGCCAATAGCCAAAGAGTGAGAAAGAGGATGCGCCCGATGTGGATGCCGCCGCAGATGCAGCAGTCGTGAACGTTAACCGTTCGGCGGCGGTCCGCTCCCCCACCTCCGCGGGCTCGCCGGTCGTTGGTCGGGTGGCGGCCCGCCCCCCCACCTTTGCGGGCTCGACGGTCGCCCGCCCGTACACCGCGGTGGGCTTGTTGGTTGGCGGTCGCGCGGCGGAGCGCCCCCCCACCGCGGCGGGCTGGAGGGTCGGCGGTCGGGCGGCGGGCCGCCGCTCCACCTCGGCGGGCTCGACGGTCGGCGGTCGGGCGGCGGGCCGCCGCTCCACCTCGGCGGGCTCAACGGTCGGCGGTCGGGCGGCGGGCCGCCGCTCCACCTCGGCGGGCTCGAAGGTCGGCGGTTGGGTGGCGGGCCGCCGCTCCACCTCGGCGGGCTCAACGGTCGGCGGTCGGGAGGCTGCCCGCCGCCCCACCTCGGCGGGCTCAACGGTCGGCGGTCGGGCGGCAGGCCGCCCCCCCACCTTTGCGGGCTTGGCGGTCGCCCGCTCGTCCACCGCTGTGGGCTCGGCGGTCGGCAGTCGGGTGGCGGACCGCCCCCCCACCTTGGCGGGCTTGACGGTCCTCCGCCCGTCCACCGCGGTGGGCTTGGTGGTTGGCGGTCGCGCGGCGGAGCGCCCCCCCACCGCGGCGGGCTGGAGGGTCGGCGGTCGGGAGCCGGCCCGCCGCCCCACCTCGGAGGGCTCGACGGTCGGCGGTCGGGCGGCAGGCCGCCCCCCCACCTTGGAGGGCTTGACGGTCGCCCGCCGGTCGACCGCGGTGGGCTCGGCGGCTGGCGTTCGGGCGGTCGCCCGCCCGTCCTCCTTGTTGGGCTTGGCCGTCGAACTCCAGGAAGTGGCTGCCCGCCTCTCGCCCCTTGCTGCAGCGGTCTTGGTGGCGGCGGCGGGCAGCAGCACTGGCACTGGCAGTGGTCGAGGTGGGGAGCGACTGCCGCCACCCACTGCGCGACGCGTTGGCGCTCCCGTCTGCGCTGCCCCCGCCGCCGCGCGGTGTTGTCGAATCGCTTCATGCGGGTCATGGCGGTCGCAGGAGGCAGCGGCAGCCGCCCTTTTGTAGGCAACCGGCGGCCCCAGGAGCCCGGTCGCAGCCGGCAGCGGCAGCCGGCCGTGCCTGCCGGCGGCAGCCGCTGCCCGCCACCACGCGACCCGCCGGCGTCGGGAGCCCGAGCGGCCGCCGCGGGGTGGCCAGGCGGCGTCCGCGAAGGGCGCCGAGGCGGAGGAAAAAAGCGCGGACACTGGCCAATTGCCGTCGATAGCCGAGCGAGCGCCACAAACCCGCCGGCGGCAGCCGCAAACGCGGCCGCCGCCAGCCGCTGCCACAAAAACCGGGTGCTAGAGGGGAGAAAAATGAGGTTGGGGGAGCAGGGGAAAGCCCGCAGCCACCGCGGCCAAAAGCGAACCCAAGACGCGGACAAGAAAAGCGCGCGCTGCCCAGGGCCCACGAGCGCCACCCGCTGGCAGCTGCAGGGGGCACCCGGCAGTACCCACCAACGAAGCAGGCACCGACGAGCAGGAAAAAAGGCGCGCGCGGAAAGTGCGCGCGCAACAGACGGCGGTCCACGCGACGGCGGCGCAGGCGATGATAGGCGATGGCGGGCACGGGCGACGGTGGGGGCGCAGGCGACGGTGGGCGCAGGCGGTGAAGACGGTGGGATCGGTGCTGGATTCAGGCGAGGGCAGAGTGGCGAGGCCCCTGCCACCACAGGCTCACATGAGCACATTGCTCCCAGAGGCCGTTCACCGGCCACAGGGCTCCGTCAGGGCCCTTCCTGTGGGGTTCCGCGCGTGCAGGTGCTGACAATCTGTCCCGCACGAGGGCGCACAAGAAAAGAGGTTGGCGATGCCCCCGCCAGAGACAGCAGCCAATGATCAGCCTCTGATCGGGGCGGGCCCTCCACCCGAAATAGGAGGAGAGAGAGGCCGCGAGGAGCCGCGCAGCATTTGTGGCTGTCTGGCCTGCCGGCCACCTCGCGAGTGCGACCAACACAAGGCGGCTGCCTTACCTGCATCTCTCCGTCGCACCCTCACGTCCGCCTGTCAAGCTGAGAGTCCACCACATGGCGGCGCCAATTCTAGGCCCCATCCAGCGAGAGCGTGGCCGCGTCACCGCCTGTTTGGGCAGTGCGGTGTAGGCAGCGCCAAAATCTGGGGCCAATGATGCGGGGCGGACAGGCAGCACACGGTCAGGAGCAATGCCTCCTTTCAGTGGTGTACAGAAGGCCGTTTCAGCGGCTCAGTTCGGCGTAGAAAAGCTGCCAGCGATGCCTCGTGCGAGGCAAGAATGGTGTGATTGGCTGGTTCAGTCTCGGCGGTTGCCTCGTCAGACGGGCTGGGGACACCATGTCACAGGCTGCGGGCCACTCCACTCCATCCTTTCGTGGTCACTCGTCTCTTTAGCCATATCTGGATGGCTGCTTACCATTCGTAGCGTCACTCAGAGGTACGCACACAGAAGTCAGACCGAGCTCCGTTGCCCTCGCTCGATGGCACGGTCTCTTTCATTCAGGCGGTCGAGCCTCATCCCTCAACAGATCACGGTCTCCTAGTCACACCTCTGATTCAGCAGTTGTAGTGAGTGGCCGCAATACATTCGAGTCATGCCGCCGGCTGAAACGCCGCATGCCGCTGCGACGACCAAGGCTACACATGTGACAGGCGACCTGGCCTTCTAACAGCCTTGCCGGCTTGCGACGCTCATCGCCTGCTCACGACAGGGGAAACGTAGAGCGCTTCTTCGTTCCTTTGGCCTGGCTTTCGTCTTCTGGAACTTCATTGGCTCAAGAGACATGGTCCAACGGCACGGTGGCAGCCTGGGGTGCTGCCATGTGTCAGATGATTGTCGTATATCAGCACGATCGGCCACTTCGCGTCGTGTATGTGCGTCGTGTCTGCGTCGTGGCAGACGATCGCCACCTTCTACCAGCCTGAGCAGAGGAATCTCGGGCGGATCACAGGGATCTCGCCTTGCTGGCGCCTCTCTGATTCCACTGAGATATACTCCATTGGAATAGACCACAAACGACCCACCGTCAATCGGGACTATTGGAGAGAAGGTAGCCCGCTCCCGATTAACTCTATTGCACATATCGTCCATTTCGGCCGCTCGCGATAGGCGACCTCTGAGAGGGCGCCACGTCGCATGCCCAATTGAGAATTTAAGAACATAGTCCCGACATTGGTGTCCTTGCTCTAAGGACACATCTGAGAGCAGAGCATTCCAATTGCTTCTGGGTGGATTTGGTTGGCGCCGCAGCTGGGGCGCCCTCGTGCGTCGCACGGTCGCCATTCGGCGGCCGGGGGGCGTGTTTTTGTGGCCGGGTGGTGTGTTTTTTTTGGGCCACGGGCGGCAGCACCTGGTGCCGCCTTTGCTTCCGCGATGCATGCGCGTGCTGTACCAGCCTGTAGCGCAACGAATGATGTGACATGCGGACCATACGGTGAAAGGCAGACGGCTACGGCAGCACGTAAACATGTCGAAAACATGTTGCTGGGCATCCCCCCTCGAGCAGCGCGCGCTGTGCGTAAAACCCCGCTTGGCCAGACATGAAACACCTGGAAAGGACAGAACAGTAAATGTGTAAGAGACACGATAAGGGACCCGCCAAGCAAAGATAGAAGGACCCCCATGAGCAGGCAGAGAGACAAAGGCAAAGCAAATCGACAGATGAAGGGGTCTGACGCCCCACCTTGCACAAGAAGACACACGCACGTTGCTGTTACAGGGGCAAAGGTCGGGGTATGTCGTACCCTAACATCAGTCGACGTGTTCCATGATGACACGGCCCGCCGCACGGCGGGCAAAGAACGCCCGCATCTCCGCTGGGGTGCGCTTACGGCGCCGCGGAACCTGGTCTTCCTCCTCGTTGTCCGTCTCCGTCTCGTCGCTGCAGCTGCCTGCGTCACGGCCAGCAGCCACAGCATGCTGCGCCACGCCGGCGTTTGAGCCTGTGGCATTGGCACCAGTCCCCGCGACGCCAGCGGCAGACGAACCACCCACGCCCACCACGTCGGGGCGCGCAGCTACCGGGACGTATCCGGCCGACAACTGGCTTGCTCCCGCCGTGGTTGCAGCGGCAGGTGGCGCAGGCGGCGCCGGCGCGGGCGCAGAGGGAGTGACGACGGCGCGGAGCGGATCGGCACCGTCGCTGAGACGGAGACCATTGACGGCTGTTGCGCCCTGACCCGCAAGATGGCCGCCGAGAATGGCCAGCTCCTGGATCCACAACGGACGGTGACCCGGGTTGAGGCCGCTGCCGTTGTCACGTCGCGGCCCCGCTTCTTCAGGGTCGCCGTCTTCGTCGTCATCATCATCGGCATCATCATCATCATCGTCGGCGGCGTCGTCGCCTTCGGCCTGCTGGGCTCTCTCCGGCGCGGTGGAGCGCCGCAAGAGGTGCGCCCGGATCTTGGTAGTGATTAAAGCCGCGTGGGCCAACCGGCAGACGACGTGGCGCCTCGTGCGGCCAGCGACGGCCGTCTCGGAAAATAGATGGAACACGTTGAGGTCGGAGAAGACAACCGCCAATGCGCGCACAATCCCTTCGAAGGAGTCGTTGTCGTTGATGAATAAGTCGTTGTGCAGGAGGAGCTTGGCCTCAGCGGGGCGGAAAAAGACCTCCAGCTTCGAGCGAGTACCACGCAAACGGCGGAGAGTGCCATAGTTGCGCGTCTCATTGACGTGCGACGCCCACACGGAGATGGCCTTGTGCCCGATGCGCTGGTGCAGCTGCGTGTTGGCCCGCATGACGTATCGCAGCGCCTTTGTGCGACGCGGGGACGGCACGACGGGTGGAGACTGGGCAGCCGACGTGGCGGCCGCCCCCACTGCCACCTTGTCCGGGCGGTGCGGCAGGCGCCACTTCAGCTGCAAGAACCGCATCGCCTCGATGCCATTGACCTCCAACTTGTTGATGACCCAGTCGCGCGCGTGGTCGACTGACTCGCTCCGCGACACCATCACGTCGGCAGGGCAGCCCGGCTTGACGAACTTGTCCAACAGCCACGCGTCGAGAGCTGTCTTCAGCTCCAGCACCCACATAGCGTCTTGCACCTCCATCTCTACCTGCGTCTGGGGTGGGGGGAGCGCTGCCCCTCGCCCGCCGGCGGTCGTGCCTCCCGCAGCGGCCGACGACACGTTGACGGCCGCCGACTCACTCAACTGACGCGACGCGGCAGTATCCGCCTGGATGCGGACCAGCATTTGCCGGATTGAGAAGTCCGTCAGCGCCAACTTGTCGACGACCGTGGCAATATTGTTGATCTTTCGAGACTGGTCCCGCATGGTGTTGTTGGTCAGCACGAGCTCCTTGCGCGCGTTGGTCAACTCTGCCTTGATGGTGGATAGCGAGGTAGTGTGCTTGCGCGTGATCTCGATCAGCTGCGCCTCGACGGTGCGCGGGCACGTCGCTCGTGAAGCGGGAAGTACCGGCGTCAGCGGCGGCGACGATGCTCGTCGCTGTCGACTCGGCGACGGGCTCCGTGCCGCCGCGCTCGCCGCGGGGCGGCTGCGGCGCTGTCCCAAACGGCTGGCAGTGTTCGGAAACACCCCAGGGGATGCGTGGGAACGAGATGCCGGCGGCGTCTCCTCCATACCCACGTTGCCGTCGTTGTCAACGAACGCACCCGCCGGTGGCGGTGCACGCGCCGCGGCTTGGTACATGGACGAGGGCGGCACCGCCGGCGGCGGCGGAGGTGGCGGTGGCGGTGGCGGCGCAGGCGCACTCCAATGGCCCCGACGCTGCCCGGTGGCCCCATGGGAGGCGCCCGCGCCGACAAGTGCGTCGGGAACGTGCGGCCCACGGGTGACCAGGGCGCCCGCGAAGAACTGCTCCACCTGGGTGGGTTGCCCCAGCGGCTGGCCGGCTGGGCGGTCAGCCAGCTCGCTGCGCAAAAAGGGGCGGTCCGCCGGAACAGCGTTGCTCACGGGCGGCGCCGTATGGTGCTGCCCGACGAGGTAGGTGTAGCCGGCGTGAACTGGAGGACGTGTAGCGCGGCCGCCGCCGCCGTCAGGGGGGCCGGCACGTCGATGGGACGGGACAATCTCATCCTGCGTGGGGGGATGGAAGAAAGCCGGACAGCGGCTAGCGACGAAGGCGCGCATGTCGATGAAGTAGGACGAAGCAATCGGACGGCGTCGAAATGCCCGCCCAGTGGGCAGGCAAAAAGAGGGTGGGTGGGGGGAACAGCCACCAACAGGGTAAGAGGTGACGGGTGACCAAGGGCGAGGAGAGCAGTGGAAACGAGAGAAAGCGACGGTCGTGGGGTGCATGAAGGTCAGAACAGTCGCTGATACCGCGGTGGGGGACCGTATATATACCATATGGTGGCAGCGGGCTCAGATCGGCATGAACGTAGTTCGTGCTGAGGAGGGGGGCGCGTCCGTGCGACCGCTTGCGCGCGACCACCGGTGGCGTGCAAAAAAAACAATGTGACCCCATCCATATCCTTGCTGCGAGCCTCGAGAAACGCACCAAACAATGCGGCGTCGAAGGGGGTCCCGCAGGAGTCGTTGCAACGGGAGATGGCAACGGTCGGAGCCAGTCCACACAGAGAGGACCGCACGCGGAGGGCGAGCGGGTGGGGCCAGGGCGGTGGCACGAGTGATCCGTCGAAGGCCGGCTGGTTGCGCGACGACGACACGAAGTGGGCATTTGCATGTCGACTACACTGAAGTCGACGATACAGCTGAGTCAATTTCCAACTTTTATCGAAATCGTTGTATTGAGGGGTACTACTATTTCATCGATCGACACTCTCATTGGCCGCAGGACGAAATGCAGACAATGTGCCTACCGATGAGGGAGGTTTCGTCGATCCTCAAGTACCTTGCACGATAGATCTGCCATACATTTTGCTAATCGCATCGCCCATTGCGCAACGCGCGCCGCGGATGTGAGGACCACCGCGCAGCGCGCTCTTGCCCGTCCCTTGCATCAACTCCGGTGCGCGACGACGCTCTTGGACACCCCTGCTTGCGCTCGACGCCTCCCTATCGCGTGTTGTGCAATGTGCGAGACGGATGCGAGGACCAAGCCGCAGTGCGCTCTTGCCCGTCCCTTGCATCGGCCGTCAACGCCGGTGCGCGACGAAGCTCTTGGACACCCCTGATTGCGCTCGATGCCTCCCTATCGCGTGTTGCGCAATGCGCGAGGCGGATGCGAGGACCACGCCGCAGTGCGCTCTTGCCCGTTTCTTGCATCGGTCGTCAGCACCGGTGAGCGACGACTCTCTTGGACACCCCTGATTGCGCTCGACGCCTCCCTATCGCGCGTTGTGCAATGCGCGAGGCGGATACGAGGACCACGCCGCAGTGCGCTTTCACTCGTCCATTGCATCGGGGCGGGGGGGGGGAACTGGCTATGACAAACGCTTCCACCCGGTCTCCACGGGGTTCTTGCATTCGCTGTTGTCCGCAAGCTGCTTGTCGCGCGCGGAGACGGCTCGCGAGGAGCAGAACGTCCAGTACACTGACACACGGCGGCGGGGTATGCAAACGGTGCCGGCGGGTGAGTGACTCGAGTCGCCGCGCGGGTAGCGCACGCATGCCGTAGCGCATGGCGCGTCCGCGGCTGCAGGCACTTGGAGGGCATGTGAGTGGGGCCCGGGGGGTGGGTGGCGCTTGCGCAATACCACGGCCTGAACGAACATCTCTTGACGGTGTTTGTTGTGACGCGAGGTCAGCGTATGTGTGTGCAGTTGTCGGCGTGCAAACTGAAGCGTGCGGGTGCCGCCGCGGCTGCCTTTGCGAGAGCGGTGTGACTCAGACGTCAACGACCACTGACCGAGAACGGCCTTACTTTGCATGCCATCTGCACGCCCCTTTGTATAAGACCCACTGCCCGCTCTGGCTCTGTCTCCGGTCGCTTATCCGTCTCCATCCTGCAGCCTCTGAGGTCCCTGTCTCCCGAGCTCCCGACCCTCCGACCACACCAACACACTCGGCGCGACCGCGTCAGCACTGCTAAGCGTCGTCGACCGACCGGTCCTGGTCGTCGACATGTCGCCGTCGGCTACCGTCGCCTCCGCTCAAGTACGGTGCAGGTACTGTGTCCGTACCTTTGCGCACGAGGCGCACATGGCTCGTCACGTCCAGGTGTCCCATCCACACGAGGACCTCATGGCACATGCCAGCGCGGCGGCTGCAGTCAACCTCGTCTTCGGCACTTTCGGCGTCAGCGATCAGCCGGCACCGGTGCTCCTTGACCCTGTGTCAGCCCCGGTTGCGCTTGCGGGCATGTCACTGCCGGGCATGGTGCCCACCGAGGCGATGGAGGTGGCTGACACGGGCGTCCTGGTTGCGGATGAGGCGATCGTGGCGAGGAGTGACGAGGTGCCCCCGCGTGACGGCAATGACGAGGAACACGATGAGGACGTCGACCAGTTGGGCGCCCAAGACGGGCACCACCCGCCGAACGAGGATGCCGAAGACGACGGGAGCGCCTCCGTGGCACCCTTTGCGGATACGGACGAGGACAAGAACGGTGACGGCACCGCCTACCAGGGTGCGAGCGAAAGCGATGCGAGCATCAATGGCTCGGTCGGTGACGCAGCTGAGTACCGCGTCTTTGACGACTTGACGGGGCTTCTAGGCGCCGAGGTCGACACGCTGGGGGTGCAGCATCTCACGGCTGTCGTGCCGCGCCACGTCATGTACAGTAGCACGGCGGCGCGCATCCGCGCTTTCTATGAGCGCATGCCCGAGGCGTCGCAGTCGGTGCCGGTCGTTGATCCGTTCTGGGCCGGGCGCCCGAGTCGCTTTTCTTCTCCTGCTCTGCGGGTCGCGCTGCGCTTTGCGCTGACGGCTGGTGGCAGTGGGCTGTCGGACGGGGACCAAGTCGCCTTTGCGGCCACGCTACGCGCGGTCGAGCGGGCGGCGGTTCGCGGCACGGCCGCCCGAGGGCCGATTACGTCCGCATTTGCCACCGACCATGGCTTCCTGACAGCGACACGGCACGAGATGAACCGTGTGCTGGCCGAGAGGGACTGGCAGGAGGTGACCATCACCGTCGGCGACCGCCCTTTCGTCTACTACTATCGTGATCTTCTTAAGGTCGTGCTGGACGCACTGGCGTCCGCGGCTGTCGTATCCTTTGGCCCTAACGACGACGCGGCCGACAGCGCCACCACTGTCGGCGTGAATGTGGGCTCGACGGATCTGCCGGCGCTGGTGGACCTCGACGGCGACGACACGCACCGTGTTCGGCGCGGGTCGCTCGACAGCGACATGTACCTGACGGAGGTGCGCAACGCGCAGCGGCTTCATGGGGCGGCGGCGCGGGTGGTGGGCGTTCAGCTCCACGCCGACGAGGCGCTCGTGTCGTGGTCGGGGGCCAACTACATGTTCCCAATCCGCGCCAAGATCGTGAATGCCGTCGCGGGGGGCGGGCAGTGGGTGACAATTGGCTACGTCCAGCACGTCCCCAAGCCGATGGAGCGGACGAAGGCGGCAAAACTCGCGAACAGCGACATCCGCAACGATCTCTTCCAGCGGTGCTTAGCCATCACCATCCGCACTTTTGTGCGGGCGAGCGAGACGGGCGTCACGGCGCCCGTCACCGGACGCGGCATGGTTTTTCTCGTTCCACGAGTGGTCGGCATCGTGGTCGATCAGGTCGAGGAGCGGGGCATCCTTGGCCTGATGGGGAACCAGTGCAACTTTTTTTGCTCCCTATGCATGGAGGACAAGCGCGTCGGCGGGGCGCTCATGCGTGTACGTGCCGTCGACCGCGACGTGATCTCGACGCTGGACGCGCAGCTGGAGTCCGCCGTTGTCCGAGCGGAGGACCCGCGACCGAGCCGCCGCCGCTTGCTCGGGGAGCAGCACAGCGCCCTTCCATTTGTTCCCGCCTTGGGCGCGGTGCACGGGTTGGGGACTGGGGGCACCAGCCTCTACCGCATCGTATCTTTTGACGTTTTGCACGTCTGGAAGCTGGGCGTTCTCCGCCTCCTCGCGCAACGCCTGCCAGCTGTACTCAAATCTCTTTGTGCGGGTCGCTCGGGCGCGCGGTTTGGTTCCGTCGCAGAGACGCTGGACGTCCTCAACCTCCGCTTCTGGGAGCTCGGCCGTAACTGCAAGGCGACGCCCGCGTCACCAGGGTACGTGTTAGCCTTTCTATCGCATTGTACCTGGTTGGGGGGGGTCAGTGATTGCCGTCGGCGTTACTGCGGTCGATGGAGAGACCTGCCTGCTTGTATGCCTGTCTAGGGAGTGTTTCTCACATGAACAGTGTCCTCGACTGCATGCCATCCGCTCTGGCACTTTGGTGCTGTTTGCTGCGTATCCCCTTCTCACAGGTGCTTCGTCCCCGTGACGGAGCCCCAGGCGACCATGACGGGCAGGAGCTGGCGGCACTTCAGCGTGTTTTGGCCCTTTATGGTGGCAGGCGCTGTGGGCCCAGCAGACCAGGACGAGTCATCGAACACGTCAAGCGACAGCATGGACATCGCTCCAACGAGGGCTGCCAATCAGCCGCAAGCCCCTGCTGCAGACTTGGGCACAAAGAGCGTGGCCGGGGACGCGTCGTCCGACGCGGAGGCGGACGCAGCTGGGGGGGCGGCGGAAATTGACGAGTTGGAGATGCCCACCAAGGCAGCCGGAGGGCCGCCAGGCCCCGAAGTCATCTACACGGAGCGTTACAAGGACGTCTTTGGGGTCGTGCCCCTCCACGACGCGGTGCTCACCACGTTCTGCCGCGCAGCCCAGCTGGGAGGGCAAATGTTTGGTGACAACGTCGCTGACACTACCACGCTGACAGAGGCTCAAATCGTCGCGATGGAGGAGAACGCGGTGGCTCTCGGCGGCGATTGCATCCAGACGCTGTACGGGCACGTCAATACCACGAAGTTGCACCGCCTGATTGCACATCTGGGCGACGAGCTACGGGGGCGGGGCAACCTTTGGGAGGGCGATACCTCCGAGAACGAGCGCCTCCACGCCAGCTGCAAGCGGATGTTCCGCCGCACCAACAAGCGGGGCCCCGGTGTCGCGCTCCAGATGATGCGCTGCGAGGAGTCACAGTCGGCGGTCCTGCAGGAGCTTCAGGATGCTGACGCCGAGCAGCTTCCCGATGTCGAGCCGGCCGGGGTGGTGCTGCCGG
>Ga0209187_1004105_pt1 | contig 11410 bp, 8 predicted proteins | sample BantaG_FD_187430 | JGI IMG/M metagenome (GOLD analysis project Ga0209187, IMG submission 187430) | Marine algal microbial communities from Bantry Bay, Ireland - BantryBay_4 metaG (SPAdes) (version 2) | ecosystem: Host-associated > Algae > Red algae > Unclassified | place: Bantry Bay, Ireland... | reverse complement strand
GTAGATACATGAGTATCAGACTGCTTTGTGTGCCAACCAAATTGACGGATGACTGCATTAGTCAGCATTAAGATTTCATGGACACCATACTGATGTATGACAGTTTTCTTGATTCTGGTGTTCTGAGTATGCGGATAGTTACCACTAATGTTCGAGAATTTTGTGCAGAATTTCAATGCCCTAATAAGATCAGACACATCATAACCCAGAAAATCTTTAAGACAGGTGGAGCCGATCTGCATCATAGAGCCGTCAACATTTGACTCCATGATAAAAGTGATTTTGCGTTTGCGCTTGGTATTACAGTGATCACAAGTAGGCAGTGAGTCCTTGTATCTGTTTGGGACAGAAGATCCAAGCATAGTTACTGTGGTTTCTTTGTCAACTGTTGAGTAGTGAATGGAGCCAACAAAGGTGTAGTCACCAGCGACGACAAACCCGCCCGTTAATTCAATATCAAAGAATTTTATTTGAGGCACGTGCCATGTTATATCCTTGATACCATCGGCTTTGTAATGCGGATCTTTAGCTAACGTTGCTTCACTTTCCGTGAGTGTTGCACGGGGACATCCTAGCTTGTCAGCTAATTTGTTGAATTGCTTAACGTCGGCAGCCAATGCAGCCTTTTGTGTTTCAGAAATTCGGAATTTGTAAGTTTGCATGTTAGCAATCTCTTGTGTCAGAAAGATAGTATGGGACATTGTTGATCTGATGTCTGTTACATATTTCACATTTTTGAACCAAGGAAGAATCTCTCCCGTATAAATACAGGAGAGATTAGTCTCTGTTACTGATTGCAGTCAGTAATTAGTTTTACAATGATATCGTACATGATCCCGATCAGTTTTCTGATCGGGCCGAGCGGTACTAGATCATCATACATCCAAGTCACAAATGGGAATAACCACCATTTATTGGTCCCAACTACCTTTAGATGGAGGGTATGGACTTACTATATAGGAGAATCCAAAACTTACTGAGAACTAGTTCACATTACTATCACACCAAAACTTTCATCATCATCTTCATCATAATTTTTCTCTGATACACCAGTCTCCCATTCATCGGCAGTTATTCGACCAAAATTGCCACCATAAAGTTTGGCGAAGGCAATATCATCATGGCTGGCAATCTCTTGAAGAATTCTAATACAAATGAGTAGAGCAGATACACAATCATCCGTAGCACCAACTTGTGCTGCATATGAGCCTTTGTTACGAGTAAATGATTTGAGTTCCTTTAAAAGCATAGAAGAACGAATTGCAATAGTATCACTTTCAAATAATTGTTTGAGAGTTATACATGTAGTCATTTTATTTTTTGAAGTAGTGACCATGCCTCGACGTTTGGAATTGGGATCATCAACTAATTCTGAATCTGGTTGTTCCTCATCATTCTCATAGAGTGCAACCATACCTTCACCCACACCATTATTTTCAAACGACCAGTAAATTTCACATCCCTTACTTTCCATAAACAATAGTAGGTTCTTCGTGATGTCATACAGATCATTACTACTCATAGTATTGGATCGATATTCAGCAACCTGTATGAGTTCGGGAAAGCTCATTATCGATATGACACTAAAGTCACTACCAGAACCGGTAGACGGATCGATGCCCATGATGTATGACGATCCTTTTTTGAAATCATCCCAGAACTTCACCTTCTTGACTTCTTTGATTATTGGATAATTCTTCAAGTCTTCGGTAACATGTTGTAAAAACAAACTGCTGATTAACAATGAATCAGAGCTGATAAACTGACACTCGAACTCCTGTTTCCATTTTTGTTCACCTTGTTCGGCAATCATTTTTACTTTGAACTTCTCTCCACGTCCCGGTGGGGCATCCCAAGGTACATAGAGATGTTTAAAATCGCCAATGCCCATCTCAGCAGATCGCCATAACTCTGCAAACAATCCCTGATCTCCATTAGGTGTGCTTGTGATGATCGCTGATCCACCCGTTGATAGTGTTGGTGAAATAGATGCCCAGAAGGTTTTCTGAATTCTTTGGTTTAAAAACGCGAGTTCATCGCACTGTTTATTTATACAGTAGTTTACTATAACAGTATGTGATTCTGTGTTATAGATTTCATACGTATCTTTCAGTACTACTTTGTCGATTGCAGTTATCTTTCTACATTTACCTTCAGTAGAATCTATAACGTCGCCGACCTTCAGTTTCTTGGTTGATACCTTTCTACCACCTATGAAAAATTTGTGGTTAAGAGTTGCAGTAATACTATCACCGTCACCAAATGACAGCTTCCTAGATTTCTTATTAGCATCTTCATTAAAGATGACACCATTGAAATCTTCCCATCCATGTGGTGTCAAAATTTCATATTCATCATTAGTTGCTAAATGTTGTCTCATATAAGATTCGCTTCAGTAAGTATATCGAACATGACTATTTGCTCGTCATCTTCTTGCTTTCTCAGCATTATAGAAATCACTTGATCGTATTCTTTATTGCTGTGATTAATGTCGTACCCAGTGATTGTATACAACTCTTCCAATGTCATCGAACTGGTTGCCCACTTCTCTATATTGTGTTCCCAATGCAGTATTTCAAAATTTTCCCGACAAGCCATTGCGATTGGACTAACTCTGTTCTTCATTCCATCAGATATCGAATATTTATGATCAATTTGGTATGCACCTTCTGTGCCCATTCTACCAATCATGTGATTTGATTTGAGATCGTTAATGATATCTTTAGCAATGTAATCTACTAATGCCCGATATTTCAATCTTATGTCAGAAAGATGCGCAGGAAGAATATCTCCATTACTTCTCTTAGTTTCATTCCCTTTTACAATAGCTTTAGTGGCTATCTGCGAATAACCATTGCGACCATACTCATCAACATTTTCCATGTGAGTTTGTTTTGTTTTAGCACCCAATCTATCATATCCACTCAAACCATCTTCATCTATAGATGATAAAGTTATTTTGGCTTTTTCAATACCTAGTTGGTGTTTAGACAGACCGGTAGCTTCATCAATTTCATGAATACCTTTGACTATAGCATTTGATCGAGCATCGCAATGCTTTTTGATATTGGGATACATGGTATCGTATTCGTCAACTGTCATGCACAGTACACCAGTTATATATTTTTCCATGATCATACTCATGCGCTTGCCTATATGTGGACAGACAACATAGTCAACACCCTCTACCATATCATCGTTATACAAATGAGCACATTTCCTTGCATTTCTTTTTATGAATTTCTCTAATTTCATTTTAGGTGGCATGTCTGCTGCTTTTATGTCATAAGATTTCTGCTTAGGTGGATCATATACAATTGCACCATTCACAACTTTGTTGTATTTACTTGCTGATTTTATAATGTTTGGATATTTCTTATCAAATTTAGATACTGTCATACCTAGTGTACTTTCTATGTATTGTGCCGACAATCGATTTACCCGATCCCCAGTCTCAGGACAAATAATGTAGTCAATTGCAAACTTGGCATCAGATCGATGGAGTTTGTCAGACTTTACTTTTAGATGTCTTTGTTTATTTTTACTTTTAGACATCATATGAGAATCAACTACTACCTTTGGCTTTCTAATAACATCAGGAAATTTTGACTCGAACTCATCTACAGAGATTTCAAGAACATTGATTATGTAATGATCAGTAATCTTCTTCTTTCTCAGGTCAGCCATTGGACATACCACGTAATCAATACCTTCTACCATTCCGTCTTCATAGCACTTACTTCGCACCTTACGCCGTTTATCACTTTCTTTTTTGATGTACATTTCTAATTTAGTTTTCATTATCATTACTCTTTTATGTTGTATAATCGAGAGTATAATTCAACCAATGTCAATGTTTCTATGATGCCTGTCTCCTTATTGCGTACTGTTACGTGACTTGTCTCGCCTTCTAAGCAATAAAGTAATGATATAGCCATACCTCGACCAGAGTTTTCTGTAGTTGCCTGTGAGACGATCCTACAGCCATTGTCAAAGGCTAGTTCGTGCTTGTTGAATGAGTCTGCATCAACGCCCGGCTTAAGCCAGTCGGGTAAGTTCTCGTATACGCCACGTATTCGCGAAATCATTTCCATACTATTTGCATTGTGGTTGGAAACAATCAGTATAGTCTTATCGAAGTTGAACATGGCAAACCATGCTAGGTATGCTGCTGCTGTTTCTGACTTTCCTGTCTGTCTGGCTGACATAACAATGACACGATCATTATTATGATATAGATTAACCATATCCTTCTGGAAATCGTACAACTTGAAAGGTATCGCACCCTTTACAGGGTGCACGATGATCACATAGTTTTCAATGAAGTATACGGGATCAGCCATACACTTACGAAGCTCTAATGCTTGGTCGGCGGTTATCTCTACTTCAGCATTAGCCGATTTGATAAATTTGTTATTTCGAGGCATAACATATATTTAGTATTGATTTATTAACGCATTTCGATGGATGTAATGATAATATCGTGAAACGAGTAAAGCCCTTTTTCAAGGGCTTTCTCAGGAGGTACAACAGTCGGAGATTACTACGGATTTCAATCCACATACCCACAAGGGCATGACATTGATATTTAGCCGTGACCACCAAGTGCTTGGTTAGCACCAGAGTATCCACCAAGATCTTGGCGAAAATGATCAATCGACATTGTTACAGTTACATTGACAGCGGCGGCTTCTGAATAATCCAGATCACCATAATCAACATTCTCAAGCCAACAACCTTCACAAGTGATACGTTCAACAACTTCTTTATCACGACCACCATCAAGCATTTCTAACCTACATGCAAATTTATATTCAGAACCTTCAGAGGCTGCGCCAAGGAATGGTCCTTCTGTCCCAGTGATCCACTGTTGAATCTGGAGCTGTTGTTGAATTAGTCGCGATGCTGTGCCAGCAATATCATCTTCAATCGTAAAGTCGATAGGTTCGATTGTATGCTTACCTGCAACGAACGCCCGAGAATTAAATCGATCAAGTTGCACTTTGTCAAAATTCAATGATGGACGTTTAAAATTAGTTAACTGATGGCTAAGTGGTAAAGTGGATGATCCACCTGCCATATTGATGAATATAGCTCTCCATCGATGTTTTTGTTTAGGATGTAAAATTCCAGTCCCAATACCGGGGATTCCGAAGTCGTTGATAGTAGCCATTTTATTGTATTATCTCCATAATAAGATATCTTCTTATGGAAATATTTATCAATTATGTATGATTGTATGATTCATTTTTTAAAATATATCGATGCATGCCACAATCCCATATTCTGTACGCTTTGTTATTGGAACAATTTTCACGCTCTGTTAGCAATGGATCATATCCATCACCAAACCAAGAATTCAAATATTTCTTTCTAAACTTTCTTTTATCGTATCGATTTCCTTTATAATAATATGAATAATCAGGAAGAAGAATTTTATCAAGTTGCCATTTTGTTTCGGTGTATATTTTTCCATCACTCCATCGCAAATCAGCAAACGATATAATCTTACTCCATACATTATTTCGCTTAAAGTGTGTTACTAACTTTTGCATTCCTCCAATAACTTTGGATGACGACGCATATCGATTTAAATAAAAAACTCCATTTGCATGTTTGGTGAAGCCCATACAAGCAACAATCTGTCCGTTTAAGAAAAGACCATAGTTTATAGAACTACTACCGTCTCCTTGTATATGGTTGCGATCAAAAAACAAGGATTTTTCTTCTCGTGAAACTGTTTTTATTATTGTATTTCTTGCATATAATGTTTTACGATCATCATGACCTAGTAATAATTTCAACTTTTCTTTTATTTGAAAACTTCGTGCATTCCATTCATCCTCAAAGATCGTAATTAATCGAATTCCTTGATTTGCACATTGATCATATTTTTCCTTGTGGTAATTTTTATATTTTCCGTTAAATTCCGTATGCCAATATATACCACAGAATTCAATCGCAAGTTGGCGATCTGTAACATATATATCCAATTCTTTACCATTGAGTATACTTCTATTTGATTGTATTGCTGATGCATTTAAATCTGACACAAAATCAAAAACTTTTTGCTCCAGAAGTGATATATATCTTGAATTATAACAAAACCTACATGCATTACCTGCCTTATGGCTATCTGCGCGTTGATCAAAATATCCATGTACCGGGCAAATTATATTTTCTAACATCATATCACTACCAGCATATTCCGTATGAGAATAATCATAGAATCCATTGTGCATTTTTTGGCAATCTTCTATATATTGATTGTTAGTAATTTTTGCTAATTCTTTTTGACACTCGATGCATCCATTCTTACCCTGAAGATGATTTGCTATTGATTGAGTAAAATCACCATGTTTTTTGCATGTTATAGTAACAATAGATTTTTGATTTATGTAATCTTTATTTTTTATTTTAGAATAATCACATTCTGTCTTACTAGATTCTTTCAAATTGCGAATTAATTCATCGAAGGGTAATCGATTATTAACTGATTTTATGTCTGCCAAACATCCCTTACATCCAATCTTGCCTTGTTTATGTCCTGCTGGTATCTGTAGAAAATCTCCGTGTGTTTGACAAGTAATAAGAACTTTTGTTTGTGAGTCAACGTAATTAACTTTAGAATAATCATACCTACCTTTGTGGATTTTTTTTGAAACCTTGAAAAATTCTTCTTTGTTGCGTTCAAATTTGGCTATATCTGAACATGGTTTACATTTGTGTTTGCCTCTCGACAAATCAGATGGAGTTGGATAAAATATATGCCCACATACACGACAACATGTTTTTACTGGAGTGGTAGATCCAACATGATCTTCATCCCAATGCGAAAAATCATATAGTTTTGGATACTTAGCTTCAATAGTGGCAATGGTCTTTTTTGATGACTTTTTCATAAACTAAGTATATACTATCACTCATCATTATTATGTGACTCATTTATCACTTTAGGATCTTTGGCTTCAGCTTCACCCAATGCCTTAAGTAGATCATTGCGGTCACCCAAAAAGAAATTATTCTGAGTTGACTTACCTGCGTTATCAACTTTCTTTTCTGCTAATTTATGCTTATCCTTATTAGCTTTTTGATGTGCAGCATCTTTAGCACTATCTAACCCAATACGTAAAAATTGTGCTGCCACTTCTAAATTACGAGCACGAAACCTGCCTTCTACTTGTGTAGCTTCCTGCACCTGTGAGCCAAATGCCTGTAAAGCGGCATCATAAACTTCTTGAAATTTCTTCTGATTTTTTTGGTCAATGCTATCATAAAATTCTTCTACAACAGGAGCTTTGGCCATTACATCTTCTAGGCTAGTATCGATATTCTTTTTATAGAATTCATCTTCATCAATCTCTTCAAGAGCTTCAACTTCTTCGTCTACAAATGGATTACCTTCTAAAGGATTATTAGTTGGTGTAGATCCACCTTCTATTTCTAGAAGGTCTTCCAAAGGATGATTTCTAATTTTATTCATAATTGTATTTATATCATAACAGATGTGTCATGTTGTATACATGTGGATTGAATTAAATGAAGATGTCTCGCTCAGTGAGTATTCTAAATTGGACTCCCTTCTTATTACAATAGTCTTGAGCAGCAGTCCATTTATCTACATTTGTTTCGTACATTGCCTTTTCATAGAGATATGTTTGTTGCTTCTTTCGCTTGGTCTTCTTGGGTTCTTTGGTTTGGGCTGCTGGTTTGACTTCCCATACTTCCTCAATATACTCACCATGTTTATTTCTATACTTCACATAATAGTCAGTATAGTACTTATGCATTCGACCAGTTGCTCGTTTAAAATAAGGTATCGCAATAACCTCAGAACCCCATCTGACTACATTGGGATTAGTATCGAGAAACTTATGAACATCCAATTCCCAACTTGACATGAATCTAATATCATTAACATCACCAACATATTTTTCTGGATTTTTTGGACGATAAAGTCCTTTGGATGTTTGATTGGTCATTCTATATTATTATGCATCATTTGGTATATTAGTTGTTCTCAAACTTCTGTTGCCCGAAGATGTTGTGTTACTACCTAATATCTTTTCAGCATTAGATTTCTGTACTGCTGAAAGTACAACATCATCACCAGCATTCGAGTTTTCGGCTGCTGATATATCACCACTACCACTACCTGCAAAAAATCCTTTTATTTTAGAACCAGTAGCAGAAAGTAAACTTTCCTTATCTGGTGCGCCTGCTTGTTCAGAATTTGGAAAATGTCTGATAGGAAATGCAGCTCCAGCATCACCACCAGTAAGACCTGCAAGTCTATCCTTGGACATATCATCTGTGCCTATATCTATTTCAGGATGAATTGTAAAATAATCATAATCAATTTCCATTCCCAAAGATTGACCGTCACCGGAATCTGACATTGTTACTTCGGATGGTGCAAATGATAAGATACGTGGATTGAACATATTATATGCAGTCAATGAATTAGCATTTTTTCCAAATTGGAATATACTAATACGTTGAATAATACTTTTTGTATTATTTGATTCATGGCCTTTAGTAGGCCGAAGAGCGCCGATACTAGATGCGTATGCTGGATATGAATTAGGTGAGCCATTTGAAATTTCTTGTTTTCTATGAAAATCTTCAAAGTTCATACCGCTTTGTTCATAATTCTTTTTACTCACAGCATCTTTAGGATCTATTCCCATATTAACTATTGGAGACATTGCTGAAGAATAGAATGCATAAAATGCTGCTGCCATATTCAACTGATCATCTAAAAATGTCATATTAACTGGTTGATATGTCGTTTTACGAATACCTTTTGTTCTATAATTGTAGTAATTCAAATCTTCATATTCATATGAAGGAGCTGGACGTCCTGAAGTTTTTACCAAGAATGCTAATTGACCAGCTAAGCCACTATTATTTTCTGAAACTCCAGTTCTTAATGCTGTGTCACTTTTAGTTTCCTTCAAGTATTTGGTTCTGGCTTCTGCTTTCTCTGTTACATTTTGTGTTCCTAATAGGAATTGTTGTTTGTATGCAGGATGTAACTCTATCTCTACAATAAATTGAAAATTTTGTTTAGGTGCCTTGTGGACCAAATCCATGGCATATGGTGAAGGACGACATTGAAAACGCTGGAATCCTTTTGAGGTAGCATCAGTTGCTGGTTTAAATATCTTATTTGCAATAAGTGCAATATTCTTGAACTCGCCTGCTGCTGTAGCAATATCTTCAACTCTAAAATTTCCCTGTCTGGCTCTTGCTATCAATCCTTTAGCAGCGCCCACGGCACCGTTAACTGCACCGGGATCGAATTGTGCAATAGTACCTTGCACTTTTGTATCTAATCCCATACTACGCATAAGTCCTTGGCCATCCTCTGTAAGCTCTGGATATATATCACCTATTGTTTCAGTAGTTACACCACCAACTCTTACAGTATCAGAGATTACGGCCAATTGCTCAAGACCGAGACGAACACCGCCGCCTGCCATGCCGAAATCATTAAGAAATTCTAACTTTCCTATTTTTGCAATAGAGTCAAAAAATCCTTTCTTCTTAGCTATAAGCTGAGAATTCTTTGCAACACTTTTGGCACAGGCTTGGTCTTTGTAATTAGGCATAGTACTATTTATTGTAATTGTCACATGGCTTGAAATGACAGTTTTAATTAAATTACGGTATAATGAAAAATGGCTCCCGTAGGAGCCATTTTCTTAGTATATTAAGAAACTGATATTAAACATTTGTTCCCTGTGTCACAATCCTGATGGGTATTGAGATAAATTCTAAACTCTTCATAGGTTTAACTAACACATCTAAAATTAATTCATTTCGATCAACTACATCAGAAGTATTATTAGATTCATCACATACAGTCAAGAAATCAACAATTCCGCGATTGGCCATAATTGTACCAAGGAAATTGTCAGCGACGGCTTTTACATTATCGCGTGTTCTATTATCATTGGGTTCGAATAAGAAATTAACAGTAGTCAATCTTAGTTGACGTCTTACGTGCATAGTCAGACGAACAACATTGATACGATCCAGTGCTGTTGTACTTGGAGCAGAAGTCTTTTGCCCCATAAGCACGATACCCTTACCCGGTTGAAATACAATCGGATTCATTCTACCACTTGGAACATCCTGATATAGAGCATCACGCTGACCTTGATTCAATGCAACTGGTTTGAATGTAGTACCTTCACCTAAAGTACCAAGAGCATAACCTACATCAGTAACACCAGATACTAGACCACGAGTAGTTCCAGCAGGAGCATACCAAAGATAAGATATGTTGTCATTATAAGCCATTTGGCGAATAGCAGTTCCAGATGGGGCTGCGAGTACATTAACACCATCCAAATTAGAACCAAAACACCAAGGGTAGTAATAACATACGTTCGTGCTATTTTGACGGGCTGTAGTAGTTGCCCAACCGTTTGTAGGATTGGTAACCGCTTCAGGAGATAGGTTAGGAGGCGTATCGCCAACAACCAATACTTCTGACTTCTGATCAACAGACAATGAAAGTAGTTCATCTACCACTTCAGGATATCCGGGACATGCTACAACATTAAACTGAAAATTCTCAGAACGCACATCAGTGTTACTGACAATAGCAGACTGTAGAGCGGCTACGATACTTACTCGGCGAGCAGCGTCATTGGCACCCAAAGAACTTTTAGTGAAGAATGGTTGAGTAAATTTGAATGATGTAGCAGCTGATCCAAATAGGTCAGAAGCTTCAGCAGGAGTCCAAGCATCTATTTCATCGTTACCAGCGGCACCTGCTTCAGATACACCAAGTGCAACCAAACCATTGAAGCCAACAAAGTTACCACTAGTAGTATACTCTGCATCATAAGTAGGATCAAAGTCAAATCCGTTACTGTAAACAAGAAACTCAAATACTAAATTATCATCAGAATCAGATTTGGCTTCCAAGAAATCATCACCAAGATCACGGAAAGCATATACACCATCATTTTCATCAAAAATAAAATTGGTAGCGTCAGACACTAGATTCATTAACTCTTCACCAGTTACAGTAGTCTTCTGTGATTCCAAATTAGATTCAGTAACCGTCATTGTAAAACCAGTCTGTGGTGCTGTAGTATTAGCAGGAGTAACTTTGACTGCGGTCAATGCTCTATCAGCCACAACAGTGTTTCCTGTTGTTATTACTGCAAAAGTTTCAACAGCTCCGGCACTATCAACAGACACAACTTTAACCAAAGAAGAATTACTCATAGAAATTACGTCATCAACTCGATAATTAGATCCACCAGTGAATGAGTCATAATCTTGATCAGTTTGAATAAAAGTCATAAAGTTTGCAAGTTCTGGAGTTAATGTAAATCCTGATCGAGCATCTGCGGCATCGATTGATCCACCAAGTGGAATAGTGCCGTTA
>Ga0209187_1004104_pt1 | contig 11417 bp, 10 predicted proteins | sample BantaG_FD_187430 | JGI IMG/M metagenome (GOLD analysis project Ga0209187, IMG submission 187430) | Marine algal microbial communities from Bantry Bay, Ireland - BantryBay_4 metaG (SPAdes) (version 2) | ecosystem: Host-associated > Algae > Red algae > Unclassified | place: Bantry Bay, Ireland... | reverse complement strand
AAGGACGAACTTGAAAAGATTAAAGAACAAGTTGCCAACAGTGTATAGTTATGGCTTACGAGTTGGTTATTTTTGATTGCGATGGTGTTTTGGTAGATAGTGAATCTATCTCCTGCGCAGCAATTGCGGAAATTGCGACCGAATTGGGATTTCCGATGACCACCCGCGAGTCCATCAATTATTTTGTCGGTACTTCGATTGAATACGCCGTAGATTTTTTAAAAGATAAAATAACCAAACCGATTCCAGCAGATTTTGAAAGTCGTTACCGCCAAATGTGCCACGAGCGTTTTCAGACTGATTTGAGACCCATTCCAGGGATTGAAAATTTATTAGATCAACTCAAACTCCCTAAATGTGTTGGTTCTAATGGTCCCCGTCATAAAATTATTTCCAATCTTCAAATTACCAACCTGATCCACCACTTTGATGAGGCGCATCTCTTTAGTGCCTACGACATTCAAAAGTGGAAACCGTTACCGGATTTATATCTTCACGCCGCCAACCATATGAACGTGGCACCCCCCAAATGTATCGTAGTAGAAGACAGTGTGGCTGGTGTTAAAGCTGCCCGTGCTGCGGGAATGTCCGTATATGGTTATGCGGGGGATACGGACGGAATTGCCTTGGCTGCGGCAGGAGCCAAAATAATTTTTTCGATGGATGAATTGATCCAAGTTTTTTAAACAGTTTTATTTTTTCTGGAAAAGCTATATCAGAAGAAGTACTGATTTTCTGGATCTACTAGGCACTGATTTTCTTTCCCGACCAGTACAACCACACCAAAGTCACTAACACCAGCACCAACCCTAAAAACTCCCTGACCAACTCCACATGTGGCGTTTCTGCCTTCATCGAAGAAGTAATCGAAGTCATCCCACTTTGAAGCCACGCAACGAAATCCGGAAGATACCAGCCAAGTCCAAAAATGGTAAGTAAGATGGTTCCCAAGATTAATTTTGGAAGATAGCGGCCAGACGCTGTTAAACCGCAGAGTACCGCCACGGCTCCGTAGATACCGACCCAAATCCAGGGATCGGCGTCATTGAGTTGTAGTGCGGCAAATAAAAAGAACAGAAGCGCCAATATTCCATTGATGATTTTCATGACTCTTTATATTTCTTTAAAACATCTTTGGTGTAGTCTGACAATACCAGTTGCCCACTCATCGCTGCGCGTTCTTCGAGCAGTTGATCCCAATGATCGGTTCCTGCCCAGAATATTTTTTTAAGTTCCCGTTGGGCTTCGGGATTGGTACCGATAAGATATTGGGCCAAATCGGAGGTAGCTGCGTCAAGTGCTTCGGCAGATTCGTGTACTTCTGCGTAGAGTCCTTTTGCTTTTGCCCATTCGGCGGATTGAAATACGTTGGCGTTGAGTGCTAATTGGCTAAAAGCGGCTCCACCAATTTTTCTTTCTACGGCTGGACCAATGACAAAAGGACCGATACCGATGTTTAATTCACTGAGTTTGACGGCTGAATATTTGGTGGCCAGACAATAATCTACTGCGGCTGCGATGCCCACACCACCACCGACGGCTTTACCTTGCACCCGACCAATAATAATTTTAGGACATTTTCGGCAGGCATTAATAACACCAGCAAAACCCTGAAAGAATTTTTTTCCGGTAGCCGGATCATTGATCGCAATCAATTCGTCAAAGCTGGCACCGGCACAAAAGGTTCGTTCGCCTCCACTCTTTAAGATAATCACTTGCGTTGTATCGTCCGTACCACAAGCCTCAATGGCCGCTTTTAGTTCAGCGAGTAGATGGCTGGGAAGAGAATTATGTTTTGGATGAAAAAAAGTGATCTGCGCAATGGCAGGAGTAGTTTGAGCTATTTTGATATAACCTTCCATTATAATTTTTTTAGACAAAGATAAAAAACGGTACCACAATTAAGTGATACCGTTTTAGGTAAAGCGCCTCAACAAGGACTTGAACCTTGGACCTACGGATTAACAGTCCGCCGCTCTAACCAACTGAGCTATTGAGGCTTTTCAAATAAAGAAGTCCTGATTTTCAGTCCTACCCTAATTGAGCGGGACAAAGGTATTCTTTTCTATAAATAAGTGCAATTATTAAGCCTGTTTTTTTACGAAGTTGTTTAAAAACCCCCAAATTACCTGCAAGGGGATAATATTGTCCAACTTATCGCCTTTTTTTTCGTCCATAGCGCGACTATGCACTCAAAAAAGAGACTCAATTTGGATAATTTTCTCTCCCTTTCGGCTGCTTTTGGAATTCTTAAACAACTTCTACAGAAATAATAATTTGCTTTTTAACCCTATTAACCATTGGATAGTTATGAGGGAACGCTTTTTATTTGGATATCGTTCCCGGATGTACTGGTCTCTGGATTAAAGGGTATTTCTGATTGGCTTTTTTTGGGAATTTCCAGGTGAAAAATGGTTCCTTGTCCGGGAACGGACGTTAGCCAGATTTTTCCACCACGCTCATCAATGATGCGTTTACAAATGGCCAGACCAATTCCGGTTCCCTGGTATTTTTGAGTTTCGCCTACTCTTTTAAACATTCCAAACACTTTATCCTGGTCTTCGGCTTTGATACCAATACCATTATCGGTAAAAGTGAGATGATCATATTTCATGTCAGGTGCTAAGTCAACAAGTATTGCGGGATGTTTACTGTTATTATATTTTAATCCATTTTCAATAATATTCTGAAATATCTGGAAGATCATGGTGCGATCCGTAATAACGGTAGGAAGTGCTACGGATTTAATTATAAAATTTGGATATTGACCCGTTGCGGTCACTTGTTGGCGAATATCCTGGATAATTTGATTAAGATCCACTTTTTCTAATTGGGGCTCGTGCTGACCTGCCCGCGAATAATCCAGAATATCTTCTACCAAATTTGCGAGTCTGGCGGTATTATTTTCTACAAATTCTAAACACGTAGTTTCAATTGGATCAGCTTGGTATTTTTGATTTTTATGGTGGATTTTCAACGCCTTGATAGTGCTATTGATGCTCTTGAGTGGTGTCTGTAAATCGTGGGAAGCGATGTAGGCAAAATTTTGCAAATCTTCGTTGGTCTCTTCCAGTTTCTCTACCGTTTTGCTTAATTTTTTATTAACGTAACGGTAGCTATGGCGGAAGGAGTACACAATACGGACCAATAGATAAGTCATGATGATAAAATTAATAATCCTTAAATATATCATGACTGAATCGGGAAGAGGTTCAGCAACTTTGACTCCCATAATACTGCTTATTGCCACTAAAATAACGCAACCGATCGTTAGAAAAACCCAGGGAAGTGCATATTTTTTTTCAATATAAAAGAAGATAGCAGCTGGAACAGTTAAAAACCACGGTAAGTAAGGAGAATGAATCCCGCCGGTCCCCAGACAAATAGCGGTAAAAAAGGCCAGGCTGCACAAGGTGAAATAACAACCATTTAGTAAAGTAGACTTATTATATCGGGTAAGCGGAAAGAATAGTAGAGAAGCTGCGATAGTTGCACAAGCCAGACGTACTCCAAATGTAAATTCTAATTTCCAAAAAGTAAATCCAATAATTATTGCGTAGATAAGAATACCAATATTGACGGAGAGAATCAGTAAAATGCTGGTTCTTAGGTTTCGGTCTGTGCGGTATTCCGGCGGCACAAAATTTTTCAGTAGTGACATAAATAAGTGTAGTAGTGGTGCTTAAGGAATGAGTTAATAATAAATTTACGTTTTTGGCTTGATCTTTTTGCCGCTAGTCTCGTTAAAAAGCCTTGTGATAGCGCGGCTATCCCTACATTTTTTGCCTTACTAGCAACAAAAATCTCTAACCCAAAATTCTTAATTTATTAATACCTCATTCCTAATTAATATATCAATGATTATGCCTTTACTTAAATATTAAAAAATATGGTTGTTATTAAAAAACTATAAGTTAATACTGCTTTTTTAGATAAAGAATGGTATTTTAAATCATCATCAAATAATTAGCACGTGTTTTCTTTTTTCCGTAAAAAATTAAATAGTCCGGTTGACTTCCGTTTTCTTGGAACTGACTTTCACTCTCATCTCATTCCCGGAATTGACGATGGGGCTAAGACGTTAGCGGATAGTATTGCGATGATTAAGGGCTTGTCGGAGTTGGGCTATACCCGGATTATTACCACGCCACACATCATCGGCGACTATTATCCCAATACACCGGAAATTATTCGGGCAGGTCTGGAAAAGGTGAAGGACGGCTTGAAAGCAGCAGGGATTGAGATTCCGGTCGAAGCGGCTGCGGAATATTTTTTAGATGACTATTTTGCAAAAATAATGGATAGTGACACAGAATTGCTTTCCTTTGGTAATCAATATATCCTGGTTGAATTTTCTACTTTTGTCGCACCACAAAATGGACGAAATCTTATTTTTAGACTTAAAACCAGAGGCTATCAACCCATCCTGGCGCATCCGGAGCGCTATCTCTATTTTATGGAGCAATTTGACCAATTTGAAAGATTAAAAACGGCAGGATGCCTTTTTCAGGTAAATCTCCTTTCGCTGGCAGGTCATTATGGCGAAGGCCAGAAAAAACTGGGTATTAAGTTATTAAAAGCGGGAATGGTCGATTTTCTGGCAACTGATCTTCACCGGATCAAGCATCTGGATAAAATCAAAAAGGTCTTTAGTGATCGGAAGGTCAGACAAATACTGGAAAAGACCTCCTTTATGAATAAGGACCTGTAAGTCCTCAAGGACTTAAGTTATGGAAGTGTTGAAAACGTATTAATTCAACGCTGCAATGAAAAATCCTCTATTAGAAATGAGTTAATAATAAATTTACGTTTTTTGCCTTACTAGCAACAAAAATCTCTAATCCAAAATTCTTAATTTATTAATACCTCATTCCTAATTGCGATGAAATAAGAGATAGATTACTCATTACGTTGAAAATATTTCAATGAATTGTCTTTTTCGATATGTCAATTTGAAAATATGATCACTTAATATCTTTTTCATTGAATATTTCGTAATAATTAAATATTTTCATTGAAAAATTTGCATTGAACAAGCATTTAGCCCTATATTTGTAGTAACAAAAGGAGATAAGAAAGATTATCTCTAAATTGTCTCAATACTGTGAGGTGATGAAAGTTGGCAGCCATGCCCCCTTGTCTCGGGGGTGAGGATCAAGGAATAAACGTAGTATAAGTTTTGTTTCGGCAGAACTAGGGTTGACCACTATATTAACCTGTACTATGGCTAACCTCCTCGTGAAGGTTCGAGTCCTTCTCTCACAGCAAAGCACTTATTCGATGAAGATCGGGTAAGTGCTTTTTCTTTAGTAACGATTTATTTGTTGGAGGATGTTTGAGCTTGGGAAAAGCCAATCTTCAAGTCTTCTGTAATTTACTTTTTAATCTTTTGAGATGCATTGCTTTTTTTTCGGAGCGTTTAGTCCGGCTGCTATTTGTAAAGAAAGTATGTTTTTCCAGAAAATCAATTTGTAGAGCATTCCATTGTTTGCGGTTTTTGAGATAGTTATGGGTTTTTAATTCTTTGAAGAGCAAATCCCCTATTTTTTTAAAATCATCTCTACCTAAATAGTCCAGGTCGGCATCGCAAATAATTTTTTCCAGCTTATTCTTGGGAGACTGTGGAATTTTAGTGGACATAATCATTGCACAGATTTTTTCAATTGCTTTTTCAGAATAGCCAAAGCCCGGTAAATATTCCCGTACTATATCACATCCCAACATCTCGTGATTAATATTACTCCGCAAGAAACCAGCGTCGTGAAATGCTGCGGCCGTTTTTAGCAACAGCGTATCGTATTCATTAACATTTTCTTCTTCACATAGAATTTCCGTAGCTGCCATAACATCCAGTGTATGGTGCAATCCGTGATAATATAGATCAGGAGGTAAATCCTTTTCTAATTTATCCAAAATAAAATCTCTACTAGCGGAATAATCCATTAAATATTTATACTTTCTCAAATTTGGAGTCAACAAAGTACATCTCTATAGCTCCTTTATTTTTTACTTTGATTTTGCCCCGTTCTTCAAATGCAAACTTGTTTTTCACCGCTTCGAAGGTCGTGCGCGAAATATTTACCTGACCCGCTGCTCCTCCCGATTCCATTCTCGCCGCCAGGTTAACGGTATCTCCCCAGATATCATAAGCAAATTTTGTGCTACCTACGATTCCCGCCACCACCGGACCGGTATGAATCCCGATTCTAATGGCTAAATCCGCTATTCCTCGCTCTGCCAGGGTGTGATTGTAATTTTTAACAAATGCCTGCATTTCCATTCCAGCTCGTACCACATCATAGGCGTGGGTGTCGTTAGGTACCGGAAGTCCTCCTACACACATATACGCATCGCCAATGGTTTTTATTTTTTCAATGCCGTATTTAAGCGCTATTTCGTCAAATCCGCGAAAACAATCGTCCAATAAAGTAACCAATTCGGTAGCGGACAAGGCCTCGGCAACTTGCGTAAAAGATACAATGTCGGAAAATAAAACTGTAACTGAAGCATATTGTTTGGCTTTTGCTTTACCATTTTCCTTTAATTCCCGTGCGGTTTCTGCTGGCAGGATATTCAAAAGTAGATCATCACTTCTTTTTTTCTCCGTAGCAATGATGCTATTTTTATCAGCCAATTCTTTATTTGCCCGAGATTTGATCCGGTAACGGTTGTAAATTAGCAGAACGATGGCCAGCAATCCCAGGGCGCCAAGCATTAGGGAATTTCGAAAGAGGGTAGTGCGTTGAAGCTGTGCTTTCTGCGCAACTAAAGCTCTTTCTTGTCGCTCATTTTCCAGCTGTACTTGATAATCACCAAAGATCGCCTGCCGCCGTGCATTTTGTTGTACCATATCTTCACTTAGTCGTTCGTAACGAGTTTCGTCGTATTTTTTCCTAAATTTATACGCTTTTTTATATTTTTTCAAATCTGCGTAGACCCGAGATAAATCCTTATAGGCTTTTTGAATAAATTTTTGATCGTCCATCTCAATTGCCAGGTCCAGATAATCCTTGGTGTAAGATAAAGCTTTGTCCGTATTTTCCAGTCGTCGATAAACATCCCCAAATCCATTATAGGTTTCAATGATTCCTTTCCGATTGTTGAGTTCTTGATGGATGGTGAGTGCTTTATTTAAATAAGAGAGGGAGCGGTTGAGATAAATATTCGCAGAATCAGGTTCTTCCAAGTCCAGAAAATAGCTCCCTAGATTTTTATAGACCACACCGATATTATTGTTGGCATTACCCGCGCCTTCGGTATCTTCTGTCTTTTGATAAATTGCTAAAGCGCGTTGCAAGTATCCCAAGGCCTGGGTAAACCGAGGACGGGCTACACTGAAATTTTCCTTCTTGTAATCCTGCTCGGCGAGATCATCCAACATATTTCCCAGATTATTATATGCAATGGCCAGTTCATAATCGTCGCCAATATCTTCTGCGATGGTGAGTGCCTGTTGATAATAATTGAGTGCTTCGTTATAGATTTCCAGCTCGACATTGATATTCCCGAGTAGTGAATAGGCGTTAAAAAGGCTGTAGGTATCTTCTGTTCCTTTCAGCAATTCGAGGTGACGGAGTACATAGTCTAGTGCCTCGGGATAGTTACCCATTCGCTCGTGAACATAACTAATATTATAGAGTACCCGAGCCATTCGTTGGGTGTCTCTGAGTTGCTCTCGGATGGCAAAAGATTGCTGAAGATCTTCGAGTGCGCCGAGATAATCTCCTTTTTCTTCCTGTAAATTTCCAAGATTATTGTAGAGGGAGGCTACTCCTTTTCGGTCATTTAATTCCCGACGGAGCGACAGCGCCTGTTTGTAGTTAGTCATCGCCTGATCAATATCTCCGTGAATAGCAGCTACTACTCCAAGATTATTAAACGCCTGTGCGGTTCCTTTTTTAAAATTTATTTTTTGGGAAAGCGTAATAGATTCTTGTAAATATTGACGAGCTTTGGTTGCATCATCATATTTATATTCCCAACCCAGATCGTTGAGCAGGTGTACGCGTTGACTATCAGCAGGTTGGGTTTTGAGTACTCCCAGTAGGCTGTCGGCGAGTGATTGAGATACTATGTTTGCTGGAAAGCAAAACAGTAACAACAGCCAGCAGAGGGAATATAAACGCATCGGAGATGGTTTGAATTTAACCTGATCAGTAGGAATAGGTTTCCAAAATTATTTTTACAAGATGTGTTAATTAAACTTTAGTAAATTTTGTTGAAATGTAGAGACCAGACATGCCTTGTCTCTACATTTCAATAACTTCATCCTATTCCTCGACAATCACCACCCCGTAAGCCATAAACTTCAACTCTTCTACGGGCTCGGTAATTTTAGCAATCTCTTCGGCGGATTGTCCTTCGTCTTCTGCGTAGTGACGTAATTCGTCCACGGAAGTTTCTTCGCGGTAGGCTTTACCGGCCATAACGACTTCTTTACCAGCCAGGTCTAGTGGCATAAAAAATCCGTAATCTTTAAATTTAACGAACATTTCTGGTTTATCTTCTTCTTCGGAAACGATGGTCATCCAACAGCCTTTAGCCTGACAGACACCACTGACTTTTCCTTTTACTTTGGTTTCGAGAGAATCCTGGGTATTCAGGCTGGTCAACATTGCATCGTAAGAGATCGCATCATCAGAAGAAATTTTTTCTCCAAAGTGATTTTCGGTAGCGGTTTCCTGTGTATTGGTTTTAGTGGTACTCTTGGTATTGGAAGCGGATTCATTACAACTTAAAACGCTAAGGAATAGTAAAAATAAAAGCAAATAGTTCTTCATGGTTAAAATAGTTTTTCAATTAAATATCTCGTTCAAAGATAATGACTATTAGTTAAATAATCAGGTTATTCTAATTATTACACAATATATATATTTATCTAGTGGTTAGATAGCTGTGTTAATATTATCATAATAAACAACTTCAAAAAAAATATTTGCCTATCCAGTCAGTGCTACATTTTATTCAAAAAAATTTCTAGACCTTGTTTTAACCTTATTCGTATTTTGCAGTCTTATTCAAGTACTTGGTTTTGAAGTCTCTTCCTTTTCGGTAAACTTCCATCGTCTAAAAGTTCCAAAATCCATGGTGTTATGAAAAATCTATGTAGTCTCGTGGCCCTGTTCACGCTTTTCTCTTTTTCTACCGTTCAAGCCCAGTGTACCAAAGGCAATTGTAAGACTGGAAAGGGTACCTATCTTTATCCCAGTGGCGCTAAATACGTGGGAGATTTTAAAAATGGGAAAATTAATGGTGAAGGAATGCTGATCTTTAGTAATGGTAATCGTTACGTAGGTCAGTGGAAAAATCAATTCCGCCAGGGAAAAGGAAAATTGACCTTTGCGAATGGAGATGTCTATAAAGGTAATTTTAACCAAAGTAAGTTTCATGGAAATGGAACCATGGAATTTAAAAAAGGCGACAAATACGAAGGCCAATGGGGCAATGATCTCCAAAATGGTAAAGGTACTTACTACTACAAAAGTGGTAACAAATATGTAGGCCAGTTTAAAAATGGAAAACTACACGGTCAGGGAACCATGCATTATAAAGATGGAAACAAGTACACCGGTCACTGGGAAAATAATTACAAAGATGGTCAGGGTACTTTCTATAAAGCAGATGGTAGCGAAATTGCGGGACTGTGGCAAAACGGTAAATACGTGGAAGAAGGAAGTACTATGGACGAGATCGCCGTTACCGAAAAAATTAATACAGATATCGACGACGAGGCTGTTTCTAAAGATGAGTTACCGGATTGTACTCGTGGGGATTGTCCCGACGGAGTTGGCGTCTACGCTTACGGTGACGGCTCCAAATGGGTCGGAGAATTTGTCAATGGCGTTCCTAACGGAGAAGGAACCTGTTACTACGCTAATAATGATAAATACGTTGGTAACTGGAAACGCCACGCTCCCCACGGAGAAGGTATTATGTACTACGCCAACGGACGCCAGGTTGGAGCGATCTGGGAATACGGTAATCCAATCCAGGAACTGGAAGCGAGTAATGAGATGATTGCCAAAGAAAAAGTGAAGGTGGACAGAGACGAGGATGTCAAAATCTGGGCGGTGGTAGTTGGTGTAGCGCGATATGTTCATATGCCGGTTCTCAAATTTACCGATGACGATGCCTACCATGTTTATGCATTCCTAAAAAGTCCCGAAGGCGGAGCTTTACCGGACGAACAAATCCGGGTGTTGATCGACGACGATGCCAACCGCGCTAATATTATTCGGACTATGCGCCAGGTGTTTTTACAGGCCGATGAAAATGACGTAGTAATTCTTTACTACTCTGGACACGGGTTGCCGGGTTCTTTTTTACCCGTAGATTTTGATGGATTTAATAATAAATTACAACACCAGGATATCAAAGATGTCTTTGGCGAAACCAAAGCCAAGCACAAATTAGTGTTAGCGGATGCTTGTCACTCGGGTAGCTTGTTGTCGATGCGAGCCGCAACTACTAACACGGCGGTACAGGCCACGTTGAAAAAATATTACGATGCGTTCGAAAATTCTGAGGGCGGAACGGCCTTGTTACTATCTTCTAAAGGTGACGAATATTCGTTGGAAGACAAAGGCTTGCGTCAGGGAATTTTTAGTCACTATCTAATCCGTGGCTTAAAGGGAGAGGCAGATAAAAATAAAAACAAGATTGTGACGGTTACCGAATTATTTGACTTCGTGCACGGTAAAGTACGAGTATATACGGGTAACGCGCAGACGCCAACGATTACGGGAGAGTTTGATCCGAATATGCCAGTGGCGGTGAGTAGACGGTAGGTTTGTGGGGCTTTTGGCTATTTGCCATTGGCGATTGGCTGCCTTCGGGCGTGGATAAAAAATAAAAAAATCGGTCATCATGGAAGTGGTGACCGATTTTTTTGGTTAAAAAGTTGGGCAGCCTTTTTTGTGGTTCCAGCCAGAAAAGGAAGGTGCGTTAAATATTTTGAAATTATAGGAAAATGACCCAATTTATTATTCGTTTTAAAAATAAAGATCAAATGGTGAAAGAACGGATGATACGTTTGCATCGCTATCTATGGGAAAATAACGAGCGTAATGTACACTTCGATATTCGTCAACCGGAAGCGCAGTTTGATAAAATTTCTATTGAATTTTGGAATGGTACGAGTGATAAAAAAATTATTATTCGGAATTTGCGGGCGGAGGTTTTTGACGAGTAGATCAACAGATTTTTTTAGAAAAAAAATGGATATCGACATACAGCCGAAACATGGTTATTGAATTAGAACCTATAATAAAAAGAATAACGGTTTTCTAATCATAAACGCAAAATTTTGGACAAGTTCCATGTCCTGTTGTAACGTAGAAACAAGGCAATGCCTTGTTTCTACGTTACAACTCAACAAGCGAAGCGTTTCAACATTTCAACACCTCAACACCTTTCTA
>Ga0209187_1004103_pt1 | contig 11417 bp, 14 predicted proteins | sample BantaG_FD_187430 | JGI IMG/M metagenome (GOLD analysis project Ga0209187, IMG submission 187430) | Marine algal microbial communities from Bantry Bay, Ireland - BantryBay_4 metaG (SPAdes) (version 2) | ecosystem: Host-associated > Algae > Red algae > Unclassified | place: Bantry Bay, Ireland... | reverse complement strand
GGGGGGGGGGGGGGGGGGGGGGGGGGGGCGCGAGCGCGGTGCGGGGGGGTGATCGGGCCGCCGGCCGCCGCGTCGTGCGTCGGCCGCGCGGCGCAGTGCCCGGAAGCGCCTGTTGTCCAGCGAGTCAATTGTGGGGGTCTGTGGCGCCCATAAACCGACACCGTCGGTGGCACGCATGCGCATTTTGCGCGCACTTCTGGTACCCCCGCGCGATATATGCGCAGCGGCTCACGATTCGCGCTGCCTTCCCAAGGCAACGGACGGGACGGGCACCTCCAGCCGTTCTCCTAAAATGCCCGCACTCCAACTGTTGCAAAAGAGTTCCAAATCGGCCTCTGCGGGGTCGTAGAGGCCGATTTGGAACTCTTCCCTGGCCTTTAGGACGGGGGGCTCTCAAAGTGTAGTGATGCACACATTTACTTAGAGAACGAGACTTTCTCTCCGTTTCATAAATGGAAGTCTTCATTTGCGTCCTTAGGGATCTGAGGGCGTGTCGGCGTCGGAGGGGTCGCGATGACGCTGACAGCGAATAGAGCAACGTGGCTGAGAAGGACTGTCCTGCTGCGAGGGTCACAGGGCCCGGACAGTGCCTGCCCCCCCCACAGCCCCGAGTTGCGCGCGGCGACCGCGCGCAGCGACTTCAGAGGTTTGACGCTCCCGCGATGACCCGCGGATGATCGTGCCTGCGCGCCTGCTTCTGTTGCGGCGGCTTGTCGGCAGTTTCTGACGCCATCCAGCGGCGCCGTTGGAGGCGCTTCGTCGCGCGGCAGTCGGTCCCACCCGCCCGCCCGTGCGCCGTGTCGGCCGCCCCGCCCGCCGTGCGCAGGTGCGCTGCGCGGTGGAATGACGGCCCCTCCCGTAAGCGTCGCGCGACGCCGGCGGGCCGCCGCCGCTGCGGTTGTGGCGGCGGCACCCCTTTCCCCGCCGCCATGGCAACGTGGCTGTACGGTCCCCCGTGCGCGCTCGCGGCTATGGAGCCGGCCGGCGTGCCCGGTGTCGATGCCTCGCCGAGCGCGCCACCGCCCTCAAGGCCGGGGTATTGCACGCACGTGCCTGGAGGTTTTCAACTGTTGGAGTGCGGGTTTATTGGGAGAACGGCTGTAGAACCCGGCAGTGTGTGGTGGTTGCAGTTCCAGATTCTTTCTCGTGAAAAAAGTTCCAAAACAAATGAGGAAGCATCTTTTGAAGTGGATGGGGGACTGTTCACAGAAAACTCTGGGAGAACGGTTCTGACATATCTTTGAAGGTTTTCATTCTCGCCCCAGAAAGAAAGTTCTGGAGACAGGACCTGAAATTATCCTTGCCAGACTCTTGGATCATCCTGATTATTCTTCCTGGATTATCCAAGGAACTGTCCCGGAACAGTCCCCACGATAGTCGGCGAGATAGAGTCCTGACTCATTCACCAGTTATTTGCAGGACTGCTCCTCCGAAAAGGTGCACGGACTGGCGTCAACTCGTGTACAAGACCAGGGTTGCTCAGAACGCCCGGGGCGTCGTTAAGGGCGTCGTTAAGGGCGCCAGCAGGGCGTCATTTAGGCGTCGCACGCCCCTAACGCCCCAACTCAGAAGGACGTCAGCAAGGCGTCGCGAAGAGAAAGTTTTCAGGGGGGTCTACATGATTCAGCATGTGGCGGCTCTGCACCTTCGTTGGGGACAGGCATCCAGTCTTGACACAGAAAATGACATATGAGTGCACAGCAAGGGTGCCACTTTAACCTCCTTGTGAATACTGAGGGTGCTACTTGGGGCGTCGCAAGGGCGTTTAGGCTGCCTGACGGGGCGCTAGTAAGGCGTCCTATCTGTCGCGCGCCCCTGACGCCCCCGAAAATAGGGGCGTCGTGTGCAATCCTATACAAGACTACGGCAGCGTTGCTCCAAGAAAATTCTCTGGGGAGATTGTAGCAAAAGAAACCAGCGTCCTGACTTAATCCTTCTATGGGAGCAGCACGGGGCACGATGCCCGAAGAAGCTCGCATGCGCATCCGAAGGATAGTTTTTCGAAGAGCATGTCGCCTTTTATGCAGGTCAGGCACGTACACAATCTTGTGTTCTTCCGCTAAAGCTGCACATGCAAGATGCTCACGCGATCGTTCCTCTGCCTATTGCGCAACACTATCTCCCGGTCTTTTACGGAGATACTCCTCGCAATTTTTCAGCATGCGCGTCCGGAGGATAGTTTTGCGAAGAGCAAGTCGCTTTTTGTGCAGGTCGGGCCCATACACAATCTTGCGCGCTTCCGCTGCAGCTGCACATGCAAGAATCTCATGCAGACGTTCCTCTGTCTATTGCGCGACACTATCTCCCGGTCTTTTACGGACATGTTCCTCGCTGTTTTTCAGAGCAGGGTCCCAGAGAAAGACGCTCAGATTTACGAGCAGCAACCCTCTCAGAGAGGTCTTCACGAACAGCTACAGGACCCTCTCACACAATGTATGGCACGGACACCTCCTTCCATTTTTGTCGGGATTGCCAGCAGAAACAGAGAAACAGTGAAGAATACTAGAGATAAAAATCGAGAACAGCAACGGGTGCGTGCTCAACTTGCCCACCGAGGGGGATGTGGTACAGGGCTCGCCAGACAGTGCTCTCCTTACTCTCGTCAGAGCGGATGATCGGGACGGTTGTATCTCTGTTCACGTGGCAAGAACACCCTCATGGAACATTATACTGTGGGCATCACGCAGCGTGTGGCAGCGTGACCAACCATTAGTTTGAGTCCTCATCAGATAGATCGACGTCACCGGCCTTCAGGTATTTGACCTCATCGCACATGCAGCGGAAGACGCTCTTGCGTGCCTCAGCGCTCTCCGGGCGGAAGAACTTGGGATACTCCACATCATGCGCGTAGTTCTTCAAGCAAGCCGCGGCGCCTTCACGAAAGGAGGTCCACACCTCCCTCGGGTCCAACAACAGGAGCTCTTCTACGACGGACGCCGCTGTTCCATTCAAGTCCAGAGGTCGCACCATTACCTAGTCACCGTCCTGCAGTTTCAGGCGGTACCCAATGCTGCTTGCGCTACCGAGGGCCGCCGGCACCGCTGCTTGAGCAGTTTCATGCACACTGCCGGCCAGAATAACACGTTCCAATGTGGCCTCTTTGACATCAGCGTCCCAGAAAACCCGAAGGATACGATAGGCCAACAGTTATGCTGAGGCGCGTCGTCGATTGCATCGAGTACGTAGGCCCTTTCGCAAAGCAGCTCTCACTTCACGCCGCTTCTGGGACCATTCACTCGCACCGCAATCAATCTTTCCGACACATTTCTTAACCGCCTTGTTCACAACAGCACCGAGGGGACAAGTGCAGTCTCGATTGGGGCCTTCCAGCTGCCCAGTGGGCGCGAGCCATGACAGGCAGTCATGTTCAGGCGAGTCCGCTGCGCTGCCATTCGTACCAGGGTTCACGGATCCATTGCGTATCTTCTTGAGCATGGCTTGGCCATATCTGGTAAAGAGGCTGCTCACTTCATCCGGCAGGAGGTGATATCCATTGGTAAAAACAAGCGTACACGGGGCGAGGCGGACGTACGGAGGTGCGCACGAGTGTCCATCGCCGAGCATCGAGGTTAGGTCGTGTGTGGGCGTAGAGCTCCAAGAGGTAGAATTAAGCGGCATTAGAGCAGATTACACACGAGCACCACGCTCGTAATAAACACCACGGTAGCACGTACCCCGCGAGCGCTCTACACACTAAGAAAAAGGGCGGCGTCGACGGCAGGCGAGTTCGGACCCGGTGAGCCCTGAGGGGCGCCGTTGTGGTTTTAAGAGTCACTTTCAGCCATCGCAGCGCCCGCACCCAAGTGGATGACTGCGATCTGTCATCCGTCGAAATCAGTAGCAGATGACAGACCGACCCAGGCCGATCGTTCTTCAGAGCCGAATGTAACAACATGTCCACGTCTCGCGCATATGTCAGTCCCTATAACATGCGATGCGCGGTGCGCTGCACCGAACGCCGCGCTCTATCAGCTTGTGTGCCGGGAAATCTCCGCCCGCACGCAACTCGTACGAATCCGGGAGACGACGGACCTCATGTGAGACCACCGCGAGCTCAACAGCCCAGCCACATACTGTCGCCCTGGAAGAAGTACGATCATTAGAGACAAATGGTGCATGCAGAGTATTCACAAATCGCGCGCGTCACTGTCACAACGTGAGGTCGGATGGTTTGCATCGTTGCCTCTGTACCCTATTTTTTACATTCCTTTTGACCACATTTCTGAGGTAACACGTGCCGTGGCTGTTCATTGCGCTTGCGCCCTCTTTAATGCAAGATTGCCTTATACGAGAACCTTCGTCGTCGTGCTGCCGCCCTTCCATCCACCCCTCGCGCCCCCTCGTGTGAAGCCGCTTGACAGACACCCCCGCCTTTGAAGACTCACCTGGCAGAGCAGGACCCCTGCCCAACGACGCTACAGGGTGGTAGAGACAGGAACGTGATCCCGTTGCCGCTTCTGTATGGATATTAATTTCTCTGGGTACTTTCTGGGATAGCCGAGTTTAACCCGTACGTTCGACAGGGCATCGTGTTCCCTGGTCATTGTTGCCCGGGGAGGAACCGAAAGTACCCAGCCGACCGCTATTGGTTTGGGCTGCAGGCGGCAGCACAACTATGTAGCCATCCTTTTTGCCTCCGCAATCCCATCGCGTAAGAACGTCGTGATCAGGGGAATCAGCAGTGGGTTTTGCATTGTTGTGTGGTCATGTGCGTGCGTGTCGCAGGCCAATTGGCGTCGCGTACCTTTTGGCTCGAGAAATGAGCGCTGTGGACGGGGGAAGTGGAGAGTACCTGAAATCAGCCGACAGCCTCTGTACCAGCCAATAGAAGGCATTAGTTGGTCGTGCCACCCAATGGGGTATCCAAAATTCCAAAAGAGCTGCTTGAGGCAGGCTTGACTAGGCGTGCTCCCATTCCTACTCAATAAATCGCCATTGGCTCCGGGGAGCACAGGTGTGTAGGAATGTTAAAGCGGACAGGACAAAAAAGACGGACGCGGACGCGGACCGTCCGAGACAGACAGCTTCGTCCGAATCACTACACGTGTTATCCACGCGTCAGCCTTTACATCGGCCGTGTGAATGACAGCATCTCGATCGAATCCTAGAGGCTCAGGGTGCCTCACGGATACCCAATCATCTGCCGGCTGGGGCTCGGTTGACTGCACGTGGTGCACAAACCGACCACCCCGTCTGGTTGCGGGTCCTGTGGAGGTCCGACCCCGTGATCACGCGCCCCGCCCCCCCCGACCGTTCCCTCCGCCAACGCCGCTCGCATCCCGACTCGTACGTGCCGATCGTGGGATTGATATCCAGTGCTACACGGCGCCACTGCCTCGCTGTCTTTTTTGCTCCTCTGAGCTCGACGATTCTCTCCTCCTCCTCTCGCACCGTGGCGGCAATCTGCGGCGCCTCGTGCCATCACTCACGCTAACGCCGCCATCTCTTCTACGCTGTGTGCCTTCCCCCGTCTTTCCCCTTGTATCTCTTATCCCTGTGCACATGTGGAGCATCCGTGGTCGCCCCACACTGCGTCGTCCACGTGTCGAAGGCGGGGAAGACTCTGCGGCGATGCCCTCGGCTCTCGTCGGCCTTCCTGTGTGGCAGACTCCCACCACGTGATTTTCAATCTATACGACGAACCGTGGACCCCTGTCAAGGCTGTCCCCACGCGGCAAGGGCGTCACCTACCTCTTTGAAAAATGTGGTGGTTGCTGTTGCCGCGTGGGGTCAGTCTCTGCAGGCGGTGCGGCCTACGTGTACGACACGAGAAAGAGGTGCCGGTGAAGCGGGGGGGCCGGGGGAGTAGAGGGGGTTGCTTAGATTGCTCATAGCTTTGTGCTTGTGTCAAGTGGACGCGACACTGGGTGGGGGAGCATCATTGTAGACGTGCACATGGACCAGTCCGTTGTTGTGGGAGTTGTGGACGGGGGCTAATGGGGTCAGGGACGACAAATTGGGGGGCGGGGGCGGTACTGCCACGAATTCAGGGGTCCTCATGTCCATCAAAGAGCACTGTTGTTTTTATCCGTGGACGCGGGCAACGCGTAGCGAGGAAATGGAAAAAAATGAGCAAGGGCGTCCTTGTCTTCATCACAGCTCATCGTCTGTCTCGATGTTATAAAGGGCAAACAAAGCGTCCACCACGCCCGCCACTTCTTCTGCTTCCAGGTCGGGAGGCTGAGGATCGTCCCCGCCTACCACATCCTCCGCATCAACAAAATGTACAACCAATTCTGGAGCCACAGGTGCACCAGCAGCACCCGGCAGTAGATTTTTTCCAACCATAGCCCGACGCATTTTTCTTTCTTGCGCCGAGCGGCAGAAGGAGTCAATCACATCAGACCTCTCCAACTGCCCGCCATTGTACATAATTTATGCTTGCTTAGTAGCCTTGCCGACCGCCATACCGCTCCTGTTCCTGCTCATGACCGCCGAGACACGTTTGAAGCCGCGCTCCCCGCCCGCCCATGTGGGACACACGGCCAGCAGGCACTCGGCGATGAAATGAAGACACGGGTACGCGTCGCCGTGCAGCTGCCAGTAGGCGACGGGATGCAGGCACTCATCAGGCTTTGGCTTGGCCGCGGGTCGATGCGCACGGAGGAAGCTCTGCAGCTCCCAAGACAGAGTGGCGCGGAGCGCGGCGTCCTCGCCCGCGAGCTCCTCCAGCGACTGTTCCCGCCATTGCAGGATGGTCTTGCTGCCGAGCTCCACCGTGCCGGCGCGCCCCCACCGTGGCGCCCGAGACGGATCCATGAAGAAGGCAAGGGCGACGTGACAGTCTACCGCGCGCTTGAACCGCGCTGACAGGCGGTCTCGCAGATACATTCTTGTCGCGGTTGGGAGGCCAGTTACCCGGACGCCGTCCAACAGCAGCCACAGAAACGTGAATGATGTGTCAAATAAAAACATGGGCGCCGCATCTGCCTCCAGGAACCGACTGCAGTCAAACAAGTGGCCCAAAAACGGGCTCGCAGCAGCCAGGCTTTGCTCGAGGGCCGTGTCCATTATGCACCCCTCCACTGCGGGCGGCAGGTAAAACCCGTCTTGTGCCAGTTGATTGGCTCCAATGATGATCTGTAGCACGGGAAGCCAGCGAGGCACGGACTCCACTGTCAAGTGGATGCCGCAACACCGCGACTTACAGAATGTCACCACGTCAGCGACGCCTCGCCCGATCGCCCGCAAGTCCGCCAAAGCTCCCGCCATGGCAGCACGCGCACGTCCACAGCGTCTCATAAACACCGCCACTCGTGTACCGTCGCGTAGCGCCCCGCTAAACGGCTCCACGTCGGCGCAGTCACGACTCACCAAATTATTGGCATGACCCGGGCATCCAATGGTGACGGTTGCGAGGCCAGCGGCCCGAGCCAATCGCCGGACGCGGACCATGACGTTGGGGGAGTCCGTGACGAGTTCCCACACAAAGCGCGAGGCAAGCTGCCGCAAGCGTGGGTACGTAGTGGCCGCCTCCCCGAGCCACACCTCTTCGGGGCCCGCGCCGTCCGCCGCCGGTGGTTGATGCGCTGCTCGAGCCCCGTCTAGGGCGCCATTCAGGGCAGCTATCTCAACAGTCAACCGTGCCAACAATGCCTCGGCCGTCGCGGCATTCACGCCAACAGAGAAGGTGCAAACAAAAAGAGACAATGGAAGACAAACCATGAAATTGTAAAGCTCCCGGCTCCGCAACTCGGTCCACCCATTAATAGAAAGCGTGAACGACGGAGAAACCCAGATGCGGGCTATCGCCGCGGATAAATTCTTGGCAGCGACCGCGTCAAGCATCCACCCTCCAATGGCCTGACGCGTGACCGGCCCCTCAAAAGTACCATGGCTCACCCCAGAAAGGACCGCACGCCACGCAGGTGAGTCGAACGCACCAAATGGCATGGCAGACCGTAGCAGTGCCTCGACAAAAAGCAACTACGTCTCGGGGAGTCACACCGGCGCCAATCCAGGTACCAGTGGGGAGCCACCGGGGTCGCGCCCCAGGGCACGCATCCTATCGGGATTCTTAGACTTGGTAGCATCACAGAAGACGAGGTGCTCCTCAATGCGACTTGCGTGGTAGGACCGCTTCCAGGCACAGCCTGCTCCCCGACAGGCCATCGTCTGGTGTCCAGAAGGGCCAGAGACCGTGACAAACTGCCTGCCGCGAGCCGGCCGTCGCCCGGGAGGGGTCCTGTTGTGAGCAATGGGTCGATCGGCCGGTCCACCTGGACCTGGTACAGCGTGTCCAGGCATGGTGGTACGGGGAGTGACGGCGGTGTGGAGGGGTGACAGGTGTGAGGGGGAATGATGAGAGTGAGGAGGTGTTGCGGTGGGTATCGTTACCGATACCATACATGCGTACGGCGCGGGAGACGAGCGAAGGGGGGACTGGTGGGGTGGTGGCATGCAGCAGGATGAGGAGCGTGGAGCATTGTGACATGGGTGTGGACACGAGTAGCTACAGTCATTATTCGGTTATATCCATCGCCATTTGTTCACAGTTGCGGACAGTACTTAGGTTCCTCTGGCTCGACTTGCGATCGACTGCCACACTGTGAGATGGAATACTATCTTCGAGAACATCTGCAGGATTATCACTTTGAGATCTATAAAAGGTGATCTCCTGGATTTATGGTCAAACAATTCCGAAGACGATGGCACAGACCGCCCTGGGAGAGAATCCCGAGGACAGTCTGGAAGCGGACCGTTGAATCATTCGGGCAGCAATTTCGCGGATCGTGTCATGACGACTGCGAGACGACAGCAGGATCGTTGCGGGAATCGTTCTAGAGACTGACCTCGACGATAGTCCAGCGACATTTTTCCATCAACAGCTTTACTACACAGGTTGCGCAGTCGTTTTGCTGATGATGGTTTGGAGAAAAAGGAAACAGTATTTTCCCTAAACCAGTTCGTCAGGACAGGCCGTTCAAATAGACTTTAGGATCACCCAGAGGCCTGTCAGTGCGCTTGTCTCCGGCTCTATCTTTTTTTACATTCCGTGGGATGGCACGCTGACTAACCCAAGAAGCCATTCTGATTGACCATCTGCTAATACAGACTGAAGAACGAACTGGAAGCTCGTCCCACGTTCATTCGCGAGACATTTATTAGGCGACTATCGAGCCACCCTGTCTGTAAGACAGACATAAAAACGATCCTCATCACTGTTCGTTGGGTAATGTGCCAGCACGATTCCCAGTCCGTCTGAAAGATATACATCAATGTCTGTCCTGGAACCTATCGGGCTGCTCTATTTGTTGCACCTGCTCATGGACTGTCTGCCAGAAAAACTGCATGATAATTCTGCTGCTCATCTGTTTGTTCATCAGTCAAACACGCTGATTTTCTGCCCTGCAACCAGTCTCAGAGACTGTCTTCGAGAAAGAAACAAATACGTGATCAGTTATAGTGCTTCGCTTCATCTACTACGTTGTTCTACGAGACTGTCCTTGGGGCAATGAGAAAGAATAAGTCAAGGAGAATAATTAACGCACAGAGAGATAAAAGACAAATAAAAAGGAGTAGAAATAGCAACCCCTCAAGCATATGATGATCACTCGGGCTGTTCTAGTCCGCCTCTTCATCAGCAGACAGGTTGAACTGAGAAGCAGCAATATCCTTGAGTTCGTCACAGATGCACTGGACAACTGCATTGCGTACGTCCGCGCTGTCCGGCCGGAAGAGCTTAGGCATCTCGTTCTTCTCAATGTAGCTCTTGATGTGGTGCGCTCCCGCAGCCCGAGTCCCAGCGGTGATGTCCCCGGGGTCGACGCATAAAAACTCAGCAATAATAGAGGCAGCAGTCGCCTCCAAGTCGAGGAAGCACGTGGCCCTGGCGTCAGAGTCGTCCAGTACCAGCTGGTATCGAGTAACCCGGTCCGAGACAGCCGCAGTGGCTGGGGCGAGCTGGTCTTCATTTCCGCGTAGCACTTGAAGAGGCTGTATCGTCGCCTGCGGTACGCCAGCGTCCAAGTAGACGCCAATCTTGCGGTAGATCATCAGACGCGTAGCGTTTCGTCTGCGGTTGCAAACGTTACGCAGCTTCCTGTTCAGGGCCACCTTGTACTCCTTCTTTTTCCCAATGCGACCGGCCACCGTAAAGTCGATCTTGGACACGGCCTTGTCGACAGCCCGCTCCATGGCGGTACGAAGGCATCTTGCGCTGTCCTTCTTGGGCCCTTTCAAGTGGCCTTTCGGGCAGATCCACGTCAGACAGTCATGCATTGGGGCATCTTGGTCGTTCTCAATATCTCCAGCGTCCATCTTGTTCTGGTAAATAGCACGCACCAAGTTCTGTCCGTACCGAGCAAACTCAGAGCACAAAGCCGACTGAAGAAAGAAGTAGGACATGGAAATCAGTAGCTCAAGACGTCAGATGCCGTACTGAGGGACCCTCGACAGACACTTCCTGTCAACATTGACACAACATGAAAGGATCTCACGCATGCATGTCTACTCGCTGAGGAGACCCAACCGTGCTAAACGTACTCTATGTTGGGACCATAGTTCATTTTCCAAGGAGGTCCTTCTTGCGGCGGAGGCCCGCTCCGGCGTGGACCCAGGCGTGGACCCCGGGGTTGACGGGCCGGCTCCCGACACTTCGCTTCCCGACATCGGGATCCGGCAGACCAAGCCTGTATCAGAGCTCGTCCAACAGCCAAAGGCTCTGCAGTAGTCGGGCGTCGCCCGCTGTGCGGCAAGCAAGTGTCACTAGCGCGCAGCGGGAAAAAGCTGTCCAGCGTGCCCCTTCGCAGGCGCAGCCTCTCCCGGAGCAGCCCCCGTGGGTACGACAGACCGTCAACCGCACCTGTAGGCAACAGACAAGTAACCTCTCTGCAGTCGTCGTTTGTCGCCCGCAGCAGTCCCTGCACGCTTCTTGGTGAAGTGCGTGGCAACCAGTCGTCTTGTGGTAGGCGCCACAGGTCGGGACGCTGGCACAACCAAACGAAGTGCGACACAGACCGTCACCGTGCGGCAGTCGACCGGCGTCGACCGTGGGTACAGCCGCGCAGCACAAGACAAGGCCCAGCAACAAGAGGACCCAAGCGTGACACAGACCGTTCACGTCTCTGCAGTAGTCAGGTGTCGCCAGCAGAGCTCCGAGCGCGTGCCATGGAGAAGCACGTGGCAAACAGCCGTCGTGTGGAGTACAACAAAGGTCCCAGAAGTGTCACAGTCGGTCTCCACCAAGTGCTTAGCAGGCCGTCGTCGAGTATCACAGGCGCGGGGTCGCTCTCAACAGACCGTGGTCGCGTAACAGACGTCCAGGCTCGTTCTCACGAGCATGGATGAGCAGAACAGGCAGCAACCGTGACACAGGAAGCCAATCGCGACGCAGACCGTCAACGTCTTCACGGTCCTCCGAGGTCGGCAGCGGAGATCCCAGGCCGTCTTGTGGTTGTCGGTGGAGCACAGGAAAC
>Ga0209187_1004100_pt1 | contig 11428 bp, 14 predicted proteins | sample BantaG_FD_187430 | JGI IMG/M metagenome (GOLD analysis project Ga0209187, IMG submission 187430) | Marine algal microbial communities from Bantry Bay, Ireland - BantryBay_4 metaG (SPAdes) (version 2) | ecosystem: Host-associated > Algae > Red algae > Unclassified | place: Bantry Bay, Ireland... | reverse complement strand
AATTTGCAGGAGAGGCAATTCCGAGTCGTGGGTCAGACGAGCCTGGCCCTGAGGAGCTGGGGGGAGTGTTGAACTGGTGATGTTCAGCTCCCCAGGCCAGTCACACCGGTCATGTGGCGTAGTTGGCTTTTGACCTTTCAACACCCGCGCCGGGCGTGGGGAGGAAACGACGACAAGTGCGGAGCGCCCGCCTTGTCGGCCGACCCCGTCGACAACCAGGTGGCGACCGAGCGGCGTCCCGGACCCGTCGGCCGACGCCGCAGACGACCAGGTGCTCGGCGGCGCGGCGGTGGCGACCGAGTTTGTGGCGACCAGTTGCGCCGTCGCAGTCGGCGCCACCCCTAACGCTGGAAAGCAGCCCGCACTGGTAGTGGGGTGCGAACGGCAACAAGGTCGGCATCCTCGACCCGTCCGTCGCCCTCGCCGACAACCAGGTGCTCGTCGGCGCGGCGGTGGGGGCCGAGTTGGTGTCGACCAAGTGCGTGGGCGTAGTCGGCGCCACTGCGGCCGCGGTTAAGGAGCCCACGCCGGTTGTGAGAGCGGAGCGACGACAAGGGTGGCGTCCCTGCCCGTCGGTTGACCCCGTGGACAACCAGGTGCGCGGCGGCGTGGCGGTGACGGCCTGGTTGGTGGCCACCAAGTGCGCCGTCGCGGTCGGCGCCACTGCGGCCGCGGGAAAGGAGCCTGTGCCGGTCATGGGAGGGAAGAACGACAAGGAGGGCGTCCCCGCCCCATCGACCGACCCCACCGACAACCAGGTGGCGACCAAGCGGCGTCCCCGCGACATCGGCCGACCCCGCCGACGACCAGGTGCTCGGTGGCGCGGCAGTGGCGGTCGAGTTGGTGGCGACCACGGTCGCAGTTGAGGCGACGGAGGCGCTCTTACGCCGCGTAGCACAAGCAAGGAGGGGATTACTGGCATCAGATGCGTCTTCTTGGTTGCTTTTCATATTTTTCGCGACTGTGCAGCCGAGTGTATGGACGCACAGATCCCTGTACCGTGGGGTTTTTGTCTAGTGCTGCGGAAAACAACAGCTTGAAGATTTCGTTTCATGACTCGGGAAGACAAGCCTCCACAAAAGCCGCTATTGTGTCCTCCGCTGTCAAGCGTTTACAACAATGCTGAGGCTCCTCAACGCCAGCTGGCGGCCAACACCAGGAGACGGCCGCTGCATGTCGAAGGCGGTTTACAGACTGTGCTCCAGCATGGCTGGGTGCGTGCAGGAAGATATTGGCAGAACATCGCTTAGTTTGTCAGTAGTGGGTAGCAAATGCGACAATCGCAAGTACAAAATCATGATAATCTTGGAATCGAAAGTGCTTGCCTGTCTATCCCAAAAAGGATAAATCATATGCGTTGGTGATGAGATTTAATACAGTAAAATTATTGTGGGAATCACGTGCTCGCTCCGTCACGGCCTCGTGGATGCAATGGGAAAAGCAACAACACGGAAGTAGACTATGGTGAAGACAGCAAGGCGCGTATGTGATCAGTGGCAAGGCAGGCGGCAGCATTCTGTACACGACAAGGAACATGTGTGCCGTACACGGCCGGATGCGGCAGCGGGGCTAAGTGACATGTCAGTCGATGTACGGGTCAGTCGCCATAGACGATCAGGGAGGCGCCCAGGCCCTGATGAACACCATCGTGAACAAACAGTAACACAAATGTCTAAGATACATGCCCTCTGTTTCTACTCGAGTATCTCAATGGAAGCGAGAGACCAAACAATGTCGATACCCGCCAGGTCCCCGAGGCGCCACACTGTGCGCCTCCGGCCGGGCATGCGATAACGACCCTGCATAGGATAGCGACACAAAGGGTCCTTCACAGCACACACAGAAACAACAACACAATCAGGATCCGCTCGGATGCCGTGGAAAACTACCGTGCTCTTGACAAGCCTCCCAATGGCGACCGCCTTGCAATTCGACGCGAGCAGAAGACACTTCGCGTTGTCGGGCCGCTCCGCGACCGACGCCTTCGACACCTCAATGGAGTCATCGCGACTCTCGTCACCTGCGCCTCCTTCTTGCGTCATCGCGCCGTAGCGTCCCGGCCGCAAACGCTCGCTCACGCTGCGCGGACTCTGAGGTACTGGCGGTGTGTCGACGGCGTCGGAAGGCGCGCCTCTGCTAGCCACGTGCTTGCGGCGCTTGGGAGAGGGAGACTCTTCGGACGACTGCATCCCCGCCGTCGGAGAGTTCGCGGCAAACTCGCGCTCGACGGGCCCGCCGGTCCTCGGGGATTGGAAGAACGACACGCTCCGCATGGACCGCGTGCTCCGCCGCGTCGATACCGTTGCGGTGGAGGAAGTGGCCGCTGTCACCGTCACAGGTCGGAGGCTGGCGGACGGTGGCTTGACCGGCGGGGTTGTCCATGGATGCGCGGCAGAGGACGGCTCCAGTGAGTCGCCCGCAGCCCACCCGATCGGCGCGCCGGCGTCTCCGGCGAGGATGGCTGTGGAGTGTCGGGCGGGGGGGAGCGCAGAGGGTCAACCACCTTAGGAAGCGGTAAAGATGCACGAGACGAGAAGGGCGGCGCAGCTATCCTCCTTGGCTCCTCACTTTAAACTGCATCAGCAAACGGGTTAATCCGCCGCGCCCGGCTCCTCATGGCCCCGTCGGCGGAGAGGTCACTCGTGAAGCTGCTTGTAGGCGCCGTCCTAGCGGGCGGACGCGTCGTTGCCGTAAACCCAGCCGGCGTAGGCAGTTGCACCGCTGCCACAGACGGCGGGGGGGGCGCAGGTAGCACCGCCGCAGGCGGTGGGGGGGTGGCTGCCTTTTTTCCTGACGATGTGGCTGGTGATGCCACAGACGCCGAACTTGGAGGAGCACTTGGTGCCGGCGGAGAAGGCAGGAGCGGAGAAAGTGCTGGCAGAGATGGTGGGGGCGACGCAGTCGCCGCCTCCGCAGACGGATAATGTGGCGCTGCCGTCGGCAAAGCCGAAGCCGCTTCTGGTGCCTCCGCCGCCATGGGCGGATGTTGAGACGCCGCAGCCGCCGCCGCCGGTGGGTCAGGCAGTAGCGCCGCCACCGCGGCGGCCACCACGGCGGATGTCAGTGCAGCTGCCGTCTCCGCTGACTCCACCGCGGCCGACGCCGCCGGCGCCGACGCCGCCTCCGCCAACTGTGACGCCACAAAAGACGGACGTTCTGCACCCTCTGCCCGCGGTCGCTTTCGCGGAGGTGCCGTGGCCGGTCGTGTGTCAGACGCCGACGTCGACGGCGGAGGTGTACCTGCCGTCTCCGAACACGATGCTGGTGGTGGCGCCGCCGCCACCAACGGCCAGACTGGAGGCGCCGCCGTCACCGCCGCAGGCGGGGGTGGCAATGGCGCCCCCACCGCCGCGGCGGCCACTGCCGTGGCTTTTTTTCCAGCTGCCGTCGGCGCTTACTACACCGCTGTCGCCGCCGCAGACACCGCCGCCACCGCCGCCAACGGTTACGCCACAAAAGACGGACGTTCTGCACCCGCTTCCCGCGGTCGCATTCTCGGAGGTGTGGTGGCCGGCCGTGTGTCAGTCGCCGACGTAGACGGCGGTGGTGTACCTGCCGTCTCCGAACACGATGCTGGCGGTGGCGCCGCCACCGCCAATGTCGAGAGTGGAGGCACCGCCGTCATCGCCGCAGGCGGAAGAGGCGGTGGCGCCGCCACCGCCGCGGCGGCCACCGCCGCGGCTCTCGTTCGAGCTGCCGTCGCCACGGACGCCGCCGTTGTCACCGCCGCCGACGCCGCCGCCGCCGCCGCCGCCGGAGACACCGCAGAAGACGGGCGTGCCGCACCCGCTGCCCGCGGTCGCTTGTGCGGAGGTGCCTTGGCAGGCCGGTTGTCAGACACCGGCGTCGATGGCAAAGATGGAACCTTGGTAGTGGCCGAAGCCGAAGGCAGAAGCGGAGGTGCCGCTGCAGAAGAGCGCCGGGGCGGTGCAGGCGGCGCCGCTGCAGCCGAGCGCCGGGGCGGCGCAGGCGGCGGCGCTGCCGCTGCTGATGCCGCTGCCGCTGCCGCTGCGCATGCCGATGTGGGAGACGGCGCAGCTGCAGTCGCCCGCGATGACGTCAACGGAGGGTTGCGAGCACGTTCGTTATCACGAACAGAGGCAGCAGTCGTGGCAACCGGAGGCGGTAAAGGCGCAAGCAGTGCGGGTGGCGGCATGCGTGTGAGGTGAGTGGGTGGGTTGGATCCCTTGTACACGTGGTTGGCCGGTCGCAGCGGGGCATTCGAGAAGGTCGCGCCGGGAGAAAGTGGCACAGCTTGCAGAGAAGTGTGCTCCGCCGTGCTCGGTGGCCGCCGTGGAGCAAATCGAAGCCCCGACAAAGACGAGAGCGAGGGAGGCTGTACTTGCCGCCCGGTGCCGAGCACCTTCGGTGCGTTTCTAGACGGGTAGTTGTTGAACGCCGTCCGCGCCGACTGCTCCATTTGCAAGTAGATGACATGGTGAGCGAGGCGCTCGTCCGTCGCCTTGCTCCGATGGCAGAAGAAGTGGTCCAGCGACACCTTAGTTGGCCGAGCATAGGCGTCGATGCGCGTGCGCTTGTCCTCTCGGATGCGCACGTTGTACGGCAGTTCGATGACCAGCGGCCATACCTGCTTGGCATTCATGCGCGGCCACCATTTAAGCATGAACTTTACCGAGGTGACGCCCGTTCCCACGTCATCGGCAGTCAAAGAGCACGGGCATCAACGCTCTCAGGTGGATCCGCACGCTGCTCAGCTTGAGCATTTTTTCCCCCAGTTCAAGCGTCTGTCGTGTCGGCGCGATTGCCGCGGGCGCGCGGTCGACGATGGGCGTCTTCTCTCGCCTTGGCCGCCTGCTGTCAGGCCCGCCAGCAGGCTTCGACTCCAACCCTGCTCCGTCCTCCTCGCCCATTTTTCTCTCATCCTCCAACCCAAAGTCAAAGGAGGTGGTGCTTGTGGTAGGACGGGTTGCCCCGTCGGCCTTGGGGTCGGCGTCGGTGGCCGCTCTGTCGCCGGCGGGGGCGGCAGCGGCGGCAGTGGCGGCAGCCGCGCGCGTGGCAGCGACCGTGGCGGCCAATGGGTCGCCGAGAAGGAACGAGCGGATGAGCTCTTCCACCGCAGCGTCGCCTTCGTCGCCTTGGTCCCCCGCACTGGCGTGGTAGATGACTGTGGCGGCAGCGGCGGCCGCGCGGGTCTCGGCATTCGAGCCCGCTTCCGAGTCCGCTTCCGAGTCCAAGTCCGTCATGGGGCTCGTGATCCGCGCAGGCGTCAGGCCCCTCCACGTACTGGCAGGCGGCAGGCTCCTCCTCGTATTGGCCGAGGATTCCAAGCTCTTGCTCTGCCCCGCCGGTGTCGTACCACGCTCTCTTCGCCCTTCGCCCGCCGTGCCCAACGCGCGGCTCGGAGCCCCAGCGCTTGCTGCGTTCCCTGGAAACGACCCGCTCCGCACACCCTTGAGGTGGGTGGTCGCTCCGTGCGACATGGCGCCCGCCGCCTCGACGAAGCGGTAGACCGAGTCGAGCACGGCCTTGGCCGGGCTCTTGAGCACGAAGGGGTCCTCGTACACCGAGATCCAGTACACCTCGTTCTTTTAGTCGTGCCCCGACACGTGGAAATGCCAGCTCATGTTGCTACAGTCCGAAGACCACCCGTCGAGCGTCGTCAACAGCTCTACGAGGCGCCGTACGAATGCGGGCGTGATGGGGTGGCGGCGGGTGGACCTCGCGTGCAGCTTCGACGCGAGGCGCTCGGCCAATCGGGGAATGGAAGGGTTGGGTAACGTGAGTGTAGTCGATTCCGGCAGCGTCGGCAGCTTGAAGGTGATCGTGGTGGCGGGGGTTGCTTGGCCACGGCGGCGGAGGTGGGGCAGGCGCAGGGAGGAGTAGTAGGCAAGCGAAGATAGATACGTTGTTGCGATGTGATCAAAACGGCGGGTGGCGGGGAAAGCGGTGGAAAACGAGGGAGCTCAACAAGTCTGAACAGGAAACGAGAAAGGTGGAGCACGCCCGCATGGGCGCGTGCTCCGCAAGGCCGTGCAACAGCGACGGCGGTGCGCAGTCCACGCGGCCGTCGCTGTGGAGACGAGCCGGCGTGGGGGGCGGTGGTGGTGGAGGCGAGGGCGGTGACAACAGTCGCGCGCATGCGTGCATGTGGGGGATTGCCTCGGTTGGCAACAGGTTCGGCCAAGCGGCAGGAGGGGATCCCCTCCCGGGAGGAGGGCCAGCAGGGAATCTGCCGGTTGCTTCCGACCAGGGAGTTGATTGGTCCACGTAAAGCGGATTCGGTGCCCAGTGCTCGAGTGCTGAGCCAATGAGGAGACGGCAGTGAGAGTATCTGCTCGCTCTCACGGTCGTTCCTGGCCATCCGATTCTGCGGCGTAAATCGTGCATCATCTTATCATCGTCGTCACAATTAAAGGGGCGTCCACTGCAGACCCCCGGAGGGCCGCACAAATCGGGGGCCTTCCCGATCGGTCCAGTGTACGTTGCGGGAGTACTTGTTCAGACCGAAAAACACATCCTTTTCGCTCCCTCTGCAGCCCCTGAAAGTTTAGTCACCTCTTCATTGCACTGGTAACGTTGGTACGCGTGGTTGGGTGCCTCAGACCAAGTGGGACGCCATGGGGAGGTCTTGTTCGCGCGTACGGATCGCGACAGTGTTCATAGCGCAAGAAGCTGGAAAGAGAGGGTCGTGAGGCGGGGTGCACGGTCTACGGGGCGCTCCGCCGGTGTGGCACAGGGTATAATGTCCATGGCACTCTCAGAGCGGCGGTCTCGGATGTCTCTGAGGGCGTGTGTTTGCAGTCGAACGCTTGAAAGCAGGACGCCGCGAGGCGCGCGACGTGACGGGTGAGACCGCGCCACTGGGCCCGATGCGTGGGGCGGCGAGGATGGTGGGCGACTGACAGACTGCGGGAGTAGCGGCCAGATGGCTCATTTGTCTGGTGTCCTCGACCAGGTGGCAGGTCGACATGGGCGGTCTGTATGTACTTTGAGCGTGCCACATAAGCCAATTCGGGCCAGGGTATTTGCGCGAACGTGCCTTCAGTACTGTATGTAGGTAAGTGCGGCCTCGATTTCAAATTCAAATTTCTTCGAGTGGCAGTCACACCCGTTGCCGACTCAGCTGGGGCAACCGCCTGCAGCGTGCTTCTCTGTGCATGGCGGCGCCGGCGCGACGTCCTCAGTCTGTGCCAAACGCTTGGTCCTGGGTTGGGGCGTCCGTCTCCTCCCCCACACGGCACCTTCCTCGCCCTTCTTCCTCCTACATCCGCCCTTCGTGACCCCTCACCCTTGTTTTTGTCTTTCGCCCTCCCAGGCTCCTCTCTGACCATGGACCAGACGCACGTGCAGCTCGGGCGTGCTGAAGCTGTCGATCTTGTCGCTGTCGCCGGTCGCGCAAGCCGCACTCGCCTGGCCGCGGCCAAACTGGAGTGCTTCTTGGGCCACTATGGCTTTGCACTGACTTGGGTGGCGGCTCTCACGGGCACCAACGTCGTCCTTTTTGCCCGCGCTGCTATCGCCGAGTACTTTCGGCAGTCGGACGTGCCAGCTTGGCGGCGTGTGTGGATCCCCCTCGCCCGCGGATGTGGGGCGCTCCTGAACCTGAACTCGGCGGTGGTGCTGCTCCCAGCAGTGCGAGGGTTGATGGACGCTCTGCGTGGGAGTTCTGTCAACCTCGTGTTACCTCTCGATCACGCAATGCCCCTCTTCCACAAGGTCGTCGCGGTCATTCTGCTCGTCGCAGGTTTCTTTCACGGGTTCGTCCAGACTGTTGCGCTGGCCACGACTCCGAATGCCCACCCGTCGGCAGGCCTCCTCCTCACGACTGGGTGGATCCTCGTTCTGACTGTGGGCGTGATGCTCGGCACCGCATGGAGCCGCTGCCGCCAGCGGTATTTCGAGATATTTCAAGCGGCGCACGCGGTTGGCATCACTGCCTACTACGCGGCGCTCTTACCGCATGGAATGCATCTTGGCCGCCACGTGACGTGGGCGTGGGTTGCTGGTCCCATCCTGCTCTACACCGCGGACCGGCTGGTCCTGCGGCACACAAACGCGCGCCGCGTGGCTGTGACGCTGGACCGGACGCATACGGAGGTCGTGTGCGCCGGGGCAGTGCTGAAACTCGCCATCGAGCGGCCGTTTGGATTTCGGCCGGGGCAGTACGTGCGTATTCGGGTGCCAGCAATGAGCCGCCAGTGGCACCCGTTTACAATCGCGTCTGCGCCGCATGAGGAGCAGCTGCTGCTGTACATTCGCCGCCACGGTCCGGGGCAGTGGACAGCGCGGTTGCACGATCTAGTTGCGGGGCTCGACTGCGGGGGCGGTGCGTGGGAAGAGGGGATTCAAGAGGGGGGGGGTGGAGGTAGTGGCGGCATCCGCCCGATATCGGGAGGCATCGATATCCTTGTCGAGGGCCCCTTTGGCGCCCCCTCCGAGCACGTCGGCCAATTTGAGCACGTCGTGCTCTTCGCGGGCGGCGTTGGCGCGACCGTCTACGTCTCAGTCGTCAAGGCCATTCACCACTTCATGGAGGGACAGCGCGCGGCGGCCGCCGCGGAAGCAGCCGCTGCCGCAGCTGCGGCCACGACCGCCGATGGGCCGCCCTGGGAGTCGAAGGCGCCAGCGGCGCCGGGGCGGGCGGAGCGGAGGGATGGGAGCGGTATCGCACCACCATCGCCGTGGACGACGCCAACGCGGCGCGCCGGACGGGGTCTTCCTGACGGCAGCAGTTATGGCGGCGGCGTGGGCGACTCGACGTGGCCCTCGACGAACGGCACTGAATGGCGGCGTGGTTTGGATTCCCTGGCTGCGGGTGGTGAAGCGAGTGGATATGATCGGTATGGTGGGCGCACCCATGACTTTGGGGGCACCTACAACGCGATCGGCGGCACTGATACTGCCCCTTCTCCCCGTATCTCCCCCCGTACCGCGCGGCTTTACCTCCTCCTTTACAGCGTTTCTGTGAACTTGGCGCTTCTCTGGACCCTTCTCCTTCGTGTCCTTCTCCTCGCCATGTCCTACTCGGTCGCCGTTGACGCTATCGACACCGGCTTCCGGCCAGTGCTCCTCCCATTCACGTCGGTTGGGCTGGTCGCGCTCGACAGTGTGCTCGCAGGTGCGCTGTTTGCGGCTGTCTCTGTGTCAGTCGCCCTCGAGGTGTCTCTGCTCGGCCTGCGCGCTACGTTTTTGCCGGCCGCCAAGGGCATCGCGCTGGGCCTCTTGCTGGCTTCTGCCGCCTACGCCGTGACAGTAGACGGGCTGGTGCTGGCAGGTGTGCGCCCGCCTGGGGGAGACGGCGCGACGGCGCGGCTTGTCTGGGAGATTGCCCACCTGACCAATGGCGCTATCCTCGCGGGCAGCCTATGCGTGCGCCTCGGACGTGTCATTGGTGGAAGGGTGGCGCTTGCCGCCCACCGGGGCAACCGTGCTGCCCACCTTCGTACGGTCGACTTTTTTTGGACGGCACCGACTGCCGCTGACGATGCGTGGGTGATGCACGAATTGGACCGCGCTATCCTCCGCTCCACCCCCGTGCGTCTGCACCGGTACCTTACGAGGCACCGCGGCATTTTTGTGACACGGGCCTGGCCGACCAAGAAGCTCGTCACAACGCTCGGCCGCCCCGATATTGAGAAAGAACTTCGGACGTTGGTCGCGGGCCTTCCATCTGGGGCGACGGCGGGAGTGTTTTTTTGTGGTCCCGCCGCAATGGGGGAGACCATCCGCCGCGCCGTTGCCACAGTCACTTCCGAGTCGCTCGTCGCCGCGCTGTCGCCTGCGGAAGCTCCGGTGGCGCTTGCACGCCTGCTCGTGTCTCCTCGCCGGGGGACGGAGCGGGGCGGGAGGGGTCAGGTGGTTGAGGGGGGGTACGGCCACAATGTGCGTCTAGTGTTTCGGCAGGAGGTGTTCTTGTGATCATTCGAAGGGTGGGCTGTCTACCGACGGGTTGGGTCGTTGCGCGCACACCCAACACACGCCTAGTTATCCCTCCAGGAAACGCAATTGAAAGGATGGGAGGCAGGAAGGGAAAGTCCAATCTATACTACGGCTAAGTGCGCTCTAGTCAGCGCTAGTAAACAGATCGATTGATTGACGTTGCCAAGTAGTATCTGATCCAGAAGGACACCCCGTCGATTGTGTGAGGAAATGTGGCGCTTTACTTTAGAATTCTCAGTTTTTTTTTGTGCAGAGCCGAACAGAGCTAGTGTCCATTCTACTGACCGCCTCATTTGAGCCTCTCAGGCTCATTTGAGCCTATTTTTGATGCCTCTCTGTGACCAGGTTCCGGCCTCGGCTGCTCTTTCTGAGAATAGATCTGGACTCAGCGCAGTCCACTTACCTATGGGCCAACTCGGCGGCTGTGTACGATGAAAACTCGGAGGGGGTGCCCCAGACACCCCAAAAAGGCTGCGTTTCCAGGCCATGTGAGAGGGAGCCTCATTTGAGCCTCATCTGAGGCTCATTTGAGCCTCGGGAGCAGTAGAATGGACACTAAAGGTCCATCCCATATAGCTAGACTGATGGGAGACACCCCACTTTGAGTCCGCCGCACCAGCGAACGGCTGCACCAACCAAGAAGCAGTATTTTTTACAAGGGCACAGTACTCAGCAGCATTCATTACCTGTGAAGAAATCATCAGTCTGACGTGCATCTTGATGGCAGAAAAGAGTACACTGCGATCGAGAAAATAAAATAAACGGACGTAAAGTACAAAAAACGCCCGTGAGTTCGTGCAGCACAAGGTCGCGACGTGGCCACGTTCCAGAACGTGAACATGGTGTACAGGCGCCATTTTCGTGCTTTCTCCCTCAAAAAAGGACCTACGGTGCTGCCGCGAATGGCCGGAGAAGGAGGTGTCTTGTAGCGCCTCTTCTCTGTTGTTGCGAGAGGAAGAGGGGCATTCTCTGCCATGGACGCTACTTTAATTTCTATCTTGTCGATCTAATTTGTTTTTGAGCTCTTCCGAATAAGTGAAGCATCATTGCACCGAATATACGGATTCTCTGGGCGGCGCGTCGCCCGCCCCACACACTCTGCACGCACCGCATCCGTCGCTCATACCGTACCGTGACCGCCACACGCACCGCAGGCCCCGCACCCTCCGCACCACCTCCACTGGCCTCGATTTTTTGTTCTGCTCGACGGTTAGCCTGTCATGTCGTCGTAGCTCAAGTATGAGCTGCATTCTTGCTTTTATGACGGAGGACAACCATCGGGCGGTGGGTGAGGTGAACGCGGCGGTGGCAGCACCAATTGGGGAAAAGCAGCTGGAGGTGGAGTCTGGGGGGGTGGAGGGTGAGAGTGGCTCGTCTGATGAGGAGAGCGACGGCAGTTCCGACATGGAAGAGTGAGTTGTCCTTTGCTTGCTGCACGTATATGTTTTTTCTTGCATTTTCCTGTTTTCTTGGTACGGTACGACCAGGAGGCTGGCACACGGTGGCCGTTGTGGTGGGCCAACGCTCA
>Ga0209187_1004099_pt1 | contig 11433 bp, 11 predicted proteins | sample BantaG_FD_187430 | JGI IMG/M metagenome (GOLD analysis project Ga0209187, IMG submission 187430) | Marine algal microbial communities from Bantry Bay, Ireland - BantryBay_4 metaG (SPAdes) (version 2) | ecosystem: Host-associated > Algae > Red algae > Unclassified | place: Bantry Bay, Ireland... | reverse complement strand
GAAATCTTTACAAGATTGAATACCTATAATTGCAAGGTCTAAATAAAATAAACTTAAATAACCCTATACAACTAAAACATGGCTAACACTGACTGGATGTTTCGTCTGCGAGGTACTCTGACTAAATCTCAGAATACTATGCTCGGCGTTGTAGGAGTTTCTATGTTTTTAGGAATATGGATTTTACTAACAGCTGGCGAAGACCCTTTGGTTGTCAAGCAAATATTGCCAAGTCCATTCAAAGTAGTTAGTTCATATTCTGAATTATTATCTGATAATGATTTAGTTGTCAACACAGCAAAAAGTATAGGATTGAATCTAGCGGGCTACATATTAGCCTTATTAGTCACTTTGCCATTAGGTTTTGCAATTGGCTTAGTTCCTGTACTCAGAGGTTTATTTCAGAGATATGTAGAAGCGATTCGTTTTGTGCCGATCACACCTACAGTAGGTCTATTTGTGATTTGGATTGGAATTGGAGTATCCATGAAGTCTACTTTTATGGCTTTTGGTATATTCATATTCCTCCTTCCAGTCGTGATTCAGCGAATTGATGAAGTCAGAGATGTATATTTAAAAACTGTATATACGTTAGGAGCGACAAACTGGCAAACGGTAAGAAGTGTATATATCCCCTCCGTAATGTCTAGGATATGGGATGATATTCGGATTATGACAGCCATTTCATGGACGTATATCGTATTTATAGAATCTTACAGTAGTGCTGGTGGACTTGGAGATATTCTTCTTAAAGGTGCAAAGAGAAGAGGAAGAATTGATAAGGTTTTTGCATTGCTTGTTTTGATCATCTTAATCGGTGTATTCCAAGATAAGATATTTGCATATATGGATAGGAAGTTATTTCCCCATAAATATCAAACGAAAGGTAAGTACGATCACAATAGCAAAGATACTGAGGAAAGCGCCATTTCTGTAGTGATAGACTACATATGGTTGGCCTTTACATGGGTAATGTTATTCTTGTATTTAGTAGTGGCAATGGATGAGTTCTTCGGAGTGTTAGGTGGATATAATATTCTTACCTACCTATTTGGAGGAACTGCCTGGGTGATCCACTTTATATTTTTATCAATCATAGGTTATAAAATCTATGGATTAACTAATAAAAATAAATCAATTCATGGCGGAGTTCCAGCATAAGGATACAGAATATGATAACATTATAGAGCTATGTGGCATATCACAGAGTTATGATGGTGGTCAGAACTGGATCATGGAAGATCTCGACTTCATCATAGAGGACAAACCGAATCAAGGTCAGTTTGCGGTGATCCTGGGCATGTCAGGAAGTGGAAAATCTACTTTACTTAGATATATAGCGGGCCTACAACAACCTACTAAAGGTGAAGTGCTCGTAAAAGGACTTCCAGTCTCTGAAAAAAATAGGGTCAGTATGGTCTTCCAACAGTACTCATCACTTCCTTGGATGACAGTTTTAGAGAATGTAGGACTTGCATTAGAATTCAAAGGAATATCAAAGAAAGATAGAGACGAACAAGCTATGGAGATGATCAAGCTCGTAGGGCTCGATGGACACCAAAACAAATATGCTCAATATCCAAGCCTATCTGGCGGACAATTACAAAGAGTAGCCATAGCAAGAAGCCTTTTAGCCAATTCCCAAATATTACTTATGGATGAACCGTTTGGAGCATTAGATATAAGAACCAGACTTCAGATGCAGGACCTATTGGTTGGTCTGTGGGAAAAATTTCAAAGTACGGTTGTTTTTGTGACACATGATATTGCGGAAGCTGTCTATCTCGCGGATGATATCTATATTCTCAAAGCACAACCATCTAAGATCGTAGAGCATATTGATATAGATTTGCCTTTACAACGAACACGAGAAATTAAGCGTGATCCTAGGTATACTGAGTTGGTGCATCATGTAGAGGACACGATGTTGCGGGTGAGTGAGATGTGAATTAGATTTAAACATTATTTATTGCATTTGTGGAGTTAAATGGTTATATTTATCAATCATTACAAAAGCATCCACAATTACCATTTCCTTTTATCACTAATAAACTTATTTATTATGAAGGCTAAATTTGTACTTCTTTCTTTCTTTCTTTCTTTCTACTAAGTTGTAATGATGATTTTACGTCATCTATCGGCAGCAGTTCAACGCGAAACTCTAATTCTTCAATAGACTTAATGTCCTTATCATATGATATGGAGTATACAACATTGATTAAGGCATCTGGTAATCTAACACTATTAGATAAGGCAATGATGACTCCTATGAAGTCAAAAGAAAAAATTGAACTTACATTAAAATCAGACGGAGAATTAAGAGTCGTCACAACTAAATTACAAGAAAGGAATCCTATTAGAATAAATCATTCCACACTTCCTGATGACTCTAAAAAAACGCATAAAACTGTTTTAGAAAATGGGGGGCTTAAGCTTTATGATAAAGATAATTTATTGATTAGAACTGTGCATGGTACATCTATCAAAGATCCAATATTCGCTGAGCAATTATCTTTGTTTTTCCAAGATTTCGACAGTTTAAATCTTAATAATATTTTTGATTGTATACGATCGCACGTAAATGTTGATTCTATAGATTCATTTATTGCAAATCCTCCCTCAGGTACTATTGTTAACCATATAGATTCTACCTATGTGACACTAAGAATGCAGATGCCTGATACGGAAGGAAATACCACGGACAATGATATTGTGTTGATAATAGATAAGAGAAATAGAATACTTCTCGGTAGTCGAATATATGATAGCAATAATAAAAATTTGCAATGTATGATCTATAACTATGATGAATGTACTTTAAAGGGATTTAAACAAGAAGTAGTTACAAGACTCCCATCAGGAATTGAAGGGCTATTCGTCACTTTGGCAGAAATTGAGAATATTGAAATTATAAATCACATAAACTAAAATATAATGAAAAAAACAATTGTAATATTATTGGTATTGGGATCTTACAATGCGATATGTCAACAAGATCGGAATGTATATTGGGTTCACGGTTTAGGTGAAGATAGTGATACTTGGCAAGCAATGGAGGATATTTTCGATGTAGAGCGGAGAATGAACAATGACATCAATACTAATATAGATAATAGTTTAGGTTATCCAGCATTTGATGGAGTTAATGATGCAACAGCAAATGTAATCGGAGATATTGAAAATACATATTCAATAAATGGTAGTACTAATGATAGAAATGTAGGAATAGGTCATAGTTTAGGTGGTAACATATTGAGGGATATCGATGCTACAGAATTGGGGAATAATCAACGGTTCGGAGGGTTAATTACCGTAGGTACTCCAAATAATGGTGCAATGATCTCAAACAATCTTGCAAATGGTACTATTGATCAAGCGATAAACCATGCTTGTGATGAAGTGATGGCTGGACCAAACACAATTATTAATCCTTTATTGAATTTTCTTGGTCAGATTGTGGCACCACATATATTCTGTCGAGTCCTGAAGAAAATATGTGTAGACCCTCTATTAGGAGCACAACAAAATGTAACAGCGTCTAACTTGATGGTAGGCAGTTTATTTATTAATACTACTTATATTAATCAATCAAACATACCAAAGATATCTATCTGGGGAAATGAACAAAGTCCAGTGCATTGGAGATTAGCGTCAAGTTTTGAGACAGATAATTTAGATGAAAGAGTCTGGATTGATAGGGTTGCCGATTTAAGGGCTGTATACCATGCCTTTTATGTTAAAAATACAGGGTTCTCAGTAGCTACTGGTCTTATCGGTTTTATTAATCCTATTGCTTGGATAGGAACAGGAGCATACGCTTGGAGAGCACACCAATGGAATAGGGGAGTTAATTGGGTCGACAACAGTGAAGGCATGTGGAATGTCTTAATTGACTGTGGTAGTACTCGTACAGAAACTATTACGGTCAGTACAGGAGGTACAATAGATTGTGATTGCGTGGGTTTTACAGGATCTCAAGCGTGGATAGACTGTGTAAATCAATACTGTGATCCCTATCCAACCAATTGTTTCGAAGATCCAGTAAATTACAGTGTAGAGGTAGTAATTAATGGTAGATCTGATGGTTATATCTGCGAAGATGCTCAGATAATCAACGGAACAGCAACTACTGATCATTACAGAGCTGATAGAGCAAATCATAATGAAGAGACTGAACCGTTTACAGTGGTTCAAGATCGATTAAGGTCTATTTGGAATGGACAAAATAGAGTATTTGATGATTTTTTTATTACTGAAGTAAGATAATATGAAAAATAAATATATTTTATTGGTAATTTCATTATTAGTATTTTCTTGTACAAAAAAAGATGATGCTAATATAGTTACAAACGATAGAGGCGAGATAGAATACCTTTCTTACAATTGGAAAGTTCCACTTCATTTTGATGGATTTGAAGGACCTAGATACAATCCAAGTTTTGGGTTTAACATGGAGATTGGTGGAGACGTATTAATCAATACCACTAATAGTGAAGAATCAAGAGGGATAAGTAAGGTGCATAGTGAAACAGGGGAAATACTTTGGACTTGGTCTGATATGTTTCAACCGAAAACAGAGGATGTGTCATTGAGTTTGCCGATGACTGATGGCAATGTATATAGTTGGGTAAGAGGTACAAGACACTACACTATAGATTTGGAGACTGGAGAATCAATTTTAAGGTGGAGGGATCCAGAGGGATTATCTTTTGGTTCCAGAAGTGTATCTTTCCCCTTCGATAGAGAAAGCGCATATTATGTAAATACTTTGAGGAATGCAGATGGCATTAAATCGGCAAAATTATTTAGAAAAAATCTTTTAAGTAGTAATTATTCAGTTTTTTTAGAGGCTCCCTATGATACAACTTTAATAAGCGATAATAAATCGGTACATAGTATTTTCTATCCTGATTACTTTAAAGACGAAAACTTGGAATATATAGTATGCACTGGAGCACAACCATATTCAGATTTCACCAGTTCTATCACTTTAAATTTATACTGTATCACTACCCAAGAATGGATATACAGTATGGAACCAATTACTGAAGCAAAACAAAATAATAATGGATCATTAAAAGTATACGGTGATAAATGTTACGTAACAGCAGGCAAAGAAATGTTTTGCTACGATATCCTTTCAGGTGAGCAAATATGGAAACGAGATTATTCGCATGATTTTACTTTTTCTGGTTTTGATATAGCGGATGATATTTTAGTAGCAAATTGTGAGAACCAAATATGCTACGGGATTAATATCGAAACAGGTGCTATCAAATGGGAATCAGAAGGATCAGGTACTAGTAGTCTCTTAAGAACACGGATTATGAACGGTATTGTTTACTTCGCTGGTGGTGGTCCGGCATATTTATTTGCAAAAGATATCCAGACTGGTGAGACTATATGGAGGCTCGACCCGCTTTTGTATGAAAACAATAATGGAATATGGAAGTCAAGTCTTAATGTAGTGCCTGGTAAAAATGGTGAACCTGGGAAAGTTATTGCAGTAAATTCAGCGTTTGCGTATTGCTTTGATGCGGCCCGTTAGTTTGCAGAATTTCATCTTACTCCAAACAAACTTCTCGTTCCTTAACCAAACCCAAATTTACTTTAATATTATCTTGTAATGTGGTCGCCAGAGAAAGACCAACATAATCGACTTTGATCGGGAATGACTTGTGTTTTCGATCCACGAGAACAACAACTTCCACTTTCTTTGTCAGAATATCCAAGAATGGCTTGAAAGCATAGAAAATAGTCCGACCTGTATTCGCTACATCATCTACAATGATTACTACTTTGTTTTTGAGCTCAGTATCAGGAAGGTCAATACTTACATCATCTTTGGTTGGTTTTGCAGGATTAAGTGAAATGTTGGCTAACGTTATTTCTACCTCAGATATCTTATTGATCGCACGCTTTATCAACTTAGCAAATCCCAACCCATTGTTGTTGATTCCAGCTAAAACGATGGCCTTCTCAGTGTAATTGTGCTCTAAGATCTCGATTGCAAGACGATTTATTTTTTGAGCTATTTGCGTGTTTGTGAGTAGTTTCATTGTTTTGAGTTAAGTTGCAAAGATAGAAAATATTAGATGTTGTAAGTTGGAGCGCTGAGATTTTTAGATTTTATAGAATGTTCTAATTTTACTCATCATATCGTTAATAACCAGACCTCCGAGGTTTTCAAAACCTCGGAGGTCTTTAGTTTGCATTAGGAGTCACTAAAATATTCTGCCACATCTTTCGGGTATTTATCTACAATTAAATTTATATTAATACCTTGTTCTAACCACGCTTTGCAACCAGCTAAGACCATGGTAAACCCACCTGTGGAATCAATAACAGCCTTTTGAAGTTCATCTCCTTTCTCTATAAAACCATAATGCTTGATTGACAGATAGGTTACAGAAGGACTAATAGAAGTAAATTGAAACTCTACAATAGTTTCACTTCCACCGCCTTTCCATTTCATTTTGATAAGTTCATTCGGAATGAGTTTAATAACCTTAGCTTCAGACGAGACTCCATACATTTTCCACTCCCAAGTTACTGTTTTGTTGAGTTCGAGTGGTCCAGTACTGTGTGTAAACCAGAATTGTTTTGTGATTTCTGGATTGATGAACGCTTGATAGACTTCTGAAGCTGGACGTCTGATGGTCATTTGAGCAGATACTTCTTTGATAGATTCCATTTATTATTTTTATGATTAAGATAGATTAATTCGTTTTCAAATTTTATAACAATAAGGTAAAGCGTTTGTGTGTCTCCAATAAATAGGACGAAATTTTTAATTCATTTCCGCCGTAAGTAGGTAGATGACTTTAAACGAAGAATACACGTGGTGTTATTTTATCTTTATTATGAATTTGACTTTAGCATCAGAAGAATTAATAGAAATATAGTTTCTACTTTTATTATATTTAATATTTTGTTTCTTCTATGCTTGCATCGAGGTAATAAAAAAATGCATAAAAAGCCTTATCACCTAAAGGCCCGATTTACGATCTTTAGGCTGGAATAATTTTGGTCAATGCTCCATCCGTTTACGGTATTATAGTCCAAATTTATTATTTTTAATAATCAATTTGTTATTAAATTGTTCTACAAATTGAGAATAAGAAGATGTGTCAAGTAAGACACCAAGTATCAAAATCAAAAATGTCTTACAAGATAAATCAACCATTGAATGGTTTTTATAGTTTTGTATGTAGATTAAAGAAGAGAAATTTACATAAATACTAAGTTATGAATATAAAAAGATTGTTCCTATTCCTGATTTTTTCTAGTTCGATTTACTTTGGTGATGTTTTCGGTCAGAACTTTGATCCCATAAATATTCCATTTGAAGTGGATGGTGAGTCTAGATTTAATGCTTTAATTGGTGGGCTTATCGCTCCTCAATTTTCTAATTTTGACTTAGATGGAGAAGGAGCGGAGGATCTAATCGTTTTTGATAGAAATGGAGATGTACTTCTTCCATTTATTAATAATTCGACACCAGGTAATCCTGATTATGAATATGCACCTGAGTATACGAGTGTATTTCCTGAATTGCACAACTTCTTACAGATTCATGATTTTAACGGAGATGGGAAAAAGGATTTGTTTTCCTTGTCTCCTACAGTGGCGGGTATAGAAGTATGGAAGAATACAAGTCAAGGAGAAAATATTTCATTTGAATTGGTTGAATTTAATTTTGGACTTGGAAATATTTTGCAAATTCCTTCTGGAGGTAATTTTACGCAACTTTATTTGAGTAGCATAGATATTCCAGCTATTATCGATGTTGATGGAGATAATGATTTGGATGTTCTCACCTTCGAACCGGGTGGGAGTTATATGTATTTTTATAAAAATCTGACTTCAGATATGGGGCTAACAGATACTTTGGTGTACAAACTAGAAGATGCATGTTGGGGTAAGTTTTTTGAGAGTGGCATAGGAGAAGAGATTTCATTAAGTGCTAGTTCATCAATGTGTTCTCCTGGTGTTAAAGATGACGACAAAGATGATAATACTGTATTCAGACATGCAGGATCTACAGTACTTGCGCTTGACGGTGATGGAGATGGAGACTTGGATATGTTATTAGGTGATTTGTCAAATAATGGATTGGTGTATCTTGAAAACTCAGGATCTAGTACTGATGCTCATATGACTTCTCAGAATCTAAAATATCCTACATCCAACAATGAAGTAGATATATTTGTACATATAGCATCATTTTATATTGATATTGACAATGATGGGAAAAGAGACCTTATTGCATCACAGAATAATAGAAATGGAGCTCAGAATGTAAATCATATTTGGTATTTTAGAAATATTGGATCTGACGCTTCTCCAAGTTTTGAACTTGTAGAGAAGGATTTTTTACATAATACATCATTGATAATGGGAAGTAGTTCTCATCCAACTTTTTTGGATTATAATGCTGATGGATTACTGGATATATTAGTAGGCATACATAGGATTGTGTATACTGGTGATTCGGAATCAAAATCATTGTATCTGTATGAAAATAATGGAACCAAAACAAATCCTTCATACAAGTTAGTGACAGATGATTATTTAGGAATGAAAAGTATAGTAGGTGAATTTGATGGATATTTAGCGCCTACAGTTGGAGATCTAGACAGTGATGGGGATGATGATATTGTAATAGCTGATAAACGAGGCTATCTTTATTATTGGGAAAATAAGGCTGGAGCAAATAATCCTTATGAATTCGATAACTTCATTTATGAATATAAGGGAATAAAACCAGGTTCAAATTGTAAGCCAGCAATATATGACTTAGATGGCGATGGTTTAAATGATCTTATAGTAGGAGAGAAAAACGACAATACTAATCCTGGGACAGGAAATTTTGGAGGTCTTAACTATTTTAAAAACATCGGGTCCGTAGGTAATCCCGATTTTAATTCTGATGTTTCTGCCTCTGGAAATACAAATACACTAGGTGATGTATACACTAAGGCAATAAATACTACAAGTGGTTCGAGTTCTCCCAGTTTCTTTGTTTCGAACGATGAATTATTCCTAAGTGTTGGTAGTAGAGGTGGTGATGTATATGTTTTCAATGAAATAGAGGGCAATCTATACAATTCGTTTAACGAAGTGTACAGCGAGTTGCCAATACTGGATGTTGGGTTAAGGTCCACAGCAATTTATGCTGATCTGGATGATGATAATTTCTTAGAAGTTATTGTAGGCAATGATAACGGAGGACTTAGAGCATTCAACACGACATTTGCAGTAGACGATGATGTATCTGTAGGTGAAATTAATGAATTGGATTTTACAATCTCCCCTAATCCTACAAATGAAATTTTAGATGTAAATATTTCAGAAAATACGATTGCGGATTATCAAATATATGATATCAATGGAAGGCTAGTACAATCTGGTAAATTAAATAAAAATTTTACTCGACTTACTCTTATTGATCTAGCAACTGGAGTTTATATTATTGATGTAAAATCAAATTCAAAAAGCGCTGTGAAGCGATTTGTCAAATTATAGAGGGGACTTCATGCAAGATTTAACTTTTTAGGTTAAGACTTTATTTGATATGCTGATGGCGTCAATTAAATCTTTGAATACAATTATTATAGGTTACAGTACTCATTTAATATTTGTCCTTAGCAAGCATAGCGTTTTTTGACAAATTTTGCGTAAAAAACAGAACCATGTTAGAGTCAGAGTGGCTTGCAAAGCAAACGTGCGTCACTTTAGCTGACGGAGGAATTGAGTTTGGGGCTGTTAGCAAAATTTGTTAAAAAATGCGTTAAGTGCATGGTAAAGATAGACCTTTGTTTCTTTGCGTCAATGGCAAAGAAAGCCGTCGGCAGACAATCGTGAAATTTATTTAGAATATTATTCTCGTATATCAAAATAAACTTTAGAATTTCTCATTCACATATAGTGATAATTCTTAGAGTATAACTACCTAAATGATTAATTACTTTATTACTTTTGTGGCATATTTAAGAAAAACATAAAAATTAGAATAAAATGGCTAGTAATAGAACGTTCACAATGATCAAACCTGATGCTGTAAAGAATGGACACATCGGAGCAATCCTTAACCAAATCAATGGTGCTGGTTTTAAAATCGTTGCTATGAAGTATACAAAACTATCAACTGAAAAAGCGGGTGAGTTTTATGCAGTACATAGTGAAAGACCTTTCTACGGAGAGTTAGTAGAGTTCATGTCTTCAGGACCTATTGTCGCAGCAGTTTTGGAAAAGGAGAATGCAGTGGCTGACTTCAGAACATTGATTGGTGCAACTAATCCAGCAGAAGCGGCGGATGGAACAATTAGAGCTAAATATGCAACAAGCATCGGCGAAAATGCAGTTCACGGATCTGACAGTGATGAGAATGCCAAGATAGAAGGAGACTTTCATTTTGCAGGAACAGAAATGTTCTCATAAGAACAATATTTTAAAAATAAAAAAGCACTTTCAGATTAACTCCTGGAAGTGTTTTTTGTTTTAACTTGTAAAGTGGAGGGGAGATTAGAGATAAAACCGACTTTCACTTACTGAATATGAATATTTTATATTTACTTTGCAACCCAATACAGCAGGAGAAGATATATGGATAAAATAAGATTGGATATAGTCGCTCTATCACATAGCGTTACGCAGTCACACAATTATGCAGTTGTGCTTGGTGAAGAAGGTGGTAATCGAAGACTTCCTATAGTTATCGGTGGATTTGAGGCGCAAGCTATTGCTGTTGCTATGGAAAAGATGTCACCTAATCGACCATTAACACATGATCTGTTTATGAATGCACTTACATCTTTTAATGTCAATTTGAAAGAAATAGTGATAAATAACCTTCTTGACGGTATATTCTATGCTCAGCTAATATGTGAATGTAACGGAGAGATAATCCCAATTGATTCTCGTACGTCGGATGCTATAGCAATGGCTGTCCGATTCGAATGTCCCATTTATACCCATGAATTTATCATGGAAACTGCAGGTGTTATATTGGACGAACCATTGAGTGGAGATACAGAAACAAAGCCACGAAAACAATCTCCAAAAAAGAAAACACTCAAAGAACATTCGACTGAGGCTTTAGAGAAAATGCTTGCAGAGGTTTTAGCAGCAGAAGATTATGAAAAAGCTGCAAAAATTCGTGACGAGATTAATAATAGAGAAGTGTAACAATTTGCACTTGATAACCGTTTTGAACTTGTGTTAGGCTAATTCAGTCCTAACTTTTATATAAAATCAATCAAATATAATGAAACACATATTTAATATTCTACTTGCAGTTCTTGTATTCGGATCTGCATCAGCACAAATGGTGATGGACAAAGGATACATCAAAATGGAAATGACTGATATATCTAGTAATGGCGAACAAAGCGCTGAACTAGGAATGCTTAAAGGTGCAGAAATGGAAGT
>Ga0209187_1004097_pt1 | contig 11433 bp, 7 predicted proteins | sample BantaG_FD_187430 | JGI IMG/M metagenome (GOLD analysis project Ga0209187, IMG submission 187430) | Marine algal microbial communities from Bantry Bay, Ireland - BantryBay_4 metaG (SPAdes) (version 2) | ecosystem: Host-associated > Algae > Red algae > Unclassified | place: Bantry Bay, Ireland... | reverse complement strand
AATACAATCAGCTACTTGGAGTGATGATGGGAAGTTTATTTACTTCATGTATGATGACAAAGGGAATACGAAAATTGCGAAGACAACTGTAAGCGGTAGCGTACAGAAATTGGCAGATAATGTAGGCGGGACTTCAATAGGAAGACCTTATGGAGGCGGAAACTTTTCTGTATCGTCTGGTGGAATTATCGCATTTACACATACAACACCAGATCATCCAGCAGAGTTGGCTGTGGTTGATAAGAATGGAAATACGGAACTAGTCATGTCTTTAAATGATGATATTTTGCCATTTCGTGAACTTGCTAAGGTCGAAGAAGTCTGGTATAAATCCTCAGTTGATGGCAGAGACATACAAGGTTGGATAGCTTATCCACCTGGCTATATTTCTTCCAAATCTTATCCGTTGATCGTTGAAAATCACGGTGGACCCATTTCAAATTATGGAGATCGCTTTTCGCCAGAGATACAACTGCTTGCTGCTGGCGGATATATTGTGTTTTATCCTAATCCTAGAGGTTCTACTAGTTATGGAGAAGAGTTTGGCAATTTGCTTTATCATAATTATCCTGGTGATGACTACCATGATGTCATGGATGGCGTCGATGCGTTGATTGCAAAAGGCATCGCTCATGAAGATAAACTGTATGTGACTGGCGGGTCTGCTGGCGGCATCATGTCAGCTTGGATGATAGGAAAAAATAATCGATTCGAAGCAGCTGCGGTCATCAAACCTGTGATGAACTGGATAAGTAAAACCTTGACAGCTGATAACTACTATGGATATGCAAATACACGATTACCAGGGCAACCTTGGGAGAACCCAGATATATATTGGAAGTATTCGCCGATTTCTTTGGTAGGAAATATTGAGACACCCACATTGGTTATGGTCGGCACCTCTGATTTGCGAACACCTTTATCAGAAGCAAAACAATTATACCACGCATTAAAAATTAGAAAAATTGAAACCGTATTGGTAGAGATCCCTGGCGCATTCCACTTTATCGCCAGTAGACCAAGTCAACTAATATCTAAGATTGAACAAATACTTGCTTGGTTTGAGTTGCACAAAAATTGAAATCGAGCTATATCAATTAATTATTAATCTGATTCAATATCAGCCTTAGAAATTTATACCAAAATTAATTGATGATCGATTTTTAGTAAGACCTGAGCCAAATAAAGTATTCCCATTTTCATCAGTAATAGTGAAATCTATATTATTTGTATCCGTAAATCCTTCTAATTCTATATAGAAGTTAAGATCACTGATAGGTATGATCACACCAATATTCAAGACTGTATTAACATTACTTCCAAAACCAGGAGCTGAGTCTAAAGCAACTGCGTAAGCTACCCCAAGACCCAAATGCCATCGTCTGTTTTTACCAAAATGCCAAGCTGGATATACTGGAATAGTTATATAATCGAAATCACCTCCACCAAAATCTCTACGCTCATAACCAAGACCCGTTCTCATACTCCAATTTTTACCAAAAAAATACTCGAGTCTTCCTGCAAACAGAAAAGCTGTTCCTGAATCAAATGAGTCTCCTCTAAAACTACCGGATTCCCTAAGTGAACTTGTTGTTACGCCTACATGAGCACTTATTTGTAAGTCACTACCAGTTCTCCATTCAAGGTTTTCGACTGTGTCATCTTGAGCAAATATGAATACAGATAATAGTGTAAATAAAACCAGTAAATTAATTCGTTTCATAGTGCTTTCTTTTAATTATGTTCTAATTATTTTTAAGGCTGCCGCAAGGTATACTTTTTTATTTTCTAAGAAAATATAAGAGTTAATAATTTGCTACAAGATCTTCAGATATTCCTATTTAACATTGATAATTAAAACTTGAGCCCACTCTAAAAACTGACGAATTGCATAAAATGGAATATTTTGGATGAGGTTTTTGGTTTTTGAAATTCAGTGATGCCTGAGTATCAGTGGATTGAGAAAATGAAAAATATCGCCAAAAGAAACATTTTTGGTTTTGTGAGTTTTCGGCGTGGGCTCAAACTTAGTTTTATACAATTATGAAGGCAGCTAATGAAATCATAGTTTTTAAATTGCCATTACGAGTTCTTAATTCCAAGTTACTATCCTGATTCAACTAGGAGTATTAATTATTAATTAAATGTATAGCACTATATAGTTATGAATCTTTTTGGGTTAGCGAACTTAGAAAGGCAACAAGATCTCGTATTTCCATTTTGGTCAAAATGGCTTTTATGCTTGGCATACTAGATGGTATGCCTTCTCTTATAGCAATGTCTGATTTATTGACAGTTCTTAATTCGCTTTTACCTATTCTAAGCTGTATTGTTTTAACTGTTTCATTTACGACTGGAGCCACAATTTCTTCTCCATCATTTAACTCTAATGAAACGATAGCAAATCCAATGGCAATCTTAGCACTTGGGTCTATCAATGATTCCAATATTTCCTCTTTTGACATTCTAGAGGCTAAGCCTTGAAGACCTGGTCCGGCATCTCCTCCCCATTCATAAATGGAATGACACCTGACACACTGTGCAGCTTCATTTCTATAAAATATATTTTCGCCTACAGCTTCGTTTCCACCATACATCGTCTCTTCATATAGGGCAACACTATTTGAAGCATCTTTAGCAGATTCATATTCATTAAGCTGCTTTATCAATTGCTTGTCGTTTTGTGTTCTTATAGCCTCCAAAACATCCAAATGCAGTTCTTTTTCAAGTTGCCCTTTTTTTAATTTATCAAATTCAGCTGCTACAACATTTACTGCATCTGTATCAGAATATTTTGCTAATGAGGCTAAGACAGATTGTTTCTCCAGACGAGTACCATTTCTATACATTGACTCTAAAAGCGCAACGGCAGTATTTTCATCTAAGTCAGATTGAGGGATAATGGATAAGGCAGTTGCCCTTACTTTTTTAGATTTGTCAGCCAGTGCAATAGCTAAAGCTTCATTTAGTTTTGAGTATTTTATTTCGGATAAACCAATTAATGCCTCTGATCTAACAGCTGATTTTTTATGATCAGTGATTAGTGCTAATAGTGTCGGTATTGATTCAGTTAGACCAAACCCAGCAACGGTTTGTATAGCTGAAATAACAACTGGTTCTTTATCATCTTCTAAAAAGTATTCCATCGTATTGCCAATACGATCTTTAATAGGTTTTTTGTCTCTTTTGATAACCCCTCGATATCGCCCATCTACACGATCATGGACTGAGGGTTCTGCCCATGTACGGATGGTTTCTAGTGCTTCAGCTCGCATTGCTTCTGGAGCTGAGGTATTTTGAGCATATCGTAAAACGCGATCAAGAGACTGATTGTCTCCGACTCTCAAATTGGCATTGATGACTCTTCTTATTAATGCTTCATTTGTAAATCTATCTTCATCTAATAGTTTGGCTAAATCAGGTATAGAGGCTTCTATAGACCAATCATCATTGATCGCTCTGGCTGCTTCTGCAACTATAAATTTATCTTTATCTTTTAGAAAGCCTGAAACTTTTGGTGATTGCATCCGACGAAGTGCAACGACTGCTGCTATCCGCAATGCACGACTATCGTGATTAACTAATGCAGCTGTTTCTTCAGATGCTTCTATTCTAGATAGTGCTAAAGAACCTGCATGTCTCAGATAAACATCTTTGTCATTATTAGTAATCAACATTTGAATAATGGATTCAATACCTGCTTTATCTTTTGATCTTCCCAATGCTTCTGTGGCAAAGAATTGAATTCTAGGATTGCTATGATTGACCAATGCCACAAGTGTATTGGAAGATCCATCGTATCTCATATCTCCGATAAGCTTTGCAGTTTGGGCAACGATTTCTTCATCTTTATCAGAAAGAAAGGGAGCAAAGTCTTTGCCTAGAGAATATTGTTTTCTAGTTACTTGTCCCATTCCCCAAAGTGCATGAATTCGCGACATTTGATTTGTTGATGTTTTGGCATGATTCTTTAATAGCTCATATCCTTTATCGCCTAAGTCGACTAAGGCGAACTGTGCTTTTTGTCTGATCCTCATATCCTCATGACTGAGTAATTGTATTAATTGCTCAGATGTCTGTTTTGTAAAGTCAGCGAGTATCAACTCTTTTGTGTTGATCCTTGCTTCAGTTAGATCTGAATCTATCTCATCTATTTTCCATAATCGACCTAAATTTTTAGCTCCCCAGCCATCTATCCAATCACCAAAATACAAAGCACCGCCAGGGCCAAAATCTAATCCAGTTGGAAGAAGACCTTTGACAACTTCGGTCGTCTGGTCAAGCGCAAAGCCAGCACCGTCAGGTTTTAAAGTGAACGCATGTATAGGGGAATTAGCAGCAGTTCCTCTGAATTCAGCAATAAAGAAATGATCTTTCCAGCGACTACTCAACGCTGTTCCTGGATTGTAAACCATACCTGTAGGACCGTTAACGTAATTGGTAATTGGTGGAATAATATAAGCTGCTTGTCCATCCCATCTGGGTACATGCATTTTTTCATCCATCCAAACTTTGTAATTATTGTTTTTTGGATCTGTATACTTTCCAAATTGCCAGTTGATCCTCCAGCCACTGTCATTGCCATTGACAATATACACAAGACGTTCTCTCTCTCCACGATGATCACCATCATTGTCTTCAGAAATTAGATTGCCATATTTGTCAAAGACAAACTCATGGGTATTTCTATGACCTGCAGAGAATACCTCAAAATTTGAACCATCAGATTCGCATCTGACTATAACTCCTTGATTGGGATATTTCCATCTTTTTCCATTGTCATCAACCACATTCATACCAATATCACCGATACCCCAATAGATTCTGCCATCAGGTCCAACGGTCACACCTGACATACCGTGAGCACCAAAACCAATATGAACAGCAAATCCATGAGCTAATGATTCTTTTGTATCGGCAACACCATCGCCATCAAGATCTGTTGTTTTCCATAGATCTGGCCCAACACCAATATAGACATCGTCTTCAAAAAACTCAACACCATTGGCCAAGTCTGAAATCTCTTCATGAAAGTCGGAGATATACAATTGAGCTGTTTCTGCAACACCATCTTGATCTTGGTCGGATACCCGCCAGATTTCTTCTTTCTCAACAGTCAGGTCTTTCCAATTCAAGACACCATCTTCATTCAGATCCTTCAAGTGTTTTTTGGACTGTTCGCTATCGTCAGTAAATGTTCTTCGTAAGAATGCGCGTCGATCTTCTACAGTTTCAAAGGATATGGATTCGGTCATCCAGTCTCTATGACCTCTGATGTCGAACTCTGAATTTTCGAGTCGATGCCCTTGTGTGTAATATATATCGCCACTTGGTGTCATACTGATGGCAACGGGATCTTGGACAATTGAGTCTGAAGCCCATAAGCTTAACTTCATGCCATCAATTATTTCAATAGCCACTTCATTTCTGATTTCTTCAGACAGTTGAACTGCCTTTTCTGGAACGAGAGAAAGTATTTGTGGAGCTTGATTTAATAGAGAATTACCATCTGGTGAGCAGGCTTGAAAGCAAAGGTTGGTGATCAATATTGCTGTGCAGATCGTGATAAGTAAAAGGCATTTCTTCATGTATCAAAGTGATTTATCTAAATATAGTAATTATGCTTGTAGTGTTATGCTAAGAAGTCAATTTGTATTTACACTCTAATGTAAAATTAGCTTCAGATTTTTCTTTGTACTCAACATTGAGCCCACTCCGAAAACTCACAAAACCAAAAAAAAAATTTCTTTTGGCGATAATTTTCATTTTCTCAATCCACTGATATTCAGGCATCACTGAATTTCAAAAACCAAAAATCTCATCCAAAATATTCCATTTTGAAACTGCAAATAACTCTTCAGAGTTCCAAAATTGCTGGATACATAGCTGATGAGATGAAATTTGATAAGTTTGATCTTGATATTGGTGCGAGAATAGAAAGAGCTGTGGGTAACGTCCGTCTCGAAAATGGAGTTGGTACCAACAATTTTAACAAAGGAATTGTAGATGCAACAGGTGTCGCTTTGATAGTTGCAGGATTATATAGGCTTGATGAAAAAATTAATCTCTACGCTAACTTCAGTCGGGGATACTTTTTCCCACAATTGAGGTCATTGGCTTTTGCCAACGGCACCCCCCAATCGTATGAGACTGAGACGGTGATACAAGGGGAAATTGGAGCTAAATACGGCAGTAACAATCTTTCTGGAACTGCTGCGATATTTATTAATCGCTTAAGTGATCGAAGAAATGTCGATATCGTAAATGACGGTATGGGTGGGATTGAAGAATTTATTCAATTGCAAAGCACGAGAGCATTCGGTTTTGAGGGGACGATCAATTATAGCATATCCAAAGCCTTGAATGCCTATGGAAATGTGACCTTCCAAAATAATGAATTTACTCAGGTACAAGGGAACACAGAACAAGAAGGAAATAGCGTGGCAAGAATTCCTGATGTCATGGCAATGGTAGGACTTGACTATGATGACGGAATTTTTGATGCGAATGTAAGTTCAAATTATTTAGGTAGTAAATTTGCCAATAATAGTAATGATGTCAAGCTGGAAGCATTTAACATTGTCAGACTTGATGCGGGATATACATTTGGTTTAGGTTCAGGAGAAGAGAGCATGAGATTAGGTATAGCAGTTTTCAATCTATTGGATTCAGCAGGTGTGACAGAAGGCTCACCTAGACAAGGAAACAGTCAGGTGTCTGGAGGAGAGTTTTTTGTCGGACGACCTATACTCCCAAGAAGATTATTTTTAAGAGCTACAATGAGCTTCTAATAGTTTTTTCATATTTGTTAAAGGAAGGTAGATTTGTACCTTCCTTTATTTTAATAAGTAATATTTTATTTCTATTGATGTACCTAGAAGCAGCGAAGAAAATTATTCATGATAATTGGCAAGATGGATTTAGCATTCCAACTTCAAAATTATATCCTTTTCAGTGGATGTGGGATTCTGGATTTGTTGCGCTGGGTACTTCTGTATATGACATAAAGATGTCTCTCACGGAAATAAATAAAATGTTTTCAGGTCAATGGGAAAATGGAATGATCCCTCACATATTATTTCACAGTGAGCAAGAAAAAACCTATTTCCCTAATTTTGATTTCTGGAATAGTCAAGTAAATGATGGCGCACCTTTGTTTCCTAAATCCTCAGGAATCACGCAGCCAGCTGTTTATGGATTTATCATTAGGGATATCCTAGAAAAACATTGGGGAAATAATGATGTAAAAGAATTTGTCAGAGAAGTCTATCCGAAAGTCGTCAATTATCACCGCTTCCTCTACAACTACAGAGACCCACATCAAGAAGGATTATTTTTCATTTATCATCCATGGGAATCAGGTCGAGACAATTCACCATTATGGAATGAATCCATGAATAAAATAGACATACCCGCAGGCTCGATACCCAAATATACTCGGAGAGAATTTTAGACTACAGTATTATACTTGCTTATCTGATAGGTTTTATTTGCTTAGGCTTCTATTTCAAGAAAAACGAATCTTCAAAAGACTACTTTCTCGGAGGCAACTCCTTAGGTTGGTTCCCTTTAAGTTTATCTACGATGGCCACTCAGCTTTCAGCCATCAGCTTTATTTCTGCCCCAGCTTTTGTGGGATTAAAATTGAATGGTGGATTGAAATGGTTGACTTTTGAGATGGCCGTTCCTAATTGCCATGCTTTTTGTTATGCTAGTTGTTATACCTCCACTATTTAGAGCTGGCATTGTTAGTATATATGAGTATACCGAAAGACGATTTGATTACTCAACTAGAATAATTTTAAGTATTGTGTTTCAGATTAACAGGGCGCTTTATACTGGAGTGATGGTATATGCCATTGCTTTTATTTTGCAGGCTGTCTTGGATTTAGATTTTACTGTTACGATTCTTATCATCAGCGTCATCACCATCATCTATTCATGGCAGGGTGGTATGAAGGCTGTTGTATGGGGCGACGCGATCCAAATGATTATCTTATTTATTGGTTTAATAGTTTGCTTAAGCTATGGTTGGTCTCATTTATCTCAGACTGGGGAGATGATAAGCTTTGATCCCCAACGTCTTAAAGTAATCGATCTCAATTGGGGAATTGGCGAAGGAGAAGGAGAAGAGTATGGTTTATTCCCCATGATCATAGGTGGCTTGTTTTTATATATCTCCTACTATGGTTGTGATCAGACTCAGGCTCAGAGAATGCTATCAGCAAAAAATGAAGGTACTATAAAAAAGTTACTCTTAGCTAATGGTCTGTTAAGATTTCCAGTCGTTTTCATCTATTGTATAATGGGTTTGATCATTGGAAAATTAGTCATGGATACACCAGAATTTTTATCTGATATACAGAATTTGACACAAAAACATTTCCCGGAAGAATATGCAAAAAATGGAATTAAGGCGGATCTGATGATGCCTGTTTTTATTATGAAATATTTGCCTCATGGATTAATAGGACTTTTGATGATAGGCATCATGTCTGCAGCTATGTCATCGCTCAGTTATACCATTAACTCACTTTCTGCGGTTACTGTAGAAGATATTTTAAAAAGGAAGGGCATTGTAAATGATGCTAACTATATGGCCTATTCAAGGTATATGGTTGTCTTTTGGGGAGTGATCTATATTGGCGCTGCATTTTTATTTGGTGGAAGCCAAAATCCGGTAATAGAGATTATCAATGCAATCGGTTCTGTATTTTATGGACCTGTTTTAGCAACTTTCATTTTGGCTATTTATTCTAAAAAAGTAAGCTCTACAGGGATGAAAATCGGTATCATTTTATCCGTGTTGATTAATCTCATTTTCTCTAAAACAATGCAAGACATTATTGGCTTCGATCCGGGGATTTCTGTCTTTTGGATATGGCTTAATTTTACGGGTTTCTTTTTTGCAGTGCTGATTGCTTATATCATTAGTTATTTAGTTCCTATGACTGTAAAAGATGAAAAATTGTTAGTACGCCCTCAATTTACTTGGGCTGATTTTCTATGCAAAGAAAGCTACATACTTTTTAGTTTTTTTGTTTTTATCTTGGTTCTCTGTGCTTATCTCCCCCAAATCTTATCATAAATAGTCAAAAGAAAAAAGGTTTTTATGATTGCAGTAGACATAGGAGGAAGTCATATTACTAGTGTACAGATAGCCGATCTTAATTTAGGTAAGATGGGTGAGATGAATAGAGATTTAGTACCTATCATAGGCCGTCAGAATGAAGCTATTCTAGATGATTGGGCAAAAAATATAAATCATACGATTACTATAGAAAATGCATTTGATGGACGAATTGCAATTGCATTTCCTGGCCCCTTTGACTATGAACGAGGAATTGTCGGCATGCATCAAAATGATAAATTTAAACCACTTGAAGGAATCCGCATCGAACAAGAACTCTCTATTAGAATTGATGGATGCAAGCATATACACTTTGAGAATGATGCAGCTTGTTTTGGACTAGGAGAGTATTTCTACGGTTCTATAAAAAAGAAAACTAAGATCATAGCCTTGACAATCGGATCTGGTATAGGATGTACCTTCATCGATATGGGAGAAGTGATTAGGGAAAGCAAGGATGTTCCGCCAGGAGGTGAAGTATATCATTTACCTTTCAAAAAATCTATTAGCAGATGATTATTTTTCGACAAGGTGGTTCGTTAATCGTGCTGAAACATATGGACTAAAAATCAATGGTGTTAGACAACTCGTTGAAGAAGAAAATGATAGCATTAAAAACAAGATTTTCAATGAATTTGCAAGTAACCTCTTTGAATTTTTGTCTTCAATTGCATTAAAATTTAAAACTGACGTTATTGTTATTGGAGGGAATATTTCCAAATCTTGGTCTTATTTTGGTGCAGATTTAACTGCTGCGTTTTATGCAATTGGGATAAGAGTAGAACAAAGTATATTGGGAGAAAAAGTAATTTGTTTAGGCGCTGCAAAATCGATGTACAATAGTCAGAACATATGAATGTAATTTTGTGCCCAGATAAATTTAAAGGTTCACTCACTTCAGAAGAAGTTTGCTTGGCCCTTCACAAAGGTATATTGAGCACATATCATGAATGCAGTATAATCTCACATCCGATGGCGGATGGTGGGGATGGTTCGGTAGAGATAATAAAAACTAGACTAGACCTCAAAGAGTTAATCGTTCATACTGTAGATCCACTTGGAAGAAGTATAACTGCTAGCTATTTCGTTTCAGAGGATACCGCCTTTATTGAATTGGCCAACGCGAGTGGGATCATACTCTTAAAAGATTATGAGCGAAACCCTCTATTTACTTCTACTAGAGGCACTGGATTGATGATAAAGGATGCCATCGAAAAAGGATATAAAAGAGTCTTTTTATTTATTGGTGGAAGTGCAACCAATGATGGAGGTATCGGTTTAGCTCAAGCTTTAGGATTTGATTTTCTATCAAAAAATGGCGACCAATTAAAACCCATCGGGAGAAGTCTGGATAAAATTAAAATGATCAAAAACAATAAGCATTTTGATTTTAAAAATATAGAATTAATTGTACTCTGTGATGTCACCAATCCGATGCATGGTCTAGATGGAGCTGCCCATACATATGCTGGGCAGAAAGGCGCTACCGATGCAGATGTCCAAAACCTAGATGATGGTTTAAAGAATTATGCTACAATTCTAATGCAACAATTTAATAAAGACCTTGGGGCAGTGCCTGGCATGGGAGCGGCTGGAGCTGTAGGCACATCTTTAGTTGGTATCTTGGGTGCTTCTTTGCAAAACGGTTTTCAAGTGTTAGCAGAACTTACAGGCTTAGAAAAGCAAATACAACATGCAGATGTTGTGATTACTGGCGAAGGCAAAATAGATAAGACATCATTTAATGGCAAGGTAGTCGGTAATGTATTAACTCTATGTGAAAAGCATGATAAACCATGTGGGGTAGTTGGTGGCATGATCGATGACTTGAAAGGAAAAAAGGGTCGATTTTTATTTAGGAAATCTGTCATCTCTCGTGCTAAGGGCTTTGATGACGCTATGACATTACCAAGTAAATACCTGTTTGACATTGGGAAAGAGATTGGGAATTTATTAAAATCATGATAAAATTTCATCTAGCTATACTTAGCTTAATAAAGAAACAACTTTAATACTGCTCATGCCTAAGATGAAGGGGACATGCGTCTTGCAGATGTAGGAAACATGATCGTTGTGTTCGCTTATTAACTGGCTTGACGTAGTTCGTGTAGGTTCACTTTCTTATGTTTCTTTTTTATAGTGGAGTTAAATTTCTTTAGTTCAATTTTGGCTTCTATATACATCCATAATTCTGGTTTGATATGGCTTTGTTGCATGAATATATTATAAAAAATGATCAAGTGTTGTATTTTAGAGTTGCAAAACTGAGAAAACACAAACTACTTGATCACATGACAAAGTTA
>Ga0209187_1004094_pt1 | contig 11436 bp, 16 predicted proteins | sample BantaG_FD_187430 | JGI IMG/M metagenome (GOLD analysis project Ga0209187, IMG submission 187430) | Marine algal microbial communities from Bantry Bay, Ireland - BantryBay_4 metaG (SPAdes) (version 2) | ecosystem: Host-associated > Algae > Red algae > Unclassified | place: Bantry Bay, Ireland... | reverse complement strand
CCTTCGTCCTAAAAGGGCGAAAACCGTCGCCCGGGCCCAATTTCCCCAAATGGGAATTGACCCGGGCCGTCACCAACCAGTGCAGATAATTCCCTCCATGCATGTCAAGTCCCCCGAGGCGATCATTACAGAGGAGGGGGAGAAACCGTCCCGCGCGCAACGCGCTGCACCCGCCGCGTGGCGCCTGGTCGGCCGTCGCCTGCCGCGCCCTCTCGGGCGCGCCAGCGCCCGCTCGGGCGCGCCAACCCGGACTTCCGCGGGGCCCGCGTGCCGGGCGCGGCAGATCGGGTACGCTCCCTCAGGTGGCCCGAGCCGGGCAGCCGGGCCGCCCTCTCGCCCCGCCATCCCGCGTCGCCAACCCGTCGGCCACCACCGCCGCTGGCGTCGCCACCTCGCGTCGGGGACCGCGTCCCGCGCCGTCGCCGACGTCCTCGCGGTGGCCCCCTGGCGCAAAGGGGGCCCCGTAGTTCTACATCAAGGCGCCCGGTAAATGGGACCCCCGTCGCCAACCGGCTCCCCGCAGCGCCGGACGCGGACGGCCCGAGCCCGCGTGTCAGCGGGGACGCAAACTCCGTCGTATGCCGGTAGCCCGTCCGTGGACCAGGGGTTGGTCGCCACGCAGCTGAGGCTGGCTCGGTCTGACCGGCTAGAAGAACGTGCGAGTCCCCCACCTCGGCCGCTGCGAGGGCGGCTTGCGCCGCGTGCCAGTCCCAGGACGTGGCGGCCGCGGCTACCGTGGCGACGTCTCCGTTCACCGGGGCGGCGCCCCCGAGCGCCTTTCATGCGGGGGCCTTGCTTCGTGGCGTCAGCGACAACCGGTTCCGGGCCGGCGGTTTGAGCGCAAGCTTGGTCCCGTGCAGGGCGCGCGACGACTTGCCCTCCCTGTCGAGGTGGGCTTTGAGCTTGGTGAACGCCCAACGTGCCGTATTGTACTGCCGCGCTGCGGTTCAGAGGGACTACCCCACGCCCTGCACCAGGACCGCATTAAGCTCCGTGCCGTCCAGGAGTGCCCCGAGGGCGGCGTTCAACGCCACGATACGGTCGCCAAACTGCCCTTCGGTTTTCCAGGCGTCCTGCTTCGCGTACTGCAGCTCCCGGAAGCGGTCGAGAGAGGACGTCCTCGTTCAAGTTCTCCTCCAACAGCTCCCGTATGATGTGCTTGAACTTGGGCTGGGCGGCAACCGCCGCCGTGTCGCTGCCCATGGGCACCACGCGGCGGATGGCCACCATGACGGTCTTGGAGCTCAGCCACTGCAGCAGGTAAACCGCGGCCCCCTTCGCCACGCCGAGGGCGTCGCAAGAGTTCTTGAGCTGCCGCATATATTTGATCACGTTCACGCATTCCTTCTCGTCCGAACGCCGGTCTTCCGTCAACATCATCTCCTTGAGGACCCGCCGGTTGTACCGCTGCTGTGCACGCTGGGTACGCGAGAACCCAGGCGTGCGGTAAAACAGGCGGTGGGCGTCCGTCTTGAACAAGGGGACGAACCAGGGGTCCGTGATTCGCTCTAGCCGCTGATCGCGCCGTGGGCGCCGGCCCGCCTCGCCCACGATCGACTCGCGGAACTCCGCCATGGATGCAGCGGGCTCCCCCGTGGCCTTCGGGTCCGCATCGCTATCGGTCAAGTGATTGCCTGCGTGGACGTCGCCGGCAAGCGAGGTGGCCCACCGGGGTGCCGGAGTCGCCGATCGGGCGGAGGCGCTTGGCGCCGCTCTCGGGGCCGCTTGCGCCGGCGGGGGCAGCGTGTCGGGGATAGCCGCCGAGGAGGCCGTCTCCACAATTTAGTCGCGTAGGCGGCAGAGCTCCCCGAGCTCCTGCCGCATTTCCGCCATGAGCAGCCGCGACTTGGTCGTGTCGGCTGCCGTCTCTGGGCGACGCCCGGTCGACCGCCGAGATCCGCGCGCGGAGCGCACGTGCTACCCGAGGCGGGTCCCCATCTGAGCCGCACTACCGTCCGTTGGAGGCGAGGCCCCGCGGCGACGCCCGGCCCGCGCCGCCGCCCATGCGGAGAACGTCTCCTTCGCCTCCTTAGTGTCAACTTCTGCTGTCGTGGCGTCTGCCCGTCGGCGTGCCGCGCAGGACGGAGCCGGGCCGAGCCCTGCTCCGTCCTGGCACCGTGGCGGCGCGAAAACGCTGCCCTGGCGCCTCGGGTCCCGGGGGGTGTTCGCGGGCCCCCCCGGACCCCGTTGGGACGCTGTCTCCGTCAGCCCCAGATCTGAGGCGACGACGCGGTCGGTCGCCGCGTGATGCGCGTGGTCGAGATCAAAGGGCGACGTGCCGTGCACCGTCGCCACCGAACCACCTCCTGCCGTCGACGCCGCCGGGCCCCCTCGCCCCAGGGCAATGAGGTCTGGCAAGGACGGAAACCCGCCCCGTCCGTCTGCCCGGGCCCCGGCGACCGCGGCGACGTCACCGTCGCTAACGACCACGAGGGGGGTGCTCCCGGCAACAAACGAGGAAGAAGAAGAGAAAGCGACGCGGTCCATGGCCCCGGTGGACGCGACGCGTGCCTTGAGGCGATCCTCCAACGAGCCGGTACAACCTCGAGATCGGGGCCGGGGGGCGTGCGACCGAGCGTAGACCAATAGTCTCACCCGAAGCGCCAAATGAAGCACAACCCCAGAGCCACGAGCCAGAAGAGGGAAGTATCCCGCCGGTGCCGTCCAAAGAAAGTGCCCCCCATAGGATCACCCGATCCGGGAAAAAGGGACTCCAAAGGTACAAGACAAAAGGCACGGTTTACTTGCCGGCGACGAAGGTGCCTCCCACCGTCGTCGCCCTTCGTCCTCAAAAGGGCGGAGACCGACGTGCGGGCCCAATTCCCCTTATTGGAACTGGCCCGCACCGCCAACCAACCAATACTACTAAATGTCATGCAAGACAAGTCCCGCGAGGCAGAAAGTAGAGACGAGGGGGAAATCTGGGCCACGCACACCGCCCTGACGTGGCAGCCCGTGGTGCGGCCACGCGGGGGCGGCGGCCGCCCTCCACGCCCGCCGCCCACGGGCGGGCCCGGCGTGGCTGGGCGCGCGGCGCGCGCCCCGTCGGTGTGTTGTCCGTCCCGCGCGCGGTGCCAGCGGGTGAGCCGTGTTTCCTGCTGCTTCCGGGTCCGCTTGCGCCTCCCACGCCGCGCCCGCTCACAGCCAGCGCCACCCCCCGCCGGGTGGTGCTACAGTGTATACCTATTTACCAAATTCATCGCGGGCAACGCTGAAAAGGGGCTGATGAATCTGCCAAATTTGTGACCACTCAGATATACTCAACACCCGCATTTTTTGAATGAGACTCGAGTTTTTCCGCAAATTCTTGAACACGGATAAGATAAGTATCCGCAGCCGATATAAATAGGATACGAAAAAGAATACAGATTCTATCCAGAATATATCAGATTACAGAACAAGTATGCCCGACAGGATGTACTCTCAAGGCGTGTTGCCATGAAAAATCAAAGAGCGAGTGGTGCTGCAAGTTGTGAATGCGGCCCACGCCAGACCGTGACCAAAAGTGGGCGTGCAAAGATCAATGTGAGGCAAAGGGCTTCGGCTTTCTTGTCCATCTATATATCTTGGTAAGACTTTAGTCTTGATACTCGTTGTGATGCTTGTGGGCCTTCTATGAGGACCGCGCACGACGTTTGTCACAACTGTTTACTGTCGACGATCGGCTTTGAGGCTTTATCCCACTGGTCAGCACTTTTCGACCATTTACCTCCGTCTTTTATTTCGACTCAAAGCATTGTGATGCACCTGGCAGGTGAAGTTGTCTGAGTTAGTTTGATTCTTGCATCCTACGCAGGCTAAGTCATTGGACTTGTGTTTATCCTCTTTGGAGCCATTAAATGACGGTACCATTCAGATAAGAGTATGTAAAATCGGGCTCGTTTCTTTTGAAGATGAACGTATCCGATTATATCTATCCATTATATCAAAGTGCCATGTTTTTTCATAACGGCCCCTGACGATGAGGCGCGGTTTACTCTAAACCTACCGGGGTCGGGTATGGAAGGAGGACAGGGGGCTCTTGGAGCCTTTCCCGCGGCGGTGAATTCGTCGTTGTTGATCTACGCGGAGCCGCACGCTTTGGGGTTAGCGCAGAACAAGCTTAGCGTGGACAACCAGGGGGTGGACGCTTTTGCGGCACGCCGATGGAGCCTCGCCGAGCTATACGGCAACATTCACATTGAGGGAACGATGAAACAGCGGCTGATCCAGGGCCCACCGAAAAACCTACGGACGGATACCTTTGTGTAGAACTCGGCGAAACGAAGCTACCAACAGTTGTCGATCTACGTGGCTGCGAAGTATCGGGCCGCTGACAAAGTCATGGCATTGGCTAACCGGGGATCCCTTCAGAGATCATCGCGGAAGGGGCAAACGTCCAAGAGGCCCCGAGGCCTCTCGGTAAACCACCTCAACCCCCGTGGGAAGAGCTCTGCGACGCACAACATGGTCGCGGTGACTCTGTTGGGTACCCCAGGGTTACATGCGGCCGGAACAGCGCGCACCCCTCGGCGAAAGGCCCCGACGGGTCTCTTGTTGTGCTGAATGTGCCGCATTCGCTGTCAGAGGGTGCCTGATTGTAAGAATTTGACGGATAAGCAGCGCGCCATCGTGAGAGCCGCGCGGTGCACCTTCCTTCGACAGAGGAACGCGGGGGCAAACGCGGCCTCCGATCGCACCTACGTCGTGGCCCTGCTGTGGGACGACCTTTTTGGCCGCTTGAAGTCGACGAAGACGGAAGGGAGGGATCCCCTGCCCGTGGTAATCCCGGCTAAGGGGCGCCATGGGGCAAAAGTCACCTACGGGGGGTGGCTTTGCCATTAAATTCAAACCCCCCTGTTTGCCTCAACTCCCCGGTCGCCCCCCGTCGCGTCACGTTTTCCTCGTCTGGGGCTACCGCGACGTAACCTGTCTCGGCCTGATGTCCCTGTCGTCGTGGGCCATACTGTCGGCGGTGAAGGGGACGCTGTTGCTGCTACGGAAGGAGAATGTTGACATTGGAGCGTCGCACCAGTTGGCACCGTGGCAGACCCCCATCTCCACGCGGGCGGTGGTCCACACCAGCGCTGGACCCAGCGTGATCCGCGCGTATATGCCGCCCGAGGGGTGGATCGAGTACGCGTCGCCGACACCTCCCCGGACTTGAGTGAGTGGCGCCCCGTGGCAGCTGCTCAACGTGAACGCGGAGGGTTTTCTGATCGTTCAAGTCGGCAGGACCGCCATGGAGTTTGAATACCTGATGGTCAAGGCGTTGTCCGTACCGCTCATCCTCGGGGGGGACGCTCAGCGGTACAACGTGGCTACCATCTCCCCAAAGACGCAGACGATCAAATGAGAAGATGGTCCCGAATCATGACAGAACGATGCGGTTTTGCGTGGACTATCGCCAAGTCAACGAGATGACGGTACGGGATGTGAACCCGTTGCCACGTGTGGACGACTGTATTGACTTCCTTTGAGACGCCATGGTGTCTTTGGTGCTCGTCTCGAACTCGGTCTATTTGCAGATCCCCTTGGCGGACGAGGACCGCGACAAGACGACCTTCGTCAGTCACTGGGGAGCCTATCGCCATATCCGCCTTCTTTTTGGTCTGTCTAGCGCCCCGGCGACCTTCCACCGGGCCATCGTTATGATCCTTGGGGGACTCAAACGGAAGAGCTGCCTCGTGTACCTCGACAACATCATCGTCTCCTCGCAGATGGCAGAGGAGCGCGCGAAACACCTCAGTGAGGTCTTCGCGACGCTTCGTGGCGCGGGCGTGTCCCTCACGGTCAGCAAATGCCATTTGTTTGAAGATGAGGTGGAGTATTTGGGCCACATCGTAGGCTGGGGGGGGCTGAAGGTGCAAAACAAGACTGTCCGCCTTCTCAAGACGGCGTCTCTCCCGCGGTGCAAGAAGGACATACGCAGTTTCCTCGGGATGTGCAACGTCTATCGGAGATCCGTCAATGACTAAGACCGAGTGGCGCGGCCGCTTTCCGCAATGACGAGTTCCGAGAGGCCCAATCGTTAGGCGACGCTGTCAGAAGAGGCGGTGGGGGAGTTCAAGGAGCTCAAGAGGCGGCACACTGAGGCACCCATCGTCGCCGTACCGCGGCGCATGGGATCCTACACGTGGGACACGGACGCAAGCGAGGGGCAGTTAGGCTCGCTCCTACTGCAGGAACAACCTGTCCGAATTACGCGGCCCGTGGACTGCTGGAGTCGCTCCCTCAACTCGGCCGAGCGGAGTTATGGGACGACAGAGCGGGAGTGCTTCGAGGTGTGGTGCGCATCCTTTTTCCTTTGCCTCTACGAAGAGGGGACTCGCTTCACGGTGCGCACAGACCACGCGGCGCTCAAGTGGGTGCTGCACATGGACGGGGCCCATAGGAGGTTGGCGCGGTGGCGGTGGCGGTTGGTGGAGGTTGACAATGTTGCACAGACGCGGCAGGGTGCGTCACAACACACGGCGGACACGATGTCGCGCATCCCGACATCCGCGAGGGACGAAGGAGCCATACTCGACGCGGTACCCTGTCTGCCTTTGCCCAACTTGTCGGCCGCGTGGCAACTACCGTCTGAGACTAAGTGGGCGCTCGTGTCCCCCCCTGACGCTCGCGGAGCTCCTTGAGGGGAAGGCGGGGGACGGACGGTGCAAAAAGGTCCGCGCAGCGATGGACGACAGCGACACGTATCAGTCCCGCGAGGATCCTAACGGCATCTCGGTGCGCACGGCCCCATTGGACGGGGCCTCGCAAGTCTACGAGCCGACCTACATGCGCTCCGAGGAGGTGATGCGGGAGCACTACCCGCCGCAAGCAGGGCAGCCGACGGCAAATAAGATGTACAAGTCCATGCGACGGTGGTTTGATTGGGAGTGTCTCGTGGTAGACGTCTACGACTTCGTGGCCAACTGCACTCAGTGCGCAAGAAACCCCGTCGGCAAGCGACGTAAGACTGACTAACTGAAGACTCTCCTCCCGACGGAACCGCTAACGGAGCTCTGTATGGACCTGCTCCGGCCCCTTTCCCGGACGGCGGCGGAGAATGAACACCAGGGGTTGTCAGAATACGGTTTTTTGGCAGTATTCGGGCCAGAGAACGTATATATTCCGGAATAAGTCGCAGAATATTTGTCCATGATTGTCCATTGAAGAAAAAAAGACCACCTACGGGAAGCTCTGGACGTCACTATGTCAATATCCCGAGCTGCTGGCGCAAATTGGTGTCGAATATAGTCGTTTTGTTTGCAATAACAGTAGCCCAAGATATCGGATATTTATCCTGACAACCCCTGATGAACACGTGTCGATCATCGTGGATCTCCTCTTCAAGATGACGCGAGCCGTCCTTCTCCAGGGGATCGACGCGGTAACCATCGCGGCAGCCTTTCTGGACTAATGGATTGCGGGGTACAGGCCCCCAGCGACGGTGCTGTCCGACAACGGCCTCCAGTTCCGTCCTACGTTCTTCCAAGGGGTTTTTTCACTCCTCGGGATCTCCAACCGGTACTTCACGACGTATCATCCACAGACTAACGGCCAAGCGGAACGGTACAACCGGACCATCGTGGGGCAGCTGCGCACGCTCGTCAAAGACCACCAAGACCGATGGGAAAGGCTCGTGTCGATGCTGACGCTGGCTTGCAACACTCGGCGTCAGCAGAGCACCGGGGTGGCGCCCCTCGAGCTCTTCACACCCGAGCAGGTGTTGTCAGGATAAATATCCGATATCTTGGGCTACTGTTATTGCAAACAAAACGACTATATTCGACATCAAATTGCGCCAGCAGCTGGGGATATTGACAAATTGACGTGCAGAGCTTCCCGTTGGTTTTCTTTTTTTCTTAAATGGACAATCATGGACGAATATTCGTCGACATATTCCGGATTTTATCCGTATTCCGGCATGGATACGGCCAAAAAACCGTATGCTGACAACCCCTGCACCCGAGCGGGTACGAAGTCTCTGCGTGGAGCGTATGGTTGGCTTCGCGACACCCGAGGAGACGGACGGCAGCCCACGAGCCCTCCACGAGGTCATCCGAACGCGGTTACGTTACCTGATCCACAAGGTACGGCGGTCCCTCACGCTGGCACAGCTGCGGTACAAGAGGAACTACGACGCCCGCGTTCGGCCGGTCAACAAGGAAGTCCACGCAGGGGACTAGGTGTTCGTGGATGGCCATGCGCGGACCGTGTACAAGCTAGGGACTTGCGCGATCGGACCGTATGAGGTCTTTTCCCGCAGAGAGGGCACTCTCTCAGTGAGCATCGGCGAATACCCGGAGTCGGTGAGAAAGGACCACGTTTCGGCGCCGCCGGGCCCTCCGGGGGATCCAAAAACGTTCCTGCAGAACCTCGAGATACCCCAGAACGTCGTGGTCGCCGAAGAGCATCAGCACACGGGAAAGGAGCTCGTCTGGGAGGTCTTTGTGGGCCATGAAGTCGCGGACGACGGCACGCTGCGCCCGTGTATCCGCTGATGGGGGTATCTCCCCGAGTAGCACACCCTTTCGTTAGCCAGCCGGTTCGACTGACGCAACGTGCGCCTGTACATCCGGCTTGTGGGCCTACGAGTCGAAAAAAACGGGTCTGTCATCGACATCTTCGCCTAAGAGAATTCTCATGCGGGACACGTGGCTTTCAAGTTTCGAACCGTGGCAGACTTTTGGTTACGACGCGTGTTCCGGTGGGGGCCACGTAGCCGTGGTGGCGACCGTCTCTGCCATACTGCGGAACGGTGGTCCTCCCCGCGACCCGGAGGCAGGCCATGGCCATCGGATCGCACGGACGGTTTCGTGGGTGAGGTGGTACGTGATGGCTGACCGGCGCGGATCTGTCGAACGTTGGACCACAAGAGGGGATCGAGATTTGGACTGACGGACAAGGAGCTCTACTAAAGGTGGTACGGAAATGACCCGTGTGGGGTTGATTCGTCGCTGACGCGCCGTAAAAAACCGTCGACACAACGAGACCCCCTACACGATGGGCTGCAACAACGACTTCCGGGAGTATTGCACCCCCTCCTGTCATAGCTACCCCCCTTTGTCAACGATGGCCCGACGAAGATCCATTCCACCCGCAGCTGGGCGGACCACGGCGGCGCTGCGCCGGTTAGTCAGCCTGGCAGACGTCGCGATCGCGCTGTTGCTGCTGGCTGCAGTCGGCCCCACGGGCGGCCACGCAGACCTCAGGGAGGAGACCCGTGCGAGTATTGCGCCGACCCACGAAGTGCAGCAGCTCCTCCACTTGACGGGGCGGGAGTCCGAGGTGGTCACAGGCCCACTGTGTGCTTGACTCGCCGAGGGAAACCACGGTGTGCCAAAAGCCGGTAACCGAGGTCCCAATGGTGTAGCTGCGGAGCTCCCCGAGGTCGCACGCCACCACGCAAGCCAACCCCAGTGAAACACGATCCGAGAGGATGTTGTCCAGTTGGTCAAAGGTGACTTCGGGGATGTCACGGTGTTTCACGGGGTCGCGCGGGACGATATCGCTACCCCCAGAGTTGGCCACGGAGGGGGCGGCGGGCGAGACGCGCGGCGACGGACCCCGAGGGGACGATCTTGCGGCGCCGGTCACCACGTAGAAAGCAGGTGGTTTGGTCCCAACCCCAGGGTTACGCGTGTTGGACTGTGATGCTCGTTGCGGACTCCACTGGCGGTTCGCGGATGGATGATGGTCGGTGACCCTTATGGTACCCCACATGGTACATTTGCGAGACGTGGTCAAGTTGCACACATTCGTGTTGGGTCATCTTGGGGCGTTACTTTTGGCGTGTTTTGGATGTGATCTTCGCATTGCTCTAGTGGCTTTTCATTTGGTGAGTGATTTGATTTGGTGCGAGGGCGTGGGCGTCGCTGTGGGCACCAGAGGGGGGAGAACTTGGGCCGGTGGGGACTATTTGAGAGGTGCTCTCGTCTGGGAGAGGCGGGCGAACCTTAGGACAACCAACAAAGCACGTTCGCACACACACAAACAAGCTCAGGCCACTCAACCACTTCACCGTGGTCCCCCAACCCCTATCCCCAATGCGTTTCAACAGGTTATGGGCCCAGAGCCGGGGCTGTGACAAGAGCAAGGTGTGCCGGCTGGTTTCGCGGCGGTCGCGGCAAGTGCGAAGAGGATGAGGTCAAGGTGGTTCAAGGACGTGACGGTCAAGGCGCACGGCTCGGCAAGGTCCGGCGCTAGGACAAGACGACATCATGGACGGAGGCGCTTCCGGCATGGGCGGCATCAAAATGGACAAGTTGACGGAGACGAACTTCACCGAGTGGCGTCAGCATATGAAGATGGTCCTCGCGCTGCGCGACCTGGATGACATGCTTGACGAAGACGGAAAGCCGACGGACGCGAAAGACCGCGAGTTGGCTTTGTGGAAGCGTCTAGACACGAAGGTGACCGCCATCATCGGGCTCACTCTTGGGTCTGAGCAGCTCGAGCACATTTCGGGCTGCAAGACGACGGCGGAAATGTGGTCGACGCTGCAAGGTGTCTTCCAGCGCAAGAGTTTAATGAACATGATGAAGGCGCGACGCGAGTTCTACACTGTCGAAATGACCGTCGGCGAGGGCATGCTGGGCTACATCAACCACGTGCGCAACCTCGGCGAGAACCTCAAGGCCATGGGCGGCGAGGTGACGGAGATGGACGTTGCCATGAGCGTCCTCAACGGGCGAACGTCCAAGTACGAGAACCTGCTGGTGGCTCTCGACGCCAAGGGCGAAAACGAGCTGAGCCTCGACTCTGTCAAGAGCCGCTTGCTTCAGGAGGAGCGGCGTCCGGCGGACAACTCACCGGCGACGAAGCGCATCGGCGACATCGCACTCGTCGGCGCCAACTATCGAGGTCAAGGCCGCCGTGGTGACCACTCCAGGATCGAGTGCTACTACTGTCATAAGTTTGGGCACATCTCTCAAGATTGCCCAGAGCTCAAGGCCAAGAAGCAGAGACAGGACAAGGTGGCCGCAATTGCGGCTGACGATGGAAGCGACAGCGACGGCGCCATCTGTCTGGTGGGCAATGCAGCTGACACCGATGACATCTCCAAGTCGTGGCTTGAGGACTCTGCAGCGTCTGCACACATGTGCTGGATGCGCAAGTGCTTCGACGACTACCATACGACCACGGGACGCCGCGTCACGATGGGTGAAAAGGGGTCCGTAGCCACGGCGGGCGTCGGAACCGTCATGCTCAATGTCATCGTTCACGGCAAGACGCGCAAGATCAAGTTGGAGAAGGTACTCCATGATCCTACAATGGGCGTCAACCTCATGTCGGTCGGCATGATGGAGGAGCAAGGGGATGAAGTGTAATTCAAGGGCGGTAAGACGATCATCAAGATGAACGAGAAGATTGCTGCGTGCGGCACGCGGAAGAGCGGGCCCTACCACCTGTACATGGCCCCTTTGTCGGATGTTGCTGCGGTGCCCTCTCTGCTGCGATGTCATGAGC
>Ga0209187_1004091_pt1 | contig 11441 bp, 4 predicted proteins | sample BantaG_FD_187430 | JGI IMG/M metagenome (GOLD analysis project Ga0209187, IMG submission 187430) | Marine algal microbial communities from Bantry Bay, Ireland - BantryBay_4 metaG (SPAdes) (version 2) | ecosystem: Host-associated > Algae > Red algae > Unclassified | place: Bantry Bay, Ireland... | reverse complement strand
ACGGTTGGGGTCATAGAGAAATCATACTCCCAATAGTACTCGTAGAATACTTTTTTCCTAGCGGGTTTAGAAGCGTTTCCTGTTAAAATAGTAATGAACGATATACCGGGCATATTGTCGGGCTTTTTAATTCCTACTTCTGCTAAAATAGTTGGGCCCATAGCTATATTTTGAACCATCTGTTCGGGAGTTTCGCCGCCTTCGAAAAAATCGGGGCATCGAACCAATAAGGGGACTTTAACCGACTCCTCATAAAAATATCTCTTACAATTAAGCCATGCTCTCCCCAACTAAAACCATTATTGCCCATATAAATGACCAAAGTAGTTTCATCCAAATCGTTTTCCTTTAAATACTCCATGATCGCGCCTATACTTTAGTCAACGCCCAAAAGCGTTTCGCAATAATCTACCACCATTTCACGAATGTCTCGATTGTCATGATACATATAATCGACCCCATGCCAGCTAATACGTTGATCAGCTACCCACTGTGGCCACTTTAAATCACGGTAAGCACCAGTTTTGGTCTGGTCATAAGTTGAAGGCAAGGCTATACGCTTTCCCTTATACTTGCCTTTATGTTTGCGCGCTGGTTGAAATCCTGCATGTACAGCCTTGTGAGACAAATACATAAAGAACGGCTTTTTTCGGTCGCGCGAATCCAACCAATCTACCGCATGCTCCGTTAATATGTCTGTGATGTATGCAGAATCTTTATAAGACGTACGTTTTCCGTTAATGTTTAGCGTAGGGTTATAGTTAACACCTTGACCAACAAAACTTTCCCAATGGGTAAACCCAGATTGGAGTTCATCTCCATGATCGCCCATGTGCCATTTTCCAAAAAATCCAGTTTGACAACCTGCTTTTTGCAAATACTGCGGAAAATAGGTGAGATTACCTGGGTTGGGGGCTTGATTGTCTAGAATGGTGTGGGCATGTGAAAATTGTACTGTTAAAATAGATGCTCTACTGGGAGAACATAGGGAAGTTGTTACAAAAGTGTTGGAAAGGTAAGCACCCTCGCTTGCCAGTTTATCCATATTCGGGGTTTCCAACCTTGGAACCTTCCCCGTAAAACCCATATAATCATAGCGGTAATCATCGGTTAAAATAAAAATGACATTTCTAGGTTCTTCTTTAACTGGCTTTTTTGAATCTGTAATAGAATAGGTGTTTACTGCTAGCAAAAAGCAAAGAATAAAACTTAGATTGATTTTCATTATATTTTTCTATAATTGGATTCTAGACCGATTTTTAAACGTATTCTCAATCCTTCCTTTCCTGCTCCATGAACCAATCGTAAAGCGTGTTGCCTGCATACGCTTTTACCCAAGAATCATGACCCACTTTTGGGTATCTTGTAAATTTTACATGGTATCCCATTTCTTCTAATCGAGCGACCATTGTTTCCGATTCGGATATGGGTATGGATTGATCTTCCTCCCCATGAAAAACCCAAATGGGCATATTCTTATCAAGCCAAGAAGCATAGGGCACTGGTGTCATACCGCAAACCACGGCAAGCGCCGCAAATTTCTCTGGATAATGCACCGCCATTTCCCAGGCTGCTCCTCCTCCTCTACTCAACCCGGTCAAATAAATACGTTTGGTATCTACCCTGTTGTCTGTGATTATTGAATCGAGTAATTGATTTACCGCTCTAGTATTCCACCACTTATTTTTGTTAGGGTTTTGAGGCGCCAATATTAAAAATGGAAACTCTTTACCACTGGCAATCAACTTTGGGGGACCGTTTTTCTTGACTTCCGTAATGGTACCGCCAGATTCCCCTCCGCCATGCAAAAATAAAAGTAATGGGAATTTTGCATCTTTATCATCCTCATAATCTTTTGGAAAATAGAGGTAGTAATTTAATTTTTCTTCGACCACAGTATTCAACTCGGCATCTATTAATTGCGAAGATGATTGCGATGCACAACCCTGGAAAATAAAAAAACAAGTTAAGAGAACGAGTATACGATTCATAATATCACCAAATATCATTGTAGAAATTGAAGATATAAAAACTAATCCAATTCTTTGACTAAGGTAACTCTCCTTTGCAAAATGCGTAGCTGTAAAAAATGAAAAAGGCTACCATAAAATGGCAGCCTTTTCTTAGGAGCTGTTTCTCTTTGAACTATTATCTATATAAGGTAAAGTGGCCGACAAATCGGGTATTTCGATCATCATTTTGATTAACTACATACCAGTAATCTCCAGTAGGAAGGTTTTTGCCTTCATAAGTCCCGTCCCAATTGGTCAACTGGTTCAATACGGCAACAACTCTACCGTAGCGATCGTATATTTTCACCTCTATGTTAGGGAAGAACTCTCTTCCTGTAATCACCCATTCGTCATTATTGGTATCGCCGTCGGGAGTAAAGAAATTAGGAATCTCTAACATGCCTGTAAACTCAAAAGGTATTGCGGCAATAGCCTCACAACCCAATTCATCTACAACCCTAACTTCGACCAGGGCATCTGCATTGGTTATGAAGACGTTATCGTCAGCTTGGGAAATTCCTTGGAAATAGTATTCATAAACTCCTAAACCACCTTGTGCAGTCGCCTCAACCGTATTTGGCCCAGTAGAGACCAAACTTACTTGCAAAGGTTGATACATCTCTAAATCTACCACTTCGGTTACTTCCCAACAGTTATTAGAATGAAAAATATATGCTTGGTAACTACCAGCTGGTAAATTGCTCCACGTTGTTTCGGTACCTGCAAGTTCTTCACGTCTCGTATTTCGGTTTGCCTCTGGTAGCGCCTCTACTGTTGGATCCAAATTATTGATATCTTCAAGATAGAAAGTAAGTTCAGACATTATATCCAAATCAATCATTTCTAGAACCAGCGAATTCAAAGGGGTGTTACCGCTGCAACCATAAACAGGATTGAAAACATGGTCTAACAACACACCTTCTTCAATTCGGAAAACCGTAAATATCTCACAGCCATTGGCATCGCGCATGCTTACCAAGTACTCGTCGCCAGTAACAAAGGGCACTGCTGGGTCATTTGGCAAGACTTGACCATCGTAATAATCAAAGTAAGGAGTTGTTGCACTTCGCTCATCAACAGGGAAGGTGCGCTCGATTTTCATCTCGTAATATGCTATTCCACTACCATCGCTGAAAGGCGTACCACCAGAAATAGGAATTACTACGGTGGCGTCGTTGTCGCCCAAACACGTTTCATTCGTAATTATCGGGTCAGCAACTACCAATTCACTTGGTTCGGTAACATTAACAAAGCGTTTCTCAACACAACCAGATTCATCTTGAATCAATATTTCATAGGTTCCCATTCCCAACTCTTCGAATATATAAGCCCCTGGTGTCGCAGGATCACTAAAAAACTCATTAAAATTCGGACTGATAGCAAATTGGATCAAGCCTACTCCTCCACTCGTTACTTCTACCGAAATCTCGCCATCATCCTCACCGTTACAACTTACAGCTGCGGGTGTAGAAACTATAACTATCGGTTCAGGATTTTCAATCGTAAAAGGTCCGTCAATTGCTTCACAACCACTACTTCCGCTTCGTACTGCAATATAGTAGTCATTTGCTGGCGAAAGGCCTTCGAAAGTACCATTCATAGTTTGCGAACGTACTACAGTAGCACCTGGGTCTGGATTGTACGCATCCATTGGGTTTCCATGATACAAAGTAAAGATCTCTCCGCCAACTCCGCCATCAGCAAACGATTCTATCCGTCCGTCATTTTGATTATCGCACGAAATATCATCTATCTGATTTACGTTCAATATTACTCCTGTAGCATCGGTTAGTGTACGCCCGTTACTACGTACAGCATCACAGGTATTAGAAGCGTTTTTCTTACGGACATCGAATTGATACAGCACACCTGTTACCCCAAGAAATCTGTACTCGTTACCGACCAAATCAGTATAAGCACCAACAGCTACACCATCTTCAATCTGTAAATATTCATATTGGAATGAAGGGTCTGGATTTTCAATAACCAATTGAAGTTCTCCTTGGCCTCCGCAACCTGGAACCGAAAGTTGATTCAATCTAGGCGATACAGGTGGTGGTGGAATTACTTGATACGGAGCCGTGGTAAAATCACATTCAAAACTAGATGTCACCTCAATAGCGTACCAACCTGCACTAATAACACCGCCGCTCGTTCCTGTAAAAGTAGGCGTATCTTGAAGTCCACTTCTTGAACGTTCATCTGTAATATCGCCACTATCCAAATAAATCAACTGGTATTTATACCCAGCACCCGGAACTCCGCCTTCAGCACCAGGATTTCCTGTTGTATTATTAAACGCTTCAAGTACTGCATTGTTACCTCCTGGACAAACCAAATTTTGAGGCTCTCTAATACCAGCGGTAATAGGAGTAATTTCAGATAAAGTTATATCAAAGCTATCCGTACATCCTTCTGCATCGCGAATCTCTACAACGTAATTACCGTGCGTAAGGTTATCAAAGACGCTATTGGCTTGATAGGCAACTTCAATAGGAAAAGGTGTAGTGCCTAGTTCGTCATCTTTCCGTAATTGATATTCATAGGGCGCAATATCCCAACCTCCACTACCGGTAGCAGTAATATTGCCAGCGTTATTATCACAACTTACATTGCCAATTTCAACTGCTTGTACATCCAATTCACCGTTTGGTGTGCGAACTGTACTTACATTACTATCCGAACTACAATAAGGGGCACCCTGCGAAATTATCTCAACATAGTAATTACCAGCTGTTAGACCCGTAATTCTGGCTTGGTCGCCATTAATATCAGGGAAGTTGGCCGTATCAAAAGTGCCACTTGCCAAGACTGTCGCCTTTGCTACATCGGCACCTTCAAAAACGCGATAGTCATAAATGCCTGAATAATCGGTAACATCAATAAATAAAGCTCCGTTAGAATCCCCAAAGCATATTACAGGGTTGGCTTCTGAAATCACCGCTACGGGCTCAATAGGAGCAACAACGGTATGCACGGGTAATGGATATAGACAGCCATCTGTGCTGTTATCCTGAACTTCGAATAAATAATCTCCTGCGTTTGGCAATGATATCAGAACGGGAGCGGTAGTGCCGTTAACATCTGCAATAGTAGTACCTGAAGGACCGGTGGTAATCACCGTAAAACTAGCGGTGCCGACAGCGGTTATTTCTATAGCTTCATCATCCCTACAATCAAGAGCCGAAACAAATCGTAATGAAGGCGTTACATCTGTAGGTGGGTTAATCGTAACCTGATCGGTCGTCTGACAGCCATTTGCATCTATTGCATAAATGGTAAAAGTTTGACTACTACCATTATCAACCACTTCAAAAGTATTACTGTATTGGTAATTATTAAACCCTACAATACTATATTGATACTCTTGACCGGGCGTGCCTGGTGTCCCATTACTACCAGTTACGGTAATTGTAGCAACGCTATATTGATTAGCACTCGACTCACAAACAAAATTAGGAGGTGCAGATGCAGAAATTGAAAAAGCTGTTGGTTCCAAAATATCAATAGGATTGGAGAGTCGACGGCAATTTCTCGCCGTAACCACCTCAACTTGATACTGTGCGGGAGGTAAATCGGCAAAAGAACCGGTGTTATTTCTGGTATGCTCCGTACCGGTATCTAAATTATTTAGAATAAATGCTATAGGTGTGTCAATATCCGTGCCTGGCCGGAGTAAAATGTCAATACTACCATCACCATCACCAATACATGTAATGTCTTGTTTTAATTCATTATCTATCTCTGGTTGGGTAGCTGGAGCCAACTGAATATCAACGGTAAACTCGCATGAAGTTTCCGTATCTGTTACTTCTACTTGGTATGTCCCCGGGGCTATACCAGTGAATATTCCATTAAAACGGTCAGCCACAACTGGGCTTCCGATATTTGTTCCCCCGCCACCTTGTAATTGATAACTAAATTGATTACTTCCCCCAATAACGCTCATAGTAATAACGCCATCGGCATCATTACAGGTCGGCATCGAAGAAAAACCACCAGAAGCAGTAAGAAATTCATATACTTCAGCGGTAGCTTGGCTTGTACAACCGTTGGCATCACTTACATCTACTGTATATGTGCCAGGGCTACTTACTTGATAGGTATATTCCCAAGGGTCGGTTGGGTTGGCTCTCGTACCAAATTGGGTATCCCCAGCCAAGGTAAACCTAGGGGTATCCGTATTAGCCGGCATGGTTACCGTTATATCAAAAGCGGTAGCCGTTACATCACACTGGTTTACCACTGTTATCGTAGGAGCAGGTAAATCAGGATCTAATCGTATAATCGTGAGTATTTCGTTAGATGTACAACCGCGACTATCCCTTACATACACATCATAATCACCATCAGCACCTACGAAAGTAGTCTCTGATGTAAAATCGGTAGGAGCAGGTGTACTGCCCAAGGGCATAAAAGCAAATTCGTAAGGTGCAAGACCATTGTTGCCTTGAACGGTTATTTGACCAAATTCATTACAATTGGCTGGTATATCGGAAAGCACATCAATACCCGGTAAATTTTCTTCGATAATAACTCCCGTAGCAGCAGTACAATCATCGGATAAATTGGTTACAATAATTTGATAGTCTCCTTCCAATGCCAATGTTGTATTGGAATAAGGGTCAACTGTAGTAAGTACAGTTTCCAATACGGTTTGACTACCATCTTCATTATTCAATAGCTCAACCTGCAAAGTATCACCTATGGTATAACCAGTAATTTCATAAACGATCTCCCCATTTTGACTTGCATCACAAAAGGCAGGTGTAGATGATGCGGTTACCGCCAGAGGCGATGGGCCAGGAATTGGAGGAATTTCCTCGAAGTAAATACAACCAGTACCAACATCAGTAACCTCAACTGTATAGGCAACACCATATTGAAGTCCATTAAAAGTATGTCTTCTGGGTGGAATATTCGGAGTAACGGGTGCAGCTGGATCATTCTCCAATCGAATTAAAAACGGACCGACTCCGCCAACGATTTCAACTGTATTGGAAAAACCATTAACATCACATATAGGAACAACTGGATCTGGCACCACCGTAAGGGTAGTTTGCCCTATGGTAACCGTATCCTCATCTCGACAACCATTGGCATCTAAAGTGACTACCGTATAGTTACCCGGAACCAAAATAGGGTCGTTCGTAACGAGCGGTAAAGAAACTGGATCTACGTTATTATAACGAAATAATTCATTTCCTGAATCATCTTGAATAATGAAATCGAAGTTAGCGGAACCGTTAGAAACCGCGTCTATTGAAATTCCTCCACTTACATCTCCAGAACTACACGTAGCCGTTATTGGCGAGGCAGTGGCATCAGGTCCGAGAGTCGTATCTAAGGGCACAATAGCATCATCGGTAAACAAACAACCTCTTTGGTCCCTTATGGTATAACTGTATGTGCCTACCGTTAGGTTTGAATAGACCGTTTGAGAACTAAACGCACCTGAATCGAAACTAATCTCGTAAGGAGGTATTCCGTTTGTTGCGTCTGGTGTAATGGATACCCTTCCATTATCTGGAGAACCGCAACTAACTGGGGTTATATCAACCGCTGGGTGAAGCAGATTCTCGGCATCTCTTACTATTAAATCAGAAGAAACGGCAACACAACTTTCATTATCGGTAACTCTAAAAACATAAGTACCCCCAGTGGTTATAGGATAAAGAAAAGAATTGGAAGCGAATGCGGTAGGCACACTGTAGGCACCACCATCTAAACTAACTTCATAATTTTTTGGGGTAGATGGAGAATCGGGGTTAGTCAAATAACCTCCTGTAACCTGCACCCGAATCTGGCCGGGAGCACCACCACAAGGAATTTCGGTCTCCGTACTAATGTTCACACGTAATTGTGGCCTAACGGCTACACTTAATTGGTCTCTACAATTATTGGCATCGACTACTTCTATGGTATAATTGCCTGGTGTTAAACCAGTAAAAATAGGACTAGGTTGTAAACTACCACCATTAATTCGATACTGGTGCGGGGTGGTTCCCGAAGCAGAAGTTACTCCTACTGTAGCACCTCCTGTACTCGGATCATAACAAAAGTCAGAGGCGGCATCGTTCAAAGCTATCGTCGGTGGAATAAGGGCTGTTAGTGTAAAATCGAATGTATCGGTACATCCTTCAGAGTCGACTACGGATAATCGGTAGTTCCCCTCATGGGATAGATTATTGAATGTCCGTCCTGTTTTAGTTATCGGGGAAACACCACTAGCAGCAGGGTAAGTTAGGGTGTAGACATATCCACTCCAACCTCCAGTTGCATCCGCAATTACGCGACCTACATTATTATTGGCACAAGACATATCTTGAACAGTGCCACTAAGGGCAATAGGATTGGTAGGTTCTACGATATCAAATGAGGTGCTATCGGTACAACCGGTATCTGCATCTGTAACCGTTATAGTATAAGTACCTACGCCTGAAGGCGGCAATACAACCTCTAAGTCGTTCTGCGGAGCGCTTTCAGTACCTCCATTAATATTGAATGTGTAATTATTGGCAAAACCGTCAATCAAGAAAGTACCTGTACCATCAGACGCGCCAGTACAAACGCGTAAATCGCCACCCGATTTTACTCTCGCCCGAATAGTACTTTCTACAATAGGGGTAAAATTTTCGGTAATACTACATCCATTTACATCAGTAGCTCTAAACTCGTAACTAGTTCCTGTATTTAGGCCTACAAAAGTATTGTTACCGCCATTATTAATAGTAACAGGACTAATTATTTCATAAGTAGCTATTGCAAACGGCCCGGTAACGGTCAGAATTACCTCGGAAGTACCAGCGGTACAATCAATATTGTTTTGAGCAAAAGCGATATCGGTGGGCGGATCGATGTTTTCAATGGGAATTGCCGTCAACTCTCTTCTACATCCGCTATCATCTATGATAACAGGAGTGTATGTACCTTGAGCTAAACCAGTATATAGTTGGGTAGTCGAAAAGTTTACCCCGTCAATGCTAAATTGATATCCTGTTCCAGACCCCCCACTAAAAGGACCTTGAAATTCGATGACACCACCGGTAGTTCCTCCACCGGGGCTACAAGTAATATCGGCATTTTTCACCGCCGTTCCTGTAATACCATTTACACCGCTTACGGTAACAGCATTTGGTAAATCCATTATACAAGTAAACGCACCCGAAGAATATTGTACCTGTATTGGGTCGTATGTGCCTGCGGATACTGAAATAACCGGATTGGTTGTCCAAGGGTCTCCTGGGTCCGCTCTATACTCCAGATTGAAACCTTTGGCATCGTTAATTGTGAACTCTAAGCGAGAACCTCCATTGGTACAGGTACCATCAACACCCGCTACTGTGATATCTGGCGGTGTCAGCTCCTCAACATTGGCCGATGCGGTAATTTGACATCCGTTGGCATCTGTAATTAAAAATTCATAGGTACCAGGAGTTGTAACAGTTTCAACATTTGATGTGGTGTATGATGCGCTAGAAGGTCCTGCACCATTAACAATATAGGAATAAGGTGCTGTTCCGCCAGAGGTAAATACGGTAATATCGACACTGTTTATACCACATGCCGTGCTAAAACTGTTGTTAGGTTCTGCCGAAGCAGAAAGTGCGGATACCCCAGACCCTATGATAATAGGGTTCCCCGATGTATCTTGACTTTGTCTGGGCGGATCTATACCATTGAGCGCATCGCCTTGACACTGCTGTGTTTCTACCTGAACTGTGTACGTGCCAAAACCTACAGCTGCAAAAGTGTAGGGGTTATCAGGAATATAGGCTGTAAATTCTTGGGCTGTTCCAGAATCGTCTAGTAAGGTATATCTATATGGGCCTATGCCCGCAGTTGGGGTTACCGTTATCGAGCCAGTTTCACCTACGCAGATTGCATCGGTAAATGTGACTCCAATGGCCATGTCTATTGCATCTATTACAATGGGTTCATAAGGGTATTCACAGGCGTCAGGTGTGTTTTGAAGCCTTGCTTTTACAATATACGTACCATCTAAAAGATTATCGAAGATTGGACCTTGCCATGGGCCAAAACCACTTCCCGAATCAATACTGAATTCATAAGCACTTGAAAGATTAGTTATTTGTATACGACCTGGAGAACCGCATACATAGTCTCGTTTTACATAGGTCTGAGTGATATTACTTTTCTTGACCTTAAAGAAAAATTGTTCGCCGTCGGCAACCACTCTAAATTCTGCTCCGTTTGCAGACGAAATGGCACTAGCATCTAAACTAAAAGTAGCACCCGTGCTAACCGGTGTACCGTAACAAGAAACCGTAGTATTGGGGCAATCATCATTGACATCAGGTGTACAAGCACCACCTAATTGGTACCAACTAACATTGCTATAGCTTCCTGAAAGAGAAATAACACGGTCATCAAAATCCCCACAAAGATTAAAACGGGCAACTGTTAGTCCGTTAGCGGCGCAATTTACTTCCTCATCAGCCCCCTGGATAATTGTCATAAACATGGGGGCAACACTAGCCTCTTTAGCTTTTCGGTATGAATCTTGAGCAGTGTTAGGTTCTGATTCTTGACCACCAATAAAACCCTCGGTATCAGAAAAGGTTGCATTTGAAACAACCTGTGAAATTAGTGTAAAAACATCTGTATTTGCAACGGCAGTAGTACATACCACCGAAAGCGCCAACAGTAGCGCGGCATATAAAAAATGCTTTTGTTTTTTTGGAAACATAGGTTAAGTATCTTTGGGCAGAGTAATGCGATTGGGGATCAGATTATTCTTGGGGTAATTATTTCAACTTATAAATTCTAGTTATATTTAAACAATAAGCGACTTTAATTAATATTTTACTAACGCAAGATTATGAAGAATAGTGTATCACTACTATGCGCCTATTTATTTATTTTTAATATTTCATGCGCTCAAAATACTGAAAATCAAGTTATTATACCTCAAGATGTGCCCTTTATTGCAGAATTACTGATCGATGAAATGCAGATTCCTTGGGGTATCGGGTTTTTACCCGACGGTAGTATGTTGGTTACCGAAAAATCAGGGAAATTGATTCATTTTAAAGATGGGGCTATAACTACCCTTAGTAACGTGCCGGAGGTCTATGCAAGAGGCCAAGGCGGCTTATTGGATGTTGTACCGCATCCAGATTATAAAAACAACGGTTGGATTTATTTGACGTACTCCTCAAGCGAAGGCGAAGGTAAAGGCGGACACACTGCTTTAACACGAGCTAAAATAAATGGTAATACACTTGCTAACATTGAGTTACTATACAAAGCCTCACCTAATACTACAAAAGGTCAGCATTTTGGTTCTCGTATCGTTTTTGACAATGAGGGCTATCTTTATTTTTCTATCGGAGAACGCGGTGCGAGAGATGAGAATCCTCAGGATATTAAAAAAGATGGCGGTAAAATTTATCGCTTAAATGATGA
>Ga0209187_1004084_pt1 | contig 11453 bp, 15 predicted proteins | sample BantaG_FD_187430 | JGI IMG/M metagenome (GOLD analysis project Ga0209187, IMG submission 187430) | Marine algal microbial communities from Bantry Bay, Ireland - BantryBay_4 metaG (SPAdes) (version 2) | ecosystem: Host-associated > Algae > Red algae > Unclassified | place: Bantry Bay, Ireland... | reverse complement strand
TTCAGCTTGTTCTTTGGTGACTAAAAATGTTTCTTGCATCCACGGTACAAATGATTTGTTTACTTCGTCGGCTATTGCATCTCCTACCTCACGAGCATCTTCTGTGTTATTTGTGAACGTATGGAAGTACGTTGAATCGGTATTATGTAGAAGTATCCCGTTACCATAGAACTTGTGCGTACCTGCAACCTCAATATCATATACATACTCAGGTACATCGATCTCTTCTATGTTAGTTGGAGCTATAAGAGTGTAGCCATTTTGACCTATTAAATGCTCCTTCCTTCTGGAGTAGTCAACTACAATCTTACTGTGCTTCCTACTCAATGAGAAACCGACTCGTTGTTCAAAACGAACACTATCATATACATTCAATACCATCTGTTGTGTACCAGATGATTTTCCTTTGTATGAGTTGACTGTATTCTCCATCCAGTAGTTTGATGCAACTCCGATATGAGTTAATAGTTTGTTGGCATCCACTATATGTTTGTGTGTCGCAGCAGATAATCGAGGTATACCTTTGATGATAGTACCATCGGCAGTGAAGTATCCATTCAAGAATAATCCTATGTGCTCTTCAGAGTCATTAAATAGCCATGATGGTACTTGTTTCTTACCAGTCACATACAGATGTTCCATTACAAATTTACGTAATTTAGCACCATGCAATCGAATATCATGCTTGTTTGTCTTCGTACCAATAGATGTGATCCATCCAGAATCTATCAATGGTTGTATAACATTAGTTGTTAGCTCATCAATGTCTTTACTCCCAACTGATAATTCAACTGAAGAGTTTTGTGCATCACTGGCCCACCCATCCCCGAGAATTAGACCTAGTAATATATACAACTCTCGTTGATAATCAGTTTCTACTACCGAAGACTCTGGTCTTGCTGAGTTGGATGCCAACAACACACAATTGATCCCATCATTACCAATGTCAGTAGCTTTGACATTAACTAATTGACCCGGCGTCTTTGAGCGAGTGTTTGCATAACCAATCAAAGAATGATCTTCAGTAACATCTACATGTCGCTGATTACCGAACCACAGTCTATACATCTTCTTATTAACTGCATGTCTGACAACATAAGGTATCTCTCGGTACTGGTTTGATTGATACACTTCATCAAACGTCAGAGACTTATAATCATCAAGATTACAGTACTCTTTTCCATTCTTAGTTTCATCAACTTGACCAAATAGAGACTCTATAGTTAGATCACCTTTGTCTGTGTTGATGATTGTATCGCCTACAACACTATCCCCATAGATGATACCCTTACCAAATTCATTGTACTCATCATCGAGCAATTCATTCACCTTACGGTGTTGGTGAGTTACTATATGTCTCCCCAGCGCCGTAGTCGATTCTCCCAATGCACGATCACCAAACTTAAAATGTTGATTTGCTAAAGCTCCATAGAACATTCTGTAATCTCCAGTCGCCTGAAGTGTCGGACTATATCATCATCCCATTGGGATGTCGGACGCTATTACGTTTTTGAAAATATCACCACTAAAACCAAAAGGCTGCATAGTTATCTTGTATAACATAGATTCTATTATATGTGGTCTAACAATCTCGATAAACTTTCGAGCTTGTTTTGTTCCACATCTTAATCGAGTATGATTTTTACTTTTTACACACGTAAAATGTACGTCCCATTCCTTTTTAAAATAATCTATCAATATTTGATTTTCTTCACGAGACGTATATGTAGATATGCACAATTCATATGCATGTATTTTTCCATCTCGCTTCTTTGCATAAAGAGAACCATCATCCATATAAAGTATGGATATACCCAATGGTGTTAAATAATTAACGAACTTCTTATTAATTGTTTTTTTTCCGTTAGGATATAATTTCTTTCTATACAATCGAAACTTCTTTGAACCTTTCTCTATCGTGTGTCCAATGTAACCGTTATTATTGTGCGTTCTTATATTGATCGGATCACAGTCAAAAATTTCTTCTAAAAGTTTCTTCTTGTATTTTACATACTCTAACTGATGTCTGGAATGAGTTATTTTGATACCATAGCATTTACGATGCTCGTATAAATGAGCATCACCCATAACCATACCAATTATAATACTTCTCTTTTCTTTTTTAGTAATCATATTTTATGTACCACTAGGGACATTTATAATTTAAAACGTTAGTCTCTACACGTTCCTCAGATACATCTGAGGCTTCGCTCGGGATTGCCTACGTGAGGTTTCCCCGAATTCATCCGATTTTCACTAACACATTACTGTGTTAGGCTCCTTCTAATCAAGAGTTAAGCTTTATCTTGTAAACATATTGAATGCTGTCATGGTATTCAACAACACCCATTAGACGATCATATTCCTCCGCATCTTCATCTGATATTTCTATCCCATTACGTATTTTCATAAATTCTCCTTAAGATTGTTTGTATTTCTCTAGTATGGCTCCAGCCGCGTTTTTAGCTTCTATCATCGATTTCTGATGACTCTTACGGGCACTGTACCATGTTTCGAGTATAGAAGGTATGATACCCTTCTTTGTAATTGTGAACACGGTACCAAAACCAGTAATACACTGCTTCCTATCTATGAGTGTATCACGCCATTCAGCAGCACTCATCTTCTCTGTCTTGCATCCAATATGCTGAAATTCCAATATGTCATCAGTCTGATCTCGAATAGCTTCAAATGCAGCTTCTTCAAGTAAGAACTGACCCATCTTAGTTTCAGGTGAAATATTACATGCGCGTAGTGCAGACGGGTACAGAGAATTCAAATCAACAGAGCTAACCCAATCATGAATACCCATAACAGGGTCAAGTACTATTGCTCCCTTTATCTGCTCACCACCCCAATCAGTATCTGGCTTGTCATTAACTATGATATTGTCCATCTCATAATGACAGTAGTTGATAACTGACAATTCTGCTAATTTTATTGTACCACTTACATGATTAAATTGCCCTGTTGCCATATGAACCATATCATTAGCAAGAGCAACAAATTTCATCTTATCCTCAAAGCCTTTCAATATTTCGGTATCTCGAATGTTATACCGTATAAAGTAATTGAAATCATGTCGATATAGATCAGCAAGTGATCCTTGATACTCCAGCTTAGGCATATCTGGTTTGTCATCAGTACGAAGAAACTTATCAGCAATGTTATCTAGTTTATAGGATGCCTGATTCTCGATCATGTACTTCTTGAATAGAGTAAGATAGTCAAGACTGACCCGTCCCTGTAAATCAATGACTGGTTGTTCCTTACCGTACACCTCAACATCTCTCCACTTGGGAGGGGGAGCTTCTGGAAAGCATAATTTCTGAACAGCTTTCTTACCAAGAACCATTTCAATACGTTTGCCCATGTAAGGATCATCAAAGCCGCTGTTGTTCCAACCACAGATAATATCAGTGTCCTCTATCTCACGTAGAAATCGTTTGAGAAGGGCACGTTCATCCACCATGAATTCAATTTTGATTTTCACCCCTTCTATTACTGGTGTGATGTCTTCCATTGCTTGATAGAACTCAGGCTTAGCAGGACCGACATCAGGAACTTCACAATTGGCATTCTTGGGTGGTAGTGCCAGTACAATCATTGTGTTAGTATGCATGTGAAGCATTGCGATAGCATTTACCGGAGCGTAGGGATTACTTGGTGACGAAAATCCAGTTTCTCCTTCATACATGTAGTCAGATTTGGACGCATCTACCCATCGTTTAGATGCTTCGTCCCATACTTCTAATTCATCCAACTCATTAGGATTGAGCGCTCTTAGATCGCCTACAGTAATTTCTTCAGTTTCGTTGATACGCCTTGGCTCCTTTGTGTTTTGTGGTATATTCAAATATATATTCTACAACAGAATCGTTTTCCAGTACACCATTTTTTGGTCCTTTGATTCTGTGGCGCAATTGTCTGTATGTTAATCCAGTGTATTCTTTGGATTGGTATGACTTAAATTCTTCTTTAGTTCCATCAACATGAATAATTCTCAACAATGATGCTTTGCCATCTCTTATATTTTTACCCCGCTCAATATGATCAACCGAGTCAGAATGTAATGAATTTTTCAACCGCTCAGATTTTTCTTCTTGAGATAGTTCGTTTATAAAATCACTAATACTACGTGAAACTTGTATCCGGTTATGATTGTGTGGTTGATGACCTTGAGTATATGTAGGAGTGTATTTTTCAACATATACTAGATGCATATCGCCGCACCCACATTCACATTTTCTATATTCTTTTGGTTTTGGTTTAGGGATGACCTTTTTTATATTTTGCACGTATTACAGAATCCTTATGTAGCAATTTAACAACCTCACCACATCCACATTTACATAACAGCTCTTTCCAGTCATTGTTTATTCTATATTCATAAAGAGATTGCTTCATTTTTTCAACTATTGTTGGATCTTTCATTGGGTGGTTATCCATCCAACGCAATCTCATATTTTCATACTCTCTGGAATTTTTTGAATACATCTTTCCAGACCCAGCCATCCTATATAACGCAGATGACATTTTTGTTTTGTAACTTTTTCTATTATACATTCTGTATAAAATCTTATGCGCAACGTAATGTTCACGTAATGTCATTTTTACAATATTATTTTTATCATTTGTGCCACCAATACATCGGGGACGTATATGATGATTTTCATACGTTCCCGATGCACTTGTTCTAGTGGATTTTTGATTTTTTGCATTTGATATAAGATTTTTGTAAAGTTTTTTATAATTCATCCTATATTTATATTGAAAAATCAACCTCTATATCGCAGACTTTTTCCTTACTTTTATTTTATGGTTATTGTCATATGATTTTGATTTATAATCTACTTCAATATCGTACATTGTAACATTGACTTTCGGTGATGCCTGACCGTAATAGTTTGCTGATAGTACCTTTAACTCAGGTGCTATGTCAGACTCGTACATAGTAATACCTTGCTTCTGCATGGTCTTCTTACCATTAAAGAACTCATAACTGGTGTCGAAATCGAAACGGGAAAGAGTCTTGCCATCAAGACTCTTATAATCCCCGGTTTTAGATTCGATGTAGAAGTAGTAAGGAGCATCATACGATTTCATCGACCGGACGTTGGTTTTCTCGTCCTTCTCCCATACGAATATGGACTCACCCTGTTTAATCGCAGATATATAACTCATTAAGCGGCCTCTTCGCCATCCTCTTCATCATCTTCATCGTTATCAGGCACAGACATACCCTCTACAACGGCTTCATATAACAATTCAAAGTCTTCGTTCTCTTGTTGAAGATCGCTGTACGAACGATCATACATTGTCTTAGCAAGTTTGCGAGTTTGCTTTGGATCGATTTCGAAATTCTCTTTGATCATATCAATAACCTCTTTGATATGCTCTCGTTCTGATGCTGTACGAGCCATTGAATCGGTAATTTGCTCTAAGGCAAGTTTAAGCTTCTGCCTATCGGCAGGATTGCTAGGTGGTGTCATAATGACCTCCGGTTAAGTTTAAGATAAATGTGCAAACCAAGATTTAATATCACCCGGATATTCTTTTGGTTCGTAGACAAACATTGTATCAGAGCGATGTACAATGCGCAATAGATCTAATTGACCTATTTCCACTTTAGAAATGCAATTCATAAAGTTCGGTACTGCTGGATATGTAATGCATGTACCTCGCTCTGGATTAAAACCAAATTCAAATGTAGGGAATTCCAATTTGCCACCAACCACTTCAAACGAAGTATCAATTGCTTCATCCATTTTTAAATGATCTTTCAGAAATATAACAGTAACGAAATCTATATCCTTGTTTCTATACCAAGTACCATTTGAAAACACAGTACTTTCACATACATGTTTGGATAACGTGTTAATACTATGAGATTCAATGGTAACATCACTATGAACTATGTTATATCCATATCTTTCAGAAATATTATTTACAAGATAATGATCTATTAGCTCATTAACGTCTTTGTTATTGACCGGCTCAATGAAAACTTCTCCGGTATGCTTCATAGAAGCCCTAACCAACTCCTCACATAGCTTAATTGGTACGAGTTTTTGATCTACCAAAAATGGACTCTTAGTCACTACCACTTAGATACTCGATTAATTCTGCCAGTGTTACATCAGATGTTCTCATAGCATCGACAAGCTCAGCGATCTGTGCTTGTCGTTCTTCATCCATCGGTTCTTCTATCTCATCTTCTACCTCATTAGAATCAAGTTCCTGATCAATTTCAGTATCATCGATATCCTGATCAAGTTCAGTATCATCGATATCCTGTTCAAGTTCATCGTCTGGGGCTGTAGCAACATTTCCGATTTCAGTAGTATCGGAATCATCAACTTCTTTTTTATTAAGAGCACTCATCACGGTATCAATGATAGCATCTGCATCAATATTTTCTTCATCGTCCATGCGAGTAACAGTCATGGCTTCGGCAACCTGCTTAGGATCAATTAGAAAGTTGCCAGCCTTAATTAGATTCTGGCCAATGAGTACAGGAGAATCCATCGTAGACCGATTGTTCAAATTGAATTTAACATTTTCTATTATTTGTTCACCTATCTTAACCGACATTTCAATAACTGGACGATACTCAGTTCCATCAGCATTCTTCACCGCTTGCTGTTCGGTCATAGGAACTGTAATACTATTGTTTGATAATTGGCTACACTTAAATGTAATCTGCTGACTTTGTTCGTTAACCTGAAATTTATCGCAATGTAAGGAACATATTGTTGCTCCAGTATCTACTTTGCCTCTGATAAAAGAACTTGATGGCAGTGCCACAAATCTAAGTTCTACAAAATCTCCAATTACTTCTCTGTTTTGTCCACTCATTTCAATATTAGTCCATGTTCTGATTCATAAAAAGTATCGACGTCAACAATAAGAGGATCTACCCACTTACTCACCGGTTCGATAAATTCCAATGGCATCAAACTGTTCTTAACTGCCATAAGAATTACTATAGTATCTATACTTATACCAGTAAGCTCTTGCCACATGATAGAATAGGCAGCACCTTGTTTAAAATAGTTAGATATTTTATTTACGTCTTTAATATTGGATGATGTTTTGAAATCAATGATGGAAAGTTTACCTTTGTAATAGGCAATGCAATCAACACGTCCAGCAACCCCTAATAAATCACTATATAGACCAGCTTCCTGTTGATAGATATCACTAATATATTTTAGTTTTTGGCGAAGTTGGTTAAACATGAATTTGTATTCATCTGGACGATTTACAATGATTTCTTTTCGATCCATATTATCAAGATAGAATTCCACCATTTGATGGACTGCTTCGCCTTGTACAGTTGCAGCCTTGGATATACGATCAGCCACCACATCACCACAGGATTCTCTCCATTTGGCCAACCACTCAACATCATTGAGTGACAGGACGGTAGTAATAGATGGATATATATTTCCATTGGAAGTTGTGTAGGTTCTGCCCAGCTCTGTTGTGGTGTCAACAATGTTGGGTAGTTCCAGATTATGATCAATGTGTGTAAACATCGTCACAGTTTATCACAACAAAAAATTAATTACCAGATAATCTCTTATTAAGTCGAGCAACCTGCTTTGACTGTGCTCTTTTCTTAGTAATCAATGACTTACGTTGAATTAATCCACTCTTCCTACGCATTACAGCTCTTCCTCTGCGAACTAATTTTGGATCTTTTCGGACTCCGCATGAATTTGGAGTAGCGACAAGCTTACCAGCTTTAGGCCCAGACAGACAACGAAATTTTTTGACTACCGAATCTCCGACTTTCTTGAACTGACGAATCGCAGCCTCATCAAGAAGCTCATTTCCATCTTTATCGCAATAAACCACCTCACATTCAGTAAGTTCTGATTCATTATAAATTATATCAAAAATTTTCATTATTCTGCACTGTTACTTGAACCGGCAGTTTTCTCTTTCTGAGAAATTTGCTTGTCGGTCATTGCAAGCTTAGCAGCAATATCAGCTCGTTGCTTTTTCAGTCGGGACGTAGGATCATTGGGATCAGCAGTAACAGCTGCTGCTCTGCGTTCTTTCTGTGCATCTATAGCTCGCTTAGTGGCAACACGATCACCATCCATTTGCTTAGCTTTTTTAACTTGGTTAACGGCATCAGCAGAATCAGCATCTACAGTTACCATCTTCGCTTCGTTAATTAAATAATCTCTAAATCTCATGTATCACCTTGTTTAAGAGTTTGCTTGTGCGTATTTTAAAATCAATTTTGCTAATTCTTCTTTAGAGATTGCAGATTCAGCGCTACTTTTAACTTCAGTACCAACTTCCTCGTTCTCCTCTGGTATATCATCCATAACAGCATCAGCCATTTCTTCAGAACTATCACCTTCACCACCTTCATCAGGTGTAGGATCGAAATCTTCGGCACCATCTTCTCCATCAATTTCAGGAGTAGTGCCCCCGCCTTCAACTTCCTTTTTATATTTAGCAAGTTTAGCAAGTGTTTCTGCTTCTTTCTTAGCAGCCTTTTGTTGTTTCTCGTATTCTTGCATGTTCAATAGGTCTTCTTCTTTAGCGACCTGAGCCTGAGCAGTCTCTGATGCATTCTTTGCAATTACAGCTTCTGCTTCTACCCTACGTGCTTCTGCTTCCGCACGACGTGCTTCTGAGTCAGCTTGCATCATACCAATAACAGCTTGCAATGCAGTAGTAGCATTTTCTTCATCCGCAGATGCATCACCAAGAGCTTCATCACCACCCTCCATATCACCAACGCCTTCTTCACCAACGCCTTCTTCACCAACGTCTTCTTCACCATCTTCAGGCATTTCTTCACCATCTTCAGAACCAACATCAGATTCTTCTTCCTCATCGCCATGGATTTTGCCCCACTCAACATCACGAATATTAAACTTTTCTTTTAGTTTATACAGAATTTCACCAATCTCTTGTTGGGTTTTTGGCTCTTCGTCATCATCAAATACAGCATCCGTATCAGCTAACATAATCGATAATGCTTGTTCAAATTCAGTGGCTTGTTCTTTATCTACATATACTTTGACAATTTTACCTTCGTCATCTTCTAGGCCAAATACAGCAACATTCTCTTTACGTTCGCCCGCACCCTTTACAGCTTGATCTAGCTTTGTAATAGTGTCTTGATAATCAAATGGTTTAACATCAACACTACTAGTAGCCTCAGCTTCTTTGAGAGTACTGAATAACTTCTTAGCAGGCTTTCTTTTAGCAGTTGGTAAGTCACCTACTTCGACGAATCCCATTCGACGTATCATAATAGCGGTACCAGCATTAGGGCTATCGCCACCGAATAAACTTCCTCGGCTATTGGCAACTCCACCAGCGGATGTTGATCCACCAGAAGCAGACTCTTTAAGTAAATAAGAAAGTAGTGACATGTGTAATTTATCCATTTTCTAGCTGTATAGATTGTATTTATTGTAACTACCGTATCGTACACCCAGAAACGAAAAAGCTTGGACATGCCAAGCTTTTTCTATACAAACATTGTTTTAGTTACTCGGTAGGAGCTTCTTCTTTTTTCTCTTCGCGAATAGCGTCTACTACTTGTGTTGCGACTTGTTGAATAGCAGCACGTAATTGATTCACTTTATCAGATTGTACACCTAATTCCTGAGACCATCGCTGGTGCATCTGAATCAATTCCCGTGAAGAATCACTAAGTGATGAGATAGGGTGCTGTACACCATCAACCTCAATTGTCAACTCTTCTGCTGTTTCTACTACTTCTTCTGTTTCTACTACTTCTTCTGTACTTTCTACTGATGTCTCATCACTCATTATTTCATCTCCGTCGATGTTAATTTCCAAAAATTTCCATTAAGTCCGATCCTTTACCGGACGAAATTGCATCCCTGTCTACCTTTGCTTTGTCTCTAGTAGATAAGGGTTTCAGTATATTTAGGTTGTCAGCGCCATCGTGTATTTTGAGGGTTTTTCCATCAAAAGTCATCTGGACACTGGAACCTACACCGTCACTGTTACGGGTTTTCTGAAAGTTCATATTCATCTGATTGCTTGATTTCATTACTTCGTCCATATATAGCGTTATGAACGTATCTGCTTCATTGATTTTAGATATACCACCAGCAATATGTGAATGATTTTGTGTTGCTTCGCCAACTGCTGATCGATTTAGTTGAGAAGCTGTGATAATGGCAGCGTTATAATCAACACCAATTTGTCGCAATTGCTCGGACACTTTTTTGTCAATATCAAATGAATTGCCATCAACACGCTTATTTGGTGCCAGCTTATCTAAGTAATCTACAATTATTATATCAGGTGTACAATCATAATGCATCTGATAGTTTTTTAAGTATGCACGAATTTCAACTGCCTTGGTTTCAGTCTTCATGTATACAATATCTAACCTTCCAACATCAACACTATTTTTAAATGTTTTAACGCTACTAATAATCTCTGGAATATGATCTTCCCAATCCTTTCGTCCAAAGCCTGTAATCATAGAGTCAAATCTTTGTGCTACGATATCTTGTGATAACTCAAGTGATATGTATAAGACGTTATGTCCTAGCTCTGCATAATCAAGACCTAAGTTGGATAATACAACTGATTTACCACCACCCGATCCAGCAGCAAATAATACAAGTTCCTTTCTTGCTGGACCACCAAATAATTTCTGATTAAATGTCGGCCATTTAGTAGGAAGTATTTCGTTACCATGTAATAGTCTTTGTAAGCGTTCTTCCACAGTACTAAAATATGATATACCTAAGTTAGCCTGAATGGACACCATCTGTGCTTCTTTTATTAGTTCACCAATCTCACCAAATTCACCCTTCTTGATCAGTTCTGCTGATGCTAGAATTGCATCTTGCATTGCCATTTGTTGACAAAATGATTCAATTTCTAATGTTGTGTAATTTACGTCAGCTTTTGTCAGTTTCTGTTTTTTAAGTTTCACATCTGTTTCAGCGTCAATAACAGATGGTTTCGGTAGTCCACCATGCTCCTCATAGAAATCAAGAATGAATTTCACTGTAGGTTGTAATGATGGATCAAAATATTCATAGTCCATAATGCTATTGCATATGGAAAAAGTATCTGGACACGAGATAAGATACTCAATTAATTTCAATTGTTTCTTCAAATTCATATATTATAGGTTTCTCTTATGTGATAATTAAATTTGGGTACACTTTATTTGTGGACGCATTATCACAAAAGATCTCATCATTGTCAAAGAAAAGTGAACCACTTGATGAATTTACTTTGCTTACTTCTAATACCTTGTCTTTGATTATGTCAGTTCGTTCAAAGGGAGAATCTGACAGTAAGAAGTGGCTGACACCTTGGTCACTAGCTTCTATAGTAATTGATGTGCCGCTGGATATTAATGATGTATTGAAACCGTTGCTATAAAAATCAATGAACCCAATATAGTAAACTTTGTTACGGAT
>Ga0209187_1004083_pt1 | contig 11457 bp, 19 predicted proteins | sample BantaG_FD_187430 | JGI IMG/M metagenome (GOLD analysis project Ga0209187, IMG submission 187430) | Marine algal microbial communities from Bantry Bay, Ireland - BantryBay_4 metaG (SPAdes) (version 2) | ecosystem: Host-associated > Algae > Red algae > Unclassified | place: Bantry Bay, Ireland... | reverse complement strand
GCTTCCGATTAGCGCTGCACGAAGTGGACACTGTGCATCTGGCACGATGTCCTGCACGATGTCGAAACCGGAAATCTTAATGGAAACAAGTAGCCCGATATTAAGATCTGGCCCACTTGGCTAAGACAATGGGCCATCAGACCGCTCGTTCTCCTCGATTCCGCAATCCCGGCCACGTGATGGGCGAGAAATATCCTTGCATTCGAACTCGTGTTGAGCTTTTCTGTAAGACATCGTGCGCTCCGTCGACAACGTGCCGCCCTTCACAGTGCCTGTGAGAGGGGTCATCGTGCGGGGTGTCCATTTTTTGGGGAAGTGCCATATGTATCTCATCCGTATTCAAGCAGTTGCGGTAAAAGTCTTATCTGATTAAAAAAATGCTAGTTGAGTATATCTGAGTGGTCATGAACTTTCCACATTCATGAGCCCCTGCCTTCTTCTGGCCCTGTTACCAACATGCACGGGCCGTGCGCCCACGCATTTGGCCGCCACCGCCCGCGCCTGGCCCGCCACCACCGCCCCCGTCCGCCTCGCCGCCACCGCACCCGTGCGCCGCGCCGACACTGGACGGGGGGGCTGCCACCGCCCCCGCTCGCCCTGCCGCCACCGAGCAAGGCCGCCACCTCCCCCCTTGACCGTCCCGCGGCCACCGGCCGGGGCGGCAACTCCCGCCCCCGCCCGCCAACACTGCCCTCGTCCACCCGGCCGCCCCGCCCGCCCCGCCGCCGCCGGGCGCGGCGGCCGCCACCGCCACCGCCACCCCCGCTCCGTCAGAACAGGGCGGCTGGGGGCCCTAACGTTGCTGCGCCAGGCGTCTTCCCGCCCAGCCACTTCCTGCCCTACCGCCCAATGAGGCGGCCCCGCGCCCGGCCGCCTGATTGCCGCGTTTTTTAGGCATTTCGCGCGTCCGGCTGACGTCGTTGTGCGATAAAGCGAGGACGGGGTGGCTTTCTTTTGCGCCCCCCGTTCATCTGCGATCGCGTCGACAATGGCGTGCTGGTCATCGCGTCGTCCTTGTTTAGTCTACGTGTCGTGCCGAAGGACAAGGTGCGGATCTCCGTCCAACAAGTGCAGCATGGAGGCGCTCGGGACCGCGGCAATGGAAAAGAGGGCAATCATGACGGAGCAGGTGGAGGACTTGATCGGCTGGAGAAGATCCGACGCGCTGCGGGCCCTGGTGGGGGCGCGCCGGTTGCAGCAAATGGTGATGAGTCGACAGAAGGTGTCGGGGGTGATGCATTAGACGGCAACGATGCAGACGAGTCAAGCAACCGCGAAAAGATCGCCTCGGATGCATGCGGCAACAGCAATGGGGATCCTGCGCAAGAAGATTCGGACGGGGCGGCCGTGGCGGCGGCCTTGGCAGAATTCATAGTCGCGTCAGATGAGGCTGCCGCTGCGCCTACAGATGCGACCTCCCCAACTCCAATGGCGGCGAGGGCATCACCGTCACGCCGACGTGTTCTATATGCCTCTCTTTCTGAGCTGCTCAACGCCGCTGTGGTCAACCCGGTGACGCTCCGTCAGCCCCGCGCATCGATCCGCGTCACTGCTGCCCACAACCACCTGCTATCCGTGGACGAGCGTACCATTTTTCAGGAGTAACAGCGGCAGCTACGCGATGAGGATAATCTGCCTGCTCGGATGTCGAGTGCTTAAACCGTGCCATGCGCGTGCGTGCACGGTGCTCATTTATTGATCACGATGGGGGCTTTTGACCAGGCCCTGTCATAAGTATCGTTTTCAGCTTCGGGTACGGTATTTACAAATCCTTGAATTCAAGTACGAGTGCTGACCACGTCTATCTTCATTTGTATTGATACGAAATGTACCTTAAGAACACGGGTACGAACCAATTCCGAAATTGATTGACTTGGAACAGCTGCCGAACTTTAGCAGCGCCAATCGCCTACTTTTCCCGAGCGTGTCGAATCCGTTGCGTCACGTGAGTCATCCTGTTTGCGGCGTCTTCAAAAGCTTGCGAGAGAATTCTAACGGGCGCCCTTTGGCGCGCACACCACGGTTTGGAGAATCCACCCCAACTCGAACCGTTGTAATATTCAAATCAAGTCCAAAGATCAACTGGTACTTAGCGGAGGTGAACCGACATAATGGCATTTGAATGACGCGCTCTACTGGATCGAACTCCGCTGTGGGTCGGAATTGATAGATACCCACGGCTACCTACTCAATTGCGCATTGTGTGTGTGTGCCAGCCGCCTTGCTGCCTACTGGTACGGGAGTTCAGACACTTACACCTGTAAAAACACCTGCTCACAATATTCGTATGGGAGGGCCTGCTTATGACCTCATAGCCACCTGGAACCACCACAAGGACGGCATTCTCGAGGCGTTGTGCAGCTGCACCGGGGTGCAAGGGATCGGTCGCTCCTACTTTCTCGGGCTACCGATGGTGCTTTCGCAGATGGAGGCGGCTCTAGCCCGCAGCTGCACGTGCCGGCGCGCAACGGCGTTGCTGGGCGACCACGATGTGCTGTAGCACACCGTCGGTGCCGTCAGCTTCCCAGACCTCCTCCGCGCGTGCCTGGCTTCGCGTGGGCCGCTGACCGACGACGATGACGGCGGTCCGGTTGGCACGCTCACCTACCTCGTCATGCACTCGGGCGGGCGTCACAACGTCCCCATCTCCGCGGTGCTTCAAAACAACGCGTGGGCGACGGTGGTCGTGCGGCAAACCTCTGACACGTTCGAGCTGGCGACCTGCAGCCATAGGCCCTGTCAGACCCGGCCGTGGGATTCCATCTACGCAAAGGAAGTGAACAAGGTGGCGCGGGCGGATGCGTCCTCGACGTTGACGCGGTCCAAGCGTGAACGCGAGGACGCGCTTTTGTTTGGTCCAAACAGTGTCTTAAAGGAGGAGGACACAACAACGGGGCCATCGCCAGCGGCGCCACCGCCCAGGAGGTAGCTGCAGGCGACCGCATCGGTCGCGCGGCGCAAACGGCGGTCCCACAACATGTTTCTGTGCGCCGCGAAGGCCGCCATGTGCGAATTGTACAGTGCGGCGCTCAATGCGATGCGCGACATCAAGCAGGAGCACGTCCGTTACGCCGTGCACGCGGACGATCCGTGAATTAAATGTGAAGAGCAGCGCGACGGCATGAAGGTGCCAGCAGTGGCGGCGCTCCTTTCAACGATCGGTGGACGGCTGCGGATCAATTTGGGCGTCTGGATGTGCGTGAACGGCCACATTGTGGACTATGACGGTGCAGAAAACGGCTTCTTTGCGACCCCTCCCGAGACGGTGTACGTGCGCGAATTTTTGGACGCGGCGCTTGGCATTTTTGTGATTGCCCGTTCGACGATGGCGGCTCCGGCCAGGTACTTGTCGAGGCTGCTCAACAACAACCGCGCTGACAAGGAGGCAGAGCATAGCCAAGCGCGGCAGCTGCTGTCGGATACTTGCGGCCAGGTCTCCGAGACGCTGTTCATCCCCGACTCAGCGTTAGAATGCGGCGACCCCGGCGCCAATGACGCGGAGGGCGGGCGCTTCGACTGCATGTTGATGGACAGGCCGATGTTGACCGACCCGCCGGAGCACATCTTGCCGATGTTGCGGCCGGGGATGGACGCGCCGAAAGTGAACATGCCGGTCACGTACTCGTGCGTGGTCCGCAACGTGACCGCGCGCGCTTTAGTCCGCCTTCGCGTCCGCTCGGCGGCAGAAGACTCCGTTGCGTACACGGCGGTGGAGGCGCGCAAGAATCGGGCGTTCATTCTGGATCCGTTTTCGCAGAGCCCTGCACCGCCGCCAACACCGACGGAGACAAGTCGCGGGTTGAGGACGCCCGTTGACGCGGATGTGGCTCTGTACTGCACGTTGTTCAGGTTGTTCACCGCCTTTTTCTACGCGCCCAACATCGATTCGGTCATCATCTTATCGGCTGCTCGGCGCACGGGCGCTGCCAATTCGCCGCACGGCATCGACAACGAGAGCTTGGTTGACGTGGTTGGTGCCGGCAACAGCGATGACGGCATCGGGTCGCAGTACTCAAGCGACGAGGTCCACATGATGGCAGAGGAGAACGGGAACACGGTGAAGGGCAGCGCAGGTTCTGTGCTGGGGGACGCGGGCACCAATACGACGGACCAAACGACGGCCGACCCGACGACGGTCACCTTGACGGACCCCGGGGTGCCGCCGGTCGACTGAGCTGGCGCCGAAGACGCAGCCGGACCATCTGGCGTTTATCAAGGCCTGCAAGACTTCGCACGACGGCCCCTACCTCGTCGCATCCCTGCACACCCCCACCCGGCGGCGACGGCACTAAGATTTTGCTCTCCGCGTCGGCGGGAACCGACGGCGATGCAGAGCCACATGCGATCGAGTCGAAATTTGCGCCAGTGGACAGGACCGCTTGCTCTCGGCGGTGCCGATCTTTTCCGTGCAACCAGCGTCGGAGTTGCCCAGCGAGCAACTAAACGCCTTCTTGGAGAACCCGGCCGACCCTGCGTCTCGGTTGACGCAGGCGGCCATGAAGGCCGTCAACGCGATCTTCAAATCGAAGCGCACGAGCGACTTGCTGCCCACCGCCAAGATTGGAGTCAGTCCTTTGTTCAAAGGAAACTGTTCGCCTCTACTCCCTGGCAACTGGCTCGACGACGAGGCCATGAACGCCTGAGGCGCTCTGCTCAAGCTGCGTCACGAGAAGACCCGCTCCACCATCCTGGCGGCGCCCAAGCACTACGTTTTCAACCCCTTTTTTTACGAGCAGCTGTGGTACCGGCAGGAGAACGTGCTCTACGTGGTGAAGCGGTGGACCAAGAAGGTCGATATGTTCTCGATGGTCAGTTTATTCATCACGGTCCACCTGGCCGATTCCCACTGGGCATTCCTGGTGGTGCACATCGGCGCCCATGTGTGAACCCTTTCCCTCTACGACTCTTTGGGGTCGCAGCAGGAGCGGGGCACGCTCACTAATCGGCAATGGTTGACGGACGAGGCCAACAACAAACGTAAGCCCAAGCGCGAGTAAGAGATTGAGTACCCCGAGTGTCGCTCACACGAGAACTCTGACGACTGCGGGGTTTTCACGTCGATGAATATGGACCTCATTAGCCGCGGGGTGGACCACTTGACAACGGCTACGAGCAAGGCCTACTACCCCTGCAGGATAGCTGCTGAGATATTTTCAGGGTGTGTGGCGGGGCAGGGTTGATGTAGTCGACGAGGCGGGGAGGGATGATGCAGCTGGTCATCGCAGTTCTTGGTACTGCACCAAATCATGAGTACCGCGCGGGGGCGGGGGGCGGGGGGGGACGTTGGCGTGACACGGTCGTTTATACTCGCAGGAGCCTGTTTTTTTTCCTTTTTTTAAGTGTTCTGCTGTGGAACAAGGTAACGACCGAAGTGCATGTTTTTGCGCTCCCGTTGCTCTGCGTTCCTTGTCGACCTACATGCCGGTGGGCTCCGCTCCGGCACTTCGCAGAAACGCACGTTGTCATTGTTTTCAGAACCGTGGCCAAACACCTTGGCGGTCGTTTGGGTAAAAAGGCGACAGGGGGGCAACCTTCAAGTTGCAGCAGACTGGTAGATTGGGTAACTGAAATGGCACCATATGGCGTGAATAGCGCGTCTCCTACCCCCCCAAGTACCACAATCACAAAGAGTATCTCCCAATCTGTCTCGCACAGCGAAACCTATGCAGACGGCAGAGCAGAAGATAACGCTTCCGTACGGCCCATAAACCTTTTTCATATATGCGCCAAGCGAAGCTTTCAAAGAGGGATGCGTGGGCGTCTCAATGCGTCGAATGGACTCTTTTCACACTGAAAAAAAGGGCTGCGATGACAGTGCACGGCGCCATTGCGTGAAATCGCCTGAAAGGGCCACCAGCAAGCGCTATTGCTAGCGCTTCTGCAAAGAGCATGATGGCCCTGTACCTAGTGCTATCTACTCATGCTCAGCGGCCCCTCATTGGTCGCTTTTGAGGAAACCGCACCAGCAACTGAACCGTGCTTCTTTCACAGGGACGTTCTGAGCGGGTCTCTTTCCACAACGCATAGACTCCGCCTCGCGTCCTGCCAGCCGCCGTCTTCTGGACCTCGACAAAACCCTTCACTCGGCTCATAGATCGCGCGCCGCATCCGGCCCGCAACAAACCGTCACCAAGGCCTTGTGTGTGCCGCCAGCCTTGGCGGTCCCAAGACTCCTTTGTTACCGATTCTGCGCACATCCTACACATCTATTGAGGCGCCGCACGACGGGCGTTCCCTCCGAAAAATCCCCTTCCCTGCGCCTGTAGTGTCGTCCCCCCCCGCTGCATCCACCCTCTGTGCTCGTGGCTGCCGACGGCAGGGCCGACATACTCGTTGTTGCCCACATCCAGCATCTCGCTGTGGCCTTGAGGCCCTTGTTTTATCTCTGTCCGTCGCGCATGACAACCCCCGCGCCGTTGCGCACGAACACTCTTCTCCTCGTTTTTGGGGCACTAACGGAGACAGTACGATGAAGGACACCCCGGTCCTGGAGGCCTGGCTGCTTCTGGCCGACCCGCAGCTGGTTGGCGACATTCGGTTTGCGAGGAAACCGCCGCTGGCCGACAAGGAGCTGGCTCCGGTACGGCCCCTCTCTTCGGCCTAGCCCCTCCTGTCGGCCAAGCCGCTGCCGACGATTGAGGCACAAGCCGGCACCAAGCCGCTGCCTGCGGCCGAGGCCCTGCCGGCGGCCGAGCCAGTGCCAACGGCCAGGTCGTTGCCGGCGGTCGAGTGCATCCTGACAGCCGAGGCGATGCCGGCGGCCGAGTCGCTGCCGGCGCCCAAGATGCTGCCGGTGGCCGCGTTGCTACCTGCGGACGCCCTCCGAGAGACAGGAGCCGCAGAAGGGTCTCTGTCGACGGACGCCTACCCGTTGTTATCGGAGGAGTACCTGACGGATAAGAACCTGCTTTGAAGCAAAGGCTGCTCGAGGAAGAGCCGGTGCACACGGACGCGTCGACGCAAACGCGCGAGTCGAGGCAGAATGAAGAGGCGCAGGCGGGGCAGGCGGAGGTGCCGCTGTAGGCGGCCGAGCCTGCTTCTGAGCCGGTGGCCGAGCCGGCGGCCGCACCTGCGGCCACACGAACCGCGGCCGAGCTAGTATGCGTGTTCAAGAATGTGTTTTTGGCCACGGACGCCCAGGACATTGATAACGTCAGGTAGATGACCGTCCGCATGTGTCTCTCGGCGATGATGGCCAAGCCGGTCATTCATATCTTCGGCGGCTGTGAGCTGATTGACGTGGAAGTTCTCGCCTGGGCCCTCATCGACGCCGTGTCTAGCGTGGTCTGGATCCAGCTTGCGCCGGCCGTGACACCGGTGGTGTTTGTGTGGCAGTTCTTGCTGCTCGGTCGTGACGCGATGGACGCGGCGCCCTCCCACTGCCAAGCAGTTGGGGAGCTGCTGCTGTTCTGCATCAACGACGAGAAGCAGATGATGCCGCGATGGGAGTTCAAGGCCGGGCGAGCGGCCAACGACTGCCGCAAGATTTGGGAGAGTGGCGACGCAGCCACGTACAAGGCGAGGTTGGTCTCGCTCGGCATCGAGCTGGCGGTCAGCAACGTCGTCGCTTACGACGCGTCGAAGGAGCGCGTGAAAGAGCAAGCCACGTGAGAGAGGACGGGCCGGGCGGGGCCGGGCCGGAGGTCCTCCGAGCCTTCCCCGAGGACTCCACCGCGGAGTGGGAGCGGTCCGAGGCGGCGGAGAAGCGGCAGGACGAGCAGACCAAGGCCAAGGACCCTCAAATTGCGCGTAACTACGACGACTGTCCACACGATTACCCCAAGAGCGTGCTGCGGGCGCCCAGCGTGATCTTGTGTATGTGTGCATGCGGGTACACTATTAGCCTACAGCTTCTTTGTGAGACCGAGAGCCTCCCTCACGCGGTGGCTGCTCTCGTGCAGAGATTTAAAGAGATGCCGCGTGTCAATTATTTTGATACCGTCTACCAAGCCCAGCGCCACGCACTGCGACGGGCGCCGTGGATGTTAGACGGCGTCTGCACTGCCTCTTTCATCGACAGGATTCACCGTTGAAACCACAAGTGCAGCACAGTCTTCAACGCCGACCAATTTCCATACCTCACTCGCCGGCACGACAGATCGGGAGCAAAGCGACAGCACTCTATCAAAAAATAGTGAAAGAACAGTTTGTCGTACATGCCACAACGCTGCGTTATGGTGCGCTCCCGGTTTATGGCTGCGCACAACAACATCCTTGTATCGCAGCAGCGACAAGCAACAGCCTTGGCGGAAAATACGCGAGCATAGGGGGAGCCCAAGACGGCGGTCGAGATCGAACACGAGCACGTTGAGGCTTACTACCACCACTCTTTCGTCAGCCGCTGTGAGTTGGGGGATAAATGTCCGTGCCGCAAGGAGGTCGAGCAAGAGGTCCCGGTGGGGTTGGAGAGAAAGAACTGACCGGGAGATTATTTCCCAGTGCTCTGGTTGGTCATGAAGGCAAGTGACACAAACGAATGTGCAACATGAAGTACCACAATCTAGGGGGTTACCTCGAGAGAAGGCAAGTCACGGCCGTCTTAGCCGCTCGCGCGACACCCGCTATGAAACTCGAGGTCCAGGAAGTCGGGCCGATCGAAAGGCCAAGACATCGAGACACGGCTTACTTGCCGGCGACGACGGTGCCTCCCACCGTCGTCGCTCTTCGTCCTAAAAGATCTGAAACGGTCGCCCGGGCCCAATTTCCCCAAATGGGAATTGACCCGGGCCGTCACCAACCAATGCAGAAAATATCCTCAATGCATTTCAAGTCCCCCGAGGCGATCATTACAGACGAAGGGGAGAAACCGTCCCGCGCGAAACGCGCTGCACCCGCCGCGTGGCGCCCGGTCGGCCGTCGCCTGCCGCGCTCTCTCGGGCGCGCCAGCTTCTTCTCGGGCGCGCCAATCCGGCCTCCCGCGGGGCCCGCGTGCCGAGCGCGGCGGGTCGGGTATGCTCCCCGGGTGGCCCGAGCCGGTCATCGGGGCCGCCCCCTCGCTTCGGTCCCCGCATCGCCGCCCCGTCGGCCACCACCACCGCTGGTGTCGCCATTTCACTTCGGGTACCGCGTCCCCCGCCGTCGCCGACGTCCCCGCGGTGTCCCCCTGGCGCATAGGGGGCCCCGTAGTACTACATCCCCTTCGGTCGAGATGGAGCCGTCCCCGGCGACGCGTCCCGCCGGCCCCGTCGAGGCTCCGTCCCCTTCTCCCCCGTCGTGCCCGTCCACGGCTGCCGCCGCTCCGGGGTCGGCGTTGGCGTCCGTCGCGCTGACCACTTCGGGACCGTCCGAGCGCCGCCCAACCGTCCCCGACCGTCCGTCGGTGCCGCCGGGCATGCGGCTCGAGTGTGACTCGAACGGCCGGGAGTGGCGGCATCCGCCCCGCCCAGCGGGCGCCGCCGCCGAGGCCAGCGCGGGGGCCGAGACCGCGGCTGCCTGGCGCCCGCGGCCGGCTTGGGCCCTGCTCCCTCCTCCAGCGCGGGTCCTCCGTTCGTGCCGGAGGAGCGCCGGCCGTTGTTTGGGCAGTCGGCCCCCGCGCTCCCGCCACGACCGGCGCCGCCCGCCGGCCGAGCGTGGCTCGCCCCCCTGGGGCCGAACGTGGCCTCGGCCGACTGGCCGTTCGTCAGCGACGTCTTCCTCCAGGCTCATCCTCACGACGCAGGCGAGGCAGCCGCCGGGTGTCGGGCTTTCAAGGAGTTCGCCAAGGTGGCGGGTGCCGGTACCCGGCCGGCAGCCGAGCGCGACTTCGCTTCCTTCGTCCGCTTTGTCGGGGACAGCGCGGCGTGGCTGCGCTGCATGTCGCGGTGAAACCCGGGGCGGGTGCTCTTGGTCCCGCAGCCCGCGGCCGAGCTGCCGTTCGTCGCCGGCAAGAGGAGTACACCTACCTCAAGGACTGGCATACACGCCTTCTTCACCGCCCTGCGGTCCCGTTCGGTCACTCCTTGGCGCAAGCCAACTTCGGGGTAGTGGGCTCTCTGATTGCCTTGGCGTCGGTGGGCCCCGCGACCGCCCCGGCGGACTTGGCGTTGGAGGCCGCGCCCCGCGCGCGCGGCGAGCTCGTCAGCAACCGGCGGGCGGGGCACGAGGCCATCTTCCTATCCGTCCGTTCCGGCATTTCCTTGACGCCGGCGCGTGCTCGCTTGCCGCCGGCAATGGTCACGCGGTGTGCGACGCCGCGGCTGCTGACGTACGAGTACCCGCACGTCGTGACCCAGCAGCAGTCGCTGCTCCAGGTGTTCCCCTGCCACCCCATCCAGGGCGCGGCCTGCGTCATGCTGACGGCCGCCATCATGTCGGGGTGTCTGCGCGCGTATCGCGAGACGCACCGCGTCATCGAGCCGTCGCCGTGCTACTACGACTTGACGCGGAAGTTCAAGGTCGACGACCTCGTGCCAAGCGACCGCGGTGCCGCCGACGCCATGGAGGAGTACGACGCCATCGTGAGGGCGGTGCCCTGGGCGGTCGTCCATGACCTACTGCCCTACCACCACGATACCACCCGTCAAGCCCCGAGCACCCTGCTGCCCCACCAAGTGGGTACCGTGGCGGACGGCAGGCGCCACTACGTCCGCGTCGTAAACGCCTTGCGGTCGCCGCAGGCCCCTTTGGGCGTCCGATTCGGGCGGCGGCGCCGCTGCCCCCCGTCGCGACGGCGACGATCGCTGGGGGGAGGGCGGGCCCGGCCGCCGTGCCGACGTGCGGGACGACAGTGTGTGGCCGGCGGCTGGTCCAATCGATGGCCACGGCCATATGGCCGCCGGCCGTGACGAGCCCGCATGGCTCTCCGACGGCGGCCAGGGCCGCGATGGCGGCGCACGTGGCGGGTGCTACGGGCGGTCCGAGTACTGCCCTGCCGGCGACGCCGCGGCGCCTGCCGGTCCGCGCCCCGCGCGCTGGGATGCCGTCCCCGCTTAAGACGGTCCCGCCATGGCGCCGATGGAGCTGCGGGTTGCCGGCCCCGTCGTAACCCCCGTTTCGGGGCAACCGGACGTCGCCTACGATTGGTTAATGTCTGCGTCGTGGACGCCTCCTACCCCGAGGAAGTCCAGGCAGGTCGTCGCCTTGTTCGGGTACGACCCGTCCATCAACTGGTCCGAGGTGGGGCCCTGCGAGATCACAGCCGCTATGGTCGAGTACGCTCGCATCGGGCTCGCCGCCGACGTCCTCCCCTGCCTGGAGTCCCCGCGGACGCGGGCGAAGCGGTTCCACGACGCCCTGCGGCGCGTCCAACGCAAGGCGGGCCGCCCCGTTCACGTTTGGTAGTTTCGTTGTCACGACTGAGGGCATCGTGCTGGCCCCGTAGGTGTGGCGCTTGGTCCGACGGCGTTAGGTCGTCGTCCGCCGTAGGAGAAATCCGCGGGCTTTCTCTTCGTACCACTCAGTGTCCGCTGCCCGACGTGGACCCGACACTCCCTGGTCGCTGGTCCGCATTCCCCCCCCCGCGACGGGCTCAAGGTCCCA
>Ga0209187_1004082_pt1 | contig 11459 bp, 7 predicted proteins | sample BantaG_FD_187430 | JGI IMG/M metagenome (GOLD analysis project Ga0209187, IMG submission 187430) | Marine algal microbial communities from Bantry Bay, Ireland - BantryBay_4 metaG (SPAdes) (version 2) | ecosystem: Host-associated > Algae > Red algae > Unclassified | place: Bantry Bay, Ireland... | reverse complement strand
GCCTCCTCGTCCCGATTCCCCGTTGGGCTTGCCATCAACGTGTTTCGCGCAAGCGGCGGTGTCGTGCAAACGGCCGCTGGTGGGTGGGCGCAGACCGCAGTTTTGGCCCGTCATCCAGGCGCTCACAGTGCTGTTTTTTTTTTTGGCAAGGCCCGCCGCGGCCGGGGACGGCAGATGGGCGGCCGACGACACACGCGGGGGCGCTCGTCGGGCACCAAACTGCGTTCGTGGGGGTCCTCGTGCTACACGTGTACAATACATGGGGTTTCTGTTGGTGTGTACTTTAGTTCAGCGATGGTCCCGAACTGACAAGCAAGCCATGGACTTACCTCGGGTCGTGGCCCTGTGATCTGCAGACGGGTGGCTGTTGCAGCGACCGGCAACGTGCGCACGCGCCGGCGCACACAAGAGCCGTTGCCGTCACACCGTGGGTCCCACGTCCCGTCCGTGGAGCCCCCACAACACGCCACATCAACCGCGACTGCCCCGCGCACCCCAGCCCGGGTGTCATTGTCATGCTCAGACGAATCGTACGCAGCCGCCCGCCGCCCGTTTCCTATGGCGCGGCCATGGCCATGAGTAGCTGCTGAATCGGGGAGGAGAGGCGGGCGGTAGACGGCTAGCTACCGGCCCCCACCGCTCCGTCGCGGCCACTGCCATCTTGATGAATCGCGCTGCGATCGCGGGATGAGGGAAAGTAAATATCCCCCTTCAATAACATTAGGATGTTTCACGGAATGTCCGTTGGCCGGTGCACCCGGACGGTCGGACGCTGAGGTCAAACATGCAATTCGTTCTCTTCCAACAGGTACAGCCACAGAAGAGAACGTAGCATTTCAAGAGCCTCAATTGTGGCCGCAAATGGCGGACAGGAAGCCGCGGGGTCGCAAGAAGCCCTCTGAGAGCTGATGCTCAGCGGAATAAAAACGTTTGTCATGTACTTATGCCTCCATTGTGCGCCTGATGGAACGCAAAGGCATGGGTCATCACCGTTTCGACCACAATGACAGGTGGATCTGAAGCATGACCGAGGACCTCGCCCGAACGCTTGGATGACACAGACCGTTCGCACCGACCGACCGTTCGCACCGACCGACCGTTTGCACCGACCGAGCGAAAGAACTGTGAACCCCCCTATTGACACCGCCGCCTCGTCCGTGGGTCCCTCCTCCGCTCCTCACGCGGACTCGTCCGTGGGTCCCCTCCTCCGCTCCACACGCGGAGGATGGCGCCACCCACCCGTGTGACGTTGCATTGTCAGCCAAGCGATGATCGATGATCTCAAATCACCCCGTACCATCATCATCGTCCCTGAAGTGGAAATGTCCATCGGCTGCCTATCGCGCTGGGAGGATAGGCAACAGTCCATCAAACCCCATTTTCGACAGGGGTTTTGTCACGTATCCAATTGCCTAACCAAAAAGGTTCTTGATGAGGTCTGTAATCCCACGTGACACAAAGCTCCGATGGAAAAAACGGGAGTAGTAGTCTTGCCCAACCTCCCTAGCGTCGAGGTAGGCCCGGGCGAGCTGGTTTGATTGGGCCACGTCGAAGAGGGCCTCTCACGAGGCCGGCTTCTGTAATGCGGATCATGCCGCGGTCTTGACTTGGTCTGAGACGGCCTCTGCCGTGTTCCCTCTGGCGCCTTGGTCGCCCGTGCATCAGCCAGCCTCCCGTTTTGGCCGGTTGTTGGGCACTCGGCGCTTCTTTTGGGGCGCTCCTGTGCCATTGCGCGCCCCCCACAACGGACGCGCGAGGTACGTTGCAGCCTACGACCCCGCCGACAGCTGTGGTCTTCCAGGTGGGAGCCCTCTTCAACCCGCCGACGGTTTGAGTGCGAGCGCCTGAAGCTATCTTTTGGTGGTATGGGGTGCCGGATGGCGGCTGCTCTTGACGTGAACGAAAGAAGACACAGGTGTACAGCGGCACACTTTTCAACCAGTCATCAATACCAAAGACCCCGCATCTCCCCCCAACCCCCACCTCCCTCGGTTGCCCGCCACCCTCAACCCCACGGGAAAAAGTCATTGACGATGTAACGCGCGCCCCGCAGCACAGCGACGGGCGCGGTATTCGGGGGGGGGGGCACCTCCCTCCCCACCGTGCGCAGCAAGTGACCAAAGTCCGGCACGACGTGGACCAAGCGCTGGATGTCCTCGATGGGCACTAAGCGCACGTCCCAGTCAGACCCGTCCGTCGGGATAGCCCACCGCAGTCGCTGACACTTCCGCGCGGAGAAAGGGCAGCCGGGCACCGCAGCCACCTCCTCCATCATGACCACGAGGGCGTAGTCCCCGTCGTCGCGGCGGACGAGCGCCCGCACCTCGCCATAGCCCGAGGTGGCGGTGGCCGCGTCGCCCGAGTCGGCGGCGGCGGCCGCGGTGCGCGAATCGCGGCTGCCGCCCGGCCGCCCAAAGGCCACCGAGTCGTACCACGGCGCCCGGTAGAAGGAGGGCGACGCCCGCAGGAGCTGAGACAGCTCCGCGCCGCCGCCGAGCCGCGCCTTAAACCGCCTGCAGCTCAAAACGCCCACGGCGTCCTGCGCGCGCATGCCAAGCACCTTGCCGCAGTTGACCACGCCAGGCCGCCAGGAGAGCTCCGCCACGGATTGGCGGTCAATACGGCCGTGCTTGCGGCCGCCGTCCCCCTCCGTCTCCCCAACGCCCCCCTCCTCGTCCTCCTCCCCAGCATAAAGGCTGTCGCCGAGCATGGCGTCTAGCTCCCTGTCGCTGTCGTAGCCGTCCGCGCCACACGCGCCGGCACCCCTGTCGGCGTTTCCCGGAACCGGGTCACACCGAGCTGAGCGCTCACCCTCAGCCCGCTTGTGGTCCGCGAGGATGATGCGCCCCCCCTGCGAGTGCCGCACGATCTGGGCCGTAAACGTGTCGAAGCCCCTGTTGGTCCGCACGTAATACGGCTTGTCATCCTTGTGCTGGCTCTCGTTGCTGGCCGTGCTCCCGTTGGCCAAGTTGCCGTGCCAGCGGATGGCGTCCATAACGTGCCGCAGCAGGCGGTGGACCTTCGTCGTGTTCATGACGCCGGGGAGCGGCGTCGCAAAATTGTTGATAAAGTTGGACGCCTTGGCATCGAGGGTGGCGGCCTGGGAGAGTGTCAGGGGCTGGGCGGCGGCAGACCCGACCTGCCCACAGAGCGCCGCGTACAGCGAGGCGTACTCCGCGAACATGGAGGTGACCGCGTCCTCAACGGGCTTGTCGCCAAAGGCCTCGCGGTACGCGACCCAGTCGAACTCAAAGCCGGGCGCCAACTTGGCGTCGTCGTCCTCGTCGGAGGCGTCCGAGTCCGCTTTGGCCGCCTGCTGGCGTCGAGCGGGGCGCCGCGCCGTCCCCTCACCGTCAACTGCCAGCAGCGGGAAGAGTCGGCCACCACCCTCGGCGCTGGCTACATGGGCAGCGGCCGCCTGCTCTGCCACCTCCAACTCGTTGACGCCATCCCCTCGCGCCGCCTTGCGTCGCCCGACTCCGAACAGGCCATCGACAATAAACGGCAGCGCGTAGACGCCCTCCCGCTGCTGCGCACCGGTGAACGTCGCCTGCTTCTCCCCCTCGCTGACAACGTATCTGCGGGGGACGTAAAGGGCATGGGAAATTGTAGTAAAGAGCAGATGCAATGGGGGGTGACGTCAAGCCGAGGTGAATGCTCCAAGCACACATCGGGGGGTCGGCAAGGGTCGCGTTAGCGTCGCTACTCCTTCCTAGCGCCCCACGCAATGTAAAACACGTAAAGAAAAGCATCACAGACACAGTCGCGGCCATCCACAGAAACGTACCCAGGTGCCAGCTTTCGAGCTTTGCTTCGGCGTCCCATGTGCTCAAGGCGGTGGTTGGCGATACGATAGGTAGCGGCGAATGTGCCCATGAGGGGGTGGTGGCCCTTGCAGATGTACGGAAAGATGCGCACGAGGCGGTGCACGAGCGTACGGGTGACGCCCAGATCGAGCACCTGCGGAGAGGGAGAGAGCCGGGTGTCCACGGCCAGGCACAGGCAGAAAAGAGGGGCTCAGAAGAGTATCGGCGTCAGTCCAAAGTACGCGGTTGCATTGGGCAACAAAGGAAAACACTCACTCGCTGGTATGGCTGCACAGGTGTCATGATAGGTGGAAGCAAAACTTACATGCAAGGCATCGAAGCCAATCATCCGGTACAGCAAGTGGGGGGGCGTGGAGAGCCCCGACATGGCCGCCAGTACCGGCACGAAGCTGTTGGTCGAGTCGAGCGACTCCAGGTGGATGCGGCGCTGCCTATTACTGCTGGTTGCAAGGTGCGTCGCCGCCTCCACCTGCCGCTCCAGAGTGCGCACAACGACGCGGTCCACCGACCGCAAGGCCATCGGCGCGCCGGCAATCCCCTTCTCCACCGTGCACAAGGAGCAAGGGTAAGCGCAGATGCCTGGCTTAAGACACAGGACGGCCCTCTCCTCAGGCTGGTCGCAAACATACAAAAGCACACGGGGAAACGCCCACAGGGCGTCGTCCTTCCACCGCTCCGGCAGCTCCAACCCGTCGCGGCTCGCCTGGATGACCTCCCTGAACGCCAAGAAGAGCACCCGCTGCAGCACACCGCAGCGCCTGTCGCGTGCTTTGTCGCTGGCAGACGGCTCCTGCAGCTTCTGCACGACCGGCACGTACGCGACGGTCAGCCACTCGATGTCACCCGACACCACGTTGACGAGCCGCACCCGAATTGGATATAGCTTGTGTGCTGCGCAGGGAAAAGTGCCAATCACAGTTGATTAAAGACATGTGTATTCACCAAAAAACACAAGGAGAGAACGGTATCAGTTGCGAGTCACAAGAAAGGGAGCATGGCAGCGACGCACACCACTGCCACCGCAACCGCTACCAGCAGCGCCTTCCTCCAAATCAGGCCCCTCACAAGGCTGCGACTCCCGCCGACGTGGGGGCCGACCGTCTCCCAGGGCGAGGAGCGACTCCCAAACATACCGCCGGACCATGAGAGCAGGCTGCTGTCACTGTAGACGTGGATGCCCATCATAAAGGCGCCCGGCTTGGTTGAGTGCTCTTTGACGACCTCCTCCTCGGCAAGGCGGAAAGCGTCTCCGTCCATGGGCGTCTCGCGCATGTGGGTCGGCGGCGCCGGCTTGTCACCACCGCTCCAGAACCGCACCTTCTTTCCCGAGCGCAGGTCCTCGAGCAGCGCGTCCATGGCCGACCGGAATATGGCCACGTACTTCTCGCCACCCTCCTCCAGGACGCACGTCTTCCAACCCGCCCCGAGCACCGCCGCGTCCAAGTCGTCCCGCATGGCGCACTGGAACGCGTAGGCGGACCGGAAGGAGTCGCGGATCTTGCGCTTGTGCCCTAGGTCGATAGGCATGCCGGGGCGCGTGCCGTCCCACACATCAAGCAGGTCGAACAGGTCCTCCTGCTCCCGCAACGACAAGCCGGCGCGGCCAGTGCGCAAAGCGAAGCGCTGCAGCGCCTGCAGCCGGAACGTGTCGAACTTGCCCGGGTTGGCGCGCTTGCGGGCCGAGAGGATGGGCTCGGCGCGCTGCCAGTCCTTGATCTCCTCGTAGAGCGTGCGGATGTGCTCAGCCAGGTGGGAGTAGTCGTACGGCCGCGATGCCTCGGCGGCCGCGCCGTTCTTGTCCTTGCGCCTCTTGGGGGCTGGCCCCTCGGTTGCCTCCTTGCTGCACGCCAGCAGCGCGTCCAACTGGGCTATCAGCTCCTGCGTGCGTGCGCCGGCGTCCGTCGGCGCCTTGGCCTCGCCGTTGCCGTCGTCGCTCGCGACCGCGCCGTTGCCGTCGTCGGCCGCCTGCCCCTGTTCGGTGACCTCCTTGTACGTCGGCTCCAGCTCCTCCAGCGGCTCCGACATGAGCTTGTCCATCTCTGCGTGCACGGCCTCCGCCTGCGCCCTCATCACGTCGCCCACGGACAAGGTAGTGGCGCTGGCCTCCTCGATGACGAGCGGCGTGGGCGAGGCCGCCGACGAGGTGGCGGCGGTAGCCCCGACGGCCGTTGCGAGCGGGGCCGCCGACGTTCCCGCGGCGCCGGCGCTCGCCCCTCCGTTGGCGCCCTCCCCATCTTCGGCCCCAATCAGCTGCTTGCGCCGATGGCGACGGACGCGACCGACTTGCCCGTGAGAGGACATGCCATGCCACTGGAGGGCGGCCGGGGAGTTGGTGTGGAAGTTGCATATCAGGCACTGCAGCTTCCTTGATGTGAGCGGAACGTCCGACATGGTGACGGAAGGCAGGGAGGAAGGCGGGAGGGAGACGGTAGGATAGCCCGGCGGGAGCGCCGACACAGGCATCGAACAGGGCGTGAAATAGTAGGTGGGCGAGGGCTTGTCACGGCACGAGCAGGCAGCGTATAGAGCAGGCAGCGTGGGGGAGCAAGCAGATGCGGGTTGTGGCTCCCAGCTGCAAGTTAGCGAGGCGACTGATCGCCTTTTTGACCCAAAAGCGGACGGACGAGGGCGCTCCGCATGGCCCCCTCGCGACACCGGCGGCCCTGCCCACAGACACGCGCAGGGCACCCCGATTGGCACGGTCCCCTCGCAGGAGGCTCTTCCAGCCGACGAGACCAAGACGTACCGAATAGAGGACGCGCAGCCTCACACGCACACAGCCAAAAACCAACGAAGAGGCCACCTACGCGCCGCCATGGGAGGATGCGGGGGGGTTGTCACCCGACACGTATCGCTCAGGTACAGAACCGGTGGGCGGAAAGGGGGGGGGGGGAACGGGCCCGCGCGGTGCGCAACTACCACGGTCGGCCGCCCGGTTGCGGGCGACGACGGTCAGCACCAAAGTCGGGTCGCGGTCCCCAACAAATAAAGGCAGGCGGCGTACCCAGGCGCCATCAGACAGCCGTCCACGCAAGTGTGCGCGGCCGCGACGGGTGCTCGCCGTCACCTCGTCGCTGGCAAAAGTCCACACAATCGGCCGGCGCGGCGACGCCACGTCGTCGACGGGGCGCGGTTAGAGCGGGCACGTCGGTACCTTGCATCGGCCGAGCAGCCACAGGCATCGGGGCTGTCATTGCTGTCCCACCGATGGGACAATCGTAAGCGAATCGTGGCATTCGCTCTCATTGACCAAATTATGATGCTCCGAGCACTGGCCAAATCGGCTGGCGTGCCAGTGTAGATCCCATTTTCGAAAAAAGCGACGATCGATCTGCTCGATCACAGGTCCGAATCGGCTTCAGGCACGGGCCAGCTAGGCTGCGCACACGTCACCGTGCGGATCAGTGCGGTGGCCAACGTGCGGATCGTTGCGGTGGCTGGCTGCGCCGTCCTCGCGCCCGCCCCGGCTCCTCAGTCGCAGTGGCACTTGGTCGCGTCGCGTCTCCCCGCTTGTTGCTGGCCTGCCCTGGTATCGCGCCCCCCTGTCCCATCTGCCGATCCTTTCCCACAACAGTACGGACCCGCGTGTTCCTCTTCTTGTTGTGTGCTCTTCTGACGCATGTACGCACACGCATCCCCCTCGAAGTGCTGGCCTGTTCTCGCATCGTCCCGTGGCGCGTTCGCTCTGCGTGCACCCTGTCTGTGTGCTGACGTTCCTTCCCCCGGCGCCTCCCTCTTCTGGTGTCAGCCGTTCCCTTTCTTCTTGGGCCTTGAACGCTCCACCTCTGTCCCCACCACCCGCCGTGCCCCCCTTTTCTTGTGCTATTCTGGTCGCCTCCGGCATCCCTCTTTTGACATGTGCAGCTGCCGTGGCGCATGGTGGCATGGCTTGTTCCGCCTCGTATCCGGTCGGGTGAATTGGGCGGAGGGACGCCCCCGTCTTTTCTCTGCTGCTGTTTGCCCTGCCGCTCCACCCCCTGTCTGCCAGCCCACCGCCTTTGTCCGACCAGAGAGAGCCAATGAGTACGCACACGCACTGCATGATGCTTTGCTGATACCGGTACGTCTCTGCGTCGCCCACTTCCTCCACGCCCACGGCGGCCTGTGAACAGTGATGCATCAGCGGGTCTCTTACCGGTGCCTTGACTTTCTTTTTGCTGCCAAGTGCTTCCCCGTGTGTGCGCGTGACTCGTCTCTTTGCAGCTCTCTGACCCCCGCCGTGCTGCTTTGCTGCTGCCCACCCGTTTCTGGCCGGTACAAATACGTCGCCGTCCGGTTCTTTTCTCATCGCGCCGACCGACTCCCCATCCCCATCTCGCCGTGAGCGCGCCACCCTCTGACCACACCACTCTTGGACCCTCCTCCACTTCCCGCCCTCCTCTTGTGCCTCCCCCACTCTACACACTCGGACTCGCCATGCAGCCCGGACACCCCAACAAGGACAATGGCGCGTCGGGCGACAAGCGCCGACCCCGTCTGCGCACGGACACGCTCCCTGTCCCAGCGGAGTTTTGGGCGGCCTCGTACTCGGACACCCCGGCGGCCGGCTCGGCGGACGCGGAAGACAGCGGCACCGTCAACGGCGCGCCGTACGGCCGGCCCCGCGGCCGCAAGCGCCCGGTTGTGCCCCCGTCCGTGAGCACGACGCCAGCGCCTACTGCAGGCGACATTGAGAACAAGGACAACATGCGCGCGCAGGGCCTGGCTGCCAATGTCGTGGAGCAGGACGGCATCACGCCTGTCCCTAGGGCCAACACCGCGACGGGGACCGCAACCGCCGCACTGCCGCGTGTGGCGGGCGCGTACGACCTGCAGCAGTACTACGGCGGCTCGCAGCCGCTGCAGCCGCCGGTTTTGCCGGCGCTGCCGGTGGTGACGCCCACCGACGTTGGGGGCGTGTCGGGGGGCGTATCGCCGTACGAGGGTGGCGGTGCTGGGGCTGCGGGGCTGGGCAGCCAGCCTCGCCCCGGCCCACCGGCTGCCAAGAAAGCCATCGTTCGCTCCAAGTCCGGGGGCAAGATCACCAAGCCCAAATCCAACAGAGCCTTCCTGCGCACGGCGGGGGGCACCAAGTCGTCGTCGCTCGTCGTAGATCTGCCGCGGTACTACATCCATCCGCCGCTGTACCCCGGAGAGTTGAGCGCGACGCCGCAGCAGGCGGCCACATCCGCCGCTGCGATGCGCACGCTGCTGGTGACGGACCCGCCGGCGGCGTCGGCTTCCTTGCCTGCACCTCGGACTTCAGGTGGGACCTGCCGCCCTCCTGTCGCCCCGCGTCGGTCTTCTCGGTCACCGTCTCCACGCCCGAGCCCGCCCCCGACGGCGGCGGGGATGGCAGGCTCGGCGGGCGCCGCGGGCGCCACGACCACCTCCGTTCCCAAGAACGTAGACAGCGGGTCTGCTCCACCTGCGCCGGCTGGCGGCGGCGGGAGCCAGGAGACGGGCCAGGGCCCGGCCAAGAACATGTACAAGGTTGTCAAGAAGGCGGTCGTGGAGACGGCGCTTCCGCTGACCAAGGCCATCCAGGCTATGGCCGCCGTCATGGCCGAGATGGAGAAGGAGCAGGCGGCGGTCATCGCCAAGCTCGACACGCTCGGAGGCAAGCAAGAGATGGTCAATAAGCATATGCAGCAGATGAACGCCGGGCTGGACGCCAAGCTCTCGGCCATCTTGAGCAAGCTGGACAAAGAGTCGGACGTCGAGTCGATGGGCTCTGACGGCGACGACGCGCCGGGCGGCGGCGGCATCCGCAGCACGGCCAAGGCGCGCTTGAGCTGTAAAAAGCGCATGCGACTCAACAAGGACAAGGGCGTGGCCGGTTTCAAGAACATGGAGAAGGTGCGCCGCGAGTTCCGCCGCCGATTGATGGAACACATTGCCCGCACCAACACGACTTGCCTCGTCTACCCCAACATGGAGGCGACGTGGGACCTGCTCGTGGCCTCGGCGGTGACGGCGCTCAACCTGACGCCGGAGCTCGCTAAAGACTTCCTGTGGGACTATATCCCGGTGCCGACGCGGGGCGACCAGACGGAGGCCATCTTCCGCCGCGCGTCGGTGCCCCTGCTCCGCGTCAAGCCGCACCTAGTCCAGACGATCAAGGAGCGCATAGTGCTGGCCTTCCTCCGCGCGCTCGGGCTCACTAAAGCCGACATGACGAGCATCCTGGCGGGCGAGTGGCTGCACAACAACGCGTACTTTGCGTCGGAGATGGGCTTCAAGGCCATTCTTGTGGCCATCGTCGAGTTCTTCACGTACCTCGGCGCGGCCGACCGCATCACCGAGGGCGGCTCTATCGGCAGCGGCATCGTCATCGACTGGGTGGTCGGCCACTTCTGCATGGTGAGCGGCCTGGTGCGCTTCTACCTGGAGCTCGTGGCGGGGCTGCGCACGACGCGCCGCTCCGGGGTGGGAGAGGGAATGAACGAGTACTGGATGTCCGAGGTTGGGCGCGCGGACACGCTCCTCGCGCGGGACAACGAGGTGCACAACGGCCTCCGCCTGTTGGATGGTGCCGACGCCCAGCGCGCCAACTTCGGTCTGTCCAGCGTCAGCGACGAGGACAACATGGACGAGGAAGAGTCGTGAAGAGCCTTGTTGTCGACGCTGGAGGGTGTGAGGGCGAGGGGCGGGAGGGAGGGCGAGGGGGTCGGCTTTGGTCTACCCCGCCGTCAGCGGGCCCCGACCTGTGCTTACTCATGCGCTGCATGCTGCCGCGTGCTGCTGCAGGATTTTGTTTGTAGTGCTTGCTTTGGAGGGTGTTTGTGTCGACCGTGCCACTGTGCCCGCGTTTGTTTCTCGTGGGCGGTGCTACGCACGGCCGTGGTTGTGATGATTTTCTAGGAGAGAAAGTAGCCAATGCCTACATCGTTGTCATCAGCATCTTGTGGGCTTCCTGCTCATATGCACCACGTACCTTGTTGAGGTGCTGCCATGGAGCGACGCGCGCCAGAAGAAAAAAAAACGACGCAGCACCAGCGCGGTACGGCACGAATGTTCGGGCTGCAACCTCAGAAAACACATCCAACCCCAGGAAGAACATCACCTCATTGGGCGGATCAAGGGCTCGTGATCCGCTCGGGTGGCTCAGCTATTGGGCGCATTTTGCTGTCAGGAATGCGCCAGCCGTGTTCGTGAGCTTCTTCCCTGCGCCCGTTTCAGCCATCTGCCGATGAAGGAAACGGACATCAGAATACAGTGTATCGCGGCTAATCATCATTGTCCATCGAAACCCCTCCTTGATACGGGCATCAAGGCCTGCCGGAATCCGCCACTCGATGGGGATTGCAGCTTCAGGGACGATGATGGTTATGATAACGAGCCACGCCGGGATACAACAACGCCTCCACTCGCACCCAGAGGATCCACCCAATGACACGCGGACCTTGCAAGCCGACCACAACGGCACGGGGGAGAAGGTGCCACGGACCCTGGCTGGCCCGCCCGCCTTGGCCCGCCGAACGACCCCACCCCCGTGGGGCACGCCCAGCGGCTACTGTAGCCGTCAGAATCTGTGACGCGAGACCGTTGTTGCATGGCTTGCCTCTGGCAGCGCCAGCCAGCACGCGTGCCCGCCGCCGCCTCCCCCCCCACGCACTCGCTGCTTTCGGGCGGCAGCGCGGCGGGGCAGCC
>Ga0209187_1004076_pt1 | contig 11473 bp, 14 predicted proteins | sample BantaG_FD_187430 | JGI IMG/M metagenome (GOLD analysis project Ga0209187, IMG submission 187430) | Marine algal microbial communities from Bantry Bay, Ireland - BantryBay_4 metaG (SPAdes) (version 2) | ecosystem: Host-associated > Algae > Red algae > Unclassified | place: Bantry Bay, Ireland... | reverse complement strand
GGCGCCCGCGGGAGCATCCCTGGGCGGGCACCGCAGGTAGGCGCGACCGGCACGGCGGGGTGGGACCGCGGGGGCACCACGAGAGTATAAGAGCGCGGGGAGCGAGGGCCGAGTGGACCCCGGGGGGTAAAGTGCGCGTGTTTGCTTGACAGACAACACGTGCCCTGCATGCGGGCGCCTGCTGGCCACGCAATGCAACACAGCCCCTGTGGCGTCGTCAGAACGGGCACCGCGCGAGTGGAGCACCGGGCTGTGCGGGCTGCATGCGCCTGCTTTCTTGAAGGGGCTGGTGTGCAGTAAGCGCGCCTGCCAACTACATGGGCTCACGCTGATCAGTTGCGTGTGAGAGACCACTCTGGAAGCTATTGCTGGCGTCTTCGACACTGGAAGCACGCCCTCCCAAGTGGAGATGCCCGCAATGCCCCACAGTGTGCAGGTGGCTGCGGACACATTTCCAAACGCAAGGTCTCCGTGTGTCGTTATTTGCATGATGATCACTGTGCGTGTAGAGACGGCACCAGCGACCGCCCTTAAGACCGTGTCCAAAGAAGTGTGGCGCACTCCCTCCCCTGTGGTGCCCTTTTCTCCCAAGAGAGCTGATGAGTCGCTGTCAATTGCTCTGGTGCCGACTGACGCTCCGTGGATCGAGCTTACGGGCGCAGTAGAACGTGCGCAAGAAATGGCGCGTAGACACCATTTTAGTCACAGCTACTAGCAGTGGCAGTGCACCCCAAGCCACACTGTCCGCACCACTAGCCAGCTGATAGAGCTCTGCATGTACACACGGTACGACGCTACGATGCATGCGGGCGCTGCGCGTAGACGCGTTCGCATTCCGACGCCCGGCCACAGTTCGTCACTACATCTCGACCAGTCTCGTGGTCACAACCTCGAAGCGTCTGTGAGGAGCACAGCCACCCGTCTTTCCCTCTCCAGCCGTCATAGCTGACGACTCTGCGGGGGTCACCATCCCACCACGTTCAGCCGGTCGCAATTTCACCGTCACCGGGGCCGGGGCGCGACCGCGCACGCGAAGTCGTCGATTTTGCCACCCCCATGTACCCCGCCGGCAGCGGCGCGCCATGCGCTCCGCCGGCGGCGGCGCGTCTCGAGCTCGCACAACCCGACCCCGCACGCACCTAGCCGCGGCGGCGTCCCCACAGCAGCGACAGTGGCGCGCCACAGGTTCCCGCGAATACCGCCGTCGCCGCAGTTGCGCTTCGTCGCGCCACGCGCGGCCGTCTCTCCGTTAGAAGACTTCGAGCCACGCGCAGGCACCGGAAGGGATGTCGCGCCACCGCGAGCGCTGTGCGTCTGCCGCGCAGCGCATCAGCGGGCCGCTTTTTACTGACGCAGGGGGCAGCGGCGACGGACGCTGACAAGCGGCACCCCGTCGTTCCGTGAAGACGGTGGAAATGGAATATGTTGTAGAGAGGTACCAAAAAAATGGCAGGAAGCGACAAAGAGAGTGGTAGCGCACAAGTCAGCAAGCATGCCTCATATTCTAGGGCTCGGACAACCACGATGCAGTACCATCCTCGCGCCCACTTCAAACTGGCACACGCTCAGGTACGCGTGCGTATTTGGGTTCCCCCACGAACACAAACGAGAGCCACTCTTACCTCAAACACTCAAGGAATAATGACAGGAAGAAACGGCGCTAATGTAGACGAGAGGCCGTGGTGTCCAGGAGGGGAAAGGGGGTCGTTGATGGGGAAAGGCACGCCGACAGTTGGGTTGACGGCAAGTGTCACGTAGCAACGGCGACGTCGACGACGACAACGACGATGGTGCTGGCGGTGTGCTAGGCACATTGATGACCGGCCTGAACGAGCCATCAGGCGGGAATGGGTACAGGTACACGATCATATCGAATCATCACCCCAACGGCGCCCCGCGATCCGTCCCCCTGAACCAGTGTCGGTGCACGAAGTTTGCCCCCCCCGCTGGAATTGGCTTCCAGTATTGATCGCATTTCGCGCTGCATAGCACTCCCGGCCACACTCACGGCGGCGCGCCCTGTGTGTCTCGTCCCCACAGCCACCAATCAGCCTCTTTTAACAGTGTAGGGGTGATGACCGTCATTCGCGGTGCCGCACGGCCCTACAAATGAAACACCGCATATACAGGGTTTTATGTGTCATAATGCGGGGTCAACCTGGGATTCCGACGAAAATCAGTATGCAGCAGGCAGATTACCTGGGTTTTTGAGAGCTGGGATCAGACCAATGCAGGAATCCCGTGTGATCCTCAACGATGGCTCAAAAGAAGATCCCTGGAAACCACATTCTGACAGTGTCCTGCGGTGAACCCGATTATTGGGTCTGCACGCGCGGACCGGAGCAAAGCAAAGGAACCCTGCACTCGCTATCCAGCGCGCCCCCGACGGCTGACCGATTCGGAACATACCCACGGCCCACCATGCTTCTGATCGGAGGGGGCGGGCCCTCTCGAGGTCGTCAGGTCGGCGCGACAAGCGGAAAATTCGTGTGGAAAAATGGGCTGCGGGAACAGTGATGCCGAGAAGTGGAGGATGAGCGAGCAGGCCTCATCGCGTCATGTGGCGCAGGTGGAGCTCCAAAACAGCAGCAAGGCATCGATGGCCTCTCGCTTGGACGTGAAAGGTCACATCAAGTGAAGCCGGACCAAGATAGGGAGGCCTACAGGGTATTGACAGCCTCTCGCGTGAAAGCTGAGGGTCAGAACTGCGGCAGCTGGGCCTCCTGGTCCTCTCCGGAGCAGGCTCTGGAAAGATCGAGAAGGCATCTCGCATTTCCGATACCTGCGAGTGTTTAGCCGCAATGCTGGTCCCCCATTAGTCCGATGGGATGTCGAAATCAGTATAAATACGGCTCCTCCGGCATCCACTGTGCCTCCCCACCTCAGCCATCGACACCAACACACCGCCGAGGACACCAAACCCCGTGGTTGTGACCACTTCAACATTGTCGTGTCCGTCCAGTCCGAGTTGTCGAGCCCCCCCCTCACCCCTTCCGACCCCCCGCAAGCATCATGCAGTCCTCCGACGGCAAGGACAGATACCCCTGCTCCTGCTTCGCGGGTATGGACGGTGGCCGGGCCGGCCCGCAAATGGTGTGCCGTGCGACATGGTTCATCCAGAATGCGTCCGAGAAGCGCCGCGGCCTGTCCCTTGGCGGCGCGGCAGCGAGACAACCACCAAGTCCAAATTCACAGACGGTGTCAGCCGGTGGCTCGTCAGGTGGGGGCGCGCCGGCAACTCCTGGTTTGGGCTCAGCATCCGGCGCTGCCGTTGATCAAGGTCGATTTGGGAACAGGCGGCGTTGCGATGCAGACGAAACGCCAGAGTCAAGCGTCGCAAGTAGCAATGTTAGCTCTGATGAAGATCCGCAAGATGTTCCACCACCCGAAAATTTCCAAGATCCCCAACCGGAAACAGACGATGGAGCACCTCTTGCGCCGATTTATCAGACAACCACACCTACGAACGAAATTCGACTCTCGGTGCACGAGTTCAAGAACCGCGCAACCGATTTGGCCTTGTACTCCTACACGGTTCATCACGATCTGACGCGGGCGGCGATTGCAGATTTACTGAATTTGAGCACCTCAGCTGCCAAGTACCGATCTCCCTACCTCATGGAGCACTTTATTGACGCAAGTGTTAACATCGAGACGCGTGCTGTTGACTGCTGCGTGAACGGCTGTCTCGCCTTCACGTTCAAACGCGCGCAACAAACCGCGTGCGACACATGCGGCGATCCGAGCTTCAAAAGTGACGGGAAACCAGCAAGACAGGTGACCTACTGGTCCCTGGCCTCATGGTTAGCTGACATTCTTGGCGACCCCGTCATCGGGAAGTCCATGCTGGAAAATATGGAGAAGGCCCGCCTCGCCGCGGATGAGGATGCCGACGGGGTACACGACTACTACCACTCAGAGAAGTTCCGTTTCCTACGGGACCGAGGGCTACTTGGCGACACCTTCGTGCCGGTCAATTTGGGCTCCGATGGCCTTCAATTTTGGAGACAGAACGGGTTTGAAGGCTGGCCGATTGTTGCCACCCCGCTCAGTTTGAGCTCGAAACAACGATCCAACAACAAGTACCAGCTTCTTCTCGCCGTCACGCCAGGGCCTAAGCAACCAGTCGACCTCGAATCATTTCTACACCCTATCGTCGAGGAGTTAAACCAGTTGGCACGCGGGATTCCTGGGCTCAAGGTCCCTAATCTACCAACTACGCAAGTATTAAGAGCCGGTGTGCTCAACTTTACTACGGACCAACCAGGAGGCGACAAGCTCACTCGATTTAAGGGCGTAAACAGCTTGGTCTACAACCGGCTTCGCGAAGTTGAAGGCGTTTAGATGGCGGCTAGCAACCACGTCTACTACCCATCCCATGATCCCACACCGGGTAGGGCCAACAAGCAGCTATTTTCAGCGTACACCCTCGCGACACCGCGACGCACGGCAGCAAGCATCGCTGCAAACGCGTCTGCCGCGGAAAACTCTCTCTCGGAGGGACAGAGCGTGGCGGTCCAAACCCGTCTCCAGCAGAAGACCGGTGTCAAGGGCTACTCCCTTCTCTTTGCGCCGAGCCCGTAAATGCGCCCGGCGTACCCGCCCCTTAAGCATTTGTGGGACATGGGTTCAACAGCTGCCCCGTACGACTTCATGCACCTGATTATTCTCAACGTCGTACCTCATGTGTGGAAGCTGTTTGCCGGCTTAAAAAGGGTGGAAAAGGACAAGGACGAAGCTTATAGCGTTCCCAAGTCCACTGTCGCCCTGATGGGGAAAGAGCTTCGCTCTGCCCGGCGGACTGTGCCAAGGGCCCAAGAAAGGTCCCTGCGCAACATCGACGGGTACCTCAAGTCGTTCAAGGCTGTTGACTGGATGCACTTGATTCTGTAATCAGGAGCGGTACTTCTGGCTGGAGGTATGCCAAGCAAGTTCTACGCGATATTTATGGCGCTCAGCCGCGCATGCCGTCTGCTCCTCCGACCTCGAGGTCTCTCGGACGCGGACATTCTGGCGATCGATGTCAACATCAAGTACTTTGTCGCTAACTACTACACCAAGTTCTACCGCGGCAAGTTTGCGAGGCTGCCGCTGTGACTGTCGACAGTCGCAACTCTTTTGGACGTCGTTCCACTGCTGCGAGCGAGTGGCCCGGCCTGGGTGTTCTGGCATTTCCCGATGGAGCGAAAGATCGGGACGGTTAACAAGCTCAACCGATCCCACTCGAGACCTCATGCAAATCTCCAGGAGAATCTGATGCGACACTGCAAAGCTGACCTCATCACGTCCTTCGGTGTAAACTATCTACCGAGCGAATGGGCACACACAACTGGCAAGCGGCCGGTTGCTCCTGATCTTCCTCGCCGCAGCCTACAAGTGCCTCAAAGTACTGGTCCCGACTGCGCTCTTCTGCCGCCAAGGAGTGCACGAGCCGCGTTGGTCGGTACTGAACTGGCGGCAATGCGCGCGGTGCTTGGTCAAGAAGATGCAACCCAAGTTCCACCGGATATTGTCGCAAAGAAGTACTTCCGAGCTAATCTGACCTCGGGCCTAATTTATGATTCAAAGCCGGTTGGGTCGGACTGTGATACGCACCGACGTCGAACATACTTGGTGCGCATCAATTCTACTGAGAGGGGTTTCCTTTCCGACTGGACTGTGGCAGTGCGCCCCGTGTCAACCTTTGGAGCCGTGCTGCACTACGCTGCTGTGTTCATTGACGGGAGCCCCATGGGATTTGCGTATGTGGAGCGTGTCAAGTCCGCCAAGGATCGGCGTGGCCGGTATGGATACGCCTCGTCCATGCATGGGATCGAGTGCTTCATCGGGCTTGGGGGGGTGTCGTACTATGTGCCCATCGGTTCTGTTGGCAAAGTTGTTAGCACACTAGAGAGTGAATGGGTGCACTTTCTATTATTTACTCGGGAGCCCTTTTCTGAGGGACAGTAGGTCTGAGTTCGAGAGCGGCGTTCTCGAGCTTTTCATCACTTGCGGGTAGTTGTTCTCTCTCTTGATCCATAACATGCTTTGTGCTTATTGGAATGTTTACCTCGAGGTTGGTGACCTTATCATATGGAAGCCAATATTTGGAAGTACGCGACAGAGAGATGTTAGGGCGCAGCAGTAATCTTCCTCGGCTCGTGTTGGGCGATCTCGATCTCGGCGGGCCCGGGCCACGTCGAAGCTTCTCCGCCGTAGAATCTCGAAAACGAGGCGGAGCGCGCCGCACACCATAGAGCCTGTACTATCAGCGGGGGGGCTCGTGGCGGGTCTGGGATACAGCAGCTGGCACAGCGCGTTCTGAGTAGGGTGTGGTCGCCGCACTGGAATGCGGGCCGCATTGAGGGGAGGTGCCCCAGAAGCAGCTGTGCCGGCATGCCGTGAGAGCGCGACACGCTGTGTCACAGACACACAGTACACGACCTCGTGTGACGCGCGCCCGGCGTCTCCGTGCCAATGTCGACGTTGCACACGCCTCTCTCCGCTCCCCGTCTCATGCTCTGGCGAGCTGGTCGTGCGTCAGGGGCACGAGCCACGCATGCTGCGGCGGTGGCTTCCCACGGCCCCACTTTCATCATCTTTCGTCACATAGCCTGACCCGTGCGCCTCCCCGTGCGGATGTTGTGCCTGTGCGTCATGGCGCGCGTCGAGCGCACCCGTGCTGATGCATTTGTCCGTAAGTTTGAGCGCTTGTTTATTTGGTCCACATTGTTTCATTTGGATGACCGCACCCCACCTTCCCACTCCGCGGCCCCATCACTGAGTGTTGTGTGAGTGCCGGACGGTCTTCTTTTGACGTGAAAGGCAGTCGTTTGTGCTGTGACGAACGCGGGGAGCACTTTCAGTCACAGTTGATTGACATTGCGATGGGCCTACCTGTTTCTTTTTTCTTATTTTGCTCGCATGTTTGCTTGTATGTGCATCTCGTACGTTACTTTTTGCACGTCCGTTCCTAGCAGGCGATTTGGCTGCTGCTGTAGCGGTGGCGTCAGGCTTGCCTGCCGCACCGGCGGTCGACGAGCCACCCTCGCCAACCACACGCGCAAGATCTCCCCGCCGCAAGTCGCCAAGGACCAGGCTGCAAAGCACGCCGTCCCAGGCCGCGTCATTGGCGGGCCAGCCGGCTACCATCCGGTCGCAAACACCACCCCCTCCTCCCCAAGAACTGCCGCTGCCGCCCCGCCAGACGCGACCACCGCCACCCCCTCACCGTTTGGTGGCGTCCACGCGGCACGGGCATCCGACACCACCTGCCACGGGCCGACTGGGATCCCACCTGGCCCAGCCTCGGCCGAGTTCCAGAAAGGGGCGGCCGTATCCGGCCACCACAGGGGCTTCTTCTGTGGCGACCGCTCCAGTATTTGCGGTTCCTCCTGGCGGTGTGCATGCCTCACGGCAGCCGCCACAACCGGCTCCGCGGCTGGGCAGGACCAACGGACGGATGGGTTTTGTCCTCGATATTGACCCGCACGCCGCACGGCGGAGCGTCCAAATGCCTGAGAACTGCCCCTCCATCAACCGCATGAGCGTGTTCGACGAGCCCACCCTGGGCGTCTCCAACGCTGACAAGAAGAATCTGCGCCTTTCAACGTCCTGCGCGATCGAGTACTGTCAGAAAGACCGCCCCTTCTGCCAAGAAGCGCGCCACATCACTACCGGCGCCATCACCTACCTCGAGCTCCACGAGCCCCGCTTGGCGTTGTGTGTGCGCTCGTGGGGCAGCTGCTCGCTGCTGTCTAAGAGGGTCAAGAACGCCTACGAACAGCATAGACGCATGGATGCCAAGCGCCTAGCAGCAGGCGAGCCGCCCGCTGCGGCACCACCACCGCAGGCCCCGCCCGCGCAGGCACCAGCGCTGGCCCCATAGGTTGCGCATGATGATACCGCTGCACTGGCGACGGTGCAGCGTAACGTTTTTGCATCTGTTGCCTAGTCTAGTGAATTTTAGTAAACGATTGCTCATCTCCATCCACACATGTGCAATACCGAAGAAGCGTCAACAAAACCGTGACCAGCACACATCATTACAGTGCGTTCTCGTTATAAGAGAATTATTTACAAGAGAATATGGGTCGCGAGTCTTCCGTTCCGGACCATGTAGGCCACTTTTTATTCATTTTCAGGTGAATCAGCTGTCTCTTATAACGAGAACGCACCGTATTACTAGCACATGTTCAGTATTGGTAAACTATGACACGGTATCTACATCAGTGCACTCCTGACGAACTCACTATATGTTGAAGTTCATAAAGTAAAATTATGCTCTGCATTCAAGTTGTGGGTGCTGATCAGGCAGCTGACACTGAGCATTCTGAGCCAATCATTTCTACACGTGGATGTCTGTGAGCGAGTCAAAGTCTACGTGATTCCGGGGACACCCGGTATGGCCAATGGCCCTGGAAGCATGCGTCAGAGGGTGTGCTCCCAGTTTTCAGCACGGACGACGTCCGAAATCCCGGGTTGGCCAGCACGTCATGCCACTTTCAGGGGCAACTGGGCGGTGTATTGCAGACGTTCGACCTGGGATATCAGGTTGACACGTGCCCGGTATATACCGACTCTTTTTTCTTGTAGGGCGGGCACCGAGACGTCGGTGGCGGCATTCCCGGTCCCACCCCTCGTTTCCGCCTCGCCCTCCAGTAGGGGGTTTCACGTACCCTAGGAGGGTCCTGGTACCAGAGGGGTCCTGGCGGTCTTAGCGGGTCTCAGGGGGCGTGACTGGGAGCCTCGCCCGAATCTGACATTTGGGCGGCATCGCCACGCTGACCAATTGTCGGAAGTTAGTTGCGACTCCAACAAAGTCAGATATCGCTCGCCCACGGGCGCTCAAGTTGGTCAAGTCATGTAGTGCACTCAAACATAGTGCCCACGATTGCTCGACACAGGCCGATCAAGCTCGTCCCTTTCACATGTTCAAGATCCACACGTCGTCGCCGAGCCACACCGCGCACATCATGTGTAAGATACCCATAGCGCTCTCATTCAGCCGCCATTTCGAAACATGCCTCTAGGCTCTTCAAATAGCGTCCACTGCTCGAAACGAGCTGTGATAGCTTGGTACGCAGGCGAGACAAAATGCGCATGAGCCTGTATCGCTCCGCTCAGGTCACTTCATAGAATAAGCAGTACCCACTCGGGCTGAGGGGACCTTTTGCCAGCTCAGGGGACTGTCGGTTGTAAGGCGCTTGCAAGAGGTCATGATTGCATCCTTCTCATTGGGGGATCGGGTAGCGATTGTAGCCCTCTGATTGGGTGTTCTGGAACAAATTTCAGTCACCTCGACCTGGTCGTCTACTCGGCGGCGGCGAGAAGTAGGAACCTCGGCATGGTGGAGATAGAGCTAGGGGTATGGCGAGGGCGAAAGACAGGACTTGGTGGTGGTCTTCGCGACGGGGGGAGCGGAGCGGGGGGCGCCGCGGCCAGGTTTTGGCGGTCGCCGCAGGGGGAGCGGAGCTGGGAGCCCAGCGTCCCCGCCGCGGACGCGGCGGACCCACGAGCGGGAGACACCACAAGGCCGCCAAAGGGCGCGCCTGCGACGGAGGGCGGCCGTTGGCTGCCGGCCTGCGTCCGTCCACGCAGCGCGAAAATAAGTCGGGTGCGGGCCGCGCGCGGCACCCCACCGAATGCCCCCTCTGCGTGCCTGGGTGGGAGGGCGACGGCGTGGGCCGCGCACATGCTGTCCGGCACGACGCCAAAAAACGTCGAACGCGCGAGGGGGCAACGCAACAGGTCCCCCCACACGTTGTATCGCATGGCAGGATACCGCCTGTCGGCCCCCTCGGACTGCTCACGCAGGGAGGCGCCTGTCGGCGGACTCACGTGTGCGAGCAGGACTTGCCTGACGAACTGGTGTGGCGCACGCGCGTAACGAGGCCCGCCCGGGCCCGCCCTCGCCATAAAAAAAGGCTGCGCCCGCCGGACACGTGCAGGGAATCTGGTGGAGGTCTTCCTATACGTTGCCTGGCGAGGTGGGGTACACCCGCGCTGGCACGCGCGATCTCACAATGCCTGTTCATTGAACCGCCGACGATGCGCGGACTGACGCCTGGGCCATGGCAGCCATCATCGGTGTCCGCCCACGCCATGCACTCAGCTGACAGACGCGTGCGTGAGGCCCAAGTCGCGATCACGCGACGGTCCAGCGAAGCCCCTCATTGCCACGCCCAGTTAAGGGCGGACATCAGGATTGAGACACGTTGCTGCCTTACAGCCGCCACGTAAGAATATCCACACGTGCCCGGCGCAATCGATCTTCTTGCCCCTGCTACGAACGTCGGTCTTGCTCCTGCCCCACCGTCGTCACCGACCCCGCCGGATCCCAGAATTTGTACTGCTGAGACCGCAGTGTGTGCTTCTTCCTATTTCTGTTGCGCTGGAGGAGTTTTTGTGGCTTCCTCCCGTCGCATCATGTCGTCGTCGTCCGCCGGCGCCCCCGCCCCACCGCTGGGCGCGCAATGGTTCATACACATGGCTCTGAACCAAGAGTGAACCAGAACGTACTTTTACGGTCGTTTATATCATCGTATGGAGCTTTTCACGCTCATCAATGCTACACGGTTTCCTACGCGATTCTGACACCTCTGGGTGGGGCACGGCGTGAAGTAGGTAGCCAAAGTTTTTACTTTTTTCTGGCAGGGCGAGAAAATATCAGGGGAGAAAAAACTGTCGCTTACGGTACACAAAGTGCCCCACTGAGCCCGTCCACCGCTGGTCAATAATTCGCCATGGGCGCCGGGTAGTGCACGCGGGTGGTGATTAGACACTCGTGCTTTGCTGCCGCTATTTCTTTTTCCAGAGAAGCCGCATGTTGGGCACTGTGCCCCCCGCCGACTGCCGCCCGGACAAGAACATGTGGTGATGCGGTGTGTCCCGATCAAGCGCCAGCGCGGAGACGACTCGGACATGCGATTGGTTGCGTCGGCCGTCTTTCTTTTTCTGAATGAGGCGGACGGTGCAAGAGACCCCGAAAAAAGGGGCTCCCACAAGATGTGATATGGCCTCCTCAGGTGGGATTCTGAGACACGAGAGCTAACTGTTAGACACGACGAAAAATATTCTTGACACGTACTCCAAAGCAGAGAAACACGTTGGAAACTGCTTACATGAGCCTATGTAACCAATAGATGAGCCGGGATCCTGATGTCCGCATCTGACCCGTCTTAACTGGGCGTGCGCCGGCGCAGGGCGCGGCGGCCGCGCGGCTGCTGTCGTCCACGGGCGGCCGGGATCACCGAGGTCAATGGATCAGATGTGGTAGATTGCGTCTTTGATCCACGTGTGAGACGCATCGAATTCCATCCACGATGTGGCCGATCTGCATGGATGGACTCGGAAGGATCGGGATTCGATCCGGAAAACATCACAGAGCCCCATTCGTATTAATACTGTACGGTACAGCAAGTCTGCAAAACAGCGAGGAGCCGAGCCTCGCGCGCTGAGCGTCGGCACCGCCCTTTCGCCCCCCCCGCCCCGC
>Ga0209187_1004075_pt1 | contig 11476 bp, 5 predicted proteins | sample BantaG_FD_187430 | JGI IMG/M metagenome (GOLD analysis project Ga0209187, IMG submission 187430) | Marine algal microbial communities from Bantry Bay, Ireland - BantryBay_4 metaG (SPAdes) (version 2) | ecosystem: Host-associated > Algae > Red algae > Unclassified | place: Bantry Bay, Ireland... | reverse complement strand
TGCTTTACTGTCCGCATGGATGTATTTCTAAAAAATAATGAATGACCCATTTCCAAAAAATAAAAATCACTATTTCTTTCCTAACACTCTTCATTTTTAGCCTGACGGTAAATGCTAGTTTCTTGAATGGTTCTATTTTTTCAGGGATAGAAAATCGGTCAGCCTTAGCCCATGACTTAGACTCAACCCAAATGGCTGAATTGGAAGTCATCACTACATATGCTCAACCTATTACTGTTTTACAAAATGTATATATCAATGAATTGATGTCTTCCAACAATACAATTACGGATGAATTTGAGGAGACCGATGATTGGTTTGAAATTTATAATGGAGATACGCAACCGCTATTTTTAGGAGGTTTGTATCTAACGGATGATATTGATAGTTTGCAAAAGTGGGAAATCACGGATGGGACAATAATAGAACCGAATGGGTTTGAAGTAATATGGGCAGATGGCGAGCCTGAACAAGGTGGATTACACGCTGATTTTAAATTAAACAATAGCGGAGAATTTTTAGCTATTGTACAAGAGTTGAATGGAGAATTACATATTTTGGATAGTCTAACTTTTCCAGCAATTCCTACTAATATTTCTTACGGAAGACTTGAGGATGGACAAAGTGAATGGGTCTTTTTTGGAAATGCTACCCAAAAGGCTTCTAACAATGGACAACCCCAACACTTCAACGAATCAGTTATTTTTTCTGAAATAGGCGGACATTTCCCAAATCCTTTTTCGTTAGAAATGTCAGTTGCCGACCCATCGGCAACTATTCATTACACCTTGGATGGCAGCACGCCGACTGACCAAAGTATGCTGTATCAAAATCCAGTTTTGATAGAGGAAACTGCTAATGTAAAAGCAAAAACATTCAAATCAGGGTTTATCAGTTCCAATATTAAAACAGATTTTTATGTGGTTAATGAAGCTGCTGAAATTGCTATTTTAAATGTTCAATCCGACCCTGATAATTTTTGGAATGATGAAACGGGAATCTATGTAAGCGGAACAAATGGCGCACTCGATTATTGCAACGACGAATTACATAATTGGAATCAAGATTGGGAACGCCCTTGCCAACTAACTTTATTAGAACCAGATGGAACGATTGGTTTTGAGGTAAATGCAGGGATGAAAATTGGCGGAGCTTGTTCCAAAAATTTAAAAATGAAAAGCCTTAATTTCTTTTTAAGAAGTAATGATTATGGCGATGAGAAGATTGATTACCAAATTTTTTCCACCCAAGAATTATCAGAATATCGTAGAATAAAAATTAGAAATAGCGGAACCGATTGGCAAGAAATGCTTTTTCGAGATGGAATGAATCAAACTATTTTGGCAAATACCATTGACTTAGATTTGATGGCTTATCGACCGGTACGAGTTTATTTGAATGGAGCATATTGGGGGATTTATGGTATCAGAGAAATGTTCAATACAAGTTATATTGAAAGTCATCATGGCGTGGACAAAGATAGTATTGATTTGCTAGGCGATCCTTATGGCCCACGAAGTCAGGTACGAGATGGTGATGATATTCACTATAATGAATTAGTCGATTTTATTAATAACAATACACTTACAAGTGATTTGAATTATGAAATTATTCGAGAATTTATTGATGTTCAAGAGTATATTAATTATCATATTGCTCAAGTTTATTTAGCTAATTATGATTGGCCAGGAAATAATGTAAGAGTGTGGAGAGATAAAAATAATGGAAAATTTCGCTGGATGTTATTTGATACCGATGCAAGTTCAGGTTGGATTGGTTGGGGAGCAGATGTAGCAACTCACAATCATAATACCTTGGCACATACGCTCAATATTGACCCTGCTAATATGTTTGTACCAGGATTTACAGAGTGGCCTAATGGTGCGGAGAGTACTTATTTGTTTAGGAAAATGATGGAAAGCGATGCTTTTGAAAATGAATTTGTTCAGAGAACTTGCACGTTCCGAGAATTGATTTTTGCACCCGAACGAGTACTTCCAATGGTAGATAGTTTGGAAAACTTATTATTGCCAGAAATGCAAAGACATATCACGAAATGGTTGGGCAATAATGATTTTGGAGATGGAACGCCATCAGGTGGTTCTGTTTTTTCATGGCAAGTAAAAGTTTTAAATTTTAGAAATTTTTATACCAACCGTTCAACTTCTATTTTACCCATTTATGCCAATACACTTGGTTTGGGTGGACGATTTGATTTGACTTTTGGATATAACGAGGCAACATTTGGAGATATAATGTTACATGAAAATGAAATGGAAATCCCTTTCAATTATCAAGGAGAATATTTCCAAAATATGCCTATCAAAATAAAAGCGATTCCAGATACTGGCTATTATTTTTCCCATTGGTTAGAGACTGGAAATACCAATGCGGAAATTGATTTTGTAGGAACGAGTGACCAAACCTTAACTCCAGTTTTTACAGACACGCCCGTTGCAACAGAAGATTTAGGATTAAAATTTCAAATAAATATTTATCCAAATCCAGTTCGGGATTTACTAAATATTGAACTAACTGACTTGGAGAATAAAGCATCTTATTTACTCTATGATGTTTATGGAAAAGTATTGTTACAAAAATATATTTCCCAAAAAAATACTAGACTTACAATGTCTGACTTTCCTAGTGGAATTTATTTGATAAAAATAAAAACGCAAAAAGGAAGCATCACCAAACGAATTATTAGAAACTAAAAACAAGACCCTTCTATCATAAAAAATAAATAAAATTAAGAATATGAAAAATATTATTACGCTACTATTTCTATTGTCTCAAACATTTTTGTTGGCACAAATAACAATAGATATCCACCCCAATTTTGTTCATACCGTAGGAAATGTAGATAGCTTTGATCGAATGCAAATGCTAAAGATTCATGCTGATCAAGTCGAAAGTGAATGGACTACTGGAAATAATTTAGGCGACTTTTCTAACCTCAGAGATACCTTTCTAAATGACTACGATGTTTACCTCGGAAGGAACACCGGAGGGATAAGTTACTATCTCAGTCAAGTTGCTGAAGATCCAACTCGCCCAGGATTTGCGAGCCCCACAGATATTGCTAACAAAGGTCAAACAGTCAGAAATAATTATTCTACCAATCTTGCTCATCAGTCATACGAGTCTCGAAATGAATTAGTTATAGCAGGTCAGCAACGGCCATTTTATCCAGACGGCACGCTAACTGGTCAAGGTTGGGCATTGGCAAATGGAACTGCGACTGGTGAATATATGGGCAGATATATTAACGAATTTCATGGAGGAAACGGTCAACCTAAACCTACCTACATCGAAATCATGAATGAGCCATTATATGATTTGGTAGATGAAGGACCACATCAACCCCTCGAAATTTTTCAATTTCATAATGACGCAGCAGATGCTATTCGAGCGCAAGTTTCTGATATTCCGATAGGAGGATATTGTGCAGCCTTTCCCAACTTTGAAGTAGATAATTTTCAACGATGGAATGACCGATGGAAATTATTTATGGATACCTGTGGGAATAATATGGATTTTTGGTCGATACATTTTTATGACTTTAATGGTACGAACCAACTTCGTAGAGGTGCTAACATCGAAGCGACTTTGGAGATGATCGACCAATATAGTATGTTGTCTTTTAATGAAGTTAAACCTTACGTGATTTCTGAGTATGGCGGTCGTGCCCGCAACATAGAATCAGGTCCTTGGACACCTTATCGAGATTGGCAAAGTTTAAAATCTTGGACTTCCATGTTGTTGACTTTTACGGAACGTCCTCAAGATATTAAATCTGCAATTCCTTTTGTGATTGTCAAAGCACTCTGGGGAACTCAATCAAATGGGAATCCTTATCCATGGAGATTATTACGACAAACGAATGAAGAACCAGGCGGAACAGGTTTTGATTGGGTCTTCACGGACATGGTCAAATTCTTTCAACTTTGGTCAGATGTCAGAGGAACTAGAATAGATACTCGAAGCACCGATCCTGATATTCAATGCAATGCTTTTGTAGAAGAAAATAAAATGTATTTGATTTTAAATAATTTGAATTTTGATGATACAACAATGGATTTGAATGTAGTGGAAAACCAAGGAAACGCCATTCAGAATATTCGAGTCAAACATTTACATCTCAACACTTCGGGAGATACGCCGCTTTTGGAAGAAGATAATTTTTCAACATTAGATAATGTAACGATTGGTTCAGAAGGAGCGATGATTATCGAATATACTTTTCAAAATGATGTATTATTAAATGAATCGGTGGAGGAAACTAAATATTTTGCCGATACTTATTTGACTCCGATTGTTCCAGCTACAGACCATACTTTTAATATCAATGGAGTAATTGAAGTTGCAAAAGGAGAGGCGGTTTTACGATTGGGAATGGGCCGACCACATGGAAAAGATCTTCAACCTATCGTTAAAGTCAATGGCTTTGAAGTTGAAGTGCCGAGTAATTATGCGGGGTATGACCAAGCTCCCAAAGGAAGTTGGTTTGGCGTAATCGAAGTGCCTGTTCCATTATATTATTTACAAATGGATAATGAAATTACGGTTCGATTTGGAGATACAGAAGGACATATTAGTACGGTGACTTTAAGAATGTATAATCATAGCGATGATGTTTTTAGGTCAGATAATGCTCCTGTGACGGGATTGGAATTATTTCCTGTACTAAAATATATGTTGCCGAATACTGACTTTCAACTCATCACACAACTGACTCCTAGCAATGCAACTGATCCATTTATGACTTGGACTTCAAGTGATAATACCATAGCAACAGTTGATGGTTTTGGAAATGTTACTGCGCTTGCTTTGGGTACCACTACCATTACCGTGACGGAAATCAATAGTGGTTTGTCAGCGATGAGTATTGTAGAGGTGGTTGACAGTATTCCTTTTATATCAGTTTTTGGAATGGTTCTACAGCCAGAAATGGTTACCTTAACGCCGAATGAAATTGTTGAATTACAAGCAACAATCAGCCCAGCAGATGCAACAGATATGTCTATCGTTTGGAGTGTCGCTGATCCGCAAATTGCGACAGTAGATGCGAATGGCGTAGTTCAAGGAAATTTTGAAGGGACGACTGAAGTGACTGCCACAACAGTAGATGGAGGGATTTCAGATGTGAGTATAGTGACGGTGGTGCCTAACTTTGGGACTAATGTTTTTTGTTCCTTATTGCCTGATGAAATGGATACGGGAACTAGTTTTGATGTTAGTTTTAGTTATTCTACAGGATATAATTCTGATGTAATTGTAGAATTAAGAGATGGGAGTAATGCAATTTTAGGACAAGGACAAACAACGGGAATGCCGAGTTTTAGTAATTTTGCTAATATTCAAATAACAACACCTACAGCACCTCCTGCTGGAAATGATTATTCGTTACACATTTTTATCAAGCCAATGGGTATTGATACCCTCTTATTTACTTGTGTAGAAAGTCTGACAATAATCGATCCTTTGAGTACGACTTCGATTGAGTTGACTGATTTGAAAATCTATCCAAATCCGACAAGTGGGGAGTTTATTTTGGAAATTCCTAATTTGGAAAAAATGATGATGGTTGAGGTAGTGGATGTGACGGGGAGGATTATTTTGGAGCAGCCTGTTACGGAAATGGTGAATCGGATTGGAATCAAAAATGTGGTAGCTGGGGTTTATTTCGTTAAGGTTAAAACAGAGGAGGGTAGTGTGAGTAGGCGGGTGATTGTGGAGTAGGTTTGGCTTTTTTGAATTTCTAATTATAAAAAAGCTGGATAAAAGTAAAATGATAAAGTCGCATATACTTTTATGTGTAAGCGACTTCATCGTTTTATTAGCTCATGTTACGCACTTTATTGATTCCCATATCCCTACTTTTTTTGGTCAAAAAAAAAGCAGGAAAATGGGGAATTATCTAATGGTGCGTAACATGAGTTATTAGTATTCTTAGGCTGCCAAGTCAGCAGGTGAAATATCAAATTGCTTCAACAAGCCTTTAAGCTCTTTTGAAAACTGTTCTTTTCTATGCTGAAATTGACATAACATCAAATCATCTTTTTCATTTTATGAATTCTAGTCTTCTTCTTTGTTAATTTTTTCCTTGATGTTTTCAATCTGTCAATAATCCTTTTTTTTAAGATTAAAAATGACAATCATCACAAAAACTTAAATTCAAATTTCAAATCAGACAAAAATTTCATTTGTGTCATTTTTACACCCTTACAATATGCATTTGTCTATGTTTTATCTATACTCATATTTTTAGAAAAATGTTTTCTTTTGGTACATTTGAAATGTAATATTTTTTAAAAATAACTTATACCAAACAAAATTTCGCATGAAACAATACTTAACTTTTATCTTTTTTTTATTTAATATGTCTTTGTTCGCTCAAACACCAATCATTGATTTTGAGGATAATGGACTTAATCCACCTAAACCTGATTGTTTGGCAACAGCAGAATGGGTCATGGATCCTGCTGCTCCTTTAGTTACTTTAGAAACAAATCCTGATCAATCAGGATCAGGCATAAATACTACTCCAAACTGTGTCAAATTTGTAGAGACTATTAATTCCAATCAAGGTAATTCTTTACAACTTGCTTTTAGTGCAGCGACAGCTACCACAGGGTATAATCTTGTGACCAACAAATATGTCACACTCATGATTTATTCTGGAAATCAAACCAACTTCGATATTCTTTTGGAATTAGGAACGGGAGGTACTCCTCATTTTTCCATGTCAAAAAGTATCACAACTGCACTTAATACTTGGACTGAGATAGAATTTGATTTTTCAGGAAATGACCCAAATGCGACTATCAATAATGCTGGTGGATGGATAACCAATACCAGAATTCATTTCAATAATGGTACTCCTGGTTCTGGTGACATTTACTATATGGACGAATTATATACTTCACCAACTACCTCTATAGGTTCTAATCCAACGGGATCTTTAAGCATATATACTCCACAGACTATGAACTATATGGTCACAGGAAGTTTACTTAAGAAATTGGATATTCAGTTGACGACTACAGGGAATTATGCCAACTTCACACTCTATGCCGACAATGTCGTCATAGTAGATAATCTTGATGTGCCATCTGCTGGAACTTGTACCTTGAATAAGCTAGTAGAATTTCCCCAAACTGGTAATGTTCTACTCAAGTTAGTAGCAACGGGTAGTGATATTACGGTAGAAAGTCTTGTTTGGTCAGACTATTTTGGAGTTGATTATCCAAGTTTCAATGATGTGACAAGCAGCTCAGGAATTGTTGATGTAAATAGTTTAAAATACGGTGGGCCAAGTATTGCCGATCTAAATAATGATGGAAGCTACGACATGGTTTTAAATAATCACAATGACTCTCCAAGTAAACTTTTTTGGGGGAGTTCAAGTGGTAGTTTCACAAAACAAAATCCTGATTTATCACTTTGGGCAATGATGGACTTACACGGTTCTGCTGCTGGTGACTATGATAACGATGGAGATTTAGATATTCTAATAACTCTTGGTGGTGGTAATGGTTTGAACCCAACGCTACCGATTTTATATCGTAATGACGGCGGAACTTTGACACAAGTACAAAATAATGTAGGAATCACCTTTAGCGCACGTGGTCGGTCTCCACGTTGGTCGGATATGGATAAGGATGGTGACTTAGATTTGATGTTGATTAATGCGGCGGGTATCAACGGAGGAAGTGGTGAGCAACATATTTTTTACGAAAACTTAGGTAATGGTAATTTTCAAGCTAAAAACATTGCGGGTATGGAAACAGACGGAACGGAAAAACTCCTTGTAACAGATATTGATGGTGACCAAATAGATGATGCAATTTTTCTTTCTCCTCTAACAGTGTGGAGAGGAAACGGTGATTTTACTTTTACAGACGTGTCTTCCACTTGGCTGCCAAGTGGTTTGAATAATAACTACGGTGCGACGGCAGCAGTAGATGTTGATATAGATAATGATGGAGATTTAGATATTTATTTATCAATGGGTAAATATTATTTTTTTATAGCTGAAGAAAATTCTGTTGACTTTTTTCCAACTACACAACGCTTAGATGCAAGGCTTTCAGGCAGTCAAGGGACTTTACCTTTTACTGTTAATGCTGGAGGTTCGATTACGCTTTCGGAGTTTGACTATGTAACTCGTAATGCTTACATGGGGGGATTTCCAATATTTTTAGGAAGTGCGTTGCAAGAAGAAACACTCGCAGACATTAATGCAACACTCGAAATTACACAAGCTAATGCGGACGGTTGGCCAGCAACTCGTACTCAAAATGGGATGTACATAGGACATGTTGGCAATGGCGTTTGGCAAGTAGAACTGGTGAAAAATGCAGATATATATTGGTCTATCCATTTTTCAATGGATGGATTAAATACTTTTACTCCAACAGGTTGGACTCCTAACAATCGAAATAAACAAGATATTTTACTACAAAATAATGGCTCTTCTTTTAGCAATGCTTCTACACAATGGAACATCCCGAAAGGTGGAAATCATTGGGGAGTGACTAAAGGTGATTTTAATAATGACAGCCACGAAGATTTATATGTTTATCGTTTTGGTTATCTAAAAAATAGAATTGCCGATTATCTTTTAATGAATACAGGTCAGGGTTCTTTTGAAGTGACGACTACGCATACCGCCAAGAGTACAGGCTCATCTGACCATGGCGATATGGGGCAAGCATTTGATTATAATTCGGATGGCAATGTAGATATTCTCAATGGAGATGACGAATATGGGCTTTGGCATTTATACCAAAATACTGGCGATAATAATAGTAATAATTATGTCATTGTCGAAGTAGGCTATGCACCAAATTCTAATATCGATGCCATCTCTGCAGTAGTTACCGTTACTACAGCTACCGGTACTTACGTCAGAAGAGTTGGTTCAGCGGGAGAATCACATTCACAGAGTGTCTTAAATATGGTACATTTTGGCTTGGGACAAGACAATACAATTATAAGTGCTGAAGTAAAATGGCGGGACGGCGAAACGGTGACTTTCACTAATGAAGCAGTTAATCAAATACTCCAAACATCGCTTATAGCTTTGCCTGTTGAGCTCTTAGATTTTACTGGTTTTGCCCGTGAAAAAAACGTGCAGTTAGATTGGCTAACCGCATCTGAAATTAATAATGATAGATTTGAAATCGAAAGAAGTGATAACGATCTCAACTTTAAGAAAATAGGTGAAGTAGCTGGAAATGGAACGACTGTTGACCGCCATGCTTATACTTTTGTTGATGAAGAACCTTTTGTGGGTACGAATTACTACCGCCTCAAACAATTTGACTTTGATGGTCAGTTTGAGTATAGCAAAACTATCGGAGTGAACTTTAACAATAAAGGGCAAACTATTGGAAACTTTTATCCAAATCCAAGTCAAGCGGGTATTGTTCAATTAGATTATGTCGCTGACAATTCTAATGATTTGAATATCTCCGTTTTTAATGTTTCAGGAAATGTTATTATTCAACAAAGGATGCTCATTTCAAATGGAAAAAATCAACTAAAATTTAATTTCTCAGAACTTCCTTCAGGTATTTATTTTGTACAATTAGAAAATTCAAATAGTACAGTCTATCGAAAATTGATTATTGAATAACTGACAATTCTATTCGTTTTGTTTATAGTCAATATTTTGTCAAGGTAGATGAATTTTAATAACTGAAAATATTGCTTTTTATATAAACACAATTTTTTGGTAGTGGGTTAAATCCGTGGATTTACGTTTACTAAACCTCAAAGGTTTAGTAAGCGTAGCTTCCTACATCAACGAGGACTCGACCGACTTACCCAATGGTTGAGGCGTGAATTGATAAATTGGTTAGGTCCCAATCATCAATAAACTATACATTATGTACAAAAATTACTAACTACTTTTTACACAATTTAAATTGTATTCGCTTGCTGTTTATTCAGCATTAATACATCAACTGCTCAACATTGCCCTGCTGGACAAGTTGAAGTATTTTTAACCTACAATATGGCGGTATGGGATTCGTGCCTAGAGTTAGTTATCCTAGATGATATAACTGGAGATAGAGGAGTTAGGGAAAACGTTGCTACGTATGATGCTGCAGGACTGACTAAAGGCTGTATTCTTAATCAGAATACAGCCTTTATTTTTTCTATCCCACAGATTGGTTTTTCTTATTTCTGAATAACCACTATCTAGTTCAATTTCCAAGTTCTTACCCAATCAATTTTCATCGTATTGATATTTTCATCGTTCAAATCATTCTTCGCAGCAATCCCACCTGACCAATCTGCATCAATTGTCCATAAGTCAAATATGATATTCAAATCTCTAGTAAAATCTCTTGCCGAAACAACACTTCCAGCAGGTTCACCATCCAAATAGAATTGGATGTTTACAGCATCTTTCCACCAAACTCCCACGATGTGATATTCCTCATTCCAAGTCACCCCTTTCAAAGGATTATCATCAGAAAGATTTCTGTTATCAAAATCTCCTTTGTTACGTTTCGTATCACCATCCACGACATGGAAATATTGTGAATTCATTTGCCAAGGAAAATCAGGTTGGCAGCTACAAGATGGTTTAGAATTATTTTCGATGACATCTATTTCATCTCTATTATCAATGTCGCCATTGTTTAACCAAAAAGTATTGTAAGCAGAAATATGCGCAGTCTTGATGCGACTTTCGGTGTACATTGGATATTTAATTTGAGCAACAGATTGTACTCTTGATGTTTCAAACCATCGATCTGCTCCATCATCAAGAGTGGCTTTTATCCATAAGTTTCCATCTGCTACTCCTGAGTTTTCTCCTCTCATCTGAACTGGCACACCATAATTCCATAATGGTTTAAACCATTTATTGGAATCCCAAGCCTCAAATTCATCAGACAAATTTTCTACTTTTTCCCATGTCATTCCATCTGGAGTGGTGTCATCGATAGAAACAAAGGAAGGGAAATTAGGGTCTAAATTGGTAAAGTCTCGTACTTCTGGTTCGGGTTCGGAAGTAGTAGTATCATCTTTTTTGCAAGAAGCGGAAAAGAGAATTAATGCAATAACAAACAATAAAATTTTTTTTACATTCATGTTATAAGTTTTTTATGATTTTTTTTGGAAAAGTATTTATTTACAAATTCGGTTTTTTTTCTAAAAAATTAATTTTTCACCCTGCACAAAAAATATACAATTTCTTTTAAATGGAAAATAACTTAATATAGTGTCTTGAATCCTGTAAAGTTTTATGTTTCTCTATTTATAAAATTAAAATGAATGACAATTAAGAGAAATTATATCAAAACGTTGAAATTGCAAAGATCATCCAATTAATAACTAATGTTACGCACATTAAATTGGAGTTCCTCACCAGACAATACACTAAGATAAGTTAAAAACAATTATCATTACACTTAAAAACTTATCAGATGTCAAAACTAAGAAAGAGTTACACGAA
>Ga0209187_1004074_pt1 | contig 11476 bp, 14 predicted proteins | sample BantaG_FD_187430 | JGI IMG/M metagenome (GOLD analysis project Ga0209187, IMG submission 187430) | Marine algal microbial communities from Bantry Bay, Ireland - BantryBay_4 metaG (SPAdes) (version 2) | ecosystem: Host-associated > Algae > Red algae > Unclassified | place: Bantry Bay, Ireland... | reverse complement strand
CCGCGCGGCCCGGCTGGGCATCGGGCTGGTGCCGGAGGGGCGGCGCGCCTTTGCCGCGCTGACCGTGCGCGAGAACCTGATCGCCGCCGCCCGCCCCGGCCCGTGGGATTTCGAGCGCGTCGCCGGATTGTTCCCCCGCCTCGCCGAGCGCCCCGGCCAGCGCGCCGCCTCGCTGTCGGGGGGCGAGCAGCAAATGCTGGTGATCGGGCGCGCGTTGATGACCAATCCGCGCCTGCTGATCCTCGACGAGGCGACCGAGGGGCTGGCCCCCCTTGTCCGGCAGGAAATCTGGGCCGCCATCAACCGCCTCAAACGCGATACCGGCCTCGCCATCCTCGTGGTGGATAAATCCCTGCGGGAACTGTCGCAGGTGGCCGACCGCGCCGTGATTATCGAGCGCGGCAGAACCGTCTGGGCCGGGCCATATCACGCGATGACCGCCGATCTGACGGATCGGTATCTTGGGGTGTGAGGGTGATGGGCGCATGATGTGCTCCGCCCCGGTTTCGCTGTAATTTCGCTTTAAAAGCCCCGTGTAAGACCAACGACCGCCGGAATTCCTTCCCCCGACCGTATCAGGGAACAATTGTACCGCTGCGCCTTCCTGCGATAGGGTCGGCTGCAGGCGCGTATCGCCCCGACCGGAGAAACCCATGCCAACCATCGCCCTCGTCGACGACGACCGCAATATCCTGACCTCGGTTTCCATTGCGCTGGAATCGGACGGGTTCGAGGTGCGGACCTATTCGGACGGTGCCGCGGCCCTCGCCGCGCTCAGCCAGACGCCGCCCGATGTTGCCGTGCTGGATATCAAGATGCCGCGCATGGACGGGATGGAACTTCTGCGCCGCCTGCGCCAGAAATCGGACCTGCCGGTCCTGTTCCTGACCTCGAAGGACGAGGAGATCGACGAGGTGCTGGGCCTGCGCATGGGGGCGGATGACTACATTCGCAAACCCTTCTCCCAGCGCCTGCTGATCGAGCGTATCCGCGCGGTCCTGCGCCGCCGCGATGCCCAGGGCGACGGCGGAGAGCGGGCCGAAAAAGACAAGGTGATGACGCGGGGCAGCCTCACGCTCGACCCCTTGCGCCATTCGTGCATCTGGAAAGGCGAGGCGGTGACGCTGACCGTGACCGAGTTCCTGATCCTTCAGGCGCTGGCCACCCGCCCCGGTTTCGTCAAGAGCCGCGACGCGCTGATGGACGCCGCCTATGACGATCAGGTCTATGTCGATGATCGTACCATCGACAGTCACATCAAACGCATCCGCAAGAAATTCCGTGTCGTGGACGATAGTTTCGCGGCCATCGAGACCCTGTATGGCGTCGGATACCGATACCGCGAGGCCTGACCGCGCGCCGCTGCTCTCCACATGGGAGGAGGGCGGGGCGCCGGGCGTCGCTGCCGTTGAGGCGGCGGACGGGAATCCTCTGCGCGATGCGCCGGTCGTGCGCTCGGACCGGCTGTCGGGCGAAAACGTCTTGCCCGGTCCCGAGACTGGCCCCGGTGTCTGGGGGGAGGTCCGCGCGACGCTGATTAGCCCGATGCGCTCGCTGACCCGGCGGATCGTGGCGATCAATCTCATCGGCCTTGTGCTGCTGGTCACCAGCGTTCTCTATCTGAACAATATGCGTGACGAGCTGATTCAGGTGCGTGTTGAATCGCTGGCCACCGAGGCGACGATTCTGGCCACGGCCATCGCCGAAATCGCGTCGATCGGGCCGGAAAGAAGGACCATCGACACGCGCGCCGCCAATGAAGTGCTGCAACAACTGACCCTGCGCACCGATCAGCGCGCCCAGCTTTTTCGCAATGGCCGCCTGATTGGCGACACGCGCAGTTTCGAGCCGACGCGCACGCCACTGAAAACCCGCTACCTGCCCCCCCTTGACGGGGCCAGCGGCCTGCTCGGCTGGATCGAGGAACTCTACAGCCGTGCCGTCCGGCTGGTGCAAAAGCGCAATCTGCCCCTCTATATCGAAACCTCCGTTTCCGGAATTACCGAGGATGAGGCGATCTATGACGCCCAGCTTGGCGATTTGTCGATCTCGCAGCGTGCGAACAGCGAGGGGGAGTTGATCGTCTCGGTTGCCGTGCCGGTACGGCGGTTGAAAGTCATCATGGGCGTGCTGATGCTCTCGACCGAGGGCGGGGATATCGACCGGGTGATCCGGGCCGGGCGCATCGAGATCATGCGCATCTTTATCGTGGCGGGCTTGGTGTCGATCCTGCTGGCGATTTTGCTGGCCAATGGCATCGCGCGCCCCCTGCGCCGCCTCGCCAATGCCGCCGAGGCGGCGCGGGCGAACGAGGCGCGGTTGTCGGTATCCGAGCGCGTCGAAATCCCCGACCTGACCGACCGGGCCGACGAGATCGGCAACCTTTCGGGCTCGATGCGGCGCATGACCGACGCGCTTTACGGGCGGATCGAGGCCATCGAGAGCTTTGCCGCCGATGTGGCGCATGAGATCAAGAATCCGCTGTCTTCCCTGCGCTCGGCGGTCGAGACGCTCGACTACGCCAAGACGCCGGAATCGCGGGAGCGTCTCTACACGGTGATTCAGGAAGACGTGGACCGGCTGGACCGGCTGGTCACCGATATCTCCAATGCCTCGCGCCTTGATGCGGAACTGGTGCGCGAGGAGCGTGCGCCCTTCGATCTGGGCGCACTGATCGCGACGACGAGCGATATCCTGTCCCAGAACGCGGAAGAACGCGGCGTCAGGCTGGTGGCCGATGTGCCCGGCTCGCCGCTGATCGTGCGCGGGCTGGAAAGCCGCATCGCGCAGGTGGTGTCCAATATCCTGACAAACGGCATTTCCTTCAGCCCCGAGGGCGGCATCCTGCGCGTGGCGGCGTGGCGCGATGATCTCAAGGCCGCTGTCATCACGGTCGAGGATGACGGCGTCGGCATCCCCGCAGCGAATCTCGATTCGATCTTTCAACGCTTTTATACCGAGCGGCCGGAGGGTGAGGCTTTCGGGCGCCATTCTGGCCTCGGCCTCTCGATCTCGCGCAGCATAGTCGAGGCGCATGGCGGCACGATTCGCGCCGAGAACCGGCCCGAGGGCGGGGCACGTTTTGTCATACGGCTGCCGAGTTAGCGTATTCAGGTATTGGAATCTCGGCGGCGTTGGTGACCGGCAGGAAATGGCATTTTCGAGGCGCATCGGCGCAAAAAATCTTCTTCGCTCTTGCAAAACCTTTTTCTGTCATACTTTCATGGTGACGGAAGAGGAACGTTCCCTGTGGCGCAGAAACCAGAATCAGCGAAAGACGCCGACTTGTCCGGCCCGTATTCCGGCGGGCAGGGGATGCGGCTTGTGCTGGTGACGGGCGTTTCGGGGGCGGGCAAATCCTCGACACTGGCCGCGCTGGCCGATTGCGGATTCGAGACGGTGGATAATCCGCCGATTCGCCTGCTTCATTCGATCATGGATGATTTTGCCGCCTCGGGACCGCGCGCCGTCAAGGTCGCGATCGGCGTCGACGAGCGCACGCATGGCTTCACCACCGAACGCTTTGCCGATCTGGTCGCGGAAATGCGCGAGCGGGTCGATCTGGATGCCCGGCTCTTGTTCCTCGATTGCTCGACCAATACGCTGATCCGGCGCTTTACAGAAACGCGGCGACGGCACCCCATGGCCGGAGAGACGGTCGAGGCCGCGCTGGCGATGGAGCGCGCGGTCATCGACCCCCTGCGCGAGCAGGCCGATTTCGCCATCGACACCAGCGATCTTTCCCTGACCGAATTGCGGCGCGAGGTGCAGGAGCGTTTTGCGGGCGAGGATGGCGAGGGCATGTCGATTACGGTCCTGTCCTTCGGCTTCAAGCGCGGCGCGCCCCGCGAGGCCGATATCATGTTCGACGTGCGCTTTCTGGCCAACCCGTACTGGAACCCGAAACTGCGCGCGGGCACGGGTCTTGATGCCGATGTGAAGGACTATGTGACGGCCAGTGAAGGATTCGGCGCCGTTTTCGCCTCGCTGTCCACTTTGCTGCGCGAGGTGATCCCGCTGTATCGCAAGGAAGGAAAAAGCTATCTGACGGTGGCCATCGGCTGTACCGGCGGTCGGCATCGCTCGGTTGCGGTGGCCGAGCGTCTGGGCGCGATGCTGCGCGCCGCCGGACATGCCCCCGCCGTGCGCCATCGCGATATCACCCGTGCCGGTTCCGCCCGGGCGCGCAGCGTGGCCTTGTCGGGAAACGTAACGGCATGATCGGCATCGTCCTCGTGACCCATGGACGGATCGGCGAGGAGCTTTGTGCGGCGGTCCAGCATGTTCTGGGGCCACAGCGGCAACTGGCCCATGTCTCGGTCAACGGGGCCGACAGCGTCACTCTCAAACAGGCCGAGGTGGCAAAAGCCATCGAATCGGTGCGCCCCGCAAACGATGACGGCGTGATCGTGCTGACCGATATGGTCGGCTGCACCCCTTCCAACCTCGCCTCGCGCGAGGGCCGCAAAGGGCGCGAGGTCGTCGTGACCGGCGTGAACCTGCCGATGCTGGTGACCATGGCCAAGGCCCGCGAGCGCGGCGCCCTCTCGCGGGTCGTGCGCCTCGGGATCGACGCGGGGCGCAAATATATCGACGTGGCCCCGGCCCTCGCACCAAAGCCGATGGACGCCTGACCCGGCATGGCGGATCGGTATACGCGGATAGTCGAGATCGTAAACGAGCGGGGGCTTCATGCCCGCGCCTCGGCCAAGGTTGTCGAGCTGTCCGAACGCTATGCCTGTGACGCGACGATTTCCCATAACGGCGAACAGGCCGACCCGCGCTCGCTGATGGATTTGCTGACGCTGGTTGCCTCGAAGGGTGTGCAGGTCACCGTCGATGCCGAGGGAGAGGATGCCACCGAATATCTCGATGCGCTGGAGGCTCTGGTCGCCGGTCGGTTCGGCGAAAAGGCCTGAATCCCGTGCGCCATGTCGTGTTCAATCTCGGGTTTTATCTGATGACGCTGCTGCTGGCGGTGGTGACGGTGCCCGTATCGCTGGTGGCGGGGGATGGCACGGTGCGCGGTCTGTTTGCGCTGTGGGCGCGGGGGACGGTGTGGCTGGTGCGGCATGTACTGGGCGCGCGGGTCGAGATCCGGGGCCGCGAGCATATCGTCGAGCGCCCGGCCCTCTTGGTCAGCAAGCACCAGAGCGAGCTGGACGTGGCGTTGATGGGCACGGTCTTTCCCGATTACGGGGCCATTGCCATGCGCGAGCTGGATGATTATCCGCTGGTCGGCGGCATCGTCCGCAAGCTGGGCCATATCAAGGTCACGGTCGAGGGCGAGCGCAAGAACCAGTTGCCGCAGGTGCTGGAGGGCGCGCGGCGCGTCCATTCCGAGGGCCGCCCGATCCTCATCTACCCCGAGGGAACGCTGATGCATCCGGGCCGCAAGTCGCGCTATCGCGGCGGGGTCTGGCATCTGTATGATGCCTTGCAGGTGCCCGCGACCCCCGTGGCGCTGTCGCTGGGCCTCGCCTGGCCGCGCCGGGAATGGAAGAAATACCCCACGCCCGTCGCGCTGGAGTTTCTGGAACCGATCCCCCCCGGATTGCCGAAACAGGAATTCATGGCCTTGCTCGAAGAGCGCATCGAGACGGCCACCAACGCCCTCATCCGCGAACAGGCCCCGCCAGCGCGGCTTGAGGAGATGGTGTTCGAGTACGAGGAACAGGGCGGAGGCTGGTCTTCGCCAAAGCAGGTGCATGGCGAAAACGGCCCGTAGTCAGGTTTGCCGGATCACTCGACGGCGACATCATACTTGTCGAGCCTCGCGCGCAGCGCATCGCGGGATTTTTCCAGTCCGGGCAGGGTTTCATTGCGGGCCTTGTCACGCTGACCGATCAGGGCCGCCATCATCTCCTCACGGCTGTTCTTTTTGTTCAGACGTGCCTGAATGGCATTGTCTACCTCGCGATGAAACTCGACCATGCCCAGCAAAAGAGGGGGCGCAATCTCGAAGGTGCCTTCGCTCTCGGTCGATGCCTGCCAGACAAAGGTATCGAAGGAAGGCAGGTATCCCTCGGTCACGATGGTATTGGGTTTTTCCCAAAGCGTGATGTATTCCTCCAGCTCTTCGGTATTGGTGCGCAGTTCATGCGCCAATGCGGTCTGCTGGTAGTAACTCGTGCGGTCAGATTCGATGAGCTGAAACTGGATTGCGGCTTTCAGACCTTCGGAAGACGCCAGATAGACACCGGCCACGGTCGCCAGAACCATGGCGAGTTGGGTGACGATGAATTCTGGGTTTTTCCAGAAGGGTTTCGGATCAGACATGGGTGAACCTCGGGCAGTTAGATGGATTTTACATACTTATGCGACGCTGGGCGCGGGGGCCGTTATATGGCGTCGCAGCGCATCCTGAATCCCCGTGCGTATCGCCCCGTTTCGGGAAAGTAAACGGACGATCTGCAACCCGGAAACGACATCGCCCGTGTCGCAGGATTTCTAGAATTTCCCGTCGCGCGCGACCCAGAATGACAAAAAGCAAAACCCGCAGAGGACATCATGCCGACACTGGCCGAGGCCCGGCGCGCCGCCTATCTCGCCAGCGACGTGCCGCTGCGCGTGGCCCGCAACCCGCGTGTCCTCGATGCGGTCGCGATCGATTGAGGGCGATGGCATTGCCGCCGCGCTGGAGCCGGGGCAGATGGCGCTATATACGCAGGTAACGGGCGCGCAGATGGCGGTGCTGGCCGACGGGCTGGACGGCGCGGATACCCTTTATTCGGGAGCGGCATAATGGATAAGACGGTTTCCTTCACAGCGATGAAAGACGGCACGGCAGAGGATTACGCCCTGCTCGCCGATCTTGAGCATGAATACGTGTCCGGCACTGCCGACCGCCTGCTGCGCGAATTGCGCTCTCAGGCGGATGAGACGCTCAGCGGATACCAGATCACGCGGCTGGAGCATGGTCTGCAATCGGCCACCCGTGCCCGGCGCGAGGGGGTGGAAACCGATTGGGTGGTCGCGGCCCTGCTGCACGATATCGGCGACGGCCTCGCCCCCCAGAACCACGACAAGTTCGCCGCCGAGATCATGCGCCCCTTCATGCGCGATGAAGTGGTCTGGACCGTCGAGCATCACGGGATTTTCCAGATGGTCTATTACGCCCATCACTACGGCTGGAACCCGGAGGAACGACAGAAATTCCGCGATCATCCGTATTTCGACACCTGCGCGGCCTTCTGCGAGCGATGGGATCAGGCGAGCTTTGACCCCGGATACGATACCGACCCGCTGGAAAGTTTCGAGGCCGAGGTCCACGCCGTCTTCGCCCGCAAGGCCTATGATCCGGCGGTCATGCAGCTTGGGGTGGTGAGGGGGCTGTGAAGGTCTGGCACCTGAAAACCTGCGATACCTGCCGCAAGGCGATCAAGGCGCTGCGCGAGGCCGGGCATGACCCAGAGTTGACCGACGTGCGCGCCGACGGGGTCGAGGCCGCCGCGCTCGACCGCTGGATGGCGGCAGTGGGGCGTGAGCGGCTGCTCAATACCCGCTCCACCACATGGCGCGGGCTGGAGGATGCGGACAAGGCCGATCTGGACGATGCCAAGGCCGTCGCCCTGATGGCCGCGCATCCGACGCTCATCAAGCGCCCGGTGATCGAGGCGGGTGGTGCGGTCCATGTCGGCTGGACCAAGGACGTTCAGGCGGCGCTGCTCAGGCCCGCCCCGTAATCCAGCCACCGCCCAGCACCCGCGTGCCCTCGGGTGCATAGAAGACGCAGGCCTGCCCCGGCGCGACGCCATCCTCCGGTTCGGCCAGATAGGCGGTCGCCGTGCCGTCCTTGCCCGGCACCACCCGTGCGGGCCTGGGCGGGCGCGTCGAGCGGACCTTGACGCTGACATCCCAGCCGCCCTCGGGCGCATCGTCGAAAGCCCCGTCGCCGAGCCAGTTGATCTGGTGCAGCCGCACCTCGCTCGCCCCCAGCGCCTCGCGCGGGCCGACGATCACGCGCCGCGTCTTGGCATCCAGCTTGATGACATAGAGCGGATCGCCCCCCGAGATGCCAAGCCCCCGGCGCTGGCCGATGGTATAGTTCAGCACGCCCGAATGGTCGCCCAGCACGCGGCCATCCAGATGCACGATCTCGCCGGGCTGCGAGACGCCGGGACGCAGCTTTTCGATCACATCGGTATAGCGGCCCTCGGGCACGAAGCAGATATCCTGACTGTCGGGCTTGTCCGCGACACTCAGGCCCAGTCGCACCGCCATCGCCCGCGTCTCGGCTTTCGTCTCCACCCCGCCCAGCGGAAAGCGCAGGTAAGCCAGTTGCTCGCGGGTCGTCGTGAACAGGAAATAGCTCTGGTCCTTGCCCGGATCGGCGGCGCGGTGCAGTTCCGGCCCGTTCGGCCCGTCGAGGCGGCGGATATAATGCCCGGTCGCGAGGCAATCGGCATCCAGATCGCGGGCGAGCTGCATCATGTCCTTGAACTTGACCCGCTCATTACAGCGGATGCACGGTATCGGCGTCGCTCCGGCCAGATAGGCATCGGCGAATTCATCCATGACCGCTTCACGGAACAGGGTTTCGTAATCGAGTACGTAATGCGGAAACCCCATCGAATGGGCCACCCGGCGCGCGTCATGGATGTCCGCTCCGGCGCAGCAGGCCCCTTTTTTTGCAAGCGCGGCCCCGTGATCGTAAAGCTGCATGGTTAGCCCGACGACGTCAAAACCCTGCTCCGCCATCATGGCGGCGACCACGGACGAGTCCACGCCGCCCGACATCGCCACGGCGACACGGGTGCGGGCCGCAGGCTTCACAAAGCCAAGCGCATTGGGCGCAGTCAGGGTTTCCGAGACATTCATCCATCGCATATCGCGCTAGTTGTTCGCCGGGTCAAGCCAAGCAGGGATTTCAAGCGACTAGCGTTAACCGAAATGGTTAGCGAGCGAATCATTTAACTTCCTTAAAATGCTACGCTTTTCCGATTTGTTAGCGGTCTTCGGCTACAGTGCATTCATGGATTACAGACCGGACAGCACTATGAAAGAGACTACGGAAGCCAGACCGCGATCCGTGATTGGGCCGGATGGTCAGCGTTTGACGCGCGATGACCTGCCCCCTGCAAACACACGGCGATGGGTCATCCGGCGCAAGGCAGAGGTCGTCGCCGCCGTTCGCGGTGACTTGCTCTCGCTGGATGAGGCCTGCGACTACTATAACCTCTCCCACGAGGAATTCGAGTGCTGGCGCAAGACCATCGACCGGCACGGGATTCAGGGGCTGCGCACGACGCGCATCAAGAAGTACCGGCCGCACCAGCTATGAGGGACGCGCCGGTACGCCAAGACCCCGTCATCACATTCGGCTCTCCGCCCGACCCGGCCCCTGTGGTGCGCCGGATCGAGCGGGCGCCGCGCCATGCGCCGACGGGGGCTTTGACGCGCTCGATCCTCAGAAAGCAGTCGAGCGGTGATTTCGATCATCTGCGCCGCAGTCTCGATTTGTCGGACAGCGCGTTCGATGTGATTTCCGAGGCTTTGCTGGCAACGCGGGAAGCGCCGCTGAGTGACGAGGGGATTGCGGATGCTTTGCGCTCGCTCTTTGTATGCGAGCCTGTCACGCCAACGACCTCGCAGCCCATCATTCTGGTGGGCAGTTCCCATAGCGTGCGGCATCGCGCGGCGCTCTCCCTGTCGCAGAGACTGGAATGGGCCGGGCGGCGCGTGGCGCTTTATTCGTTGCAGATGCAGCGGTTTCCGGTGCCGATCGCGATGCAGTCGGGCGGTCTTGATGTGCTTGCCATCGGGTCGGTCGAGGCCTGCCTCGATGCCGTGAAGGCGCGGGAACCCGGCGAATTGGCGATTGTCGATGCCTCCTGTCTGGAGGGCGGAACAACGGAGGCGGCGGGCACGCTGTCGATGCTGACCCACGGCCTGAATGCCGAGCCGGTCTATGTCGATGACGGGGTATCCGATCTGCCCGATTTCAGTGATCTGGCGACGATTCGGCGGGTCATTCTGGCCGGATCACCCCGGCCCGCGCGATTCGGCGCGATTCTGGAGGCGGCCTTGCAGCATGATCTGGCCTTTGCAGGACGGTGTACATCCGCGTGGCTCTATCATCCGATGACCACCGCCCTGCTGGCCGACCGCTTCGCGGTGTCAATTCGCTGACAAGCGTGCCCTTTCGCGATACGCGAGGGGGCTTCGGGCGAGGATTGCCGCCCCCCGTGCCCCGTTTTCATATGACGCCCGGCACGTTGAATTCAGTTTTCTCGCGCTATCGTTTTCACGCCTTTTTCGCTTGCGGGCCATGCCGGTTATCGGCGTGCCGCATTTTTCGATTCACGTCACGTCATTTAAGACGTATACGGAATAAGGGCTGTAGACCTGAAACGAATCAGGTGCGACACGGCAACTTTTAACGGTGACGTCGATGGTGAGGCAAAAGTACGAGATGGTTTTTTCCCGCAATTCCGCCACTGAAGCGAGATATTCCGTTCACGTTGAGCAAAGTGCCAATGTTCTCAACGCTCGGTGAGAAAATTTTTACCTTTGCTTTCTAGCTTGCTTAACGATGATACTTAACCGGAACGCTGCCGAGGGAAACAATGCGAATTCTGCTGATTGAAGACGACAGTGCCATGGCGCAGAGCATCGAACTGATGCTCAAGCAGGATGGCTTCAACGTCTACACGACCGACCTTGGCGAAGAGGGCATCGACCTCGGCAAGCTGTATGACTACGACCTGATCGTGCTCGACCTGAACCTGCCCGACATGAACGGCTATGATGTGCTGCGCCAGTTGCGCGTCGCGAAGATCGCCACGCCGATCCTTATCCTTTCGGGCCTGTCGGGCACGGAAGACAAGGTCAAGGGCTTTGGCTTCGGGGCCGATGACTATATGACCAAGCCGTTCAACAAGGACGAGCTGATCGCCCGCATCCACGCCATCGTGCGTCGGTCCAAGGGCCACAGCCAGTCGATCATCACCACCGGGATGATTAAGGTGAACCTCGATGCCAAGACCGTCGAGGTCAACAGCAACCGCGTTCACCTGACGGGCAAGGAATACCAGATGCTCGAACTGCTTTCCCTGCGCAAAGGCACGACGCTGACCAAGGAAATGTTCCTCAACCACCTCTATGGCGGGATGGACGAGCCTGAACTGAAGATCATCGACGTCTTCATCTGCAAGCTGCGCAAGAAGCTGTCGAATGCCACGGGCGGCGTGAATTATATCGAAACCGTCTGGGGCCGTGGCTATGTGCTGCGCGAAGTGGACGAGGACTCCAAGGCCGAAGCGGCCACCGCCTGAAAGGGCGAGCCTGTGTCGTGACGCGAAAGCCCGCCCTTTGTGGCGGGTTTTTCGTGTTTGAGGTCATATCAGCAAGCCGACGACCTGTTTTTTGTGTGATGTCACCCTCGGACTCGTTCCGAGGGTCCATCTTTCAACCTCTACAATCGGTTGAGCTGTGAGATGGATCGTCGGAACAAATCCGACGACGACGGATTGAG
>Ga0209187_1004071_pt1 | contig 11483 bp, 5 predicted proteins | sample BantaG_FD_187430 | JGI IMG/M metagenome (GOLD analysis project Ga0209187, IMG submission 187430) | Marine algal microbial communities from Bantry Bay, Ireland - BantryBay_4 metaG (SPAdes) (version 2) | ecosystem: Host-associated > Algae > Red algae > Unclassified | place: Bantry Bay, Ireland... | reverse complement strand
TCATCTACGAAAAATAGTTTTGATTGCTGAAGTTGTCGTTCTCCGTTTTCAGGAGTAACCAAAAAATCTACTACATACTGTCCCTGAATACTAGGAGTGATATATGAGTATGATCGCACCCAGCCTAAATATCCAGTTTCATTATCTACTTGACTTTCTCCAGTAAAAATTAATGTGCCATTAGGATCATAGAATTCTGTTTCTAAAAAGCACCCATTGTACACATCAGTCATTTCAATCGTAGCGTAAACTCTTTCCTCTATAAAGAATGAATCTCTCACATCTGTTGGTAGATAATCTGGCGCATCAGTATTATCACCACTAATTATCCCATAGGACCATACGAATGTACCTATTGGGTCTTGTGTTTCAAAACATGCTACTTCTGAAGATGACTGAATAGCATCACACACAGCTTTCAGTTCTACACAATAGGAAGTACTGCTAGCTAAGTCGCTAATACTATATTCGGTAATGTATACTTCATCGCTACCTAGCTCAGTACCATTATCGTCGTACCAGAATATAAGAAAATAGTCAGGACTACCATCTGTATTCCAACCAATATCTAGGCTAGAAGTAGATGAACTTGTCAGTGTAATATCATTTACTGGTTTACATTCATCTAAGGATTGTATTGTGAATGATCTCGTGTATGTTTCACCATCGTATTCTACTTGAAATGTCCACTGCCCACCAGGCTCTGTATCAGGAATAATTCTAGTCCAATACCAATAAGAGGAATAATAGGTGTCGGGAGAGTTCTGAGACCAGTTTGTAAATAGAGAACCATCAGGTCTTAAGATTTCATATTTTGTCAAATCTCCAATCTGTTGATCATTATAGTAGGTGGCAAATTGATATGGTACATTATACATAACTTCATCCACAATATTTACCTCCTCAGTCTGTGGACAAGACTTGAAGTCAGGAGGGGAAGAATGAATATAAAGTGTGTTTACATGCGGATCTGTATGCGGTTTTTGATCTATCCACCAAGAAGAATTATTAAGACCATTACATGGTCCTGAATAAGGATCTATGAGGTTATTATTAGCGTCATATATTTCGAAATGTAGATGAGGCCCAGTAGAACTTCCTGATGAACCTATAAATCCTATGAATTCACCAGCGGACACGGATTGACCAACTGATTTACTGGTAAGGCTTCCTGATTTGAGGTGTCCATACCAAGCTACTGAACCGTCACTGTGTTGCACATATACAGCATTCCATGAGTTATTATTGAATGAGCAGTTTTTATCGTAGAAACCATCCGTTTTATTAAGTATGACTCCTGAAGCAGCGGCAATGACGGATACATGATTGTTTTCCATCTTATACCAACTGAATGGCCAAAGATATATATCTATGCCTTGGTGATTGTAGCCGCCAGCAAGATCATAAGTTCTAGCTTTACACTGATAGTCCGAAAGTTGATTAGGAAAGTTACTGTTGTGATCAACATAATTTGATATGCCATAAGAAGCGTACTCATCATTGCCATTTTCATTTTTGATAGGCCAGATAAATTGAGTGGTCGATCGATCATCAAAGTTGATTTTTCCTTCTTTTATTAATAACTTTCTATTGTCATCTAACACTGACATAATTTCATGTCGCTTTTCTTTATCAAGACAAGCATGATGGTGGTTGATTTTTTGGTTAGGCATATTACCACCTCTACCATTGGATTGGGCTGAAATAGTAATAACACTTATTAAAAGAGACATAAATAGAATAAAAGTCTTCATAACGTTTTTTATTGAATTGTAATTTGTATAAATATCCTAATTTTTATCTCAATATTGTAACAGTACCTTGATATTTTTTCTTTACACCATTTACGAAAATAACATCAGCTAGCCATGTATATGCCCCCATAGGCGCGTGGGATTCTGTGTTGATTATTTTACCATCCCATGATTCAGATGGGTGATCATCTTCTATGGCAGTGCTGGTCCAAACCACTTCTCCCCAAGGACTATACACATTGATCTCATAAGAAGCTATTCCTATTCCTTTTGGTGTAAATTTATTTACACCTTCATCACCATAATCAGGACTGACGGCGTTGGGAGCAAAAAACTGTGTAAGCCATTCAGGTTCTACAGGTTTTGTTATACTATCTGTGCATAAATATTGTCCATTATTATCATTATATGCATAGAGTGTTACAAATACATCTCGGTTGATATCATATTCATATAAAAAACCTTCCTCTGAAGAGAAGTTTTCATCCCCGAGATCCCAAAGTACAGAAGTATAATCTATGGATTCATTTTCAAAATCGACATCCCCCAGAATATTCTCATCTTGATTAATAATAAATGAAAAATCGGCTGTAGGTTGATTATAGATTTGAAAATAATTATTGATTGATAAAGTGTCTTTACAAGCTTCATTGTATTCTACAATTAGACTGATGTTATAATTACCAGATTGATCAAAACTAATTTTAGGATTAAAGTCTTCTACATCTTCTTGGTTTTCTATTTCCCAAGTATAAAATATAGCATTTTCTGAGTCATTTGTGATGTTAATAGATTCTCCTTCGCAATATTCTGTTTTTATAACGGAGAAATCAGCTGTTGGCGCTAACCAAATAGGAACTGTTTGTTCTGCAGTATCTAGGCAACCTACCATATTTTCCACTTGTAGTTGCACTGCATAGTCTTGATCCATTATATATTCAATAGTAGGGTTAGCCACTGAAGAAGTAGCACCTGTACCGAAAGCCCACTCATTATCTACAATGTTAGAAGCCGATAAATTAGTAAAGGTTACAAGGTTAGGGACACCACATTCTTTATCTTTGACAAATTGAAAATCTGCAGTTGGTTTTTCTAGAACATCTATTGATATGATCGCTGTATCATTAGGGCAACCATTCTCATTAATAGCTATTAGTTGTACATTTTGAATGCCTTTATCGATAAATTTATATTGATAATTAATATCAGATGAGGTATCATCACTTCCAATAGACCATATATAATCTGTCCCAGAAAGAGAGGTATTATCAAGATTTACATTCAGTGGTTGACATCCTACTGTATCGGACGGTGTGAAATCAGCCACTGGACTTGGAAGAATATTCACAGATTGTGAGGAGACATCTTGACAACCAAATTGATTGGTAACTATCAAGTTTATGTTTACGAGACCTGATGTTTCAGTTGGTAATACTGGAGCTTCTTGATCTATAGTATCACCTTGTATAATCCAGAGCGACCCTGTTGCATCTATAGAACTATTGGTCAATCTGATAGAATCATAAAATTGACAGTATTGGTCTGAGTCTGTAGCAAATATACTAGTCGGTAAATCATGTACAATAATGTTGATCACCGTAGTGTCAGCAAAACATCCAAACTCATCAAATGTACGAAGTGAGACAGCAAAAGTGCCAGCCTCGTTAAAGGTATGCACTGGATTTTCTTCATTGGATCCAGAGGTTCCATCACCCCATTCCCATGAATAGGCATCCCCTTGTTGACTTGTATTAGTGAAATTTATGGTCAATGGCCTACAACCACTCAGTTGATCTGGAATAAATGAAGACATCGGAAGTCCCAATACTTCAATAGACTTCGTTACTGTGAATGGACAATTATTAACCGAAGAATATCCTGTGAGTGAGATCTCATAAAGACCTACAGAATCAAATATAAGGTGAGTAGTAGATTCATCACTGGTGTATCCATCTCCAAAATCCCATATGGTCTCTGAAAGATTGCTTGATACTGTAGATAATAAAAGCGAATCCCCTAAGCAAACAAAGTCGGGTATGTCAAATTCTACCTCTGGCGCAGGCAATACATCTATAAAGGTGGTGTCAGAGTCTGTTCCGCATCTAGATGCATATAGAACAATCATAAATCTTCCAGCTTCAGAAATTATAATTTCAGGATTTTCAGAATTATAACCGTCTGTAAGCGCACCATCTTCATCAAAAATGGACCAAGTTATAATAGAGCCAGCTGTAGATTGAGACTGTACCGAAAATGTATCATATTGACAAACCATCATGGTGTCTATGGCTATAAAAGCCTCGACATCAGGTGGGAATACTGTTATCTCAAGTTCTCCATAACTTGTACCACATTCATTGGTAGACGTAAGGCTTACGGTATATACAGTTACCGTACTATCAGTGGTTGTGTAAATTTGGTCAGGCGGTATAGAGTCAGTAGATGAATTACCATTTCCAAGATCCCAAAGGTAGGTTTCTGGGTTTCCAATGGTTTTATTAGCAAAATCAATAAGCAATGGGGAACACCCTTCGTCTACATCACTATCTATTTTGACGATAGGGTAGGGACGAACCATTACAGTTTCTATTTGAGTGACAGTACCACAGGTATTTATAACATCCAAACGTACCTCTATTATCGTATCCGTAGTGATTCCATCTAAGATGATTCCTGTAGGTGTTTCTAAATTAGATGTGTCTCCATTTATAATCCACTGGTAGCTTATATCATCACCGAAGCTATTGTTTGTCAACGTAATTGGAAGTGGGGCACAACCTTCTGTGACATCTAAATTGAAATCTACTGTAGGTGGTCGAGACACGTAAATGCCAGTAGATGTTGATAGCATACAGCCAAATGAAGAGGTAGCTTTGAGTGTGATTGTATAATTGTCACTTACAGTATAAGCATGTGAAGGTTCGAATTCGGTACTAGTTGTACCATCTCCAAAATCCCATTCGTACGTTTGTCCATTCGTTGTAGTATTGATGGTAGTAAACGTGTCGCCTACACAGACTCCGCCTATGAAATCAAATGAAGGTTCTGGCAGTGGACGCACAATAAATGTTCTTGTATCGCAAGCTTGACAATCGACGAATTGATCATTTTCTACACAATATTGATAAGTATACAAGGAGTCTATAACTAATGCCCCTACTGTGATAGTACCATTTGATCCATCAATAGATTCTCCTGCCCAAGATCCGTTCGCTGGACTAAAGCCTGCAAAGGTATAATTGGTAAACTCATTCTCACAGATAAATACATCTGGCCCAGCATCTAAGTTTGCTCCAGGGTCAGTTATAGTAATATTTACATTATCCGTAGTCTCGCAAGTCGTACTTGGAAGGATAGTGTATGAATAATTATGCATACCACCTCCAGCTATGTTTAGGTCTATTAAACCATTATTGTCTATTCCTGGACCGATCCAAGTTCCACCAGATATGTTAGATTCTAGTTGATAAGTGCCTAGATTGATACAAAGACTAGTATCATTGCTTATGGTCAGTATTGGAGGGTCAATAACAGAAATTATACTATTAGTAACTACCTCGCAGGGCCCTGAGATATAGTTTGCTTCTAAATCATAAGAGCCAAAACTAAGTAAAATAGTATATGGATTATTTACGGTAGCTCCATCAATGGAAAAGGAAATGATACCCCCTGTTTGATCCGCTGTAAATTGACTAATATCAATAAGGTCAACCATTCCACCTCCTGCGCAGATGACGGTTGTATCTAACATACTGACTATTGGTAATGGATCAACAGTAACCATAGATATGGCTTCTACATTACATCCATTGTCGTCGACAAGTGAGTAAGTACTTGGGAAAGTGCCTTCTCCTGCAGAAATAATATCAAAAATGCCAATGGTAGAAACATGATCACCAGACCATGTTCCACCTGTTGGTGTTGCAGTCAGCTGGATCGTATCTCCATCTACACAAACAGATGGATTAGAAGTTGTGACTGCGGCAGATGGAGTGACTAATATCTCTACCATGTCGGAGCTAGAACATGCTCCGGCATCAATAGTATAGGTTATACTAAACGTACCATCAAGCCCAGAAGGATCAAAGACACCATCGTCATCAACTCCCATTCCACCCCATGTTCCTCCAGACTGATTTACAAGAAGAGTATCAGGACTAGATCCTTGACAAATTTGTGCAGGCGCTGTTATGGATACATCTACCATATTATTAACTATTACTTGTGTAGATATAGTAAGATCTCCACATGCGCTTTCAATAATTAATGTTACATCACCTCCAACTCCATTATATTCGATATCAGTAGGAAACGGATCGGTAGATGTTGAGGGGTTACCATTTTCGAAGGTCCACATATAGTTTGTGATCTCTCCTGTGTAAGATACTTGTGGGGTGTAATTCCCAGTCTCGCAGAATGATGGAGCATCTTGCAGATTAGCAGTAGGGCCATCAAGGACTTCTATTGTTTCTTCCCAAGTGTCAGCCCCACATACATTTTGGGCTAATAATCTAATCGTATATTCTTTATCATCTTTGAACTCAACTTCAATCACATCGCTATTGAGTGTCATAGCGGTATCAGTGAAACACCAGTTTTGATCTCCTGTTGGCGTTATTTGCCATGTTGTGTTAGACCATTCGTTGGATAGGTCTGTGAAAGTTAGGATTTGACCTACGCAGATTTTGTTGTCAGTTGGAAGGGGTGATATGGAAGCGTCTGCGACCGGGTTGTCCACTGCCTCTACAGTTAAGTTATCAGAGTCGGATCCGCATTCGTTTGTTACCATAAGAGTTATATTATATACTCCTGCGGTTGGAAATTCATAGTTAGGATCTGCTTCTGTAGAAGTATCGCCATTTCCAAAATCCCAAAAATAGTCCTCAACATTACAGCTTGTATTATTTACAGATATAGGATCATCTCTACATATTTGGTTATTGCCTTCAAGTATGGCTTTGGGTCTATGTACTACCCCGACAGGTAAAGAAATACTATGGCAGCTTTCTCCATCTGCGCATGTCTTTCTAACCACTAAACAAATTTGGTAATTGGTCTTATCATCCAAGCAAACTAGACTGTCGGGAATGTCATATGAATGAGTTACATCTTGGTTCGTTGAAAATGTTTCTATTGTACCATCTCCCCAATCCCAAATATATTCGGTGATTCCTTGATTTGCATCTGTATTATTTGACACTGTAAAATCACTACCATCGCATACAATTGTTTGATTTCCGTCGAGAGCAAAAGCTGCGATCACATCTCCACAATCATCCTCTAAACAGGGACACTGAGAAAATAGAGGATTGATGGAAATGATTAAGAAAATCGTTGTTACTACCCTAATTCCTATACCAAACATCTTCATACATTTTTGCTTTTGCTCGTGAAATACGTGGACATTTTTGTCCAGGTGAATATCCTACTCTTTCTGAATCCCCAAGTATGCCGCAACCGAATGATCGGCCAATATGATACGTGAATCCTACTTCGAATATGGGACCGACTTGATTTCTAAGTCCCTTATAATTTGTAGAAAAGGTGAAATCTATTTCCATTCTAGAATAGGTGCTGCTTTTCAGCATGATTGATCCTGTAAAACTTAACCAGTCGGTATGACTATCATTGAATACAAATGCAGTATTGTGAGTATATACACCAACTTCGAAGAATGGAGTAATATTTACGCCTGTACCAATCTCCCAGTATTGAATACCACTCTGATATTGATATAGAAATAATGGATTAAAAGAAGAAATATAGAATCGTTTCTGTTTGGGTACAAGATAAAACTCGCCAAACATCGTGAGTCTCTGTTTTGGGGGATTATCTGAAAGTCCAAGTACACTTGCGGATTGACCAAATCCTTCTCCGCCCAAGGAAAAAACATTTGAAACGCTGACTCCTATATTTGATGCAATACTTTGATGACTATTTCTATCGAATATTGATTGAAAGATGGCTCCAATCGCCGGATTAAAATAGGAAGGTGAAGTGCCACTCCCAGGAACTACAAACGAAGTATTATTGATGAAACCATATTTTGGATCAATATTATCAGAAAAAGTTAGCCTAGAAAAATCAATAGATCTTCGACCAAATGAAAAATCAAAACCTATTCTAAGATTATGTTCGTCGCTCCTTCCTTTTTTACCTTTTGTCATCAAGGGTAAAGTAGCGGCGACCTTAAGACCACCCTGAAGAGTACTCATACGACCTGCACCTTCTCTATCTGTCATTAGACTAAGTCCCCAGTCCAATATGCTGCATGGAAGCGCATCTTCTATTGTTATCAACGTTGTCTCGTAAGCTGGATCACCTGTAGTGATCCATTGAGACTTATGACTGACACGAAATGCCATCGAATTATTAAGCCCTACAGCGGCAGGATTATAAAATGATTTTTTATTAAAGAATTGTGTAAAAAAACCATCTTGAGCATTTAAGCCTTCTATATTAAAAATTAGAAAGCTTACGACAGCGGTTATCTTTATTATTGATTTCATTATTGGCTTTTTGAATAAAGAGTAAATTTAGACAATATGAATTATCTGTATGTGGACATTTACTGAACGGTACAATATTCTATATGAACGGGAGATATTTCTGTCTAAAGGCACGGAATTATCTTATAAACCGATATTCAGATTGTGTATCACTCACTGTTATAACATTGACTATCGTATCTCTTTTAATCATATCAACTTTCAAAATAAGCTCATCAGATGTTAATTTAGCAATGGTAGAAGTAGCTACTTCTCCGGAAGGGTCGTATACCGTTAGTGTAGTCCCATCTAAAGTATATTCTGCCAAATTGTTTTCTTCATCTATGCTTTCGCTAATTTTAGCGGTTTCTCCGTCAATTGTAGTTGTGATGCTGAGGTCATATCGACCACCAGATACGAGGGAGTTATCCTCATTATATGTTGTGGTGAAGTCAAAATTAGATCCTTCGATTTTGATCTCTTGCACGAGTTGGATATCAAATTCTGTATCATCTATATTTACGATAGATTCTGATTCTAGGAAGACTAGGTTCCATGTTCCTTCTAGGTTGCCGTCGTTAGTGTTATTTCCACCAGGGATATTATCACTGCAGGATGAAAGGAAGACTATAATTGCTAGAGTAAGAATTGAATTTATAAATTTCATCGTTGAATTTTTAAGATAGTATTAATTTGATTTCACTTGATCTTACCATCAAAGGACTAATGATAAGGTCAGAATTTTAAATTGTAAAATATAAATCAACACGCTTCTACAAAGTATTCCAATCCGTAAACTGAAGATTCTATTCCATCAAAAGTTTGGGTAATATATACTTTTTGAGTTCCAGATCCAGAAACCTCATATTTAGATCCTGTAGCTATTAGATCGTTGAATGTAAGGTCAGAATACCATTTAATATTCGTGCCTTCTAGTTCAATGGATTCACCTACGCATAGGCTGAGATTGGACTTGATGATAAGTCTCTTGAGAGTAACATCTCCGCTGACGCATGGCACGCCATTGTCTGTGCCAGTGAATGAGCCTGTAAGAGACTTGCCATCATCAGATAATGTAAGTTCAGTATAAAGTTGCTCACACCAGTATGGAAAGCTAGACCCTCCATCATCAAAATCTAAATAGACTTCATTGTCATTTTGATAGCTTGGAGTGGATTCAATATTTCTCAGGCCACCAAATTCCTCACTTCCAAATAACAAATACTCACCATTTTCGATCACATTTTGAAATATGCCTCCAGAGAGATTTTCATTTGTACCCTCTATTGTAATCGATGTAGGGTATTCGTATTTAAGTCCTGCCACTTCTGGCTGCTCAAAGTATCCTTGCCAGACGCCTTCTGCGAGAGTCAGGTCTGGGGTAGTGGGATCTTGGGTGTTATTTTCTAAGTCGCAATCTTTAGAACATGATGCTAAAGTGATAACAATTAAGCAGAGATGTATTATTGAGTTTTTCATTTCGTATTATTTATTTTGTTAGTAGTAAAGGTTTTAAATTTTTATAGAAAGCGTTCAATCTTGAAAATTGCTTAGCACTATTTTTTGCAAATACTATTCTACTGCTAAATGTACTTTTACGATGTATACTATATCCTCATCAGATAGAATTTTCAAAGTCTTTATGAAATTTCCTTGACTCCTAGCCTCTACCATAACAGTTACAGTCAATTTATCATGTGGATATAAAGCAGTAGAATCATAACTTGGAATTATAGATCCGTTCGAACTTTTTATGTTTTCGATCTCTACTATTTTGTTGCTTTTATTTTCTATATCAAAAGTTAGAGTTTTGATTTCTTCTATAGTCATAGTTCCGAAATCTATTGATTCAGGAATCAAAAGAGCATTACTGGAATTTTCAACATACTCATCTGTCGTCATATTATCGCTGCACGATATGGTGAATACTGAAAAAAGTAGAAAAATGATATTTGATTGTTTGATTAGTAAATTCATGTGCTATGTGTTTAGTATTTAATTAATCAAATATGAATATGATTTATTTGTCTATAGAATGTATTGTATGAACTGACCGTAATTATGTTTAAGTTAAAATAAACAAATTACGCCTTTTACATTTTCATAGATTCTCAATTTAACAATCCGATTGTTATTGCATATCCAAATATTTCAAGTGTAAAAAACTATTTACTCTTACTTATAAGTTGGCTAGAAAATAGATATGCATTTACAAAAAATGCATCGTTATTTTGGTTCTTGTTTTTTCATTTTAGTTTATTTATTTGGCTAAATTTTTTGAACTAGTCTACTGTAAATACCTTCTTGTGATTGAATTTTTAAAATGTAGACGCCGCTCGATAATTGACTAGTTGGTATTGAAACTTCTTCATTCTGGTTCACAGATATATCAAGTACTTTAGTCCCATTTATCTTTATTAAACTTACGCTATTTGGTTTATACTCTGAATCACTAAACCTTAGCAATAATTGATCATTGAAGGGGTTAGGGAATGTTACTATTTTATTAGATAAGAAAGTATTTGTTGTATTTACTGTGTTACATCCAATAATCAATTCGTAACCCTCATTCAGATTAAATGCTCCATCATCATCCTGGACAACTATATAATGGTTTTCTGACATTGTAGGAGTGAAATTCGTAGTTATGGAATTTCCTGAATTTGAACTTATCGAATAAACCAATTCTTGAGTTGCATTGTAAATTAATAATTCTAAGTCAAGGTTATCAGCGTTTGTGGTTATCTCAATGGAATATTCTATTTCAGCTGATAAATCAATAGAATATGTATCTAAGTCCCTTTCGGATGAGGAGCTATTGCTTGCATTATTGAATGTTGGTCCAATCAATGCACTTATAGGTGAACAAATATTAATAGGACACGCACCAGCAAAAGTCTGATTACACTCACAATTGTCAGTAGTAGATGATGAGATAAAATCGACTTTGAATTCATAAGGATTTTCGAGATCAAATTCAATTCCATGACTAGAACCAATATCACCATCTCTAATATAAATATAATAGATCCCAGGATCACAAACACTTACTTCAAGATCGTAAGGATTAGAATTAAATACATCGTAATTGCCTCTGATTTCTTCTTGATCTTCATTGTAGATAAAAATATCAAGATTGAGAGAAGCTGGGACAGTGACGAGGTCTACAACTATTATTCCTGCTTCTGGGACATTGATGCTGTAGTAATCTCGATCTCTCGTAGATGATGAGGAATTCGAT
>Ga0209187_1004070_pt1 | contig 11484 bp, 11 predicted proteins | sample BantaG_FD_187430 | JGI IMG/M metagenome (GOLD analysis project Ga0209187, IMG submission 187430) | Marine algal microbial communities from Bantry Bay, Ireland - BantryBay_4 metaG (SPAdes) (version 2) | ecosystem: Host-associated > Algae > Red algae > Unclassified | place: Bantry Bay, Ireland... | reverse complement strand
ATAACCTTTGGTTTAATCTTGGAGAAACCTTGGATATCCATAATATCTTACACTACATCTATGAAAATGGAAAAGAAGGAGGAAAAAGACTATGTATAGTTTGTTTTGATAATGTTGACAGTATAATTGATAATGAAGTTAGAAATAAATTTATTGAGTTTTTTAGAAATTTCAGTTCTAACGATAAGTTATCGGCTAAATATATGTATTCAATTAGGTCTGAAAATTATAAGGTTAAACAGCTAAGTGACGCAAAAACCTACCTAATAAAAGAGATAAAAGTTGATTATGATGATTTTATTGATGAGGGCATTTTTAAGAAGAGAATAGATGTAGTTATTTCAGAAGACGGTTTTTGTGATGAACAGAGAAAATCAGAAATAAAGGATAAACTAATTAGATACGCAAGAGCTATTTTTGCCAAAGCTATTTTGAAAAGAAGATTTGATTATCTCGAAAGCCTCAATAAAGAGAAAGCAAAACAGACAATTGAAGAACAAAGTCCTGATTCAACAATTAGTATTTCAAATTTTACTACTTTAAATAAACTTTGCAAATTACTTCATGACGATGAGTTATTACGACTTGCTTTAATTGACCTTTGTAATAATGACAGGAGAGAAATGTTAGTCAATATGAAAGATTTCATTCACTATCTTTATAATGTCGTGGAAATTAATGTTGAAGACTTGAGCGCATATGATAATGAAGCAAAGTTTGTTCTTGAATCACATTTTTATGGTTGGATTGCAAGGAAAAAGATTTTTTATGCGCACGATGTATACAATATTCCTCAATCCGTAATTGATTGGTTTGAAAATAAAAGTGATTCGCATATTGATTGTAGTTTAGACCACTTAATTTTTTCCACTTTATATAATCTATGTAATTATTCTCTAAACAAATTTTCTTACGAAAATCATACAAAAGTTGGTAAACTCATTACTCATTTAAATGGGATAGGTTATGATTCAGATTTAATTCGTGAAAGGCTTTATGAATTATATAGAGAACCTGAAGTAGAAGAAACAAGAGGGTTGCTTGAAATATCTCGTTGGTTCAATATCACTAACGCTACTGATATCTCTGACTTAGATGATATATCACTTACTCCTCGTTCCTTTTACTTGACCTCATTTGCCAATCTTAAATTTATTAACATCATAGCAAGACTTAGAGTTTGTAAAGCGACCGTAGGAAATGTTATATTTAAGTATGATGATAAATTACCCATAAGTTTCAATACACTAAAAATGGATTTGAGATTTTTATGCAGACTTGCGACTATGACTCTTAACGGATTAATTCAGATAGGAATAATTTTAAAAAGTAAGCATGAAAATTGGTTTTTATATTACAGAAAAACATACTGCGTAAGAACAAATAATGACAAGCATTGGAACGACGAATATGGTAATTTACTTTTTTCTAATATGTTTACAAGTCATATTAAATTTTTAAAAAGGCAACGTCGAATAGATAATGAAATCAATACATACAGAATTACTCCAGCTATTCTGAAGGAATACAGAAAACTAAATGAGCTATTTACAAAAAAAGTAAATGAAATAACATGTGATAATTTTACCTCAAAAGATTTTGATTTCGTAAAAGCATTAAATTTCAAAGTGTTTGAGCCCCAAAAACAAAATAATAGTAACCTTTAAAATATAATCATAATGAATGATGAAACAATAATAAGAGATGAAGCGAATGAATTTGCGAGTAGATTTTTGAAAATTAATGGTCAAAAAAAACCATTAGAACAATTTAGCGAAATTAAAAGTCGGCTTAGTTTTTTTTATTCTTCAGGAGCAAAATCACTCTTTTTAGACGAAGTAAATAAATACGTGACCAATGAACTTCAAGAACATAGAGATGAAAAGCATAATGGAAAGCCTGAACCAACTTGTAATTGGGAAAAAAGAGCAGAAAAATTACTGTTTTACATCAGGCAAGAAATCAGTATACTTCCTAAAGTTGCTCATCAAAAAAATCCTAATATTGTAGGAAAAAAACGAACTAAGGTTTTCGTCAGTTACAGTCATATTGATTCTGATTATCTCAAAGACGTTAAACGTCACTTCAAACCGTTTCTGAAACAAATAGACTTTTGGGAGGATACTAAAATTCTTCCAGGAATGAAATGGAAAGATGAAATTCACAAAGCTATTAATGAAACTAAAATTGCGATATTATTGGTAAGTACAGATTTTCTTGGTTCTGATTTTATTGCAAATGATGAGTTGCCACCTCTTTTAAAAGCCGCAGAAGAAGAGGGTGCAGTTATTCTAACAGTAATACTTAAACCCTGCCTTTTTGAGGAATACGATGATTTAAATCAGTTTCAAGCTATGAATCCTCCGAGTAAACCAATCAGTAAAATGGATATAAATGAAAAAGAGGAATTATTTGTAAATCTTGTAAGGCAAACAAAAAGAGTTTTAAAAGAAAATGAAAACGAGGCATAACAATGGCTAAAACGACAATATGGGCTATGCGCCCATACTGCGTTTAGCCGAGACCGTTATAGCACATAATAAATCAAAAACGTTTAAATTTCAGAATTATGAAAAGAACAAACATTTTAGCTATCGCGGTTCTCTTGTTGATAAGTTTATTTATCAGCAGTTGTGAAAACGAAAAATTAGAACCATCACCAACCGAACAAAGCATTTCGCCAAGTGAATTCATTGCACGCTCACAAAACGCAGTGGAGACACTGAACAAGTTTTACAAACAAAGCAGTTCGCAACTCGAATCAAGGTCAGGGGAGAGCTTTGAAGAACTTTGGGGACAACCCAATTATGACAAGCTCGTCACGCTTAAAACTTCTGCTAACAAAGACCTCACAATTGCTCCACTTCAAAACCTGAATACTGATGTTACTCACAACCTCTTGGTAGGCTGGCAACAAAGTGACTCCATCGCCCTCCGCATCGTACATGACGACAGGATTTTAACGGATTTAACCTTTGATAATACCGCCCTCACACGCTCAGTATCCAATTTATTTGATGTTTTCAACAGTGGTGACGACATCTCTACAACTGCACTACTAAGTGGGAATCAATGTTTTGAAATTGTAGGTGTCGGACAATATAGTCTGATACTTCAAGCAGTAGAGGAATGTGATGACGATAATACCGGTGGTGGTGGAGTTCCCGACCCTAATGCGGACACCGCACCCAGTACTGGCGGATCAGGAAACAACGATACAAACCCCAATATACCTGACAACTCTAATGAAACAACAGACCCAGACTGCTATGGGGGCTGTGGTGGTTGTTTTGACCAACCTGACGACCCTGCGTGTGCAGGTTGCATCATTACTGCGGATTTGAATTGTGACGGTGTACTGGATAATTATGAACTTTGTCTACCGAGTGGTAACATATGGAACTGTTGTTTGATAAATAATAGTTGTACAGCGGAACATACTGCATTACAGACACTTCAAAATAACGGTATCAATCAGAGTGACTTACAATGGTTATTTGATAACTCTTCCTACATAAGCTCAGTCATGACCTTCGCTCAGGAGAAAAACTTTGATGCAGAATCTATGGCTGCTATTGAGGTCTTAGTTCAACTTGGGCAGAATAATTTATTGTTTAGTGATTATTCACAAAGTGATATAGAATTAGCCGACCAAATACATATCAATGCAGAGGCTTGTTGTCCTTTCTTAGACCCTACGTTTCCTATGATATTAGACCCCACACTTCCACTTCAACACCACATACGACACCAGCAGGAGTATGCAGTCTTGAAACAGAAATGGATGGATGAAAACTCAGGGCAGTCACCAAATTTATACTACAAAACTACTCTATTTTTACGCGCCGAATGGAATATTATGATAGGTGTTACTCACACTGCGTTAGACATATGTGGATTAGTTCCGTTTTTAGGAGAGTGTTTTGACCTCGCAAACGGAGTGCTTTACACTATTGAAGGTGACGGTATGAATGCAACACTAAGTTACGCTTCAGCAATACCCTTTATTGGGAATGTTGCGGCGGGAACTAAATTTTATAGGGCTTATGATTTGGGCAATAAAACTTTCAATCTCACACTTGAAGTCGGACAGATATTATACAAGTTCGGAGATAGAAACAAACTAAAAAATCTGATAAAACCCGGAGCAAACGAACAAGCTCACCATATGATTACATGGGCACGTAATGACCATGATATCATACAATTAGCAGCACAGAAAGCTTGGCATCCAAGCCATCCCAAGAATGGGATTAATTTGGATTTGAGCATACACAACGGTTGGGATGCGGCACACGCAACTTACTCTAATAATCTAAAGGATTTTCTCGATAGCAAAATTGACGACTATACAGACCCTAATGATGCCAAAAATTTTCTTGAAAATTTACAAGCATCAATTAAAAGTCAATTTGAATCAGGCAAACTATTAGACGAAATAACTTTTCCATGATGCAAAAATATTATCGACTTAGAGGAGAGTTTCTTAAAGAAATAATAGGTTGTAAAGGTCCGCAAATTAAAAGCCCAAATGATGAATACTCACATTGGGGGAGTAAATCAATAAGAAAAATAGGGAGTTTAAAACGCGGTTACAATCAATTTTTCAAACCAGAAATTCCTGAAATGGAAATTAAACAAAAAGCACATACACTGGACGTGCTTAGAACTGAAATCTTAGCTGATTTTTATAACTGTATTGTGATTTCAGATAGACTTTTGAGTTTTATTAAAGAATGGAAAACACCAGATTATGGAATACATAAAATAAATCTATTTCAAAATGATAATAAAAAGAAAACAGTAATTAAAAAGTATAATATTCTTGCTTTTTATGAGACAATCAATATTTTTATTGATTATACTAAGTCAAATTTTCTTTTGACAAATTACAACATAAAGACTTCAAAAACAGAAGTCATTAAAGAGTTAAGGTTTGATTCTCATGAGGCGTTTATATCTTTTGTCAATGATAATAAAATAGATGTTTTTGGAAAAGATATAAAAGCAGAACGTATAATATTATGTAGTGATGTAAACTATGAAATTTTTAGACTTGATAAGTTTGGAGGTTACATAGTTTCAGAACGGGTTAAAAATGCCATAGAGCAGGCAGGCTTTACAGGAATGCGCTTTGAATTGGCTGAAAATATCGTTGCGTAAAAGAGAAACGCGCTATAACACAGCATAGCACGCCAAGTGGGGCTACACGCCCCACCTGCGGCTATGCGGACCGTTGGCAGCAACTAAAAAAATAAAAAATGAGCAAAAAGAGGTTTTCAAATACTGAAAGAGTCGGAGTCAATAAAGTAGAAAACATCTTTTTGCAAGAGTTCGATTGGATACCAAGAACTTTATACCAAACGGATGTTGGAATTGATATGACTGTTGAGGTTTCAAATGAAGGAGTCCCAACAGGACAATTAATAGCGATACAAATAAAATCAGGTGAAAGTTATTTTAGTGAAGAATCGAATGGGAACATTATATATCGAGGAACAATTGACCATTTAAATTATTGGTTAAATCATAGTTTACCTGTAATTATCGTACTATACAATCCAAATACTGATTTAACTATCTGGGAAGAAATTACAGAGAAAAAAGCTATTAAAACAGAAAAAGCTTGGAAAATAAAAATTCCAAAAACAAATAAACTCGATTCAACTAAAAGGCGTGACCTGATAAAGACAAATAAACTTCCAGCATATTTACAGAGGTTTCAGAGATTAGCTGTGGATAAGAAATTAATGGAGTACATAAATAGTAGTGGGATTCTTATAGTTGAGGTGGAAGAGTGGGTTAACAAATCAAGTGGAAAAGCAACAATTAAAACATCAAAGGTATTAAATGGAGAAGATATATTGATAAGCGAAATTGGGTATTATCATTTTTCAAGTGTATCAGATTTGCAAATACTTTTTCCTTGGGCTGAATTTGAAGTAGATGAAGATTATTATGAAGAACAAGAGGAAAATGACTTTATAGCTAATTATGGCATTTGGGATTCAGAAGAGAAAAGATACATTGGAACTTTTGAAGATTTTGGCGAACATAGAGCCAGATATCCTAAAATTAGACCATTAGAAGACCCAAGCGGCGAGATTCATTATTATAGGTTATTTTTTAGTCTAAATGAATTAGGAAAATCATTTTTAGAAGTGAATAGTTTCATGACTTATGGAAAACAACTGAAAATATTTAAATAAAAAATGAAAAACAACTGGACAATAATGTCAATTGGAACAGGAATCTTCGGAGGATTGTTATCCTTTTCAATCATAAAGGATTGGAGAATTTGCCTGTTGATATCAATTCTTGTTACGTTTTTCATGTTGATAAATAATCCTGAAAAAAGATACATGAGAGCATTCTGGGTATTGCTTTCTATGTTTCTTGTTCTGAATAGATTCTTTTTTAAAATAGTCGGCTCAATTGCAGATATTGATTTCATTTTCGGCAGTAATGAAATCCATTGGATAGTATCAATAGTACTATTAATCTTAGCAGGAATCTGTTTAAGATTAGATTTTTTTGAAAGAAATGGAATCAAACAAAATTTGGGAAGCCTTTTAAATTTTCGAATAAATTCTGACAACATTTCTGGCGATAAAATTCAACAAGGAAATAATTCTACATTTAAAAAAATTGTAGTGTATGGAGATTATATAGAAAGTGGAAGTAAAAAAATAAATTTCAGTCAATTTGTTGAGGTTGAAAAATTAATAAACAGAGAAGAAGAATTAATTGACCTAATCAAGAATCTGCCGCCAGAGGACTCAAAAAAAATAGAGAAACACCAACTCGAACTTGATAAACTTAGAGAAGATACCGCTAATTTTCCCGCTAAACTAACAGCAATAACAAATAAAATAAATGCACTTCGGGAAGTTCAGCCTGAGAAAGCACAAAAAGCTGAGGAAGAATTATTTAGAGGACATTATAGCAGCGCAAAAGATTTGCTTTTTGATATTCAGCAAGAAAGAGGAGATAAAGAAATTGCAAAAAAAATGGGAATAAGCTATGAGGAATTAACTGAATTGGATTACGAGGTTGAAGACGGTCATACCAGTAAAGACGGAATGGTTTATTACTACATAATAAAATTTAGTCCAAATTCACCTAAAGAAATTATTGACAAAATAGAAGGAGTAACGGAAGGATATGAAGGGTACGAATTAGAAGTTCAGCCTTGGTTCTTTAATGATAAAGATGACTTCGAATAAAAAAGAAAGCTGCTGCCAACAAAGCATCCAACGGCAATAAGCCCTATGCGGGCTTACTGCGTGGATGCGAGGACGTTAGCTATAATTAGAAAAAACAAAAATTTGAATATTGGAATGGGAAAAAGATTTAATTGCTTTTTTAATAGGTTACTTGATAATAGTGGCAATTGCAACTTATAAGGACATGGCTGATAAAAATGAAAAAACTCAATCGTTTGAAAAATATGCATGGTGGTTAATCTATGGAGGGATTTTTATTGGATTTATTTCAATTCTATTATTTCTATTTAAGACAACAGGTATCAATTTAAATTCTTCAATTGATACAAATCTTTTTGACCATTTTGGTTCATTCATAGGAGGATTAGTTGGAGTAATGTTTTCTTTATCTGGAGTTTTTCTTCTGATTCAAACGTTAAGAAATCAGGAAAAAGATATTTACAAGAATAAAATTGAGCAAAGATTCTTTGAATTGGTTCGAATTCATAAAGAGAATGCTGAAGCGATAGAATTTGATGAGAGAAATGGTAAAAGAGCTATTGGAAAAATAGTCGATGAATTACTTAAAATTTTGAGAATTGCAGACGATGCTGATATTCTTACATTAAATCCAAATGCTGAAATTAATGTTATTAGATTCGATTTCAAAGAGGCAGAATATGAAAGAAAATATACTCAAAAAGAAAAAATAAATATCAGCTGCTTGGCATTGTATTTTGGTTTTGACTTTGGGAAAGAAGATATAATAAAAGAATATGCAAAAGATTACGAAGAAAATTACGTTGATAAATTTATTAGTTTACTCAGAGAAGAGCATGAGGGTGAATTAGACAAATATGCTGTTGGATATGAATCAAATTTAGGTACATATTTTAGACATCTTTATCAAGTAGTAACATACATTGATAAATTATCTGAAAACTGGTTTAATTATAAAGATAAGTATGAGTATGTAAAAACGTTGAGAGCACAATTCACGAATAAGGAACAAGTATTGTTTTTCTTAAATTCGTTATGTGTATTTGGTGAGAATTGGGAATTAAATCATCAAGAAGAAAACAAGAAGCTGATAACAAAATATAATTTTATCAAAAATATTCCTAAAAATTTTGTCACGGATATTGATGTCAAAGAATACTATCCCAAAATCAAATATGAAGGAGAAATAAAAAGTACGGAGAGAAAAGAATTAGAGAAAAACTATAGCTAACAATCGATAAAACGGCTATGTGGGCTAAGCGCCCACACATCGTTTATCGGGAACGTTCTGCTTCATAAAAAAAAAATGAAAAAGCAAATACGAATAGTAAAGAAAGGAGAAGATGAAGGAAATCTGATATATTGGTTATCTTTGACTAACAAAGAAAGAATGACAGAATTAGAGAAAATTCGCAAACAAATCAATAAAAGGATTTATGGAACTCGACAAGGATTTCAAAGAATTTATAGAATTACTCAACGAACATAAAGTTGATTACTTGGTGATTGGCGGATATGCAGTCAATTATCACGGTTACCCAAGATATACGAAAGATATTGATTTTTGGCTATGGATGACAGAGTCAAATATAGAGAAATTGATAAGGGCGATTAAAGACTTTGGCTTTGGAGCATTAAGTCTTGAAATTGAGGATTTTATGACACCCGAAAATATTATCCAACTCGGATATGAACCGTATCGAATTGATTTATTGGTAGATGTAGAAGGAGTAGAATTTAGGGATTGTTATGAAAGGAGAACCGAAGGAGATTTGGACGGAACGACCGTAAAGTTTTTATCACTACAAGACTTAATAATTGCAAAAAAGGTTCTACTGAAATAAGGATATTTTTAAATTATTTTACAATAAAAAATATTTATAAATAATTCATTTTTAATGATAAATAAATTACAAAATAATTTTAATTAATTAAAAAATGGCTATATTTCAGTGCGACCAAAAAAGAAAGCAGGAAGACTACAAGATTTAGCTGATGCTGAGCAACTCCAGAAATTGAAGGACAAAATTGATAAGAAAGAAAAATAGAAAACGAAAGCAGAACAATGCATCTATGTCCATTGTCGGCAAAAGCCGCCAACGGCATAGATGCGAGACCGTTGTGCACAATTTAAAAAAACCATTTAAATTAATAAAAGCAGACTAGTTTGATAAAAAATATAATATTACTGGCATTCTTAATTTTGAATATTTCTTCATGTGATACTTTAGTAAAACCAAATGATATTAAAGAGTATGGATATTTCGGAGATATAAAAAAGATGAAATCTACGAGGTATAAAAACCTGAACAAAGAAGGTGAAAATTGGATAATAGAAAAAGAGAAAATTATATTTAAACAAGAGAAATATTTTAATACAGATGGAAATATATTTAAAGTGAAATACTTTTATCCAATAGACAATACCTCTTGGGAAGAGCAAATATTAAACGTTAAGTTTGAAAAAGGACTTAAACAGAGTTATGTGATATTGGACAATAAAAGTAATTTTATTGAGTCAGCAATCTATACGTGGAATGATAATATGAATTATGAAGCAATCGCAGAAAGAGATAATGGTACAAAAGCTTTATCATTCTCAAAATTAAATAAAAATTTTAGAGACCTAAGTGGAGGATACCAATACTTTCAAAATGACTCATTGGTAGAGTCAGAAACCTATCAAAATAATTTCGGGGTAAATGGAGAATTAACTAGTTCAGATTATGTTGATGAAATTAAGAATATTAAATATAGAGTTGTCTATAAATCTTTGGAAAAAGATAGTATTGGAAATACAGTTTTAAAAGCAATTGAGGAGTCTGACAAATTAAAATATTTAGAAACAAGAGAATTCGAATATTACGAGTAAATAAAAACTGTGCACAACAATGTATATACGCCAATCGTCAACAAAAGCTGACGACTGCGCATATGCGGGGACGTTCGCTGCTATAAAGAAAAATGAAAAACAGAATCAACATATTCGAGAATAAAGAAGGAGGAATAGATAAACCTCTTTTTCAAATCAGGATAACTGATTTCGGAGTGATATGTGAATCAAAAGAGTGTGAGTCCATCTACTGGTACGACAATATGGGTTCTGTTGGGAAATTTTATAATTTAAGAGGACTAAATTTTGAAGAGTCAAAAAATAAGGAAGATTCGTTCAATAAATTATTACTTAATTTCAATTTAGATAATCGAATAGAAATCGAAAGAGAGTTAACTGACTTGCTTCAAATATTGCCAAAAGGAAAATATTCATGTACGTATCTTGAACCTGAAGTAGGGCATCAAGAAAATGGATTTAATTTTTACAACATAATTTTTCCACTTTATGATAAATCTATTTCAGACGAAAAGAAAGTAAGAGATACTTTTGAAAAATACTTTGATGAAAAGATAAAGGAAAGAGGGAATTATCTTCCTCCTAAGTATCTTGATAATTCGGCAATTAACTTTTATGACGGATATGCAAGCCATATTTTGGCAACAAAGCACGAAGGGAGGCTCGATGAAAATCGAGTAAATTTCTACAAAAATGAAATTAACAAAGGCAATTATCCTCCCTTAATTGTATTTGTGGGAATGGGAGAACAAGAAATTACAAATTCATTTATCATTGACGGACATCATAAGGCAAAAGCTTATATTGAATTAAAGAAAAATCCTTACCTTATCCTATTAAAAGGGGAAATAATCAATAGCAAGAATGTGCTCGGTGACTTAAAACAAACTTCCAACATCCTATATAAAGAACAAATGGAATACTTAATAAGTGCGAATTATCAATTTGAAGAAATAGTAAAAGAGATTTGTTCTGATTACCATTTAGAAGAATTTTGCCTAAACGGAAATGTCGAAAAATTTTACCCAAATGGTAAATTGCGGATGAAAGGGAATTATGTTGAGTCTAAACGTCATGGTGAATTCATATGGTACTTTCCTGACGGAACACTTGAAAAGAGAATGAAATATGAAATGGGACATTGGAAATCAACCTACGAACAATATTTCCATGACGGAAAACTTTTAATTAGAGGAGATGATAACGGAATAATTGAGCAATTTGATGTTTACGGAAATAAAATGAAATAGAAAGAATACAGCAGCGAACAAAGCATAAAATGTTCATATGCCCTATGCGGGCACACGCCATTTATGCAAACCGTTCTGCTTCATAAAAAAAAAAAAATGAAAAAGCAAATACGAATAGTAAAGAAAGGAGAAGATGAAGGAAATCTGATATATTGGTTATCTTTGACTAACAAAGAAA